>ERZ795042.417-NODE-417-length-35468-cov-98.135826_pt1 | contig 35468 bp, 60 predicted proteins | sample MGYA00375126_ERZ795042 | MGnify/ENA primary metagenome ERZ795042 (study PRJEB30171, sample SAMN05518105) | compost metagenome | isolation source: Feedstock adapted compost from Newby Island compost facility, Milpitas, CA | place: USA:Newby Island compost facility...
ACACAATAGACGTGACTCAAGTGCAAGAATCCCCCGAAGAAGTCGCCCGCAAGGTTCTGGAGTGGAAGTTGGCGATGGAGAGGTATCGAGCATACGCAAACGCCGCCGCTTTGGATGAAAAACCACAGGCTAACGAATGTTGGGAACTTGCGGCAAACGCGAAGGTGGAACTTGTGAGACTCGCCGGACTGGAGGAACCGACATGATAAATCCGGACATATGCCTGTTGTGCAAAACCCAAAAAATCGGCTATGTGCTTCGGCACAAGTCGAAGCCGTGGCTGATCGGGCTGTGCCGGGATTGTTACAAATCATCCTGGGAGGAATCAAACCATGACTGACACCGAAAAGAAGATCGCGGAGATTCGGGAGGCGTTGGAGAACTGCACATTTCCGGCCAACGAAAGATTGATATTTGTCGAATCCGAGGAAGACGAAACAACCTACGAAATTGTGACGGAACGCGGCGTTGTAATTGCAAAAGGACTTGATCCTTATGATGCATATCTTTTCGCCAACGCCCCCGAATGGCTCCGTTTCCTCCTGTCCGAACTGGAGAGGTTGGAACGCGAATACGCCGAAGAACGCGCCGCGCATAACGCGCATGTGACGGAGTTGTGCGAGTTGGAACAGGAACGGAACATGTACAAAGCCTCAAGCGAAGTATTCTATGAGCGGTCGAAGATTCGGGATGAACTATTAGAGCAATTACACGCTCAAATCAAATATTACTTTGGTGGAGATGGAGGACTAGCTAAACTTCAAGACGGCGTTAACAAACTGCTACAAGAACGTCAAAAGTTGATCGATGGATTGCTAACGATCATGGATATTGCATCAGAGGATGGGGTGCATTGGAAACTGGACAGATGCTATACGACGGCTCGCGATATACTCAAAGAAGTAGGGGTGTTGTCAAGATGAAACCGGGATGCGGAAAATGTTTTAAAGTCGCTGAAAAGAACGGTAACGAGTATATCTGCCCGTCGTGCGGCGGAGTGGTTGCGACTGTTCCTACAACGTTGAGTGTTGAAGAACAAAATGAACTGCTGAAAAAAGTGAACGAATCCTATGTACGCATCATCAACGATATGGAAGAAGATTGTGAAAGGTATTTTGATCAACGAAATAGACTGATCGAGTGCTTGCTATTTTACGAGCGTTTAGCACGCGGCAGAGAAGTCAACGATGGAGGGCGCAGGGCGAGAACATTATTGGCAGAAATAGGGGTGACGGTGGAATGAACGTTCAAACATTCCCGGAAATGAACCAAAGGATCGTTAACCTTTTGCGCCAGACTGGCAACCCGGTGAAACTTTACGCCGCACAGCGAATTGAGGAATTGGAAGAAGCACTCCGTTATATTGACACACACATACGTTCCACGCACGAACCCATCCCGTACATCGTTGAGACGTTGAAACGGGTGTTGCCTGAATATCAAGAAGAGGGTGGCGGAATTGAGTTGGCCTGAAGCGATTTTTGGATGCGTGTTCCTCATTTGCATAGCGGCTATGGTGATATACGGAATCAAAAAGGGGTGACAAAATGCCCGCGGCAACCAAACTTGACAAAGGCGTATTCCGCCATGTTGAAGCGGAGTTGTACAGATACCACGAAACGAAGCGAGAAATTGTCAGGTTACGAAACGACATTCTTTTCGGGAAGGCCCCGCAGGATGAAAACGTCGGAGGCGGGCGCAGTAATCTTCCTGGCGATCCGACAGGGAAAGCCGCTACTTTGCTTACTTCTAACCGGCGCTTAGAACAAATGGAAAGAGTCGTGGAAGCGATAGAAGCAGTTTATGAGGCGGTACCGGAGGAAAAGAAGCGGCTCATCGAAATGAAGTATTGGACAAGACCGCAAGTTCTAACCTGGGAAGGAATTGCGCAAAAGCTTCACGTAAGCAGAAACACAGCGATAAACTGGCGCAATGAGATTGTAGCAGCAATAGCGGAACTTGTGGGATGGGGATAATTTGTACTAAAATTGTACTTTTGGGCTTCAAAAATCGTTTATCATGGAAGCATAGAAGGTGTGCGCGGGAGTAAGCCGGTTGGCTCCCGCGCGGGTAAAGTCTCCAAGGATGCCTAGGGTGGGAGGCGGAGACTGAAACTGATCCGATTGGTGATTCTCCCGCCACAGACTCGTTTTTCCGTTCGTGTAGACGATGTGACAATTCGGGCGCATTTGTCGCCAGTGGCGGGAATCACATATGGCAAGTAGGGGAGATTCCCCGAACGCCGTTTATCCGTTACGCCGGTACCGGCCATTCGCTTCACATTCGCTTCACCAAATTCGCTTCATCTGCGCAGAAACAGCAAGGGATCGGGGATAGCCCGGTCGGCGCAGACGCGGCCAATGTTACCGTAACGTCGTCCGTGTGGACGATTAGGCGTAATGAGACGCTAAGGTAACGTTGTCCCGTCTGCAACTGCACAGATCCAGCCCGCGCCTCTGCTTGCAAGCGTAACGGGGCTGGACGATATACGAGGGATGCGGTGGCGGAAGGGTGTAGACGCTTAAAGGTGTGCTAAGGTGACTACGCCGAGTCGGTCGATTGGCCGGTGGCGTGCAGTCGAATGTCACCATGCAGGGTTCGATTCCCTGCCCGCATTACATACATACCACAGTCCGCATATGCGGGCTGTTTTTTGTTTGGAGTGGTGGAGATGGAACGCGCCTCCATAACTAAGAAAGTGACGATTGAACTTGATATTATCACCGGTAATGTCGACGTCGTGGATGAAGGAATGAGTTACCACGAACTGCTCGGCGCATTGGAAATGGCGAAGGCAATTGTCATGCGCGATTTAATACGAGAAATGGAGTGATGGTGGTGATCTGGACGCCTGAACTGGATGAGCGATTGATCCTATTGCGAAAAAGTCTTAGTCAGCGGTCCGTCGCTGAACGGCTGACGCAGGAGTTTGGGATCACCATCACCCGCGACATGGTGCGGCACCGGGAGCTTGCTATAAAGCGCGGTGAACACACCAAAAGTGAAGGCAACCTTTTCCCGGACTACGCCTATACCGCCCACAAGAACTTCACGCACATCGACGAAAAGCTGGAGCGAATGCGGGAGATATATGACACGTTCGCGGGGAAGAAATGCTTTATCATCTCGTTTAGCGACCTGCATAGCCCGCTCATCGATTTCACGATGATCGACCGCGTGCTGAAGAAGTACCGGCCGGTCATTGACCAAAAGCGCAAGGAAGGATATACCGTCGTCATTCTGCTGAATGGCGACATTTTTGATTTCAGCCAGATGTCCAAGTTTGCGAAGGGAAAGCACCGTATCAATGTCAAGGAAGAGATCAAACTGGCGCAGGAGCTTATCAATGTCTGCTGCCAGATCGCGGATTACTGTGTAGCGCTGCTGGGTAATCACGATGCCAGATTGTATCAGTACATAGCACGTCTGGCGGAAAAAGACCCGGAAGTGATCGAGTACATGGAAGAAAAGCTGGACCCGCTGAAGGAGATCCAGCACCCGAACTTTCTATACATCAACCACATCGAACTCCAGATCGGCGGCATGGTGTTCGTCCATCCGTTCACCTTCAGTAAGGTTGCCATGCGGACGGCGCAGAACGTGAAAAACGCCATTTTGGCCAATAGGGACATGATGCCAAACCCGGACAAAATCCAAGGCATCTGCATGGGCCACACCCATCAGGTGGGTTATTACCTCGAAAACGGCGTGTTGCTCATCGAACAGGGGCACGCATCCCATGATCCGGATTATCGCCTTGAGCGCAAGACGGACAGGAAATGGGTAAAGGGATATGCGGTGATCCAATTGGATGAGGAAGGCAATATCGACTTGGAAGAGACGCGGGCCATCCCATATGTGGAGAGAGACAAGGCGGTGGTTTGAATGTTTGAGTCTTTGGGAAAAGACGCGCCAATCGTGACAAACGAACTCGGCGGCAGGCAATCGCATTTGCCGTATCGTTTTGACCTGATCGACCCGCAAGCAATCTTTACACTTGCAGAGGTGCTTTATCAGGGGGCAGAACGACACGGAGTAGACAACTGGCGCAAGATACCGATTAACGACCATTTGAACCACGCACTCGCACATATCTACGCATACATGTCCGGGGACACACAGGACGATCACCTCGGCCATGCGTTTTGTCGGATGATGTTTGCGGTGGCGCTGGAGCGCGGGAATAAATGATCGATTTGAAGGTGGGGAGGGGAGGAAGAAGTGGCATACAAGATAATACATGGAGATTGTTTTGAAGAATTAAAAAAATTGCCTGATCATAGCGTTGATTCGGTTGTCACTGACCCGCCGTATGGCCTTTCGCAAGAATCGGATATCCGCGAAGTCTTAGAAAAATGGCTCGCGGGCGAAGACTACACTCACCGGGGCGGCGGCTTCATGGGCAAGACGTGGGATTCGTTTGTGCCGGGTCCGGCGATTTGGCGGGAAGTCTACCGCGTTTTGAAACCTGGCGGCCATGCGCTTGTATTCGCTGGGACTCGTACACAAGACTTGATGACCGTTTCGCTCCGGTTGGCGGGGTTTGAGATAAGGGACGTTATTGAATGGCTGTACTTCTCCGGCTTTCCTAAGTCGATGGACGTGGGAAAGGCGTTTGATAAGAAAAATGGTTCCGCGCTGGCGTTTCGTGAAGAGGCCAAACGTTTTGCAGCGTATCTCAAAGAGTGCCGGGAAGCAAAGGGTTTAAGTAAAAGCGAAATTGACCGGATGTTAGGGCTTAATACGTCGTATTCGTGGTGGGAAGGACGGAAAAAGGGTATACAACCGCCGAGCAAAGAGAATTATTTGCGGCTTAAACCGATTCTTGACCTTGACGACCGATTCGATGAATTTATAGAACGGATAGAAGCCGAGCGGGAGAAAATCGGTGAAAGGTCTTATCGGGTGACCGAAAACAGCACATGGGGACAGGAGGTAAACGGAGGAAGGTTCAAAATTGGAGAGCATACCTACGACATAACCGCCCCTGCAACCGATCTCGCCAAGAAATGGGACGGATGGGGCACGGCGTTAAAGCCCGCACATGAGCCGATTATCGTTGCACGAAAGCCGCTTATTGGGACGGTGGCGGATAACGTGGAGCGGTTTGGGACGGGTGCGATTAATATAGGTGGTTGTAGGATTGGAGACGATGAAATAGAAACGCATGGTGGGGGTGGTGTAACTGGAAATGCATACAACTGGTCAAAGACTAACAGACAGCAACGAAACACTGTTCATAAAGGCCGTTTCCCCGCAAACATCGTTACAACCGAACCAGACGCTTTCTGGTCGAAATATTGCGATGTGACCGCGAAAACAGGCAACGTTACACCCAAACACCTATCGAAAAAGGCGTCGAAAAGGGATCGAAACAGTGATTGGCGCGGTGAAGAAATCGGTGCGACCAACCGTCACCCAACCGTCAAACCCACTGACCTTATGGCGTGGCTTGTTCGATTGGTCACGCCTCCTGGCGGAATCGTACTCGATCCGTTCGCAGGCAGCGGTTCGACATTAGTAGCGGCACGGCGTGAGGGGTTCGGCTTTATCGGCATCGAGCGGGAGGCGGAATATATCGAGATTGCGGAAGCACGTACAATGGTGACGCGAACACGCCTTCTGCCGGGCAATGATGGCGGTGGCGCTGAAGTTGGAAGGGAAAGACCATGGCGGGTAATCTGCGGAAACGTCTAAACCGAATGGAGAAGCAACGCAAACTGAACCAGCCGCGCAAATGTATCGGGTGTCCATGGGGACGGTGGGAAGGAACGGTGCAGTTTTGCCTGTGGCAGGAGTGCGTGAAGGGGGTTGGCAAATGAGGTGTGCAGTTTATGATGAGATGCATGATTTGAAAGTCGGAACACCGAGAAGCGTTAAATCACCGCATGAAATTCGACTGAACGTTAAAAGTAGTTTTGAGGGAAAGAATATTCCACGTTGGGTTAAGGCAAATCCCCGACTTATTCAACAACACCAACAGGGAGAGGGGAGCAATGTATGATCTTGTCGTCACGAAGCACGCACATGAACAATACTGCCGGCGAGTAGAAGAGATTGACCGGGACGAACTTATTAGGCGGCTCAAGTCCGAACTTAGACTGGACAAGCCGCCTTATTACTTGTTCCGTGCACTCAATAGTTGGTGGGTGTGCGAGGTAAGCGGGAAGACCGTTGTGGTTGTGACCTGTTATGGGAACGGGCACATGGACATACCGAAGGCGTTGCGGTGGGCCAAGCTGCACAATGACAGGTTGAGGTTGGACGACGATGCCATATAAGCCGCTTAGACCCTGCAACCATCCAGGGTGTAGAGAACTGACGCGGGAAAGATTTTGCGAGAAGCACCGCAAGGAACGAGAGCGAGAGAAAGACAAAGGCAGGCCGACAGCCGCACAACGCGGATATGACAGCAGGTGGAGAAAGGCGCGGACGTGGTATCTGAAACGAAACCCGCTGTGCGTCGAGTGTGAGAAGAAAGGGAAACTGACGCCTGCGACGGTGATTGACCACGTGGTTCCCCACCGGGGGGACAAGGAGCTGTTTTGGGATATGTCGAACTGGCAGGCGCTTTGCAAGCCGTGCCATGACAGGAAGACTGCGAAAGAGGATGGAGGGTTTGGGAATGGCTGAACTGAAAAACAGGATGGTAAAAATTAAGGTGAGCGACTGGGCGACAAAAGCGGTTGAGGAAATTTACGAAGCGTTGGTCAAGGTTGTGGTGGCGGGAATGCCCGTTGATGTCGCGGAAGAAATCGCGAAGGAAGTCACGAAACTCGTTTACAGAAGAGCCATCACTGTTGAGGACTTTCGACTCAAACCCGTTGTGCTTGATGACTGCGGGTTAACGGTAAACGTATAGGGGTATAGGGGGGGGCAAATCCTCAGCATCGCCGCGCTAGAGACCGCGTGCCCCACCCACGCGCAAATTTTTTTCCCAAAATCAGCGTTTCAGGAGGTGAAACACATGGCGGGACGACCGTCGAAGCCGGTGCAACTCATTAAACTAGAAGGCAAAAGTCACCGCACCAAAGCCGAATTGGAACACCGCGAGAAAATGGAGAAGGCCCTTTACACCGGGACGACTTTCCGCGAGTCGCCCGCCGTGAAGGCCGATCCTGTTGCGCATAAGGAATTCTTGCGGCTTAAAAAGCTGTACAAAAACATCCAATTTGTTGACGGTCTGGACGAGCAGATGATTAACCGGTACTGCCTGCTAATCAGCCAGGAACAGAAGCTAATGGAAAGCGGCGACGACTTCGTTGCGCTTCACAAGACGCGGGAAATGATCCTGAAGCTGGAGGATCGGTTGTTCCTGAACCCAGTATCACGCATTAAGGCGATCCCGAAGAAACCGCCGGAGGAAGAGAAGGAATCGCCAATGGCGCAGTTTTTGAAGCGCAGGGCTGGTGGTTGAGATGCCGCATGACAAACAGCGCGCTTTGGAAGTCATCGAGTTCGTCCAAATGCTGCATGCGGTTGATGATTTTTACGGACAGCCGTTTAAACTTCTCGATTGGCAGTATCAGGTTCTTTGGGACGTTTACGGGACGGTAAAGGAAGACGGTTATCGCCAATACCGCTATGCGTACCTTGAGATTCCGAAGAAGAACGGAAAAACGTCCATGATCGCCGCGCTGGCCTTGTATCACTTGACTTGCGACCCGCCGGGTGGGCAAATTTACTGTTGCGCTGCGGACCGCGGCCAGGCCGAACTGGTTTACAAAGCTGCACTCGGCATGATCGAACAGGAACCGGAATTTGAAGGTATTCTCAAGGTGCTGGATAGCCGAAAAGAGATAAAAAACACTCAAACCGGCACAACGCTAAAGGTTCTATCTGCTGAGGCATACACGAAGCACGGAATTAACCCGACAGTCGTCATTTTCGACGAACTTCATGCGCAACCTAACCGCGATCTTTGGGACGTTATGACTTTCGGTGCTGGTGCCGCGCGGAAAGAACCGCTCTGGTGGGTTATTACGACTGCCGGAGAGGACCCTGACCGCAAGTCAATTGGTTGGGAGATCCATGAATACGCACGAAAGGTTCGCGACGGCGAACTTGTAGACCCGAACTGGTATGTCAAGATTTATGGCCTTCCCGACGACGCAGACGAACAGGGTATAGACATTTTCGACGAAAACCTTTGGTACCAAATCAACCCGTCTTTGGGACATACGATTAGTATTGAGGCCGTTCGCCAAGAGGCGCTTGCGGCTCGCAATAGCGAGTCGGCAGAGCGTCTTTTTCGTTGGCTTCGGCTCAATCAATGGATCAGCACCAAGCGCGTTGGGTGGCAGCCGCTGTCGCTTTGGGACAAGACAGAGGGAAAATGGGGGCGTGCGGAACTTGTCGGAAAGAAGTGCTATCCCGGCATAGACTTATCCAGCACAACGGACTTGACCGGGGTTTGCTACCTGTTCCCGCCACAAGACGGCATACCCGAATGGCGCGCGATATTCGAAGCGTGGATTCCCGAGGATAACATGAAGGAACGGGTGCGTAGGGATGGTGTTCCGTACGACCGGTGGGTGAACCAAAAGTTCCTTCATGCGACACCGGGTGATGTCGTGGATTACGACTTTGTGGAAGCCCAATTGCTTGCGGCGAACAAGATGTACAAGATTCCAGCAGCCGGTGCCGACCCGTGGAATAGCCGAATGCTGACCCAGCGCCTCATGCGCGCGGGAATGGAAGTTGTGGAAATCCAGCAGAACATGAAACATTTGTCTCCGGCAATGAAAATGATTGAGACGCTTATGAAACGCGGGCTGATGACCCACGAAAAGCATCCGGTTGCTCGTTGGTGCTGGGGAAATGTTGTGGTGGCCGTTGACGGCAACGAAAACATTAAGCCGATGAAAAACAAGTCAAAAGAGAGAATTGACCTAACGTGCGCGTTGATCAACGCTATGGCTACCGCCATGATGTTTGAAAACGTCGAAGTTGAATCTGTCTATGAACGACGCGGCGTCATCGTCATTTGAGGAGGTGAGGAAAGCTGAAAATCAGGATTCCGTTTACGAACCGATTTTTGAATATCACCACGCTTTCCAATCCCGACCGCTGGCTTGTGGAAGAACTAGGCGGAGGCAAGGCAAAGTCCGGCGTTGTAGTGAATGAACAGTCCGCCCTTCGCGTCACGGCGTACTTGGCGGCGGTGAAAATAATCTCCGAGACGGTGGCATCGCTCCCGCTGATCGTTTACCGGAGGCTCCAACCCCGCGGGAAAGAACGTGCGCCGGATCATCCGCTGTATACCGTGCTACATGACCAAGCGAACAGCGAGATGACAGCCTATCAGTTCCGCGAAACGCTACAAGGTCACATATTGAACTGGGGTAACGGGTACGCGGAAATTGAGCGAGACGGCGCGGGGCGGGTAATTGGTTTGTGGCCGCTTCTGCCAGACCGCACATGGCCTGAACGAGATCCGGAGACACGACGGATCAGGTACAGAACGACGCTCCCCGACGGCGAGCAAGTATATCTCCCGTTTGAGCGCGTGCTACACATTCCCGGGTTTGGATTTGACGGGCTGGTTGGATACAACCCGGTCAAGTTAGCGCGGGAAGCTATCGGGATGGCGCTTGCGACGGAAGAATTCGGGGCGAGCTTCTTCGGACAAGGAGCAACCCCTTCCGGGGTTGTAGAATATCCAAATACCCTTTCCGACGAGGCGTATGAACGTTACGTGAAAAGTGTGCGGGAAGCATATGAAGGGTTGAGCAAGGCGCATAGGCTAATGATCCTAGAACAAGGGCTGACGTTTAAGCAAATCACCATTCCGCCTGAAGAAGCCCAATTCCTCGAAACGCGAAAGTTTCAGGTTTCGGAAATAGCTCGTATTTTCCGGGTACCTCCGCATATGCTGGGGGACTTGGAGCGGGCAACATTCTCAAACATCGAGCATCAAAGCATCGAATTCGTTGTCCACACCATCAGGCCGTGGCTGGTGAGATGGGAACAAGCCATACACATGAAACTTCTGAGCCCTGCTGAACGGCGGGTGTTTTTTGCTGAGTTCTTGGTAGACGGTCTGTTGCGCGGCGACATCAAGAGCCGCTATGAAGCCTATGCCGTTGGCCGTCAAAATGGTTGGCTGTCCGCAAACGACATCCGGGAGATGGAGAACATGAACCCGATTCCGGGTGGTGATGTGTACATGGTCAACGGCAACATGATGCCGGTAGAACAGGCCGGGGAAGGTGGTGATGAAGGGTGAAACGGTTCTGGAATTTTCGAAGTTTCCGAAACGAAGCCGATGAGGAACAAGTCGAATTGCGAATCGAGGGGGAAATCGTCAGCGATGACGATGCGTGGATTTACGAGTGGTTCGGCGTTCCCGCCGCCACTCCGAACGCTTTCCGTCAAGCGCTGGCCGAACACAAGGGGAAAGACATCACGGTATGGATCGACTCTTGGGGTGGCGACGTATTCGCTGCGGCTGGCATGTACAACGCCCTGAAAGAGCACAAGGGCAAGGTAACGGTCAAAGTCGATGGCAAGGCTGTTTCCGCTGCATCGGTCATCGCCATGGCCGGCGATGAAGTCTTTATGTCCCCCGTCAGCATCATGATGATCCATAACCCTTGGTCAAAGGCTGTCGGAGAAGCAAAGGACATGCGTCACGCCGCAGATGTGCTGGATGAAGTAAAGGAAACGATTATAAATGCCTACCAAGCAAAAACGCGCCTTAGCCGCAACAAGATTTCCCGCCTGATGGATGAGGAAACTTGGATGAGTGCGCGTAAGGCGATCGCCGAGGGCTTCGCTGACGGTATGCTGTATGTTTCGACACCGCAGGAAGGCGAGGAAGTGCAAAACGCCTTCTCATTCAGCAGGTTGGCGATCCAAAACAGCGCCGACAGCGCTATGAGGCGGTTTTTCGAACAATGGCAAAAGTTTAACAAACAGAATGAAGTTACCCCCGAGCCGCAAAACCAGCGGCTTTTTAATTTGCGCCGGAAACGGCTGGAACTCATTGAAAAAATCTAAAGGAGAGTGGTCTGAGGTGAAGGAGATCCTCGATCTGCGGCAGAAGCGTGCCGCGCTGGTAAATCAAGCCCGTGAAATTCTGGACCGGGCGGAAAAGGAAGAACGCAACCTTACGGCAGACGAAGAACAGCAGTATGACCGCATCATGAACGATGTGGAAGCCCTGCGCAAGGAAATCGAGCGCAAGGAACGTCTGCATGATGCCGAGCGCGAACTGAATCAGTCGCTTGGCGTTATTGCTGGTGGCCGGATTCAACCCGGTGCAAATGGGGAACCGGCAAACCTGCGGGCCTCGAAAGAGTACCGCGAAGCGTTCTGGACGGCGCTGAAAGCCGGTCGGAACGCGCTGACGGCGGATCAATACCGGATGCTGCAAGCGCCGGAAATCAAGAACCTGGTCATCGGCACGGATGCCGCTGGTGGCTATCTGGTGCCGGACGAGTTCGAGCGCACGTTGGTGCAGAAGCTCGAAGAACAAAATGTCATGCGCCAACTGGCGACGGTCATCACGACCGCATCCGGTACGCGGGAGATCCCTGTTGAGGCCGATTATGGCACTGCATCGTGGTTGGGTGAAACGGCGCAGTATCAAGAAAGTGATGCGACGTTCTCCCAAGTGACGCTTTCCGCGTACAAACTCGGCACGATCATCAAAGTGTCCGAGGAATTGCTGAACGACTCCGCATTTAATATCGACAACTACGTTGCCAGCGCCTTCGCACGCCGTTTCGCTAAGGCTGAAGAAGCCGCGTTCGTAAACGGTGACGGCTCGGGCAAACCTACTGGCGTTGTCCAAAGCGCGGAAGAAGGTAAAGTGGGCGCTGCCGGACAAACGACTTCGGTCACTGCCGAAGACCTGTTCGATCTGTATCACGCCCTGCGCCGTCCGTATCGCCGGAATGCAACCTGGCTGATGGCCGACAGCACGGCAAAAGCTGTGCGGAAGCTGAAAGACAACGACGGACAATATCTGTGGCAACCTGGTCTGCAAGCCGGCCAACCCGACGTCTTGCTTGGACGCCCGGTTGCGATCTCTGACGACGTTCCGGCAATGGCTGCTGGTGCGAAGTCGATCTTGTTCGGCGACTTCTCCTACTACTGGATCGCCGACCGTGTTGGCCGCGTGATGCAACGTCTGGACGAGCTGTATGCGGCAACTGGCCAAGTCGGTTACCGGATGTACCAGCGTGTTGACGGCAAGTTGATCCTGCCGGAGGCTGTCAAATACTATCAAAACGCCGAGTCTTAATTCTCGGGGGCCAATCGGCCCCCTTTCCCTTAACAGGGGGTGATTGGGCTGAAAGTCAAAATCAACGTTAGTATTGCGTCGGCAAATTGGAGTTATCATCCGGGGCAGATCGTCGATCTTCCCGATGACGTGGCAAAGACGTGGGTAAAAAGCGGCATTGCGGAGGTGGTTGATGATGGCGCTGAAGCTGATAACCCCTCCGGCAAGCGAGCCGGTAAGTCTGGCCGAGGCAAAAGCGTATCTGCGGATTGATACCAACGATGAAGATGCGCTCATTTCTGGACTCATCACTGCGGCACGCGAATACTGCGAGTCTTTCCATAACCGGGCCTACATTACGCAGACATGGGAACTGTCGTTTGACGACTTCCCGAACATGCCGCTGAAACTGCCGCGCCCGCCGCTTGTTAGCGTGGAAAGCGTGAAGGTTATCGACTCCACTGGCGCAGAAACAACACTTGACCCGTCCGACTACATCGTAGACACAGATTCCGAACCTGGGCGGATCGCTTTCACCAGCGGCAAATGTTGGCCGAGCGTTGAACTTGCACCAATTAACGCGGTGAAAATCCGATATACGGCGGGATATGACGACGCGCAAAAGGTGCCGCAGTCGGTGAAACAGGCGATGCTAATTTACATTGCACATCGCTACGAAAATCCCGACACCGACGATGTGCCGGAAGTGGTGCGAACGCTGCTGTGGCCTGACAGGGTGGTGCCGGTATGAGCAAAAGCCTTTTGGCACGAATGAAGCACCGCGTCACCATCTTCCGCCCACCCGGACCAGACGAAACCGACGAATATGGCCAGCCGCTTGAAGACCCGATCCTTGTCACAACCGTCTGGGCCGCTATTGAGCCGCTGCGTGGCCGAGAATACACCGCCGCAATGGCCGAACACGCCGAAGTGACGACGCGCATCCGTATCAGGTATCGGGACGACGTAAAACGCACAATGATTGTGCAATACAAAACGCCTGACGATCCAGACTTTGCGGAGTTTGAAATCATGCACATTATTCATCCCGAGTACAACAAGCGGGAATTGCAACTAATGTGCAAGGAGCGACAGTAAACATGGCTCGTCGTTCTGAAATCGTCGGCATGAAGGAACTGGAACGAGCATTCCGCGAACTCGGGAAAGTGCCACAATCGGCGGCAACGAAGTCGGCGCGTGCCGGTGGTCAGATTGTGTTGAAAGCGGCACGTGCAAATGCTCCGGTTGACACTGGGGAATTGCGCGACGGCATCATTCTGAAGCGGGAGAAAACCCGTGTTCGCGGCAAGGCGGTCTATGACGTGATGATGGACCCTGCCAAGAACGACATCTTTGTAAAGACAACGAAAGACGGCAAGCGGTATTATTACCCGGCGTCGCAGGAATACGGCTTTCTCACGCGGGACGGTGGATATATTCCGGGCTATCGCTTTTTGCGCCGCGCAATCGACGAGAACGCGGAACAGATAGAAAGGCGTGTTCTTGAAGTCGCCGGAAAAGAAGTAGACAAGGCTTTGCGGAAGGGAAGGTGATGCGGGTGGATTTTGAACCGGCACTTGTGCAAGAGTTGAAATCCATTGCGACGCTGGAAAATCGTATATACCCGCTCACCGCGCCGGAAGCAACAGCTTCTGGCGGTGTCCCGTACCTGATTTACGCCAGTAGCGAGGGTTTGCGCGATAAGACGCTAGGCGGCCATCTGGAATCCAAAGAAGTCCGGGCAGAACTCAATATCATAGCCAAAAAGTACAGCGACATGAAGGCGATCACACGCGAAGTGATCGCCTTACTTGTTTCCTTCGAGGGGCGGCAGATAGGTACGGGGGGTCCGTTCATCGAGGAATTGACCTATCAGATGCCGGTAGAGATGTACGAAAGCGAACCGGCGCTTTACCGGTGCGTGGTGGAATTTTCAGCATACCTAAGGGGTGATTAAATTGCCGAAACAAAGGGCGTTGGGAACCAAACTCCTGATCGGTGATCCGGGGGTGCCCGTTGGGCATCTTACGTCGATTTCGTCCCCGTCGATGTCGCAGGAGACGATTGATGTTACGACGCTTGACAGCGCCGGGGAATTCCGGGAATACATCGGTGGGTTCAAGGATGGCGGTGAAGTCACCGCTTCTGGTTATTTTGACCCCAGCGACCCCGGACAGCAAGCCGTCTACACAGCGATGGAAAACAGCACGGTCGAAAAGTTCACGATTCAGTTTCCGGCCAGCATGGGTGCGTCGTGGGAGTTTGACGGCGTCGTGACGTCGTTCCAAACGACCGCTGAACTGGAAGAAGCGATCGGATTCGAAATCACGATCCAAGTTTCCGGTAAGCCCACGCTGACGCTGCCGACGGGCGGCTAATGAATAAGCGGCCCGGAGCCACGCGCTCCGGGCTATCAATTACAACGGGAGGAACGGATTTTATGACCAAACAAAACAACGACGTTGTTATCATCCAACTTGATCGTCCGCGTGAATTGCGATACGGACATAAGGCGCTGAAAACTCTTGCGGCACTCACCGGAAAAACGCTGGAGGATTTGGAAAACCCGACGTTTAACGTCGAGGACATCGAAAAGTTCATCTATTGTGGCCTTCTGTCGGATGCTCGCAAAAATAACGAGACCTTGAGGCTTGAGGACATGGAAGACCTTCTGGATCAGGCTCCGTCATATCAGCATATCATCGAGAAAATGCAAGAAGCATTCGCGGCCGCATTCGGTCCGGTGACGGAGGGAAACGGTCCGGGGGAGAATCAAAAACATGGGACTGGGACGAAAGCCTGAAAGCTGCGATCCGCGTGGGCATTCCGCTTGAAACATACAACGAAATGACACCTCATGAACTGAACCTGCATATCCAAGTGTACAACGAAACGACGCGGGAAAAAGGCGAAGAAGAACTCATCATTGCATACCTAACGGCTTACTGGAACCGCGTGCGGCGGATGCCGAATCTCAGGAACATTCTCAGCAGCATCAGGCCGCGTGAGGAAATGACGGACGAGCAGTTGCTCGCACAGATCAAAGCCATGAACGCCGCGATGGGCGGTGAAGTGAAGATAAAGGGGCGGGAGTGATCCCGCTTTTTTATTGCCAGAAAGCGAGGTGAGAAAATGGCGGTAGTCCGTAACCTGTTGGTGCGTGCCGGCGCGGACTTTAGCGCGTTGCGCAAAAGTATGCAGCAAGTCCAGCGCGACATGGAACGCTTCAAAAAGAATGTTGACCGCACGATGCGGAACGTTTCGACCGTTCTGGCGTCTGTCGGCGTCACACTTGGGTTGCGCGCTGCTATTAAGGACGCTATGGACTTTGAGGCAGCAATGCAACAGATCAACCGCCTCATGGGTGATAGCGCGGATGTGTTTCGTCGGTGGGTAGACGAGCAAGCCGCTTCGTTCGGTATGGCGCGTTCCGAGGCGGTTAGGTACGGCGCGACATACGCAAACCTGATTAGCACGTTCAGCCGCTCGACCGCAGAAGTTGCGAAGCGCACCGAGGAATTGCTCCGTGCATCTGCCGTCATCGCGTCCAGCACGGGGCGGACGATGGAAGATGTGATGGAGCGGATTCGGTCGGGCCTCTTGGGCAACACAGAGGCTATTGAAGACCTTGGCGTGAACGTGCAAGTGGCCATGCTGGAATCTACCAAGGCATTTCGTGATTTTGCTGGCAACAGGTCGTGGCAGCAACTAGATTTCCAAACGCAACAAACAATCCGGTATTTCGCGATCCTCGAACAGGCCGCAGCAAAATACGGAGTTGAACTGGCGCAGAACACGTCTTCGCGCCAAGCCGCTTTCGTCGCACAACTGAAAAACGCCCAACTCGCCCTCGGACAAGCGTTTTTGCCTATATATAACGTCATTCTCCCGGCCCTGACACGGTTTGCTACTGCCCTTGCAAATACAATGAACACAATCGCCCAGTTTGTTGCGGCTCTGTTTGGGTATGAACAAGCCAAGCAGCAGACCGAGGCGACGGTGGCACAAGCAGGGGCGGTCTCCGATCTGGGGGATGCATACGAAAAAGCCGGGAAGCAGGCAAAGCGCGCCGTAGCCGGTTTTGACCAACTGAACCTTGTTGGTGGACAAGATGCCGGTGCCACTGGAGGAGGTGCCGCCGGTGTTACCGCGCCCGTTGTGGCATCTGGCGGACCACTTGCCAAAGTTGGGGAGACCATGAACCAGGTTTCCCAGCGTGCGCGTGAGATGGCGGAAAAGGTTCGGCGGGCATTCGGTGGTCTGGCACAGTTCATCAAATCCAACTCCGACATCATCATTGCCGCACTTGCTGGCGTTGGCGCAGGAATCCTGACCGGCCTGCTTATTACCAAATGGGGCGCAATCACGGCTACAGTAACAAAGGCCGTTGCAGCTATCCGCACGGCATTTGTGAGTCTCGGCACGGCGATCGCCGGGGCTAACTGGTGGATCGCGGCTATCGTCGCTGCTGTGGCGGCGCTTGTGGGCGCTTTTGTGTACTTCTATCGCACAAACGAGCAGTTTCGTGGATTCGTGGACGGCATCCTTCGCGCAATCGGAGAGGCTGCTGAGTGGCTGTGGCAGAACATCATGGTACCGTTCGGACAATGGCTCGCCGAAGTCATGCCGAAGGCGTGGGACGCCGTGAGCCAGGCGGCACGGTGGCTGTGGGTTAATGCACTTGTGCCTTTTGGAGAATTCCTGCGGGAACTTTGGCAAACCGTTCTTGTTCCTGTAGGAAGAGTCCTGGTTGATGTTCTCGGTAAGGCGTTCAAATTCGCCGCCGATGTCGCAAAAATGTTCTGGCGCGAAGTTCTTGTTCCTCTTGGCGGGGCACTTTCGGGCCTGTTTAAGTCGGCTGTCGAAGCCGTTTCTGCGGTGTTGACGTTTCTGTGGAAAAATGTGTTTGTTCCATACGGGAACTATGTGAAAAACACGGCACTTCCCATCATGAAGAAATTGATCGACGCCTTTAAACAATTTTGGAAAGACGTGCTTGAGCCTTTGGCGGGACACCTGAAAAATGTGTTCATGGTGGTACTGTCCAATATCTTTGATGGGCTGAGCGGAATGATCCAAGGCTTTATAAAAAGTCTGACGGGCCTGATGAACTTTATCACCGGCGTGTTTACTGGTGACTGGAGGAAAGCATGGCAAGGGGTCAAGGACATATTCGCAGGCATTATGTCCGGTTTGTGGGCGGCAATAAAAACCCCGCTGAACATGATTATTGACGGGCTGAACGCGCTCATCAAAGGCATCAACAAGATCAAAATTGACGTTCCGGGTTGGGTCGAAGACTTGACCGGCTACAGTTCGTTCGGGTTCAACATCCCGCTGATTCCCAAACTCGCTCGCGGCGGTCTGGCTTATGGCCCGACACTTGCGATGGTTGGTGACAATCCGGGAGCACGAATCGACCCTGAGGTAATCGCCCCTCTCTCGAAGTTGGAAAGCATCATGGGGGGCGACAATCGGGAGATCGTGGCGCGGCTTGACACTCTTATTCAGGAGATCAGAAAAGGTGGGCAAGTCATCCTCCAGGTTGGAGAAACCGAGATCGCGAGGGTGGTTGCAAGGGGTATGAATGCATACACCAGGCGAACAGGAAAACCGCTGCTTGAATTGTGAAAGGAGGCGATCTGATTGCAACTGCTTGTGAACGGTCAAGAGATCGCCGCATATCCTTCTGAGTTTTCTGTCACTATCCTTGACCTTGACGATTCGGAAACTACGACGCGAACTGTTGACGGAACGCTCTCCCGTGACCGTGTCGCGGTTAAGAGACAAATTGACATGAGATGGCCGGCACTTACATGGGATAAGGTGTCGGCCATTCTTCAATCAATGGAGAATATCTTTTTTGAGTTCACCTATCCCGATCCGATGACGGGAAAATACGAAACGAAAACATTTTACGTCGGCAACAGAACTTCCCCTATCGCCTTCGAGCGGAACGGCACGTACTGGTGGGGCGGCCTGGAAATGACGTTGACGGAGCGATGAGACATGTACCCAATTTCAGTTAGCACAGAAAACTTGCTTCGGAAAAGGGATCGGCTGTGGCGGATCAAGGCCGAAATTGACGGTGTGGAATATGCCGAGGACAAGGTAATAAGCTTTGAAATCGAGCAAAGCATTGTATCTGGGCAAGAATTTGAGATCGGGGCAGCCCCATCATCCAGATTGGTCATCCGTCTCCGCACCAACGCCGAAATCACGCCAAATGCTAAAATTGTGCCTTATATCGCTCTTGACGCAGGGGATTTGCGTTGGGTAGACGCTGACTTCGCGTGGGAAGAAGCGGACATACCTTGGGAAGGCGGCACTACGTCATGGATACCTCTCGGGGAGTTCTACGTGGATTCCCGCGAAAAGGTCAACAACACGTGGGAATATACGTGCTATGACAAGTTGATGTTCGCCAACACGGTATATGTCTCGTCTCTTTCGTATCCGGCCACCATGCAAGCCGTGTGGGACGAGATATGCACCCAGCTTGGCTACACATATGACTCCAGTGTGCAGATCGATCCGTCTTACACGGTTCCCGCCGCGCCGACGGGCTACACATGTCGGCAGGTGATGGGATTTATCGCCGCCGCAAACGCCGCATCTGTCTATGCTGGACGCGATGGCGTGATCCGGTTCAAACGGTTTTCTGCCAGCGAGCCACACGTATTCGAAATGACGCCATCCGACTACATTCGTGCGCGGCTCACTAACCCGGTTAAATCATATACCCGCGTCGTGGTGGTCTACGATCCTGACGACGATCTGGCTTATGAAGCAGGCGAGGGCGACGAGGACCATACGCTGTATGTGGATTGCCCGTTTGCTACCCAACAGATCGCCAACAACCTTCTCGCCGCGCTGAACGGGTTTGCGTACGCCCCAATGGAAATGGACGTGCGCGGATACCCGCAGCTTGAACCGGGAGATGTGATCCAGTTCGAGCGCGATGAGTCTATGGCATGGATGGACGCCGACATAGCATGGCAGGATGCGGATTTCCCTTGGGATGGCGTGGTGCGGTATAAAACGATCATCCTGCACCAAAAGATGACGTTCCGCGGTGGCTTGGCTATGTCGCTGGAAGCCCCGTCGAAATCGGAGCAACAGTCCGAATTCCCGGTAAAGGGAACTTTTACGGAGGCGATCGATCGTCTCAACCGCAACGCCGTGAAGCAGAATAAGACCTACTATGGCGTGTCAATATCGCCCGACTACGGGTTGAAAGTAGGCCGGGGCGATGGGCTTGCTGAAGTTGTTCTCAATGCCGATGAATTCCGATTCCGCGCCGACGGTGAAGACGCACTGTGGTTCGACGTGCCTAACCGTCGCTGGAAGTTCACAGGCACACTTGAGGGCGCAGACGGGGTGTTCAGCGGCACAATCGAGGCTGGGACGATCATCGGGGGCGTAATAAATGGCGCGGAGATAAACGGTGCTGTTATCAATGGTGGCGAAATCTACGGGGCATATATCGCCACATCCGAATCAGTTCCGCGCGTGGAAATGTCGGCGTCGGGGAACAGGATTAGGGCGTCGCTAAGTTCCAACAACTATGCGGAGATTGTTCCTGTTTCGGAATCAAATACACCAGCGCTACGCTTTTCGAATCCATCTGTGGCGGCAGCGGCTTTCGTCGACACGTTGCAACTAGTGCTTTATTCTCAGACGCATATATTCCTCTTCCCGAATGGATATGTACGGTTACCATCGTGGATATATCTTTATAACAACTCGACGGGGAGAACGCTCCAACAAGAATTGAATGAATTGAGTTCGAGAATATCGGCGCTTGGTGGATGAATTTCCTTCCATGTGGTATATTAGTGAAAAATTACGTGGAGGGAGATCAAGACGATGAAAAAGTTTGTCTTGGGATTACTAATTGGTTTTCTCCTTGCCGCGCCCGCATTCGCCTTTGCCGAACAGGTGTCCATGGTTGGGAAAAAGGTGCAAACCGAATATCCTGTAATCGTGGATGGGAAGGAATTAGAGGTGAAGGCAATAGCCATCGACGGTACCAGCTATGCACCGCTTCGGGTAATTGGCCAAGCTGTGGGCTATGATGTATCCTTCAAAGACAAAACGGTTATCTTCACATCCAAATCCGAAGAAGGTGAGCGAATGGAAACACAAACATCATCGGTGCCGCCGACAACTCCGGAATACCAATACACGCTTGAAAATATTGACATGGCCATATCCGGTAAAGAGAGCGAGATAAATGCGTTGCTTATGGGAATTGGTATGGCGGAATCTGTGGGGCAACCACAAGAAAAGATAGATGAACTGAAAGCCCAACTCACTAGAACGCAACAAGAACTTGAGCAACTAAGGCAAATCAAAGCCGAACTCGAAGCCCAACAATAAATCAGACGCCCACAAACGGGCGTCTTTCTTTTATCACAAGGAGGTGTCAGAAGTGAAACTGGTGATCGAAAAGAAAACATCGTCCAATATTAAAAGCGATGTTGTTATCACTGGATCAACCATCATTGGTTCCGTGGTAAAATCCTGACGGTGTTGGTTTGCGGGTCGAATTCAAATGCTCTGTTAACCCATACGTCCGGCTGTTTGTTCGGATGGATAATTTGCACAACAACCGTATCGTCTGCGTAATGAAAAATCCTGACCAGCCCACTTTCTTGCGATAGGTTTCCTATAGGAAAATTGTATGTTTCCAAAAGGGGAGCATCATGTTTCAACTCCAACCTATCGCCGGAAACGTGAAATTTTTCGTACTGCACAAAATAACCTCCCTTCTGGTCGAAATAGGACGATGTTCCTATTCGTCAGAACGGGAGGTTTTTCCTTGCAAACAAACGTTTGGGGGTATTGACATGGCCCACGTCCAACCTATCGTCCGCGTCGAACTCGACCCGACGCACCCAGTTCCCGAGGTATGCGCGGTTATTTCTGCACTCATCCCGTACCATCCCGGACAGGAAGAGGCGATCCTGCGAGGGGTTCAAGAGGCAATTGAAAAACGGTTGAAACAACTGAAAGGGGCTGAGCGGAAAGATGGCTAACCGCTATGCGAATCTGATTGGCTCGAACAAAATCAAGGACGAGTACAGCAAAATCAATACCGGTTTCGATGCTGTGCAGACCGACATTGACTCCATTAGCGCAGACCTTTCCGCCCACAAAGCGGATGCTATTGCCCACTTGTCGCAAGCTGAACACAACAAACTGTCCAGCATCGAAGAAGGGGCACAAGTCAACCAAAACGCTTTCGCAAAGGTAAATGGTGTTGAGGCCGACGATCCGTCTGACGAGTTGACCATCGAGGGCGGCACGGGAATCGCTGTCACCCAAAACCCGCTTGAAAAGAAAGTGACTATCACCGCTACCGGTGAAGCAATCCCCGGACCGCACGGCAGCGCGCACCTGGAATTTGGAGCCGACCCGATTCCGTATGCAACACCCACCGAAGGAGGGTTGATGGCGGCGCAAGATAAGAAGAACTTGGATGATCTCGTCACCGCCAAAACAACCAGATTGAATGCAAAAAAACCGCTTCTGATGATGACCTACGACTTCTCGGGCAGGGTCGTTCATCCCGACGTTCAAAAGGTTTACGTCAATTTCGGCCGGAACGGAGAAGAAGAACCAGCAACCTATTTCGGATACACATACTGGATGGTTGCTACGCCATTTCCGAATACGAACGACAACTATGAGAACCCGTCGCTATGGGTTTCAAACGACGGTATCAATTGGGTTGTTCCGTTTGGATACACCAACCCGATCGTCGCTCCACTCGATCCGGCGGGAACCGTGGTACCGTTTGTAGATACGGTGACAGATGGACCTTTTAATTCTGATCCCGACTGGATCATTGATCCTTGGGATTCACGCGGAGTTTTCCTGAAGATGATTTACCGTGTCGGCAACACCATCACGGGCGAAAACAAAATTATGTACACCGAGTCTGAGGACGGCGGAAAAACGTGGAGCGTACCGGTTGAGTGCTACAACGACACGGTGCACCACAATCTTTCGCCAGCGATTGTGCAGCTTGGGCCGAATGATTTCGTGATGTACTACGTCGAGACGCTCATCGAAGACCCGAGTGTACTTTATGTCCGGAAACGCACGTCCACGGATATGATCACGTGGAGTGATCCCATTGAGGTGAATATCCCGCCACTTCCGGAAAACCGGCGCCCCTGGCACCTGGACGCGATCAAAACGAAGGATGGCGGCATAGAGATTTTGCTCAACGCGAAGAAAGCCACCAGCGACGATCCGGACTCCTTGTTTATCCTCTCATCTACCGACGGAACTAACTTTGTGATTGAAAACGACGGAAATCCCCTCATCACACCATCTGAAAGTGGATGGGATGACAAATGGATTTACCGTGGGACTTTCGTCAAACGGAGCGACGGTTTTTATCAAATCTGGTACTCCGCGTGCGACAAAAACAACAATTTCCGAATCGGTTACATTGAGGGGGATTTCAAAAACGGATTCAACACAAACAAAGGTGGCGGAAACGGTCTCGTAGCATGGCAACGGATGTATTTTAAAGCTGGGCACTACCACGAAGGATTTGCAAACACCATTTATTGCGCAGACGGCATGGATCTTAATATCCTCGGAGAAATTAATGCGATATCTGGCCGCCGCAGAATAATGCTTTGGGACGAGGTTTTCACTCGTTCCGATGTGAATGTGCTTGGCGGCGGGTACGACACGGGCCATTTGGTTCTGGGATCATACCACATCTGGGTAGACAGCGCAGGTAGATTGCGAATCAAAAATGGCGCGCCGGAAAGTGACACTGATGGAGTTGTTGTTGGCACTCAAACATGATTATGGCTCCGCACAAGCGGGGCCTTTTCATTTCCGCACAAAAAATCCCTGTGGCGGTAGGCGGGAGGCAGCCCCTACCACAGCTATCCTCCCGGCTTTCCGCCCACAGGGACGCGGAAAGCACATTCATTATATCACAGGGGTGATCCAAGTGGAAAACGTCGTTAAAACGATCGTTGCTGTAGCAGGCGCGGTCACCTCGTATCTTTTCGGGGGGTGGAGCGCCTTGCTGAACATTCTGTTGACCTTCGTCGTGGCCGACTATTTGACGGGTGTCACGGCCGCCGCAAAAGAGGGACGCCTGAACAGTGAAGTGGGCGCGTGGGGGATCGTTCGAAAGGTGGGTATCTTTGCCATTGTGGCGCTGGCGCATTTGGTGGATACGGCGCTTGGTGATGCTCACCTGTTCCGAGATGCGTCCATCTTCTTTTTCCTCGCCAACGAGCTTCTGTCCGTGATCGAGAATCTGGGCCGCGTTGGTGTACCGATCCCTCCGGTTATCCAGCGTGCCGTGGAAGTGTTGCGTGGGAAGTCGGAAGGTGAGGCGAAGTGAACATCATCCAGGACTTCATCCCTGTTGGTCGCCGAAACCGTCCAGGAACCAAACTGACCGGCCCCAAATACATCACGATCCACGACACCGCGAACCCTTCGAAGGGTGCGAACGCGCTCATGCACGCACGCTATCTGAAGGGGGACGATGCTGCGAACCGCCCCGCAAGCTGGCACTTCACGGTCGATGACACCTATATTGTTCAGCATCTGCCGCTTGACGAGGTTGGATGGCACGCCGGAGACGGATCGAGTGGCCCGGGCAACCGCTCCAGCGTCGCAATAGAAATTTGCGAAAACGTGGATGGCGACCGCGCGAAAGCGGAGGAGAACGCAGCGAAACTTGTGGCGCACCTGCTCAAGCAGTTCAATCTGCCGATCAACGCGGTCGTGCAACACAACCGTTGGTCGGGGAAAAACTGCCCGCACATCATCCGCGCACGAAAAGACGGATGGGAAAACTTCTTGCGGATGGTTTCCGCGAATATGGAGGACGATAAACCCATGACCCAAGAAGAACGCGACGCCCTCGACGCTCTTTTGTGGCGCGTGACAGCACTGGAAAAGAAGATCCCGGCCCCAGCATGGTTCGTGAAGGAATTCGGCAGCGCGGACCTGGACGGACTGATCCATGATCCGCAGTTTACCGAAGAAGGCTGGCGAACCTTGGCCGTTGCACTGCGGGCGATGGGGAAGGGGAAAGGTGCGAAGGGTTGACATATTAGGAGAATGTGACATGATAAAGATAATCCCCCGTATGCGGAAGCACCGCTGCGGGGGATTTTTTTTGTTACATCAACAGGTCTTCGTTTTCCTCTCGGGTTCAACCCACGTTACAATACAGGTTGAGCGCAGCGCCACTTTAGGGAAGGTCCCGGCTTTCACGGGACTGGGCCTAGCCCCGCATCATGCCGCCTGTTCCGCTTCCAACAACTCTACGTGAAGGAAGCCGTCGAAGTCGAACCGCATCCGCAGAACATCCCCGTTCGCGGAAAAAGCGTAGGTGACTCCATTGGGGCGGTCGATCCGATCGACGATCTTCCCACCGCGGAGATATCCGTGCCACGCTTCGTATGCACGAACAGCCTCCCCATAGACTTCTGCCCATTCACCAGACGGATGGGTGAACGTTCCGAAGAAGTGAAATTTTCGCATGTGTCATTCCTCCTTGTATTTGCCCAGCTTCTTCCGCCGGACGTATTCGTGAATTTCATCCAGATTCCACATCGGCCCGCTCGACGTCACCGTGACGGGACGGGGGAAATCGGACCGGCGGCGGTTCGTTTTCGACGGCTGCTGCATCCTGAGCCACCGATCCCGCACGGCCTGCCGTGTCGTCCCCAGAATTTCCGCCACCGCCTGGTAACCGCCGAGCGGGGGAATTACTTTCCCAGAACCGGCCCCCAGGCCTCTATGGCTCGGTTCATCGCGGCTCGTGCTTCGTCCTCGGTATCGAACCATTCGAGACCAGAGGCACCATCCTTCACGTCTTGGGCCGGGACTTCGTCCGCATAGGGGTATTTCGGCCCCCAGGCGAAGGCGTAACGGCAGTCTTCTCCCCGCAGAATGGCGTAGGATTCGTCGCGGTTCGGGAAATCTTCCCGGAACTCTATGCGTTCAACCTTTACCATATGGATCATCCTTTCGTTGGATTATTAGGGGGGCATCACGCCTCCCGGATCGTCTCCAGCAGCGTTTCGACCACTTCTTCCGCCGCTTCTTCCAGCGCCGAATCGCCGCACCAGCGGTATGACCCGACGCAGTTTTCCACCTCCCAGATCAGTTTTTCTTTCGGCCCCACCATCGCGCCGTGTTCAGCGGTGGGGCGGGCAAGCATGGCGTCCAGGTCGTCATCGTCGATCTCGGAGCGCCACGTCCAGATGTATGCGAGACCGCGAGATGTGCGGGCGATCATGTAGTTCGTTCCCATCGCTTCGACCAGCGCCAGGATTTCCATCGTCGTTTCCTCCCGTTCCGTTCTTTCTGGCTTCATCATAGCATAAATACTTCACCATGTAAAGGGGAACAAATGTTCTATTTTGCTGGACAATCATTTCGTTCCGTCGTATAATACAAGAACAAACGTTCGTACATGGTGGTGAATATGCGTCCGATCTACGGCATACCAGTTTGCGAGTGCAAAACCAACATGCGCCCCAAGTGGGACTACAACTGCCTGCGCGTGTTCGTGTGTAGGCGTTGCGGACGGTGTGTGCCGGGATATGAGTGGCTTTGGGTGATGCGGGAGCGTATAATTGGAAAAGAAAAAACGCGAGCGATAACTCGCGGCATTTATGTCTAAATGTATAATTGGAGAACCAATTATCTTGCGAGACACAACAAAATTTACCCCCTCCACGTAATGTCCACCAGCTTTCCATCCTCTATCTGGATCTCCTCAATAAGTTGACGTATAGCGTGTTTCGCCTTCACGCGATCGTCCCCGGTTATTTCGCCAAGCAGTTGCGCTGCTCTTTTTTGTACCTCTTCAGGGTTCGCTTTCTTATGTTCAAGGTTTTTTAACCTTTCTTTTAGTTCCTGTCGCTCAACCTCGATTCTTTGCCGCGCGACTTTCAAATCTTCGGCAGAGATAAGATCGTTTTCGTATGCCTCTATTTGCTTCTGCATTCGACGGTCGATCCGCGCGAGTTGGTCACGTATCTGCTTCATTTCGTCTGCAACGGAAGTAGATGGGGCGACGTTGATTTTCAATTCTTTTGTTGAACCCGAAGCTACTGCGCGAATCTCATTGATCACAAACTTTTCAAGATCGTCACGATGAACCGCATGGTGTTTGCATCCGTATCCCAGAACGTATGACGCGCAAATATATCGGTAGTAGGTATAATTTTTCCCGCCCCGCACGTGCCGGGCTGTAGACCCCTTCATGTTTCGGCCACAGTGGTGGCACTTCACCAATCCGGTCAAAAGGTACGTCTCGTTTTCAGCGTGTTTTCCAGCGATGGATCGCGATCGCATGATTTCCTGAACCTTCTCAAACCTTTCACGCGAGATAATAGCTGGGTGATTGTCTTCTTTGACGATCCATTCCGATTTATCGCGAAAAATTAAACGACCGTTTTTATTTTGTCGTTTGTTGTATATCATCACTCCTGCGATTCGCTCGTTTTGCATGAGACGCTTAACGTTGACTTGATCCCACGGTTTCCCCGCCTTTGTCTTCGCTCCCCGTTCATTAAGCATTTTGGCAATCATGCGATATCCATGCCCCTGCTCGGCCAGATCAAACATCAAGCGCACAAAACGCGCTTCATCTTCATTTATCACGAATTGCCCATTCACAATGTCGTAACCATAACACGGTTGGTAAATCGCTTTTGTTGTGTTCTTAGCCAACAAAATCATATTATCCCGGACGCGTTCACTGATTCGCTCCCGTTCAAATTCAGCGAACGTGCCGAGCAGTTGTAACGTCATGCGTCCGACCGCGGTGGATGTGTCGAAGCTTTCGGAAGCTGAGATGTAACTGCATCCATGTTCGTTGAAAAGTTCGACGACTTGTAACAAGTCAAGAAGATTGCGGCACAATCGGTCCAGCTTGGATGTTAGAACAACCTCTATTTTTCCGACCCGGACATCTTCAAGAAGTTGCTGGATAGCCGGCCGTTTCAAATCCTTCGCACTGTATCCGTCATCCACATAAAAAATGGGCTCTGGCCATCCCATCGCCCGACAGTAGGCGGAAAGTCGTTCTTGTTGTTCTTGCAAAGAATTTCCCCTTTCCGCCTGTTCATCTGTCGATACTCGGATATAAGCCGCAATATGTTTCACTTTTAAACATCCCTTTCAGGTTTAAAATGGCCCATGTATACGCCACAGATTGTGACTTCGTTCGGCATGACTTCGATCGGCGGATATTCATCGTTTTCGGAAAGAAGCTTAATTATCGGCGAGTCTGCCGTCCACTTGATGCGCTTCAGGACTCCGTCCTGACGGTCACGAATAAGGGCCGCCACAATCTGTCCGTTGTAGTCGGCCCAGGATGCATGTCTCATATATACGATATCTCCGTCTTCGATTCCAACACCGATCATGCTGTTGCCTTCTACGCGCAAGGCATAATCTGGTTTTCTCCCGGACCGAAACGGATAATATACGTAATCTTCTATATTTTGTTCCGCCAGAAGTCCGTCTCCGGCGCATATCGTTCCAATTAGGGGGATTAACTCGCCGGGTTTTTCTTTTTCAATTCCCAATAAGTATTCAACTGTTGTGCCAAGAACTTCAGCATATTGTCCCAAATCATTAATCGGAAATTCGCGTTGTCCATTCTCATATCTTGATAAAGTTGATTTTGCCACGCCAACCCTGCGGGCCAATTCCTCCAAAGACCAGCCTTTTCTTTCCCTCAATTTTTTAATTAGACTAATTACCTCTTTCGACGACCTCACCCAAATCACCTCGGGAACAAAGAATATCACAAGTGTTCCAAATAGGCAACAAAAATATTTATAAAAAATTAATCGTTGACGAACGGGAACAAATGGTGTAATATTGGAAGTGAACGGGAGGTGGAAAAAAGATGCAGTTTAATTTACAACGTCTTCGTTTCGAAAGAATGTCCCGCTTGATTCCTCAAGAGAAAGTTGCTGAAGCATTAGGCATTTCCCGTTCCTATTACCACAAGAAAGAGACGGGAAAGGCGAAAATGACGATTGAGGAGTTTGGTATTATCATCGACGTTCTGGGCATTCCAAAAAACGAAATCATAAATTTTTTTACAACCGAAGTTCCCGAACGGGAACAAAACACCGCCTGATTCATTGGGCCGTCCATGCCTGACTTCTGAATAACAATAACTCGGAGGTGATACCATGCGGCGACGACAACGCCCGCAACTTCAAATTCGGCATCACTACATGCGAATCAACGGGGAGAAGGTGCGGATCGATCCGATGAAAACCGATCTCCCTGACCGCTGCAAAAAAGTTTGGGCTGAAGCGATACTTGGGTGCAAGTGTGAACTGGTGGAACGTGTTGCCCCGTAACGGGGCGCTTGTGGTGGACAAGCCTTAAGAAAGGAGCGTGGAACTAAGTGTCAGATATTCGCACCGAAGTCTGGAACGGCCACACGATCCGCTTCCTGGAGAAGAAACCCGGCGACTGGTGGGCGGTGGCCGCTGATGTTGCAAAAGCGCTGGGATACCGCATGGCATCCGACATGACCAGGTTCCTCGAACCTGAGGAAAAGGATACGCACAATGTGCGTACCCCCGGCGGAAACCAAGAGATGGCGGTCATTTCGGAGACTGGAATATACGAAGCGATTTTCAACAGCCGCCGGAAAGAGGCTAGGGAGTTCAAGAAGTGGATCAAGCAGGTTATCCGCGAACTTCGCCAAGCATCCGGCCTCGAAGGCTTCCAAATCTTCCGGATGCTCGACAAGGAGCACCAAAGAGAAGCTATGGCGAAACTGCGTGCTGGGCTTAGGAATCCGGTCCGCGTGGATTTCATCAAAGCAAACACCATTGCAAACAAGGCGGTTTCCACAAAGTTCGGGTGTCGGAAGATGCTCAAAAAGTCGCAGATGACGCCGGAAATGCTGGTTCATCGCCAGCCGATCCTGGAAGATACGGTCGAGTTGATGAGTGTCGTTGACCGCTTCGATCTTCCGATCAGCGTCAGCAAGACGATTTACAAGAAGCACGCATGACGACTTTGGGAAGGGGGTGAACGGAATTTTCTACGTCAAAGTAAAGCTTCCGAATGGCAAAACCATCAAGCACCAACTGTACGACGACGAAATTTACACGGACTGCGGTGGATGCGGCAAGGAAATGCGGGTTGATATCGTGGAGTTGGCCGATTCCATCTTAAATCACGGCACCGATCTTATCGGGACTATTTGGTACTGCTCGAAGGAATGCTTGCATCGAACGTCCGGGCATCTGCAAGTGATCGCTGGCGCGAAACCTTCCGACTGATGATCGGGCGGGCGTCGTGAGTGGACAAGCCCACAGAAAGGGGTGAAACGGAAATGGAACGCGCAGAAGTGATTCGGCTGAACAAATGGCAACACCTTGTTTTGCATGAACAAGACGTATTGCATCCGATGGCTGTTGCTGAAGGTCCGGCAACGGTGGTGGTCATCAAAGAAGAAACCGCCGATGATACGGCGGATAGCAAGCAACAACCTTGTAAAAATCCATACTTTAAAGTTGCCGGAGACAACGGGTTGTACGAAGTCAAGGAAGTTCGAGAAGTCTGGTCTGCGGAGGAAACGAACGTCCTGCTTAATCAAGGATGGGATTTGCAAGCGGTCGGAAATCGATTTAACACGACGTTCTACGTACTCGTTCGTCGTTAAAGGCTCAGGCTGTCATAGTCCGGCAATTCTCTTCTCAGCTTTTCCATTCTTGGTAATCCAAGAACATAAACCACGCAATCTGATTCGCCTTCTTTTCTCTTAAAGACTTCGAGAAGAACCCAGTTGTCAGCTAGTAAAGCATTCGCTTCATCGACGTTAGAAGTTTCTTTCACTTCGGCAATACCCATTGACATTTCAATCAACCCTTCCGTTAGAAGATGCAAATTTCGCTAACATCCAATATTCGACGGAAGGGAACAAAAATCCTGTCAAAGGAGGCCGAGATATGACCACGCGCAAGTCAAGAGCCGCCAAACACCTTCGGGAAGCCGTCTTTCACTCACTCATGGCTCAGCTTCTTTTGGCTCCCGAGGAAGCCGATGCAGCCAAGACGCTGGCGAGTCTGAGGAAGGAACTGCTGTTGATTCGAAACCGACTTGAGACGAAGGGGGAAAGCGCGTGAACCGCTATGTACAAGTTGATGTTCTGAAGGGCAAAACCCTTACAAAAATTGATGTTTCGAGTGATGAAATCATTTTCCACGCAGACGATGGTTCTGTGTACCGGATGTACCATGAACAGGACTGCTGCGAGTCGGTCTACATCGAGGATATCAACGGCGACATTAACGACCTAATCGGAACCCCAATCATCATGGCTGAGGAAGTAGCATCATATGAAGCACCGCCACTTGATCCAGACGATGCTACCTATGGCAGTTACACTTGGACGTTTTACAAATTCGCCACGATCAAGGGTTATGTCACGATCCGCTGGTACGGCACATCAAACGGTTATTATTCGGAATCTGTTGATTTTTTCCAGATTGTATGAATGGAGGAAAGCGCGTGAACCGCGTCCAAAAAGCCGCAGAACAAATCGAACGGGCGCTGGAACTGCTGAACCGTGCGAAAGAGAACCTTCGCTACGCCCGCAACGGTCAGCACATTCCGGTTGCGGTCCAGATCGCAGCGCTGGAAGAAACGCTGGACATTCTCAAAGACCCGGAATGCACACCGGAATATTACGAGGAGGACGAAGATGAAAACGCCAGTGACGGGTAACGTGATCCGCATTGACTCCGACCGCATCGTCATCGACGAAGGCGACGCGATCTGCACGTACAGCAGGGAGTATTACAGTCTGTCGCTTGAACCCGCAACGAAACTTGTTTACGGCCTTCACGCGGTGGCTGCACCGGTCTATACGGTCCGCGCAAAAAGAAAACAGCCGCACGAGACGGCCGCAAACAAAAACCTATCTATCTAATTCTATCACGGAAGGAGCAACGCTGGCAATGGATAAGGTGATTCTGCCCCGCAAAGTGGCGGAGGCGTTGGACGAGGCCCGGAAATGGGCTGATATCCACGGTATTAGCGCCAATTTTGTGGCGTGGTGCATTCCCAACAAAAATATGGCGGAAAAACACGGCGAATACTGGAAAACTCTTTATGACTTCGGTAACAATGGTGGATTTCTTAAACTCATCGACGCTATCCGCTATGGGTATGAGGTTGAACCCGAACCGATCACGGTGACGGTGACGGCGGAGATGCAGGACGAGTTGCGCAAAGTGTACAACGATTGCCCGTTCAACGAAAAAGTGGGTTTCAGGTGCGCTTTGACCGTGCTTGATCTCAAAATCCCTGGGGTGAACGCCTGATGGACCGCGTATCGCTCGACCGCTTTGCTGTGGGGCTTCCTGACCCGCAGGACAAGCCCAACCGATTCGTCTGCATGTGCGCCTGCGGGTGCCGTGAACCCATCTATGAATGGGATGTCGTCATCGAGTGCATGCTCACACGCGACCTTTACGCATCGGAACGGTGCTTTGTACGGGCGTCGGATGCACGGAGGGTGCTGGCAGGAACGCGGGAAGTGGTCGGATGGTGACTATCGAATTCAGCGAAAACCAATTTGACCAGTGGAGGCTTACCGAGGTTGGCGGTGTCATCGTGATTGACGCCACCGGCAACCCGAAGTTCCGGTTCCGCACTCGTAAGCAATACCAAGATTACCTTTCATTGAATTCTTTCCGCGAGGAATGGGAGAGGAGGAAACGGGCATGAACGCACTTTTGGAGCATGAACTGGAAGAACTCCCGGAAGAAAAGGAGCGCGAACGCTTCCGTATCGAGACGGTCGATCAGGTGAACTGGGCGCTACGCAAACTTTCCGCCATCGTGGCGAAGCGGAAGGAAGTCGAAGAACTTGCGCAAGCGGAAATCGACCGCATCCAAGCGTGGAAGGATCGTGAACTGAAAAAGCTCCAAGACAACGCTGAATTCTTCGGTAACCTTCTGCACGACTACGCACTACGCCAGCGCGCCGCAGACCCGAATTGGAAGCGGGTATCTACTCCGTATGGTGTCGTCCGGCTGCGGAAACAACCGCCGAAGTGGATTTACGACGACGCCAAACTGCTGGAGAGCCTGAAAAGCCAAGGACTTACCAATTTTATCCGCGTGAAAGAAGAACCGGATAAAGCTGCAATCAAAAAAGCGGAAGGCATGCAGTACATCAACGGAAAACTGTGCGACCTGGAATCCGGCGCAATCATCGAAGGCGTCGTGATCGAGGAACAACCCGAAAAGGTGGAGATTGATCTGTGAACGACCGCAGAGACATCAGCCGGGAAGACCGGCTCAAGGATTATGTCGAAGTCAACGTTCGGATCGAAAAGTTTTACGAGAAGTACCCGAACGGCAGAATTATCACGGAAATTCTTTCGTGGGAAAACGGCGTGGTTGTCATGAAGGCTTCCGTGTATCGGGACATGAACGATGAGGTTCCTTCAGCAACCGGACACGCCTACGAGAAAGAAGGAAGCACGTTCATCAACAAGACATCCGCCTTGGAAAACTGCGAAACGTCTGCCGTCGGACGGGCGCTGGCTATGCTCGGGTTTGAGATTCGCAAATCCGTCGCCAGCAGAGAAGAAGTGGCAAACGCAATGCTGAACCAAGAGCAGGAAGAACCGCCTGAACCGCCCGCCACTCTTAAAGCCAAATACGAAGCCGGAAAGGGAAGCATGGAAGGCTTCGACGAGTGGGTGGCTCGGCAGAAGGAAAAGGGCATGACATACCGCCAGATGGAGGAAATACTCGCCAAAGCGCTGTTAGAAAAAACGAGAGGAGCGAAACGGAATGAACAACGTGGTGCTGATCGGGCGACTGGTACGTGATCCTGATATGAGGTACACGCCTAACGGCGTGGCCGTAACAACCTTCACGCTGGCGGTTGATCGCCCGTTCCAAAACGGCGGAAAGAAAGAAACGGACTTTATTCCCATCGTAACATGGCGGCAATTGGCCGAAAACTGCGCGAATTACTTGGGTAAGGGGCGTCTGGTGGCAGTTCAAGGACGCATCCAAACGCGGCAATACGAGAATAACGAGGGTCGCCGCATCTACGTGACAGAGGTTGTTGCGGATACGGTTCGGTTCTTGGAACGTTCCGAGAAACAGCAACCAGACAACAGCGATCCGTTTGCCGGCGAGGGAAGAGAAATTGAAATTGATCCCGGTGAACTTCCCTTCTGAGGTGCGCCGGCATGGAGCTTCAGCAAATCACCAGCGAAATTTATGCGATCTCGCAACGTCTGGACAAAGCAACAAAGGCGCTTTACAAGTTGGGGCTTGAGAAAGCCGAGACGGAGCGTGTCTATCGCATGAAATTGGCACAAGAGATGCTTGCGCTCCGGGCGGAGGGAATGCCCGCCGCGATGATCTCAGACGTTGCACGAGGAAACCTGTCGGATCTTCTCTTTCAGCGCGACGCGGCGGAGGCGAAGTTCAAGGCCGCAATCGAATCATTGGAAGCATTGAAAAGCCAGCTTTCCGCCTTGCAATCAATTCTCAAGTATCAAGAGCAAATCTGAACGGAGGCGAAGACAATGCAGGTTCCCGAATCTGTTCAAGACAAAATCTTCGGCTACATCGACGCTATTGCTGAAAAACTCGGTGTCGCGGCGGAGTTTGTGTTCGCTGCACTCGTCAAGCAACAGATCGTCAAAGGGATTTCTGATTTAGTAATATGGATCGCATTCATTATCATCTTTTTCATCTTCCTGAGACTTACAATCAAATATTCCAAAGGGGCTGATTTGGACGATGATGAACCAAACGCGAGTGCTGTATTCATGACTGTGTTTGGGTTTCTTTCCATCATTCTTTTTCTCATTCTGACCATATCGTTAGCAAAACACGGACCAGATTACATCGGAAGAATCATCAACCCCGAATATTACGCCCTTAAAGAAATTATCGAAGCGGTCAAGTGATACACCATGCCGATCGGAGAGTATCGCCCGGCACCTAAACCGCGACACAAGCGACATAAGAAGACCGCCAAGCAGCGCGGGGCGGTATCAAAGGAAGTCTACCAGAAGGCGTGGGAACGGGCCGGTGGTCGCTGCGAACGGTGCAGAAGAGGTCTTGGTCAGGTGTGGACGCTTGAGGCGGCGCACGTTGAGAGGCGGTGGAAATTCGGCCAGGAGGGCGTCAGCGAATACGACATCGTGATCCTGTGCGGCCCTCCGACCGATTCCCGGACGTGTCATTACTGGGCAGATCACACGCGCGAAGGGAGGGAGTGGCTCCTGAAAAAGCGCGAAGAGTTAAGGAGCAGAAAATCATGGCGTGGATAGAGAGTCACCAAGGGCTTGCAAAGCATCCTAAAACACTCAAGTTGTCCCGCTTGTTAAAGGTTCATATTGCGCAAGCCGTCGGGCATCTTCACTTCTTCTGGTGGTGGGCGCTTGATTACGCGCAGGACGGCGACTTGAGCAAGTGTGACGTTGAGGACATCGCAGTAGCCGCTAATTGGCCTGGTGATGCAGAAGAGTTTGTTTCCGCCATGTGCGACGCTGGTTTTTTGGATAGAGACGAGTCCGGAAAACTCTCAATCCATGATTGGTACGAGTACGCCGGACGTCTCATCGAAAAACGGGCGGAGGACGCAGAACGAAAACGGGCTGAACGCGAGAGAAAGAAACAAAAGAAAAAGGACGTCCAGCAGACGTCCAAGGACCGTCCAGAGGATGTCCAACGGACGTCCAATGGACATCCGAAGGACGTCCAGGGGACGTCCAGCGTAACCGTACCTAAACCTAATTATATAGATGATGATGATATATATGCCAGCCAACGCGACGAAAAATTCGCGGCAGCCTACCGCACGTTTGAACAGCACTTCGGCCTTTTGAACCCGACGCAGACAGAAACGTTGGGAAGCTACATCGACGCCGGTATGGAACCGGAGATGATCGAAGACGCGGCGGTCGAAACGCGGCGGCGCGGATTTGGTGCAGACTACTTCTGGGGCATCCTCAAAAACTGTTCAGAACGCGGAATCCTGACGCGTCAGGCGTTCCGCGAAGATCAGGCCCGTTTCGAGCAAAAGAAGGCGAACCGAACACGTGCTGGTCCGGCTAACCGGTTGCAGGTGGCGAACGAAAGTCTAATCCGCTCGATCATGGAGGCTGAGGAACGTGACCGAAACCGAAGTGCGGAAGTTGTTCCTTATC
>ERZ795042.420-NODE-420-length-35354-cov-5.178305_pt1 | contig 35354 bp, 33 predicted proteins | sample MGYA00375126_ERZ795042 | MGnify/ENA primary metagenome ERZ795042 (study PRJEB30171, sample SAMN05518105) | compost metagenome | isolation source: Feedstock adapted compost from Newby Island compost facility, Milpitas, CA | place: USA:Newby Island compost facility...
CGAGGTGATGACGCCGGTGTTCATGCCGACGAGATTCAGCCCGCCGAAGAAGCGTGCGTGCTCGATCTTGACGCAGCGGTTCATGACCACTTCCAAGCCAGCCTCGCGCGCCCGGCGAGCCGCTTCCTCGTTGACGATCCCTAGTTGCATCCAGACCACCTTCGCGCCGATCTCGATCGCCTCCTCGACGATCGGCGGGATGTCCTCCGGCCGGCGGAAGATGTCTACGATCTCGACCGGCCGGGGAATGTCGCGCAGCGTGGCATAGACCGGCTGCCCGAGGATCGTCTTGCCGGCCAGCCGTGGGTTGACCGGGATGATGTCGTAGCCCCACGATTGCATGTAGATCGCCGCGAAGTGGCTTGGCCGGTAGGGATCGTCCGACAAGCCCACCATCGCGATCGTCTTATACGTCGTGAGAATGCGCAGCCGCTCGTAGGCGCCGGCGGTCGCCACCGGAGCCTCGGTCTGCCAGGGCACGGCGCAGCTGTCAGCCTGGATGTCCGTTGCCATGGTGCCTTCCTCCCGCGTCACTACGAAGCCGAAGCGCCAGCGGTCGTGGTGCCCGCGCCAACGGCTCGTCGCAGCGCGCGATCCAAATCCCAGCAGATATCGTCGACCTCCTCGAGGCCGACCGAGATGCGAACGAGATCGGGGCTGACGCCGGCGGCGATTTGCTGCTCGTCCGTCAGCTGCTGGTGCGTCGTGCTCGCCGGATGGATGATGAGCGTCTTGGCGTCGCCGACGTTGGCCAGGTGCGAGATCAAGCGTAGCTCCTCGATGAAGCGCGCGCCCGTCTCGCGGCCGCCCTTGACGCCAAAGGTGAAGATGGCGCCGCAGCCCTTCGGCAGGTACTTCTTCGCCAGTTCGCGGTAGGGGCTGTCCGGCAAGCCCGGATAGCTCACCCAGGAGACACACGGGTGATCCGCCAAGAATTGCGCCACCTGCTCCGCGTTGCGGACATGCCGCTCCATCCGCACGTGTAGCGTTTCGAGCCCCTGCAGGAAGAGGAACGCATTGAACGGGCTCAGGCATGGCCCGAGGTCGCGTAGGTTCTCAGCCCGCGCCTTCATCAAGTAGGCGTATTCGCCGAAGGTTTCGCGGAAGCGGATGCCGTGATAGCCCGGCGAGGGCTCCGTCAGGCCGGGGAACTTGCCGTTTTCCCAGGGGAACCGGCCCGACTCAACGATGATGCCGCCGATCGAGGTGCCGTGCCCGCCGATGAACTTCGTCGCGGAATGGAGGACGATATCGGCGCCCCACTCGATCGGCCGGCAGAGATACGGCGTGGCGAAGGTGTTGTCCACGATCAGCGGTATGCCCGCTTCGTGCGCGATCTCGGCGACCGCCTCGATGTCGAACACGTCAATCCGCGGGTTGCCGATGGTTTCTCCGTAAAGCGCCTTCGTCTTCGGCGTGATTGCCCGGCGGAAATTTTCGGGATCGGTCGGATCGACGAAGACGACGTCCACACCCCAGCGGCGAAGCGTGATGTCGAACTGGGTGTAGGTTCCGCCGTAGAGCGCGGACGAGGCGACGAGCTGGTCGCCCGGCCCGAGAATTGTCGCGATGGCGATGAACTGGGCGGCTTGCCCGGAGGCGGTCGCCAGCGCGCCGATGCCGCCCTCGAGCGCGGCGACGCGCTCCTCGAAGGCGGCGGTCGTCGGATTCATGATCCGGGTGTAGATGTTGCCGAACGTTTGCAGAGCGAAGAGCTCGGCGGCGTGGTCGGTGTCCTCGAAGACGTAGGACGTCGTCTGGTAGATCGGCATTGCGCGAGCGCCGGTCGTCGGGTCCGGGCGCTGACCAGCGTGCACGGCCAGGGTGCCGAAGCCGAAGACGTGGTCGTCCTCCGTCTCCGACTCGACGTACCCATTGAACCCATTCGCTCGTCTCGGATAACCGTTGCTATCGGTCACGGGTCATCACCTCCAGAGCAGCACCGAGCCGAGATCGGCAGCCGGGATTCGTGGCAGGCGTTGCGCGCGACGTTGAGAATCCCCGGAGCCTGCCAGAATCCCCACCCCCTACTGATCGCCCTTGCCGCGCGAGTCGTGCGCTTACTCAGCCGGCGGCTCGGCGGCGAACGACAATTCCATCACGGGAGATTGTCGCAGGGTCGAGGCGACGACGCAGTAGCGCTCGGCGCGCTGCTTGAGCCGCTCCAGGCGCTCCGGCGGGGCGTCGGCGACGATTCGCACCTCGGTGCGGATGCGCTGGAATCCGACCGGCGTCTCCGGATCGATCCCCATCGTTCCCCGAAAGTCCATGTCGCCGTGGACGGTCACGTCCACTTTCTTGAGCGTAATCCCCATCGCGGCGGCGACCATTCGCAGGGTGATCTCCTGACAGGCCGCCAGCGATGCGAGCAAGAGATCGCCGGAGCAGGGGACGTCGCCGACTCCGCCGGCGTAGGGGTGCGCGCCGACGTCCCAGCTGACGCCGCCGCCGGCCTCGGTCGTGATCCTAGACCGGGTCGGGTCATCGCCGGATGTCGTGCTGCGGACGGTGATCGTCAGCCGCGCCGATTCTGGATCCTGCTGATATCGCTCCTTGAGCGGGGCTTGCCGCTCGCGCAACGTCTGCGTGACTGTCACGATCTTGCTCCTCTCGTGAATTCGGCCTAGGCGACCGTGGCAAGCTGTTCTCGGAGACGCTGGGCGTCGGCAAGTCCGCCGTTGATCGCGATGATGCGGCCATCCGGCGCGGCGACGACCGTCGTCGGAACCACCATGACGCCGAGGCGGCGCGCGAGGTCCGGCTGCGCTGCCGCGTCTACCTGCTCGATCGCCAGCCGATCACCCAGCTCGGCCGCGATCTGCTCAAGGATATGCCGTTGGGTGCGGCACGCGGCGCAGCCAGGGCCGGAAAAGGCGATGATCCGTGGCCGGGTGGCCGCCTCGGAGGGGAGTTTCACCGTTTGGCGCAGACGCTCTCGCTGTCGCAGCAACGCCGCTTGGACGATGGCGCCGGCGGCGGTCACCGCGCCGAGGATGACGAGCGCGAGGAGAAGCCGGTCGCTCATGCCGCGCCTCGCGAGCCGCGTGCCAGGCGCCGGATCTGGAAGAAGAGGAAGCAGCCGGCGCAAAAGCCGAAAAGGAGGTTCGTCAGCGCCAGGGCGACGACGACCCAGGCAAGGATCCAGCCGACCGCGCTCGCTCCGGCCAGGATCGCGACAGCCGCGATGGTCAGCACCGTGGCGCCGAGCGCCTGGGCGAAGCGGTGCGGCGCCGGATCGTCCGGGCGCGGTCGAGCCGGGACGAGGCCGAGTGCGCGGAGGACGCGCCGATAGAAGAGCTGGAACGGGCCGAAGCCCGGTCTGGCGGCGCCGATGGCGAGGGAGATAGCTACGGCGAGAAGGAGCCAGGCGCCCGCGGCGTCGCCGAGGACGAAGGCGAGCGCGACGAAGCCGACGATGAGCGCCTGATTGGTGCGCAGGCCGTTGGCATCGACGAGGGGCGATGCGGCCGGAGCGGAAGCGACGGACATTCAATGCCTCCTCGGGGAGTAAAGGAGTTCTTTACAAACAACTCCATTATGCGAGTCCGTCACCCGCGATGCAAGCAACGCTCCGGTCGGGGGTTACATCCGGGCGAAGCCGGTATAGCCCACCACCGGGCCCGGTTGGGTCTCGATCCGCTCCACGCGAGCGTGCGGCGGTCCTATCCGGCACCAGTCCACAAATTGCTCGATGGCCGCCGGATCCCCCTCGACTTCGATCAAGACTGTACCGTCGGGCTCGTTCCGCGCGAAGCCGGTAAGCCCGAGACGCTTTGCCTCTTGGCGGGCGCTCTGCCGGTAGTTGACGCCTTGCACCAGGCCGTGCACCCGTATCGTCAGATGCGCGATCACCGCACTTCCCGTAGCTGCTCGCTCCAGAAGAAGACACATCCCTCCGGGCCGACGAGCGCGGCGTGCTCCACCCCGCCGGGGATGATCAGCTTGTCGCCCGGCAGGCAGCGATAGACCGCCCCGCCGACCTTGACCTCCATGCTGCCGGCCAGAAAGGCGAGGAGCTTGGCTTCCGCGTGCTGATGCGGCGGATAGACGGCGCCCGGTGGATCGCTGACCAGCAGCGGATCCCAGCCGTCTCGCCGGACCGCTTCTCGCACTTGCGCCTGGTCCTGCCCGGCGAACGCGTGCGGTTCGTAGATCGGTGTCGTTTTCACCATCGCCATCCTCGATCTCAACGATCATGATCGTGGGCGTCCGGTTCCCGCGCTCGTTCACGGCTCGTTCACGAGCGGCCTGCTCGGAGCCAATGAAAACTGTGCCAAACGGATTGCGAGCCGGCCACTATGCTCGAGCTGCCGCACCTCGTCGTGTGACGGCGCTAAGGACGGAGCGCGAAGAAGACGCGCTGTCCATCGCTGAACGAGGGATCGGCAAAGATGACGAGCGACTCGACGTCCTGGACGGGCACGGACCAGCAGTAGTTGACCGTGACGGTCCCGCCGGCGAACACCTCGGGCGCACTCGAGGCGTCGTTGGGGACCACGCCGCAATCGGCGTCCGACGTCGAGTATGCCAGCGCCGAGGCGCCGACCGCTTTCAGGCGGACATCCCCGAGCACCGACGCGGATTCTTCCGGCCCCTCATATATCGCGCGGACGGTCACCAGCACGTAGCGGTGGTCAGGCGGTGGCGGCTCATTGAAGGAGCTCTCGGCAAGAATCACATCTGTCGCGTTGAAGTCAACGGCTTCCACGGACAGCCGCCAGCCGTTGCCCAAGGCGGCGGATTCCCCGAAAGGAATCGGATTGGTCCGGGTGCCTCCGTTGTCGTTGAGCGGGGTCGGCGTCGGCTCGGGAGTGGACGTCGGCGCCAGGGTTGGCGTTGGCGTCGGCTGCCCCCATCCCTTCTCGAGCTTGTCATCGCCGTCATGGTCGTGAATCGCGACGTCGCACGCTTCCTCAATCGCGGCCGCTAGCTCATCCAGGCGAGCCTCTTGCGCATCCAATTGCTCGCTGTAAGCCAGACCGGCGAAGAATCCCCCTTCTCTCATTGCAATCAGCACGTCACTGCTGAGGAGGAAATATCTCCGCAGTTCGCTGTGAAACCCCTTCGCTGACTCAGGCACGGTGATGTCATCAAGGCGATAGGCGTAATCTCGCGCAATCTCGCCGAGCTTTCCGATTTCCTCGCTTGTTGGCATGTGGTCCTCATCGAGAGAGCGACCGCCCATAGCGGCCAAAGCCTCAGACTGGAGTCCACTCCACCACTCCTGGATCTCGGATTCGTAATCCTTCATGCCCGCGCATGACAGATCGCTCGTGTCGTCAGTGCCACCCCTGTTCGGTGATGCGTTGTCGGGCAGCGCGGTGGCGTCCACCGCGGCAATCCCGGCGGCAGCTGTGCCAGCCAGCGTCTCGGCCGTCGCATTCGCGACGTGATTGGTCTGGCTTGGCGTGCCGGGGGGGTCGGAAGAGGTATTGGAGGAGAGCACGTTTTCGCGCAGGAAAAGTACGGCTAACACCAGAACTAAGGTGGTGGTGAAGACCGTGGCCAAAGTGACTAGGCTTGGCTGGCGGGCCTCCGGCTGACGCGCCTCGGGGCCCTCCTTCGACGCCGAGCTACCGGCTATTGGGGGAGCGATGGCTTCGGACACGGCGGAAGCTTGCAGCCAGCGCGCGTTTGGTGAAAGCATGCCTGGCGCGTCCGGCCCTGTCCGGGCGCCCTGCTGCTCCTCGGCGCCAGGCGTGGCGGCGAGTGGACGGGCGGGTGTCCCGCACGAAGGACAAACGAGTGCATTGCGGTCCATCGGTTTCCAGCAATGAAGACAGATATTTCCGTACGACATCGCTCATGGTCCTTTCTGGCGTTCCGAGTCGATCCTTCGGGAGCTTCTCTGCTCCTTGCGGCAGAAGGCGCCAAATTCGGGAGTCCAAGCGCACACAAGGGACATATCCTGCGGAAGGACGCGGGAGTATCCCCCAGGAGAACTAATGCCGTGGCGCGGGGGTACTGATCGCGTGTTTCCTTCGTGCGGCGACGGCCAATGTTCGATTTCGTGACGAGAAGCTGGTGTGGTCAACAAGGGTATGGCTGTGGCGATCAATCGTCGCTGCGACCGGCGCCGACAGAGCTTGACCGCTGATGGCCGGAGCCTCTAGCCAAATCCATCGCAACGATCTCTTGACGGCCGCGTGATCCTCTCCTAGACTGCGGTGGGTATTCAATATTTGAATAACAAGCGACTGAGCTTGAATGAAGGAAGGAGGGGAGGGGCACGTGACGAGCCGAGACGTCCTCTGGCGAGCAGTGGCGCTCTGCTTCGCGCTCGCGATCTTCGCGCTGGCGGCGGGTAGGTCCGCGCCTGCCCTGGCGCAAGGGGTGACGATCGAGTGCCCACCGGCAGCGACGCCGGCGGCGTCCGCGGTCGCTACCCCACAGGCCGAGGCGACGCCGACGGTAGCGTCGCCTGCCACCGCGATCGCGTTCCCCGAAGAAGGGGGCTCCCTCACGGTTTTTGCCGCCGCCTCCTTGACCGATGCCTTCAATGAGATCGCGAGCGTGCTGACGGATCGGACGCCCGGTCTCTCGATCACGTTCAACTTCGGCGGCTCGCAAGCGTTGGTGACCCAGCTGGAGCAGGGGGCGGCCGCGGATGTCTTCGCCTCCGCAAATCTCCGCCAGATGGAGGTCGCCCAGTCGAAGGGGCTGATCGACGGCGAGCCAGTCATTGTTGTCCGCAATCGGCTGGTGATCGTGGCGCCGGCGAGCAATCCGGCTGGCATTGCCTCCCCCGCGGATCTGGCTCGGCCAGGGGTGAAGCTTGTGCTCGCGCAGCCCGACGTGCCCGTTGGCGAGTATGCCCGCGAGAGCCTCTGCCGCATGGCGGCCGATCCGGCGACCTACGGACCCGATTTCGTCAGCCGGGTCGCGGCGAACGTCGTCTCCGAGGAGGACAACGTTCGCGCCGTGCTGACGAAGGTGCAGCTCGGTGAGGCTGACGCAGGGATCGTTTATGCTTCGGACGTCACGCCGGACACCGCGGCGGATGTGCAGACGATCGCCATTCCCGACCCGGTCAATGTCGTCGCGAGCTACCCAATTGCGCCGGTAGCAGGGGGCAATCGAGCGCTTGCCGACGCCTTCATCAGCTATGTCCTCAGTCCGGAGGGGCAGGCGATTCTGCAGCGATATGGATTCGAGCCCACGCCCTAACGGCTCGATGTCGCCCAAGGAGAGCAGCGCAGCGGAGCCAGGCGCCCTCACGGCGCGGGAGAACCACTTCCGCGCCGTTCTCTTTGCGGCGCGATCGTCGGCTGGTCCGCTCGCCAGCCCGACGGTGGTGCTTTGGCTGGCCGCCTTCGTGCTGCTCGTTTTTCTCTCCGTGCCGCTGGTCTCCCTCATCTGGATGACGGGAGAGCGACCGGGCTCGATCTCCTCTCGCACGCTCGACACGCTGCGCAGCGCGGGCCAGCTGACGATCGTCACCTCGTTGATCTCGCTGGCCGCGATCATTGCCCTTGGCACGCCGCTGGGCTATCTGCTTGCTCGACGCCGCGTGCCCGCCGCTTCGCTCATCGAGACGCTGATCGACCTACCGATGGTCTTGCCGCCCGCGGTCGCGGGCATCGCGCTGCTGATGGCGTTCGGCCGCCGTGGCATCGTCGGGCAATACCTGGATCGCTCGCTGGGGCTGACGCTCGCGTTCACGCCGGTCGCGGTCATCGTGGCGCAGACCTTCGTCGCTGCTCCGTTCTATGTCCGCGCCGCGCGAGCCGGGTTCGCCTACGTCGCGCACGATTTGGAGCAAGTGGCCGCGACGCTCGGCGCATCGCCATTCCGCGTCTTTCGCTCCGTCACGCTCCCCATTGCCTGGCCCAGTTTGGCCGCTGGCGCCGTCCTCGCCTGGGCGCGCGCGGTGGGTGAGTTCGGCGCGACGATCATGTTCGCTGGCAATCTGCCCGGCCGGACCCAGACCATGTCGCTCGCCATCTACGGCCGCTATGAGGCCGGCGATCTGACGACGGCGCTGGTCCTGGCGACCGCGTTGCTCTTTGGCTCGCTGATCGCCCTCCTCGGTGTTCGGGCGCTCGGCTCGATGCGGGATGGACCGCCGAGCATCCGCTGAATCGCCCCAAGCCTTGGGCGACACCTGCCCAACTATGCCCACGTAAGTTGAGGATTTGGATCTCCGCTTGCCCTACGAAATCGTGGTAACATCCGTCCGCCCGCGGCTGTGAACTTGGCGAGTGCGGTGGGAGATCCGGTGAGCGAGATCCTTGCGGAGCTGTTCTCCTCAAAGGTGCGGGCAGCAGTTCTTGGCCACATGCTGCCGCGTCCACACCTTGGATATTCACTCACGGACCTATCGCGCGTCCTCGGGCTTCCCATCAGTAGCCTGCAGCACGAGTGCTACAAGCTCGAGCGGATCGGGGTGCTTCGCGCTAAGCGGGATGGCAACGCCCGCCGCTATCGCGTCAATACCGCCTGTCCGGTACGCAAGGAGCTGACGGCGCTGGTCGTCGCGGCGATCGGGCAGGACGCGGCGCTGCGGGCGACGCTGCAGGGCATCGCCGGCTTGGAGTCGGCGTTCATCGCGCGGTTCCTGCCGATCGATCCCTCGGACGGCGATGGGGCGGGCGTGGCGCCGATCCCCCTCGTTCTGATCGGCGAGGTGGCACTCGAAGAGATAGACGCCGCGCAGGAGCGCGTCGCGAACATCCTCGGGTTGCCGACCGGCAAGATCGAAGCCGTCTTCTACCGCCCTGGTGACTGGCGCGCTCGCCTCGAGCAGCGCTCGCCGTATGCCATCTGGCTCGTCTCTGGCCCTCGGACCGACTTGCTCGGGCAGCCGGTCCCTGACCTCGCCGTCGCCAGCGCGCCAGAGTGAGCCTCGCCGCGATTGCTTAGATCGTTGGGCCGCCCGGCCGCCGGCTCAGCTCGGCAAGGTGCTCCCAATCATGCTCGAGCAGCCGCCGGATGGACTGCCGCAAGGTTCGCCGGCCTGCTTCGCGCTCGCGGATGGCCCGCCGCTCTTCCGGCGTCGTGTTGAGGAGCCGGTCGGCGGCCATTTGCGCCGTCTCCCGCAATGCGACCGACAGCGGCACTTCGCCGCGCTCGGCCTTGCCGTGCCAGCGGCCGAAGCCGGGCGCAGTGCCGAGCGAGGCGGAGAGGTAGGGACCAGTCGGCCCGATCACGTGCAGCAGAATCGCCCGCGCGGTTCGACCGCCCCCGGCCGGGACCGCATCGAGCGCTTCGTCTGACAGGCTCTCCGCCCAGGTAGCGAGCTCTTCGCGCAACCGGAGGTGCCGCCCGACGAAGGTTTGCATTTCTGCATCCGTCACCGGCTCCAGATCGGGACCATAGAGGATGTACGGCGAGCCGTTGCCGAGCCAGATCCCTTCGGTGATGTGCTCGACGATCTGCGTTTCGATTGGCGCGTCGAGATCGACCTTCTCACCGCACCGGTCGAGGAAGCGGAGATAGGCGCGGATCGCCTCCGGAGTGGCCGCGAGCGCGTCGTCCGTCGTCGGCCCGACGGCTACGCAGCCGAGGATCTGAAGGACGTGCACCATCGTCTTGCGGCGGCGCGGACCGGATTCGAGATAGAGCCCGTAGGTTGCCATGTGGAAAGCCTCCCCCGTGGAGCCAGCCCTTTCCCGTCCACCAGGCGGCACACCGAGCGTCCCGCACAAGTGTCCGTATAGATCAGGTGTTCGATAATCGCCTATCAGAATCCCGGTGTCAAGGCGAGGCGTCGCCCAATTTGGAGACTGCGGTAGGATGGAGCGCCGAGAGGGCGTGCACGTTTTTCTAGTGCCGCGGAACCGGTCGCGGCGGGGGACTGTTCAGGAGTGGGCATGAGCGGAAGCGGGGGGAGCGCGAAGCTGCGAACGTTGCTGGTTGGGCAATCGGGTGGGGCGACGGCGGTCATCAACGCGAGTCTAATCGGCGTCGTTGAGGCGGCGCTCGGCTCCGGCCGCTTCGATCGCGTCCTCGGCATGCGCCACGGCATCGAGGGGCTGCTGAGCGAGGACTTCATCGATCTCGGCAGGCAGCCGAAGTTCGTGCTGGAGCGGGTGCGACGCACGCCCTCTGCGGCGCTCGGGACGGGACGGCGCAAGCTGAGCAACGACGAGCTTGGGCAGGCGCTCGACCTCCTCCGCAAGCACGGCGTGACCGCCCTGGTCTACATCGGCGGCAACGATTCGGCCGACACGGCCCACCGTTTGCACCAGGCCGCGCGCTCCGCTGGCGACGACCTAGCGGTCGTCAGCGTGCCGAAGACGATCGACAACGATCTCCTGGCGACCGATCACTGCCCCGGCTATCCATCGCTAGCGCGGTTCCTCGCCAATGCTGTCCGCGACGCGACCTACGATACCCTCGCTTCCCCGCAGCTGTATCCGGTCAAGTTCATTGATGTCATGGGACGGGACGCCGGATGGGTGGCGGCCGCCTGCTCTCTCGCTTTCAGCGAGACGGAGGCCGACCTGCAGCCGCTGCTGTTTCTCCCTGAATTCCCGCCGGAGAGCGCGGAGACGATGGTGGCGGAGATCGAGGCGTGCGTGCGGGACCAGGGCTGGGCGGTCGCGGTCGTGCCGGAGACGCTGCGCGATGCCGCCGGGCGTCACCTCGGCGGCGACGAGCCGGACTACGTCGATCCGTTCGGTCACCCGTACTATCCACAGCCGGCGGTGTCGCTCGCCCGGCTGGTGACGGAGCGAACGGGGTTGCGGGCTCGCTTCGAGCGGCCCGGAACCGCGGCGCGGATGTCGATCTCCCTCGCCTCGCCGATCGATCTCGACGAGGCCGAGCGCGCCGGGCGCTTCGCGGTCGCCTGCATCCTTCGTGGCGAGTCGGATATCATGACCTCGATCGTGCGAACCGCGAATGACCCGTACTGTAGCGAGATCGACCGCGTGCCGCTGGCCGAGGTCGCCAATCGTGTCCGCCCGTTCCCTGCCGAATTCATCGGCGCCGATCGCCGGTCGGTTACCGACGACTTCCGCCGGTACGCGCTGCCGCTGCTCGGTCCCAATCCTTTCCCGGCGTATGGTCGCCTGCTCGACCTGACATAACGCCCATCCCAATGCCGTGCACCTCCGTCGAGCGCCGAGCCTGGGTGGCACGTGCTCTGCACGAGTCAGCGTGTGAGCCCCATTTCCGCGACCTTGGATTGGGGCGGGAGGTGCATATGGAAGGGGCAATGTCCGGAGCCTGGTCGATACCGATCGGCCTCGAGGTCTTTGGCGCGGACGGCAAGAAGGTCGGGACCGTCAGGGGCGCTGAGGGGAACGACCTCGTAATCGAGAAGGGTCTGCTGTTTTCGACAGACTATTTCATCCCCATGAGCGTCGTCGCCAGCTTCGATGGCGAGCGGCTCATCCTCAAGGTCACGGCCGAGGAAGCGCTGTCGCGAGATTGGGGGCGCGAGCCGGACCCGGACGTCTCGCCCTGGGCGGAAGCGGCCGAGGCGACGACCGATATCGCCGCGACGACGGGCGCCGGCGCGTACAACGATGACACCGCCAACTTCGGGCCGGATGACGAGGGCGAGGCGGAGTCGGACTCGCGCTGAGCGCTGTGGCACGCCGCGTGCGTGGCCGTACATGGGCTGGCGCGACGGGGCGCCGGCATCGAGCTGAAAGAGAGGGCAAACATGGACAAGGCCAGAGAGCGAGTCGAGGGCGCCTGGGATAAGGCGAAGGAGCGTGGCGAGCAGGAAGCGACCGAGATGACCGAGGAGGCGCGGAAGCGCGCCGAGGCCGAGCGCGAGAAGGCCGAGAGCAAGTCTGAGAGCGTTCTCGCCGACGCCAAGGAAAAGGTCCACGACGCGGTCGACGACACGTTCGACAAGATCACGAAGAAGTTATAGGCGCTCGCCCAATTCGAGAGATAGAGCAAGCCGGGGTGGCCAATCGGTCACCTCGGCTTTGTGTTTGACGGTCCTACCCACGGGATGCGGCGAAAAGCGAAGCTCGCGATCGCGATGAGGATCGTCCCGGCGCTAATGAGCGAGCCGAGCCGCAGCGAGAGGGGACGGTAGTGGAGCGCGACGACGTGCTCGCCGGCCGGGACCGGGATGCCCCGTAGCGCGCCGTTCACCGGGAAGATCGGCGCGGACTCGCCGTCGACCGTCGCTTCCCAGCCGGGCGCGTAGATCTCACTCAGCACCAGGAGCCCGGGCGCCGTTGCCATTAGCTCGACCGTGAGCGCGTCAGGCTCATAGCGCGTGATTCGCGCCCATTCGCTTTCCGTGATCTCGGGAGCTGCCGTCTCGGGTAGTGGCCGGTTGCCGACCTCGATGAGCGCTGTCTCGCTTGGGTCAACGGCGCCGGCGGCGAGCAGCGATAGCGCTTCCTCTCGGGACGCCGGACGGAGGTCGTGGACGATCCAGGCATGCGCGGGTGTCGGTACCGTCTCATAGACGGTAACGTGGTCGGTGCTGAAGGCGAGTCGTCGGCCCGCCGTGAGGCATTGCACGTCTTCTCGACTCGGGTCGAGCGATCGGTCGAGCAGCACGTAGCGCGCGTCGAGGAGCTCGAGGAGCGGCGAATCAACCCCGGAGGGGAGCACGTAGGCGGTGTGGTAGTCCTGCGGCTGGCCATTGAGCGCTTCGATGAAGTCGGTATAGCGGGCGAGCTGGATCGGGTTGTAACCCTGGATGTCATAGAGCCCCAGGAACATCGGCCGGCCGTTGACCAGGATCGCCTGCACCGATGGCTCGAAGCGCCGCCCAAGATACGAGGTAAACACGCTCTCGCCCGCTGGATAGTCGACGCCGCCATAGCCCACATATCGAAATGGACTGTTGGTAGCGAGTTGCTCCCGGAGGAACTCGCCGGCTCCTCCCGGATCGCGGCGAGCGATCTCGGTTCGGAACCCGTCGCGTATCCAAGCTGGGGGGCGCCAATGCTCGCCCCAGTCGCGGAGCTTCGGCCACCCGAGCCAGGAGCCGGTAAGCTCCAATCCGGCTGGTTGCGCGAAGGCGATGGCTATGAGCAGGGCGTGGAGAAGTGATACCCGTCGAGAGATCACTCGGTCCGGGGAGGCGGCGAGCGCCGCGCCCAGGAGCACCGTCGTCAAACCGGCGGCAACCAATGGCGTCCAGCCGATCGTCTCCCAGCCGTCGTCGAGAAGCAGCGCCGCCGCGAGGAGCAGCAGGAAGGGGACAGGTAGGATGAGAAGCAGCTTCTTGCGGCCGAGCAGCGCGGGCAGCGACTCGACTATCGCCCCCGCCAGGAGCGGCGGGCCGAAGGCGGCGAGCGCGAGGACTCGCCACGGATCGTGCTCGTGCAGGACCTGGAAGCGAGGGATCAGGTAGAAGAGCCGGTGGAGCGGCGTCGTCTCCTGCGTCAGGATAAGCGCGACGAGGGTGAGGGCGGCGAAGAACGGCGCGGCGAACCTCCGCCGGGCGGCGATCGGCGCCAGCAGCGCCAGCACCACCACGCTGCCGCCGAGCGCGGACTCTCGCCGGTCGTGCCCGCCGCCGAGTAGCTGTAGGACAAGCTGAGAGGCAGTCCAGGGCGGGCTATCGGCGCGGGATGCGCCGAGCGCCGAGTAGTCGCCGCCGGCCAGATTCGAGACCGCGTTGACCTCAAAGCGTGGCCAGAGCCCGCCCGCCCCGAAAGCTGCCGCGAGGCCGCCGACCGCGATCCCCGTCAGCGCGGCCGCGGTCAGCCTCTGTCGCCAGTCGCCCGCCGGTTGCGCCGGGAAGCAGACGCGGTAGGCGAGATAGGCGGCGACGAGCAGGAGGGCGAAGAGCGAGCCTTGCCCAATCCAGCCGGCGAAGATCTGGCTCAACCCGAACCCGGCGGCGAGCCAGGCTAGCCAGCGTTGACGGCGGCGTGGCGCACGCAGCGCGAGCTCGATGCCGAGCAGCATCAGCGGCGTCCAGGTCGCGAATTGCCCCATGATCGCGCAGCAGTAGGTGTTCCAGTGGAGAAACGGCCCGAAGAGGAAGACGACTGCCGCGAGGAGGGCGGCCGGAGGGCGCATGCCGAGTACCCGCGCGTAGGCGTACATGCTCCCGCCGCCGATGACCATCTGCAGCGCGACCATCGCTTTGAAGCCGGCTACACCCGGCGCGGCGATGAAGCTGAGCATCGCGGGCAGGTACATCCAGCCGGACTGCGGATCGCCGGCGAACGGGGTCCCGCTGAACAGGTACGGATTCCAGCCGGGGAGATCGAGATCGCGTAGGCGCTCGCCGAGGTGGACGTACCACGGCAGGAGGAAGGTGACGATATCCAGCCGCGCGAGCCAGACGTCGAAGACGAACCGATTCCAGAGGACGGCGCCGACCAGAATGGCCAAGACGCCGAGCGCGAAAAGGTCGGCCTGGTGTCTATTGACCGGAATCGCCGGGCGTGACCTCGGCATCATCGCCACATTGTACGGGTGCGCGAGGAGGCTGGTTCCATCGCGCGTCGGTACCGCGTCGCCACGTTCTCATTGATACGAGCGAGCGGCCGTGCGAGACTGCTCCACGGCTTGATGGGCGATGGTCTGACACGCGTGACCGATTCACAGCCAACACAGCGAAAGGCAGCGCGCGATACCGGGCTGCTGGTAGCCGTCTATGCGCCGGCCGCACTCCTCGCGTTCGGGCAGGGCGTACTGGTCGCCACCCTGCCGCTTTACGCATCCACCTTTGGCGTCTCCTACACGCTCGTCAGTCTCGCCGTTGGCGCGGCCGCGCTCGGGACGCTCGTGACTGATGTCCCGGCGGGCGCGCTCGTCGGCCGGCTCGGGCTGCGGCGAACGATGACGATCGGCACGGCGCTCGTCGCGGTCAGCACGCTCGCGCTCGCCGTCGTTTCCAACTTCTGGCTTCTCGTTCTAGCCCGTGTCCTGGCCGGGATCGGCACCGCGATGTGGGGCCTCTCTCGCCACGCTTTCATCGCGACGGCCATCCCGATCAGCGAGCGCGGGCGGGCGATCTCCGTGTTCGGCGGCATCAACCGCATGGGTACCTTCGGGGGGCCGGCGGTCGGCGGGGCGCTCGCCGCCTGGCTCAGCTACCGCGCCTCGTTCGTCGCCTCAGGTTTGCTTGCGGCGTTCGCCCTCGCGCTCGCTGTGCGCTACATCCCCCGCGATTCGCCGCAGCCCGTCGAAGGCGGCGGGCGGGGGCGCTGGCGCGTCGTCGGTGCGGTGCTTCGCCAGAATCGCCGCGATCTTGCCGCCGCCGCCGTCGCTCAGACACTTGCCCAGATGATCCGCGCCGGGCGGCTCTTTCTCGTGCCGGTCTTCGGCGCCGATGTCATCGGCCTGGACGCGGCGCAGGTCGGCCTGATCATGACCATCTCCTCGCTGCTCGACGTCGCGATGTTCATCCCTGCCGGGCACCTGATGGATCGCTACGGCCGCAAGACGGCAGCTGTCCCGAGCTTCGCGGTAATGGCCTGTGGCGTCGCGCTGATCCCCCTGACCGACTCCTTCAGCACACTCCTCGCGGCGACTGCCGTGGTCGGAATCGGCAATGGACTCGGCTCCGGCACGATGATGACCCTCGGCGCTGATCTCGCGCCGGAGGGGGCGACTGGCGAGTTTCTCGGGCTCTGGCGTCTGATCGGCGACGCTGGCGGCTTCCTGGGGCCGGTCGCGGTCGGCGCCATTGCCGGGGCTGCCGGGCTGCGCGGCAGCGCGGTCGTGCTCGCCATCGTCGGCGTCGCTGCCTCGGCGACGCTCGCGTTCCTCGTGCGCGAGACACGGCACGCCGCGACCACTTGACAAGTCGCGGCGCCGGCCGCAGCGTTCCGGCATCGCTACGCTGGCGGATCGGAAACGGCGAATCGAAAGGAGCATGCATGGCGACGCGGATCGAGGCGGTCGATTTCTATTACTGCTCAATGCCGGAAGTGCTGGACATCGGCGACGGCAGCCAGGACCTGCTGCTTGTGCGAATTCAAGCCGGTGAGTACGTCGGTTGGGGGGAGTGCGAGGCCTCGCCGCTGACGAGCATTGCCAGCTTCGTCTGCCCGATGTCGCACAGCGCCTGCAAGCCGGTGCGCGATTCCGTGCTCGGGCAGGTGATTGAGAGCCCCGACGACATCCGCCGCATCGGCGACCTGGTCCGGGCCAACAGCCTCGATCTCTTGCAGGCCGACCATACCCTCTCCGGCATCGACATCGCGCTCTGGGACTTGCTCGGCAAGCGCCTGGGCGAGCCGGTCTATACCCTCCTCGGCTACGAGCGCGCCTATCCAAAGACGCCGTATGCCTCGGTGCTGTTCGGGGATACGCCTCAGGAGACGCTCGAAAAAGCGAAGCGCGCTCGGGAGGCGGGATACCGCGCGGCGAAGTTCGGTTGGGGGCCGTACGGGCTCGGCAGCGTCGAGGCCGACCGCGATCAGGTGGCCGCGGCGAGGGAAGGGCTCGGCCCGGACGGCATTCTCCTCGTCGATGCGGGCACGGTTTGGAAGGATGATGTCGAGAAGGGGCGAGCACGGCTCGCGGCGCTGAAGGAATTCGGGGCGACGTGGCTCGAGGAGCCGTTCGTCTCAGGAGCGCTCGAGGCGTACGCGACGCTGGCCCAGGAGAGCGCGCCGGTCAAGCTTGCTGGCGGCGAGGGCTCTCACAATGTCTACATGGCCAAGCACATGATCGACTACGCCGGCATTGGCTATGTCCAGATTGATGCTGGCCGGATCGGTGGCATCTCGCCGTCATACGATGTCGCCCAGTACGCGGCGCAGCGGGACGTCACCTACGTCAACCACACCTTTACCACCCACCTGGCGCTCGCCGCGTCGATCCATCCATACGCCGGACTCGAAGATCACGTCATCTGCGAGTATCCGGTCGAGCCGAAGTCGCTGGCGGTCGAGGTGACGCGCGATCACCTGGAGCGGGACGCGAACGGCCAGGTCTCCCTGCCGGATCGGCCGGGCTTGGGCATCGAGCCGGACCTGGACGCCGTCCGGCGGTACCTGGTGGATGTTGAGATTCGTGTCGGCGGAAAGACGATCTATCAGACGCCCGAGCCGCGCTCGTGACGGGCTACGGAAAGACGTGGCGCTGCCAGCGATCGTAGAGGTCTTGCATCTCGGCGCGGACGGCGTCCGGGTCGCTGGCATCGAGGAGATGGACCAGCATCACCCGCTCCTCCCAGTCGACCTCGACGAGGAACGAGCCGGGAGCGAGCGTCTCGACGAGTGCGGAGACGGTCACACCGAGCGGAGTGCGCTCGCCGATCGGCACGGCGACAATTCCGGGCTTGACCAGCGGCCGCACATGAAGCGTGACGAGCGCGACCTGAAGCGTCTCGCGGATGATGTTTCGGATGACCACGAGGGCGAAGGGAAAGAACATGATCACCCGGCGGATGATGGATGGTTGGCCGGGAGTTGGGACACTCGCGTTGCCGAAAAGATAGGTGCGAAAGACGGCTAACACACCGGCCGCGAGGATTACGCCGATCGCGAAATCCCAGAGTTGGGTGCTCGCCAGCGTCATCATGTAGATGACAGCCAGGCCGGCCCCGGCTGCCACCATGCGTCCCGCGCTCATCGTGCCGACTCCACGGAGACTGGTGGCAGTACCGCCGCCGCGTCGCGACTCAGGGCGAGCAGCGGTTCCGGCCAGACACCGAGCGCAATCACGAGCAGCGCGAGCGCGACCACGATGGCTCGCACCCGTAGCGGGCTAGATCCATGTGCCGCCGGCTGACCGTCCGGCGGCGCCTCTGGGACCCAGAAGCGGCGCTGATACGATCGCAGCATGTAGATGAACGAGAGCGCCCCGCCGAGGAAGATCAAGATGATCAGCAGTACGCTCCCCTCGGCGATGCCGGCTCGGAAGAGTGCTGCCTTACTGACGAATCCGGCGGCTGGCGGCACGCCCGCCACGCTGAAGCCGCCGACGGCGAAGGCCGCGCCGACGAGCCAGCCGCGCAGATTCTCGGAGAGGAACAAGAGCCCCTTGTTGAGCGAGTTGACAATCGCGAAGAGCACCGCGGCGCTGTAGCCGACCTGCTCGCCGATTCCGAGCGCCAAGAGGATGTACCCCGCTTGGCCAATCGAGGAGTAGGCCAAGACTTCGGGCAGCGTATTGCGGGAAAGGGCTTGTAGGCCGCCATACAGGATGCTGGCGGAGCCGATGACGAGGAGTGCCGGGGAGCTAAAGCCGAGCTCGCGCGGCAGCAGCTCCGCGCCGAAGCGCAGCAGCCCGTAGGCGCCAATGTTGGCGACGGCGCCGCTGAGAATCGCGGCCACGGCCGGGCGGGTACCGGTGTAGACCGCGGCGAGCCAGAAGTGGAAGGGGAAGAGCCCGAGCTTGACGCTAAACGCGACGAAGACGAGCGCGGCGCTGAGAACGACGGTGCGCGACGGCACCTCGGTGATGCGCGCGCCGATGCCGAAGAGATCGAGCCGCCCGGTGATGTGGTAGAGGGCGGCGATCGCGATCAGGAACAGGACCGACCCGAGCAGATTGACCACCGCGAAGATGGCCGCCGCCCGCAGCTGGCGGCGCTCCTCGCCGTAGGCCGTCAGCACGTACGAGGCGATCATGCTGATCTCGAAGAAGACGTAGAAGTTGAACGCGTCGCCCGTGAGAAATAGGCCCGTCAGGCCGGTCGCGAGGAACATCACCAGCGACGGGAAGGAGCGCGAGCGCACTCCGCCCAGGGTCTCGAAGAGGAGCGCGGCCAGGAGAACGCCAAGCGAGACGATGGCGAAGAGGATGCCGAGCGCATCGGCGCGCAGGACGATCCCGACGCCCGGCAGCCAGCCTCCGGCCACGACCTGTTGGGGTTGGCCGGAAATAACGTCGGTGGCGAGCACGATGATGCTGGCGAACGCAGCCGTGAGTGCCCCAACCGCGGTCCAGGCCACGGTTGGCCGGCGACCATCGAGGATGGCCAGGCCAACCGCGCTGAACCAGCAAATTGCCAACGGAAGCACCAGCATGCCGTTACCTATCTTCGCTCTCGCTAACGCTGACCGGTACTGGGTTCGCGCCGCGCTCGGCCAGTGCCATCTCTTCCTCCTCGGCAACGGGAACCTCTTCTTCGGCCTCGGCTACTGCCTCTTCCCGCTGCCGCGTCTCCACTTCTTCGGCCACCGCGAGCTGCTCGATATCGACGGACCGGTGCGTTTGGTAAACGCGATAGACGAGGCTCAAGAGGAGCGCGGAGACTCCGAAGCTGATCACGATCGCCGTCAGCGTCATGGCTTGGACCAGCGGGTCGCTCACCGATCCGTCCTCCGGGAGCGGATAGATCGCCGCGGAGCCCTTGGACAAGCCGGCCGACATGATGAAGAGATTGGCCGCGTTCGAGATGAGCACCATCCCGGCCACGACTCGGATCAAGTCGTGTTTCAGCAGCAGGTATGCGCCGGCGCCGAACATTACGGCGATGCTGAATGCGAGCACGAGCGTCATGTTGGCCTCCGTTCGCGCGAGCGAGCGATCAGGTCAATGACGCCTGTGGCAACGCCGAGGACCAGTAAGAAGACGCCAACGTCGAAAAGCACGGCCGTTAGCAGCTCGAGCGTGCCGAGATGGGTGACCGATTCACCCGGCCTCGGGTAGTGAGTTAGGATCGGATCGCCCCATAGGACCGGGATGAAGGTGACGAGCAGCGCTATCAGCAGTCCGAACTGCGCGGCCTCGCGCGCGTAGCGGACGGGCAACAGCTGCGTGGTCTCGCGCGTGCCGACGACAAGGTATTGGAGCAGCACACCAAGCGAAGCGATGATCCCCGCGCTGAAGCCGTCGCCAGTGTCGGCGTACCCCTTGATCATGACGGCCAGGGCGACCATCCAGGTGGGCGCCAGCAAGAGGCGAGCGACGTGGCGAGACATTATCGTCATCAGCGGGTCCTCCACCGGCGCAGGTAGGTCGCGATCCCGAGGAACGCGATGCCGATGACAGTGATCTCCCCCATCGTGTCCAGGCCACGGAAATCCGCCAGGATGACGGTCACGATGTCCTTCCCGTGCGCCACCGGCGCGAGCCGAATATGGGAGGTGATCACGCTTTCGAGTGGCGCGGGCTTGGAGAGAATGCCCCAGGCGACGATGAAGGCCAGCCCGCCGGCGATCGCCGACAGGACCGCGTCGCGCCCCCGGTTATCGGCCTGCAGCCGCTGCTCTCGGTCGCGGGTGATGACCGCGATTGCCTCGTCGCCCTCGCGCGGAAGCAGCGCCAGCATCCCGACGAAGAGGAGCGCGAAGATCGTCTCGATCAGAACCGCGACGAGCGCGACGTCTGGGGAGCCGAGCAGGGCGTAGACGACGGCAAGGCTGAAGCCGACGCCCGACAGGACGAGCGCGAGCGAGAGGTGATCCCGAGCCAGCGCCGCGGTGATGGCGGCTAGCGCGGCCACCGTTAGCATCAAGACCTCGGGCAGATCTCCATTACTCAGCGAGCCGATGCGGAACGTACCGCCGCCGGGCGTCACCGCGACGCCCGCACCGACGAGGAGGCCAGCCGGCAGCAAGATCGTCGCCACTCTGCCGCGCAGGTCATGGATCTCGATCCGGTGCATCCGGTCGGAAAGCCGGTTCAGACCGAGCAGAACGGCCCAGTACAGGCGCTCCGGCCCAAATCGCACTGTCGTGGTGGAGATCGCGACCAGCGCCGGCTGCCAGAGCGGCCGGGAAAAGATCAGCACCAATCCGACCGCAATGGCGGCGATCGCCATGACGTTTTCGACGCGGCTATCGAGGTGATACGCCACCTCAATGTGGACGGGCGTGCCCGCCGTGACGGTTGCCGCGTCTTCCGCGAGGCGAGCGAACGGATGCGGCCAAACGCCGCCGAGAAGGACGAGCGCTCCGAGCACAGCTACGGGCGCGGTTAGGCGGATCGAGAGCGGCTTCGGCTCGGTTTGAAGCGGGCCGGCGAAGATGCCGCCCCAGAAGCGCCAGCTATAGGCGAACGTGAGCGCCGCGCCGGCGACGGCGAGCAAGCGTATCGGGTTGCCCTCATGATCCGCGGCCTTGAAGAACAGCTCGTCCTTGAAGAAGCCGGCGGTGAGCGGTAGCGCCGCGAGTCCGGCCGCTGCCGCGCCGCTGCCCACCGCGAGGAGCGGCATTCGCCGCCACAGCCCGCCGAGTCCGGTCAATGCCTTCTGGCCGGTGGCCTCGGTAACGGCGCCGGCTGTCAAGAAGAGCGCGCACTTCATCAGCGCGTGGGCGATGACGTAGAACGACGCTGCAGCCGCGCCGTCCGCTCCACCGATCCCGAGCATCACGACGACATAGCCGTACTGCGAGATCGTCGAATAGGCGAGGAGTTGCTTGAGGACTTTACGGGTCAGAGCGAGGCAGCCGCCCGTCGCCATCGAGGCGAAGCCGATGACGACCAGGGCGTTCATGACCACGTCGCTCTTTTCCAGCAGCGGATGAACGCGACCCAAGAGAAATACGCCAGCGGCGACCATCGCCGCCGAGTGCAGATAGGCGGACACCGGAGTCGGCGCGGCCATCGCGCGCGGGAGCCAGAAATGCAGCGGGGCTTGCGCGCTCTTGGCAAGCGCGGCCGCGGAAATGAGCGCCACCGCGGTCGTGACAAGCCGGCTCGACTCGGTGCGCGCCATCAGGTCGGGTAGCGCGAAGGTGCCGTACTCGCTGTAGAGCAGGAGCGCGCCGATCAAGAAGCAGACGGCGCTGATGCCAGTGATGAGGAAGGCCATCAGCGCGGATGCGCGCGCGTCCTCCCGCTCCGAGTCATACCCGATCAGGAAATACGAGCTGATCGCTGTCAGATCCCAGAAAAGAAAAATGAGAAAGAGATCCTGCGCCATGACCAGCCCGACCATGGCGCCCATGAAGAGGAGCAGAAACCCGTAGAACCGGACGATATCCCCTTGATCCCGCTCCGAATGGGCTAGATGGAGGGGGATGTACCGCGAGGCATAGATGACAACGGCGAGTCCGATCCCCGTGGCCAGGAGGGAATACAGCGCGGCAAGCCCATCGAGCTCGAAGGTGAGGCGGAGGTTCCAGGCGGGCGCCCAGGGAGCGTCGAGCGTCGGGCCGCCTTCTGCCCACCCCCACAGCGCGGCCGCGAACGCCGCCGCCGTGGTCACAATCGCGACCGGCGTCGCGAGCGTTCGGCGCCAAAATCCGGCAAGCGCAGTTAGCGGCGCGGCAGCCAACGCCGTGACGAGGAGTACGAGTGTCGCGTTCCAATGATCGGTGAGCACTGTCGTTCCGATCTACGCGCAGCGCATGAGACGCGCCGGCGACTCGAAACTCGTCAGCGATTGCCGCTTATGGTTGCCCGATGAGTGCCGGAGCTGTTGCGAAAAAGGGGACTCCTCCAAGATTGGCAGTCCCCACCGCCAGTCACGTGGGTACGGAGTACGTGACAACCCCGCGTCAATGCCGACAGCGACGCGCCTTTAGGCTACACGATTGAGCATTTCCGTGCCAAGCCGGAAATTGGGCGAATAGCTGCATTCAGTGCAAATTGCCGAACGCACTGTGCCGAAGCCGCAGACTTTAACTGTCGTTACGGGCGTGCGTTACGACGGATCGTGGCGCTTGCGGATGCCCGGCTATTCTTCGGCCGGCTCGAAGTTGACCGGCCGCCCCGCGAACCGGCACTCGATGTGGATTTGCTCGTACTCCGGTCCGTGCCAGCGGCAGCGCGCGCAATGGCTCGCACCATACAAATGGTCGAAGAGCGGCGCCGCCATCATCGTCAGGGGCTGGTCAGTTGCCAGCCGCTTGTACTCCTCGACGACGAGCGACTCGATCTCGGAAGGCAGACATGAGGGATATCGGATGCGGTGCTCGGCGCCGGTCGCGCGGTCGCGGAAGAGCAGCACGCGGGTGGTCCCGCCAAGCTCCGCCGAGCCATCCTCGACCTCGCCGAGAAAGTCGAGTACGCCCCAGTCCTCGCCGGCGCGGGCCGAGAGATATTGCAGGAGCCGCGCCTTGTCCACGGTTCGCACCGCGAGCTGATCGAGCAGAGGCATGACTCGCCGCACGACATCCTGGGTGGCCTTGTAGACCATCGGACTGGCTCCTCCTCGAGCGGTCAGCCCGAGACACGCCGGCGGATGCCTCCGCCTCGATCCGGTGCTCCGGGTGCGACTCTCGCGCAATCCCAATAGCCCCGGAATGCTCGCATCCTAGCATACGGACGACGCATGCCTGTGCCCATTAGGCACGCCGGCCGGATTCCGGTAGCGCGCCCAGCGCTTCCGGAAGCTCCGCGATGGAATCAAGCACGAAGTCTGCCAGCGCCTCTTCGGCCGGCCCGACGGGCTTGCCGGTCCGAACGAGGACCGTTCGCATGCCAAGCCGTCGCGCCGGAACCAGGTCGTTGCGGGCGTCATCTCCGACCATGATGAGCTGGCGGAATGGGAGGCCGATTGCGCGCCGGCCCGCGCGGAAGAATGGCAGCGCCGGCTTGCCGATCGTGACGGCCCGCGCGCCGGTCGCTTCCTCCAGCGCGGTCACGAACGGGCCGCTATCGAGCTGCAGCCCCGCGGCAGTTCGCCAGAGCCGGTTGCGGTGCATCGCGACCAGTTTCGCGCCGTCCAGAATCATCCGGAACGCGCGGTTCATCCGCTCGTAGGTCAAACGCTCCTCGGCGCCGCCGATGACGACGACGTCCGCGCTCGCGCCGTCCTCGTCTGGCGCGAGTTCGATGCCGGCGGCCTCGAATTCCTCGGCTACGTCGCCCTTCGCGATCAGATAGCAACGCGCGCCAGGGAAGTGCTGGCGCAAATAGTCAACGGTCGCGAGCGGAGCGGTCAGCACATGGTCGGTTTCGACTGGGAGACCGATGTCGCGGAGCCGGGTCGCCAGCGTCTGCCGGGTCGCAGTTGTCGAATTGGTCAAGAACCGGTGAGGTATGCCCCGCGCCGTGAGTGCCGCGAGCGCCTCCGCCGCGCCGGGGATGGCTTCCCAGCCAACGTGCAACACACCGTCAATGTCGAGCAGGACCCCGCATCGCGGAGTCCCGCCCGTGAAATTGCTGTCGTTCATCGTTCGCTGGCGCGACATCTCATGAGGCGCGCGTCGCCGATCGGATGCGCCGGCGGCTCAGGCCGCGCAGCGCAAGGAGACCGGCGCCCGTGAAGAGGAGGAGGCTGGCGCTCATCGGCGTCGCCGCGACGGAGCCGCTACCGGTGTCCGGCAACCCTTCTGCAGACTCCACTTCGACCTCGGCTTCCACGCCGGGATCCTCGTACGTGGTATCCGGGACGCCGTCGCCGTCAACGTCAACAGACTCCTCCATCGTGTAGTCCAGCTCGTAAACGAGGACGACGATCTCCGTCGTCGTGTTGGGAGCGATGAAGAAGGGAGCGGACTCACCGGAGAATGTCTCGACCAGGAGATGAGCGCCGGTGGACTCATCGGCGGCAGGCAGATCGCTTAGCAACGCCTCGCCGTCGATCCCGACCAGGAATGGCGACTGTGGCTGATTTCCGTGCAGGACGATCTGGAACTCATTGTCGCCCGTGACGCACGTCTCATCACCGAAATTGAGCGGTGGAATCTGCTCTCCCGGTTGCAAGACCTCGAACCGGACGGATTCGGAGTCGGCGAGGCAGAAGAGGGAGTAGATCAGGAGGGAGCCACTGCCGCCGCCGCTCCCGCCGCCACTGCCATCGCCGTTACCAGGTGTCGGCGTGACCTGCCCACCGTTCCCGCCTGAGCCTCCACCGGAGCCTGGGGTCCCCGTTGCTGTCGCCGTTGGCGTCATCGTGGGCGTTGCCGTGGCCGATGCCGTAGCCGTTGCCGTGGGATCGGTCGGCGGCGTTTCGAGGACAAAGAAGTGGATCGTCACATCGCTGTCGTTCGTCGTGTCGAGGGAGACCGTGTGCGCGGTGAGATCGACGTCTTGCACGGTCGCGGCGTCGTCGGAATCCGGGGAGACCAGGGCCGCGATGAGCGTGTGATTCTTGGGCGGCGAATCGAGGGTGACGACGACTCCGCCTTGGGCGACATCGTCGAAGGCGTAACGCGAGGCGTCCAGGCAGACGTCGTCATTTGGATCGCCGTTGAGGTCGCGTCCGAGATCGAGCTCGCAGACCTGCTCTGGTAGGAAATTAGCGTCATCGAGATCGCGTGTCTCGCCGTTGACGGTCAGGGATGCCTCGAAGGCGGCGTGTCCAGCGTTCAATGCGCCGTCAGGACCGTCATGCTCGTGCAAGACAGAGACCTTGCATGTCCACCATTGCGCGTAGAAGTCGCTCAGCGCCGCAAAGTCCGCCTCGGTGATCGAATCCGGGCAGCGATGGAGCGCCACGCTCACCCGTGGCGGCGAGAAGGCATAGATATGGACGGTGATTGGTTGTCCGCTATCGTCTGCCGGCTCGATCGCGAACGTCCCCGCGGCCGAATCGAACGCCGTGAAGGTGACGGCGTCCGTCGGCTCGCCCGTGATCGCGCCGAGTCGAAGCTCCTCCGGGAGCGACACTGCCGCATTGGTGCTGCCGTTGCTGCTCAGCTCGTAGCTCGAAACGTCATAGCAGCGGTTCGTCTCCGGCCGGCCATCGGTGTCCTCCCCGAGATCGCTCTCGCACAGTTGCGCGGGAGCGAAAGTCGCGTCGGCCAGCGTGAGAGTGGCGCCGTTGGCATCCGTCAGCGTTAGGTTGAAGTCGACCGGCTCCGCGCGAATGGCGCCGTCGGAACCAGTGTGCTCCGGCCGTGTCGTGACCGGGCACGCGAGCAGCCGATCCACCTCGTCACTGAGCGCCGCGAACTGATCGGGTGTCTGAATCGCAGGTGGGCAGACGTGGAGCATGAAGCGGAGCGGCACGACGGCAGCAATCCCCACCTCGGTTGGCGTCGGGGCAGATTCCGTGGGCGTTGGCTCGGGCTCAACTTCCTCAGCCTCAAAGGTGACGACGTAGACCGTGGTCACGGCATCCGCCGCTACCTCGACGTCGGCGGCGCTGCCGCTGGCCAGTTCCCCAACGGTGTGTGTCCCCGCCTCGACGGACCATTCGAGCTGGCCGTCCACCTGTCCGGCATCGGCGCCGTCGAGCGCGATCGCCGCTGACGCGGGGGAGCAGTCCGGTCCCGGCGCAAAAGAAAATTCGGGGACGACAGCGGTGGTGCCCGGCTCGCCGCCGGAAAGACAGGTGAGGACGATCACGCGCAGCGTGCCAACCGCGGTCGCCGGCGTCGCCTCGCCGGACTGGTCAGCCGCGCCGTCCTCTTGGGCGACAACGCCACTCGCCGCGGACCCAATCAGGGCCGCGAGCATCATTGCCAGAATGGATGCCCGGACGGTCGCTCGCATAGGCGTTCCCCGTCGCTGATCCGAGCCAGAGGCTCGACACTGAATCCAACGCACAGGCGTGCCCGGTCAGAATAGCAACGGCTCGCCGCGGACGCTACCCAAATTTGCGGTACTGACAGTGATGTGGCGCTCTTTGCGGCCGGTCGCGGAGCGCGGGAGGCAGAGCTAGACCCCGTCGCGGGGCTCTTCTTCCTCCGCTTGGACACCCATCGTGCTGACGATCTCGCGTACCTGGGCCACGTAGTCGGGCGGAAGCTCCCAGTAGCGAACGGCGGCGATGATCGCCTCCGGCGAGCCGCTGAGGAGGCCGGCTGGTCCGAGCGCGGCGCGGATGCACCGGCCTTCATCGGTGACCGCCTCATACACCGTGCCCTGCACGGCGCTGGTTGTTCCCACGTTGACGAGAATGCCCCAGACCTCCCCATTGCTGAGGGCCGAGAACGCGGGTGGCAGCGGGAGATTCTGCCCCGTTATCCGCGCGCGGGCGATGAATCGGGCTCCAGGGTGCTCCCTGCGCAGTGTCGTCGGGTCCATCTCGGCGCCCGAGAGAAAGAGAACGTCGGTCTTGTCCTGCTCTGTCATTCCTGCCTCGTGGCTCGCGGATGCCGGTCGCGCGACATCGTGCCGAACACTCTGCCTGGCGCGGATGATACTCGGTTCTAGAACGGGGGCGGTGATTCCCGGAAGCCGCGCAGCGGCGGTTCCACCGGCGCATCCTTCGCCATGATCAGGACGCCGAAGCGCCCGAGCCCACCCGGATCGATCAGGCGGAGCACAGCCGCCTGCGCGCGCAAATAATCCGGCAACGTCGTCTCCGGGTCTCGCTGAAGCTCGAGCAGCGCCTCGCCGAGGCCAAGGCTGGCCAGGAAGGCGCCCTGCGTCGTGAATCCGGCTAGTTCGAGCCCGGCCGCCTCGCCGGCGCGCTGCAAGGCCGTGAAGTCGACATGCGCCGTCAAATCCTGCTCTCCGACGCGGATCAGGGGATCGTCGGTGACCGTATGCGCGTGGTAGGCGCGAACCGTTCCGCCGAGGCGATGGTCACGGTAGAGTTCCCGCGCGGGATAACCGTAGTCGATCACGATCGCGTAACCCCGCGCGAATGAGCGAGCCACCTCCGCGAACCAGTCCGCCGCTGCCGGACTCACGTCGTACCTGCTCCCCTCGGAGAGCAGGATTCCCTCGTCGCTCATAGCGGCAGCCGCGCGGGCCGCCTCGGGCGAGAGCGGGCCTTCGACCTCGGTGAATCTGCTCTCGCTCCAGGTCACGTAGCACTCACGCAGCTCTCCCTGCCGGACGATGAGCCGGTGAACCGGGAAGGCATCGGCGACTTCGTTCGCGAGCATGACCCCGGTCAGTGGTGGCCGCTCGGCGTCGGGTGGCTCCACGATAACGAGATGGGTTAGCCCGACTTCCTCCATCGCCGCCTGGGCCTCGGCGCGCCGGTAGGGATTGAGCTCGATCAGCCTATAACGGAGGGCATCCATCGCCTCGGGCGCTTCGCGGGACAGTCCGGCGATCAGGTCATAGGCCAGGCCGCCGACACCGGCGCCGTATTCGCGCACCTCGAACGGCTTTGGCCGGCCCAGCCGCTCCCAGCACTCGGCTAGCTGCCGCGCGATTGTCAGGCCGAAATACGGAGTGGCCTCCGGAGCGGTGATGAAGTCGCCGGGCCGGCCGGGACGGCGCTCTGGCGAGAGATAGTAGCCGTGGATGGGGTGATAGAGCGCTAGGTCCATGAAGCGGGCGAACGTGATTCGCCCTCCCTGGCGCTCGATCTCGTCGCGGATGATCTGGATCAGGTCTGGATTGCCCGCGTCGGAGGTGTCGGCGGCGCGCTGCATCGGTTCATTCATGCGCGCGATTGTACGCTGCCCTGGCGTCAGCGAGGGGTGATCCCAACTTGGGACTTGTCAGCCAAGTGTCGCCCGTGTACGTTTGGCGCGCCGTACCTCGCGCGGTCACCCGGCGTCCGGGAGCGCCGGGACATGGGTTCAAGGAGGGGGATGGACGGCGCGGCTGTGCCGCTGGAGGGAGGATGATGCGAGAACAAACCCGTCGTTTCGTTGCCGGCGCCCTGGCGCTGGCGATGCTCGTATCCGTTTTCGCGCTGGCGCCGTGGCACGCGGAAGCGCAGGACGAGGCCACGCCTGTTGCCTCGCCGGAGCCAGGGGCCGCAACTCCACAACCGACGCCGAATCGGGACCTCCTGACCGTGCCAATCGCGATCCTGCGGAGTGAGGCGCTCAGCCAACCGAGCGTCTTTGGGCCGGCTAACGGGACCTTGAACCAGGCGCCGGACACGCTCGACGGATTCTTCAGCGGCGTCAGCATGCGGGACTTCTACGTCCGCGTTCAGTTCGCCAACCCGGTCGCATCGACTGAGCACCTGTTCGATGTCGGCATCGGCTTCCGGCATGTCGCGCCGGATCAGCACTGGCGCATCATCGTGCGCTCGGACGGCTCCTGGGTGCTCTCCTTCGCCGCCAATCAGGTGCGGGCATCCGGCCTGGTTGATGGGCTGAACCTCGGCGCCGGCCAGGTGAACGAGCTGGAGCTGGCCGTCGTCGACAATACTGGCTATCTCTCGGTCAACGGTTTGTATGCCACGATGCTCGATCTCTCGGCGCACAACGTGGCGGGCGACATCTGGGTTGGTTCCGGGTTCTTCACGGAGACGATCGTTGACGGCGCCCAGACGAACTTCGCGTCCTTCCAGATCTGGCCGCTGGGAGCGGACGCCGCCGCGCCGGGTGGCACGCCGGTCGCCACGCCCGCTGGGCAGGTCAGCGCGGCTGTCGCGCTCGCTCGGCTCCGCAACCAGGCGCTGAGCCAGGCGCAGCTCGCTGGCCCGTTCGCCGGGAGCGTGGTGCAGAACATCGGCACGCTCAATGGCTTCTTCGCCGGCGTCAACGCGCGCGACTTCTACGTCCGCGTCCGGTTCCAGAACCCCTACCCGGCCTACGAGCACCTGTGGGACGTTGGCATCGCGTTCCGGCACACGGCGCCGGATGAGCACTACCGGTTGGTTGTGCGCTCCGACGGGACGTGGCTCCTCGCCAACGGCGCCGCTCCGGCGGAATTCTTCGGTCCCGTTCCCGGTCTGCGAACCGGCCCCGGCCAGTTGAACATAATCGAGATGGCCGTGATCGGGACGACCGGCTACCTGGCCATCAACGGCTCGTTCATCACGACCCTTGATCTCAGTGCCCGGCTGGATGCCGGCGATGTCTGGGTCGGCTCCGGCTTCTACAGTGACAACGCGATCCAGGGCGTCGAGACGCTGTTCGACTCGTTCGTGGTCTGGCCGCTTGGCGAATCCATCCCAACGGCGACGCCGGAGGCCTCGCCGAGCGCCGAATAGAGCACGACACGTAACACGATCGTGAGTTGTTGGACCTGCCGGTGACGCTCGTCGCCGGCAGGTCTCGTGTTTCGGCACCTACGCTGGCAGGGGCGGCATGGACTATCTCTGGATCGGGCTCGGCGGGCTCGTCGGATGCAACCTCCGCTTCATCGTCGGTCGCGCCGTCGCTGACCGGCTCGGCAGCGCCTTTCCCTACGGCACGTTCCTCGTCAACTGCACGGGGTCGCTGCTGATCGGCGTAATCGCCACGCTGATCGCCGAGCGCTTCTCCGTGCCCGCATCGGTGCGGCCGCTCGTCATCATCGGTTTCCTCGGCGGCTACACAACCTTCAGCAGCTACACCCTCGAAGCGCTGGCGCTGATCGAGCAGGGCGCGTGGGGACGAGCGCTCGTCTACGTCGTCGGGAGCAACGTGCTGGGATTGCTTGCCTGCTACGCGGGTATGGTGCTCGCCCGCTCATTTGGCAGCTGAGTACAGCTAGCAGCGAGCCGGAATTGGCACCGACAGGGTGCGCAAAGCTGGCGCGATCGCCGAAGATCGCGGGAGAAGCATTGGCTACCGGGCAGGCGAGCCGTTTCCTAGGCGGGAATTGTGCGACCGTTCGCGAATTTCGTCTTGCGTTCCTTTCAGTCTTTCATCAAGATAATAATTGTTCGGGGTGTTGGCGAAACCATCCCGGTCGCGGCGGCCCATCTGGGGATTGGGGTGTTGGCTATACAGGGAGGCATATGGAGGACGGAAACATCGACCGGGCTGTCGCGGCGCTCAAGTTCCTCGGCGATCGAAATCGGCTCCGAATCATCCGCGCGCTAATGCAATCCGAGTGCTGCGTTGGGGATCTGATCTCGCAGCTGTGTGTCCCGCAGCCGCTGATCTCCTACCACCTGGGCAAGTTGCGCGCGCTCGGGCTGGTGCGGGCGCGGCGGGACGCGCAGTGGGTCTTCTATTCGCTCGATCCCGATGCTTGGGCAGCCTACGTGGAGCCGATCATTGGGCTGTTGCAGCCCGGCCCGCTGCCGCCGGAAGCGGCCTATGGCGCGGCGCGTCGCGTCGTGTCGTATGGCGAGCTGCCCCAACGGTCGGAGCGGGTAATGTCTGAGGTGTAACCGCCGGCAGTCCCGGATTGAACTTTCCCTCTAGGCAAAGACAAGGCGAGCCGGGCTCAGCGTCGCCCGGCCGCGCCTCACTATGCCATTTTTCCAGCGTTTAACTAACAGGTGAATCTCGTGATGTGACGCGGCATGGCTAGCCAGGGGAGAGGGCATGGGCGATCCACTCGAAGACATTCGCAATCTTCATAAGGAATTCGAAGGCGAGGCGAAGGACTGGCCAAAATCGTACAAGGTCTACCGGATACGAAACACCTTCGAGATCGTCGCTCACAGCGAGGAACAGGCACGGAAACGGTTCGACGATCTCATGCAATTTCTCGGCGTGCTTGCCGGCTACGATGAGTTCCCGCATCCGGCGGTGCGCTATGTGCGCAATCCAGGCGTGATCGAGGGCGTCGAGCTCGACTTCGAGGCGGTCTACGAGAGCTGGTCGGAAGTCGGCGTCTCGATGGGCTCGAATATGGAGTATCTCTTCGACTGGTTTGACCCGGACTCCGATGCCGATTACGACCCGTATGCGCTGGCCAAGAGCGTCCTCTTCTGCGAAGACGAAGACGACGAGGAGTAGACCGAGTCCCTGGAGCTAAGCGATCGCTCGTCGGGAGTAGATCCAAGACGACCGCTCAAATGGCGCCGGCCCGCCCACTCCCCGGTTCAGGGAGCATTGGCGGGCCGGCAATTCCGTCCTTGCGGAATAAAACAACTGGCGCGCTAATCGTTGATGCGCTCAGCGCGAACGACGATCCGCTCCAGGTACTCGCCCCGCTCGTAGTCGAACGGGCCACCGCAGGTGATGAGCGTCAGCTTCTCCTCGCTGGTCCTGCCGACGATCTCTTGGACGGCTTTCGCTCCCAGCTCGGCCACCTTGTAGCTCTTGACCCACTCGACCGCGTAGCGATACGTCTTGTCGTCCTCGCCGACGACCTCGATGACGTCGCCTTCCTCGAGCTTCCACACCTCGTAGAAGACGGCGGCGCCGACATCCCAGTAGTCGAGATGTCCGGCCATCACGATGTTGTGCTGCTCACCGAGACGGCCCGTCTCCTTGTACCACGAGACGACGAATGGGCCGGATGGGTCCTGCATGACCCCGTCAATGATCTCTTGCTCCTCGACCGGGGCGTCCACGTTCGCTTTCTCGATGCGGATCGCGACCGGGCGGACGCCGATCACGCGGAACGGGCGCGGATCGAGACCGATCGGTCCCGGCCGCAGCGTGCCAGTCGTCGGAGGCTCGCCAAGCTCGCTCGGCGTCACTCGCTCCTGGGCGCTCACGAGTGGAGCGGCGCACAGCACGAGCAACAAGAGCGCCAGCACGCCCAGCCCGCGTCCCACCCGTGGCCGCGTAGCAGGTTCCACCGCCATCCCCTTCTCCTTCATCCCGCATTCCCGCTCATATCCAAAAGAGCCGCTCACGCCGCTCGACGTGCCCGACGATGAAAATCGCAATCGCACGTCAGACGGCGATCCGTCCGCGTTGGCCCTCAACAGGCTCTAGTATAGAAGGCGCATCGTTGCATGCATCGGTTTCAGTTCACCCACGGGCGACCACCACGCGAGCGGTAGCCCACATCACAAGTGTGCGCCCCGCCAGCCTAAGCGCTGGCAACGGATGAAACCGCCAAGACTGGGTCATCGTTCAAGTTAATGCGGGCCTGGGGGGACGCCCGTGCATGCGTGTCGCGCATGCCACCGGGGTGCCTTGACGATCGTCGGGCCGGCTGGCAGCATGATGAGCAACGGAGCGCGCTGCGCGTTCTCGGCGCCCCGCCCTAGACCTCCCGCACGTCGCAGGTCGCGATCCCAACTTTCCCGCGTGGGAGGGGACGATCCCGGGTGTCTCGATATCATTCGATCTACGCCGCACAGGAGCGTCCGGCCCGGTGGCCGTGGGTCGTTGCCGCGCTGATCGTGCTCGCCGGGATCCTTTTCGCCGCTTGGATCCTGAGCGGCGCGTCTACCGATCGTCTCCTCGAAGCAGCCGGACTCCAGCGCATTGGTAGATCGGAGCCAGAGGCGACCCAACCCGCGGTTGCGAGCGCGTCTCCGACACCGACGACGGCTCCCGAGCCCACGCCGACAACAGAGACAACTGAAGGCCCAGCGGATGAGACCGCCACGGCTCCATCGGAACCTGACCCGATGTCCGGCTCGGAGGAGACGCCTGAGGACGAGGCAGTCTCCGCCGCGCAGGCTGAAACCGACGCGGAGGAGCCCGAGGAGTCAGACGAACCACCAGCCTCGCCTTCGCCAGCCGCCGACATGGCCGAATCGATTGACGAAGTCGTCGAGCAATGGGCGAAGCGGTGGGCGGCGGCGGATTACGATGGCATGTTCGAGCTGATCTCGACTGAGTCCTGGCAGACGCTCGCGCGCCAGGTCTACGCCGAGGAGCACGGCAACGCCGAAGGCTTTGACGCGCTATCGCCGGAGGAACAGCGGCAGCTTGCGCGTGATTACTTCGTCGGGCGTTACCAAGGCATCGCCCAGGAAGCTGGACTTACCAAGGTGACCATGACGCCCACGGGCGAGCCCGATCTCGAGACGGTCGTGCCCGTCCACGTCGTCATGGAATCGAGCAAGATCGGAACGTACGAGGAGGACAACCGGGTTCCGCTGCGCTGGGAGGCGGACGGCTGGAAGGTGGCCTGGACGCCTTCGCTCATCTTCAAGGACCTCGATGATGGCTGCATCGACTTCACGGTCGATACCGTCAAGCGCGGCTCGATCCTCGACCGCAACGGTGAGGTGCTCGCCTACGACGGCATCGTCAACGAAGTGGGCGTGATCCCGAAGAACTTCGAGGACGAGGAGGCGGAAGTCCGGGCGCTGAGCCGGCTGGTCGGTGTCAGCGTCGAGGACATCAAGGCGCGCTACAAGGACGCGAATCCGGACTGGTTCGTCCCGATCACCGATCTTCCCGAGCCGATGGAGCAGCGCATCCTCAACGGCCTCTCGCAGCTGCCGGGCGTGGCCGTGCGCGACAAGACGGCGCGGATCTACCCCTACGGTGAGGTTGCGGCGCACGTGACTGGCTACATCCAGGCCGTGACCGCCGAGGACCTGGCGGCGGACACCGAGGGGCGGCTCTCCGAGACGGACGTGATTGGCCGCGCCGGGGTAGAGGCAGCGGCGAACGACCTGCTAACTGGCAAGCCGGGAGCGCGGCTGCGCGTCGTGGAGTGTTCGACGCGGGCGGAGCGCCACGTGATCGCCAAGCGACAGCCTGTCCCGGCGAAGGACCTGGTGCTGACGATCGATATCCGCCTACAGCAGGCGGTCCACGAGGCAATGGGGAACGTGCGGGGCAGCGCCGTCGTCCTCGATCCGCGCAACGGCGCGGTTCTCGCGCTGGTCAGCCACCCGACCTTCGATCCGAACGTCTTCGTCAAGGGACTGACCGAGGAGGACGCAAAGTACATCTTCAGCGAGCGGCAGCGGCCATTGCTGAACCGGGCGACCCAGGCTGCCTATCCGACCGGTTCCATCTTCAAGGTGATCACGATGGCCGCCGCGATGGAGCATCTCGGCTACACCGGCCAGAGCGAGATTGATTGCCCGCAGGAATGGAGTATCCCCGGAACCGACACCGTCTTCCGCGACTGGACCTACGAGTACGGCACGGGCCCGCAGGGCGTGCTGACGCTGCACAACGCGCTCGTCAGATCCTGCAATACGGTCTTCTATCAGCTCGGCTATGAGCTCGACCGGGAAGACAGCCAGTTCCTGCCGGACATGGCGAAGGCGTTCGGGCTCGGCGCGCCGACCAACATTCCGTACCTGCAAGAAATCTCGGGGATCGTGCCCGATCCGCAGTGGAAGCTCGACACCCTGAACGACTACTGGGCGCACGGGGATGCGGTCAACTTGGCGATCGGGCAGGGGTATCTGGAGGCGACGCCGCTGCAGATGGCGAACGCCTACGCGGCCATCGCCAATGGAGGCACGCTCCTGCAGCCGTTCATCGTCGAGTTCACCCGCGACGCCGATGGCACGCAGACGCGCGTCGGCAAGCGCCGGGTGCTCGGCGAGTTGCCGATCTCCCCGGAGAACCTGGAGGAGATCCGCTCCGCTTTGCGGGATCAGACGAGCAATCCCTGGGGCGTCGGCTCGGCGCAAGTCTTCGGCGATTTCGACTGGCCGATCGCTGGCAAGACGGGGACGGCGCAGAATCAGCTCAACAAGGCGGAGAAGCCGCACTCGTGGTTCGCCGCGTTCGGGCCGTATGGCGGCCGCGCCAGGATCGCCTCAGTCGTGATGGTCGAGTCGTCCGGTGAGGGAGTCTCCTATGCCGCGCCTCGCACTCGCCAGATCTACGAGGCCTACCTCCGGATCGATTGGGACGACTGAGAGACAGGATCGCCCTGCCGAAGTCAGCGCCCGGCGAGCCAGGTCAGCATCTGTGCCCAGAAGCGCGGATACTCCTCCCAGCGCACGAAGTCGCCAGCCCAATGGGGAGCGAAGTCTGACGCGAAGATAGCGGTGCGGCCCTTTCCGTGAGAGCCGGTCGCGATGATGGGATCGTCGCCGCGCCGGGCGATGAGGTGGGCGCCCGGCTTGAGCGTGACGCGGTTGTAGCCACAGAGTGTGAAGCGCGCATTGTCCCAATGGAGCCCGGCCACCACAGGATGCTCCGGATCGACCATCTCAAAGCGGAAGCCTGCGACCACTTCCACCCGGTCATCGTTGGGAGCGATTGTGACCG
>ERZ795042.426-NODE-426-length-35038-cov-3674.771203_pt1 | contig 35038 bp, 34 predicted proteins | sample MGYA00375126_ERZ795042 | MGnify/ENA primary metagenome ERZ795042 (study PRJEB30171, sample SAMN05518105) | compost metagenome | isolation source: Feedstock adapted compost from Newby Island compost facility, Milpitas, CA | place: USA:Newby Island compost...
ATACTTGCATCGTGTAAGCGCACGCCGGAAAACAGCTTGACGAAAATCTATCTGATTCCTCATGCGGAAGCTTATCCGGCTTTCAATGGCTCGCTCACCTGGTATGGTCGTTTGCGTGCGGGCGATTTGATGCGCTGGTTGCAGGATTCGGGTGTGCAGCGCATTTATTTCAATCCGTTTGCGCGTTGTGAACATACGGCCGATTCGTTGCGCGCTGCAAAAAATATAGATACCGCTTATTTTCGCTGGGATGATAGCGGTGCATCGTTGATACATAGCCTGACAGCACATCAGGATTATGGCAAACGTTTACTGGTGATTGCTTTACCGGAAGAAATTCCGGGCATACTCCATGCTTTAGGGGTGAGTAAAGCAGCGGCTAACTTTTCAGATACCGCTTTTGATCGCGGTTTCATTATCATCATCGATCATGGTCGGGTAAGCGCCACTGGAATACGGTATGGCAGGCCACCTTTACCGGCACATCAAACTCCATCGGATAATTAATATACCGAATAGCCCAATACCAGGGCGGCCACCGTGCAATAAATCACAATACCCGTCACATCCACCAGGGTAGCTACGAATGGAGCTGATGAAGCCGCCGGGTCAAAGCCCAGTCGTTTTAACACAATAGGCAACATTGAACCGATGAGGCTTCCCCAGAGCACCACGCCAATTAAGGAAAAGAAAATCGTGATGGCCATCCAGATCCAGTGATGACCGTAGTTGTAAATATGCATTTTTTGCCAGAGGGTAACCCGCAAAAAGCCGATGGCGCCTAAGATACAACCCAGTGAAAATCCGGATATCAGTTCTCTGCGCATCACCCGCCACCAGTCGCGCAACTTCACCTCACCTACGGCCATGGCGCGGATGATGAGGGTAGATGCCTGTGATCCGCTATTGCCACCGCTCGACATGATGAGGGGAATGAACAAAATTAAATCCGCAAAACGCATAAAGATGCCGGTTTCCTGATAATGCTGCATGGCCGAAGCGGTGAGCATTTCACTTAGAAATAAGGCCACCAGCCAGCCCGCTCTTTTGCGTACCAGCAGGGGGATGGGTGCATCCAGATAAGGTTCGTCGAAGGCTTCGGTACCGCCAATTTTTTGAATATCTTCTTCATAGGCTTCATCGGCAATCCAGAGCACATCATCAATCGTCACAATGCCCAGTAAGATTTGTTGTTCATTCACGACCGGCAAGGCCACGCGATTATTCAGCCGAAACAATTGTATGGCATCCTCCTGCTTATCGTGTGTATGCAGCACAATGGTAGCTCGATTATCCATCAGGTCGCGCACGCGGGTTTGGGGATCCACAAGCAGGAACTCGCGAATACGCAGGTCTTCCAGCAAATGACCTTCTTCATCAATCACATAAATCACATCAATAGTTTCGCTGTTTTTCCCGTGATGCCTGATATATTGTAACACCTCCTGCACCGTCCAGTCGGGATATACGGCGATATAATCGGGTGTCATGATGCGCCCCACGCTGTCTTCCGGATATCCCATCAAGGAAAGGGTGATCTTTCTTTCTTCATCAGTAAGCAATTTCAACAGTTCACTCACGGCTTTCGGGGGCAGCTCTTCCAGAAAAGCTACGCGATCGTCGGGCGGTAATTCGTTCAACAATTCAGCAACGCGTGCGGGAGGCAGTGCACGTATAATATTGCGCTGCAGCGAGAAATCCAGAATACGAAATACATGTATGCCTCTGTTAAACGAAAGCAGAGGAAATAACAAGGGAGCTTCATCGGGCATATCCTGCAACAGAGCGGCTACTTCAGAGATATTCATTTCATCTAACAGGACATGCAACTGTTGTTTATCGTCTTTCGAAAGCAGCTCCAGCACCTGATCTTTGATTTCGGTTAATGTTTCCATACATGCAAAATGAATACGGTAGATAAACGAAGTGGTGCAAAGTAAAAAATATTATGGAGAGGCTTCTCTCTGGAAACATGCAATATCAAACAAATGGATATATACCGGATAAAATCCTTGCCCATTCATGTGTGATTATCTTATTTTCGTTCATCAAAAATCATTTGATGCTATGCTGATGATTAAGCCATACTTGCATGTGAAAAAGATTAAAGGAAAGGGTAGAGGCGTATTCACCCGGGCCGATATTCCTGCCCGCACTGTAGTGGAAGTATCGCCCGTACTGGTTTTATCCAGAAAAGATACGCGATATGTGGATAAAACCCTCTTACACAATTACATCTTTCTCTGGGGAGCCCGATCCACCCGCACCTGTCTGGCACTCGGCTATTGTTCGCTGTACAATCACTCTTACGATCCCAATTGTATATATGAAATGGATTTTGAGAAAGAAGTCATGCGCATCATCACCCGGAGAAAAATTAAAAAAGGGGAGGAGTTGCTGATTAATTACAACGGAGATGTGCATGATCGAGCGCCCATGTGGTTCCCGGTAAGAAATTCCTGAACAATATGATTATTGGTATTCTTGCCGATACCCATGGCAGCCTGCCGGCCGACTGGTGGCGGTATTTTGATGAAGTGGATGAAATATGGCATGCAGGCGATGTGGGCGATATGCAGGTAGTAGCTGAACTGCAGTCGCGTAAGCCCTTACGGGCCGTGTATGGCAATGTGGATGGGAAAGAGATTAGAAGTTTATTTCCTGAATCGCTTTTGTTTTCCTGTTGTAATCTCACGATCTGGATGATTCATATCGGAGCTTATCCGCCTCGTTATACACCCGAAATCCGCGCCTTGCTCGATGTGTATCATCCGGATATTTTTATCTGCGGTCATTCACATATCCTGAAAATCATTCCCGATCCGTCCAGGAAATTATTGCATATTAATCCCGGGGCTGCGGGTATGCAGGGCTGGCATCGGGTGCGCACGGCCGTGAAGCTGCATCTGCAGCCGGGAAAAATTGAAAGTGCCGAGGTGGTGGAATGGCCGCGAACGGTGCTGAAAAAATGAAAGCATTTTTACAGAAACGTGAATAAAAGCTCCGTTTTCTTACACGTTGGCCGGTGTGGTTTTTCGTAACTTTGTTCCACGCCAAGAAAGGTTTTATTCATGATGCAAACACCTGCTTCTACCGATATCCTGGATGTGTTAATCATTGGTGGCGGGCCTATCGGGATGGCCTGCGGCATTGAATGCGTGAAAAACGAGCTGTCTTATTTGATTGTGGAAAAAGGCTGTCTGGTGAATTCGTTGTATAACTATCCGTTGAACATGACCTTTTTTTCCACTTCTGATCGGCTGGAAATCGGTGGTGTGCCTTTTATTTCACACAACTACAAACCCACGCGTGCGGAAGCACTCGAATATTACCGCAGGGTGGCTTTGAGCTGGAAGCTGCGCATCAGGCTGTATGAAGCGGTAACACATGTAGATAAAGAAGGCGAGTTGTTTGTGGTTCATACGTCAAGGAAAAACAGTTTTCTTGCCCGGGCCATCATCGTGGCTACGGGATTTTATGACATTCCCAATAAGCTGAATGTACCGGGTGAAGACCTGCCTAAGGTGCATCATTATTATCGAGAAGCCCATCCTTATTTTGGCCAGCGCATTGCCGTGGTTGGCGCGGCCAACTCGGCCGTGGACGTTGCACTCGAAACCTATCGCAAAGGAGCCGCTGAAGTGACGATGATTATACGTGAAGACCAGATCTCTGATCGGGTGAAATACTGGGTGAAACCCGACATTGAAAACCGTATTAAAAACGGGGAAATCAAGGCCTATTTTCAATCTCATGTAGTTGCCATTCGAGAGGAGGATATTGATGTGCAGACGCCGCAGGGCCTTATCACACTACCCAACGATTTTGTGCTGGCCATGACCGGCTATTTGCCCAACTTTGGTTTGCTGGAAAATTTAGGTGTACAGATTCAGGATGATGAGATGCGCACACCGGTGTATAATGAGGCGACCATGGAAACCAATCAACCCAATGTGTATCTGGCTGGAGTGGTGTGCGGCGGCTTGCAAACCAATAAGTGGTTTATCGAAAATTCGCGTGTGCACGCCGTAACCATCATTCAGGATCTCAAACGTAAAAAATTAGCCCTGCAACCTCAGTCGGTTTAATGCCTATCCGGTTACGACAGGTGCACAGAAAAATTTTGAAATTATCAATAGTTTTTCCCATAACTTTGCGTCCTATAACAGGAAAATCATATTTCGTTTCACAACTTTTAATGCTGAACAGAAATTGAACCAGCGGATTTCATATCAGAAATTCTTCCAGCTTTCCGAACGGGGAAATGCCATCAGGCCATTCACACGATGGACTGTCCGACCCCGACGACCTCGCCGTTGATGCAGCTCATCCCTGCGGGATAGGCACCGGCTGCATCAGTTGCTTCACTTCACCATCGGTGCACCTGAAATCCTTTCATGCTCGTATCTATTGGTTCTTTTAATGCTAAACAAAGTTGGAAAACAAACAACCGTTTATCGTACGGGTAGCCACGGCAGATGATGCCCGTTATGCCGAACAGATTACCGAAGAAATGGCCGCCTCGGCTAAGGCCAGAGGCACCGGTATTGCTCGTCGTTCGCCCGAATATATCCGCCAGAAAATGCAGGAAGGCAAAGCCGTAATTGCAGTGACCCCCTCTGGCGAGTGGGTGGGCTTCTGCTATATTGAAGCCTGGAGTCACGGCAAATTTGTGGCTAACTCAGGCTTGATTGTCTCCCCACCGTTCAGGGGCAGCGGCGCGGCCAGGGCTATCAAACGCAAAATCTTTGAATTGTCGCGTGAAAAATACCCTGAAGCCAAGATATTCGGTCTCACCACCACGCTGGCGGTAATGAAAATTAATTCCGAGCTGGGTTATGTTCCCGTCACCTATTCGGAACTTACGGATGATGACGAATTCTGGAAAGGTTGCCAGAGCTGTGTGAATTATGAAATATTGATGAGCAAAAACCGGAAAAATTGCCTCTGCACGGCCATGTTGTTTGACCCGGCGGCACAAAAGAAAAAGGAAGCACAAGCTGTTGCGGTACCTGCAACCCCCGTTCAACGGGTCAACGGTAAAAAAAGAAGAACATTTGCAGGTAACTGGAAGCTGTTTGAGCGCTGGCTGCGCTTTAAACGTTACGTGCTGCTGAAGCCTTATCGCAAAAAAGAAGAGGTTCCCGTAACCGGCGGTACCATGCCGGAGAAAAAAAAGTTTTTCTTCTTCGATTTATTTTAACCTGAAACCATGCGTAAAAAAGTTGTTCTGGGATTTAGCGGAGGATTGGATACCTCCTTTTGCGTAAAATACCTGAGTGCGGAAAAAGGATATGAGGTCTATACCGTTACTATCGATACCGGTGGTTTTACTCCCGATGAGCTGAAGACGATCGAGCAACGTGCTTATGCGTTGGGCGCGGTGAAGCATACCACTATCGATGCCGTAAAACCTTATTATGAACGCGTGCTGAAATACCTCATTTTTGGAAACGTATTGAAAAATAACACCTATCCGCTCAGTGTCAGTGCCGAACGCATCACGCAGGCCTTGATGCTGGTTGAACAGGCACAGCAAATCCAGGCCGATGCCGTTGCACATGGCAGCACGGGGGCCGGCAACGATCAGGTACGTTTTGATATGGTGTTTCATATACTGGCGCCGAAAATGGAGATCATCACACCCATCCGCGACCTGCGCCTGAGTCGTGAACAGGAGGTGGAATACCTGAAAGCACACGGAGTGGATGTGTCGGCTGAAAAATCAGCTTATTCCATCAACAAAGGTATCTGGGGAACCTCTGTGGGAGGGAAAGAAACGCTTACTTCACATCAGTTTTTGCCGGAAACGGCATTTCCACATCAGCTGAGCCGGCATGAACCGGAAGATATTACCCTCTGGTTTGAAAAAGGTGAACCGGTAGGACTCAATGATCAGCTTTTCGATCATCCCACGCAGACCATTCTTGCTTTAAATGAAAAGGCTGCTGCATTTGCCATCGGACGTGATATTCATGTAGGCGATACCATCATCGGCATCAAGGGCAGGGTGGGCTTTGAAGCGCCCGGTCCCCTGATTATCCTGAAAGCGCATCATGCCCTCGAAAAGCATGTGCTTACCAAATGGCAATTGATGATGAAAGACCAGCTATCCATCTTTTACGGCAACTGGGTACATGAAGGTCTGTTACTCGACCCGGTGATGCGCGATATTGAGGCTTTCTTCACCTCTTCCCAGCAACGGGTGAGCGGGAAAGTGTTTGTGAGCTTGTTCCCATATCGCTTTCAGGTAAATGGTATTGCTTCGCCGTACGATCTCATGCAACGTAAATTCGGCACATACGGAGAAATGAACAATGCATGGACCGGAGAGGATGTTCGCGGTTTTTCTAAAATCATGGCCAATGCATTGAGCATCTGGTATCAAACCGCTGAACAGGCAGAAGTAAAATGAGTGATATGAAGGAAAAAATTCAAGTGGGTATCATAGGTGGCGCGGGCTATACGGGCGGTGAGTTGATCCGTATCTTGTTGCATCACCCGCGTGTAGAGATTGCTTTTGTACACAGCCGTAGCCACGCCGGAGATCCGATATATCGGGTACATCGTGACTTGTTGGGCGACACGGAGCTGAAGTTCACCGATCAGCTCGATGATCAAACCGATGTTTGGTTTTTATGCATGGGTCATGGCGAGTCGCAACGTTTTCTACAGGAACACCAGGTGCCCGGGCATATTCGTATCATTGATTTAAGTCAGGATTTTCGTTTGCAGTCTTCGGCTCAATTTGCCGGGCGCGAGTTTGTTTATGGATTACCTGAATGGCAGCGGGAATGTATTCGTCAGGCACACGATATCGCCAACCCGGGATGTTTTGCCACGGCCATTCAGCTGGGTTTACTACCGCTGGCAAAAGCCGGGTTGTTAACCGATGTGCATACGACGGCCATCACGGGTTCAACGGGAGCAGGACAGAAACTGCAGGCCAGCACACATTTCTCCTGGCGCGCCAATAACGTGAATGCCTATAAAACCCTTACCCATCAGCACCTTCGGGAAATTCACCAGACGCTTCTCTCCCTGCAGCCCGGTTACAATGGACAATTGTTTTTTATTCCCTGGCGGGGCGATTTCACACGGGGCATCTTTGTGAGTTCCCAGTTGCGTTGCACCCTCAGCGAAGATGAAGTATTTGAACTGTATGAAAACTACTATGCTCCGCATCCTTTCACGCATGTGAGCCGGGAAATGGTAGATATCAAGCAGGTGGTGAATACCAATAAAGTGTTGATTTATCCGGAAAAAATTGGTGATCAACTGGTAGTGCATTCGGTGGAAGATAATCTGGTGAAAGGCGCCTCAGGACAGGCCGTACAGAACCTGAATCTGATGATGGGCTGGGATGAAACGCTCGGCCTGCAACTGAAAGCAAGTGTTTTTTAAAACAAAACCCATTATGCCACTTTTCGATGTATATCAATTATTGCCTATCACGCCTGTAAGGGCGGAAGGCAGGTTTCTGTGGGATGCACAGGGCAACCGGTATCTGGATTTGTATGGAGGCCATGCCGTGATTGCTATCGGGCACAGCCATCCACATTATATCCAGCGAATTGAACAACAGCTCAGGCGAATAGCTTTTTACTCGAATAGTGTGATGAATCCGCTGCAGGAAGAGCTGGCCGATAAGTTAGGGAAATTAAGCGGTTATGCTGATTACCGGCTTTTTCTCTGTAATTCCGGTGCGGAAGCCAATGAAAATGCCCTCAAGATCGCTTCCTTTATTACGGGTCGCAAGCGAGTCATCGCCTTTCACAAATCTTTTCATGGCCGCACCTCCGGCGCCGTAGCTGTGACCGACAATCCGGCTATTCAATCGCCTTTTAACCAGCAGCATGAGGTAAGTTTTGTGCCTTTAAATAACCGGCAAGCCGTAGAGCAGGCCATGGGAGGCGATGTGGCTGCCGTAATCGTGGAAGGTATTCAGGGAGTGGGAGGCATACAGCTTCCTGACGATGCCTTTTTGCAGCATCTGTCCGCACTTTGTGAGCACCATGGGGCATTACTCATTCTGGATGAGGTACAATCAGGCTACGGCCGCACGGGCCAATTTTTTGCCCATCAATATGCGGGCATCCGGCCTCATCTGATTACCATGGCCAAAGGCATGGGTAATGGTTTCCCTATAGGTGGAGTGCTCATTCACCCCGATATCCCGGCTCGAAAAGGCATGTTGGGTACCACTTTCGGCGGGGGATATCTGGCATGTGCAGCGGCACTGGCCGTGCTGGAAGTCATAGAACAGGAAAATCTGATGGCCCATGCAGCCCGGATGGGAAAATGGCTGATGGAAGAACTTGGTCAGTTTCCGGAAATTCAGGATATCCGGGGACGCGGACTGATGATAGGGCTTGACCCACACCCCGATTTCGCCGAACTCCGGGCACATCTCTTACACGGTCATCGGATTTTTACCGGAGAAGCCAGGCCTCACACCATACGGTTATTACCGCCGCTTAACCTCCAGGAAGCGGAGGCCAGATTTTTCCTGCAAGCCTTGCGGCAGGCTCTGGAAGAAATGCGCGGGCAAACCCCTTCTACGGTTTCATTTCCGGAAAAACAAAAAATTTGAATCAGCACCATGAAACAATTTCTTTCCGTACACGATGTGCAGGATATCGATGCGCTTATTCAACGGGCACTGTCCTATAAAGCCAATCCCTGGAAAGATGAGCATCTCGGGAAAAACAAACGCGTGGGTTTGCTTTTTCTGAACCCCAGTTTGCGTACCAGGCTCAGCACGCAAATTGCCGCCCGTCATCTGGGCATGGAAGTGATTGTGTTTAATGTGGATAAAGAAGGCTGGGCCCTGGAATTTGAAGAAGGCGCCATCATGAGCGGCCATACCAGCGAACATGTAAAGGATGCCGCGCCTATTCTGGGAAAATATTTTGATATCCTGTGTATCCGCACCTTCCCTACACTGGTGAATAAGGAAGAAGATTACAGTGAGCTCTACATCAAGCAGTTTGTGAAATATGCCGGTGTGCCGGTAGTGAGCCTGGAAAGTGCCACACTGCATCCGCTACAAAGCCTTACCGATTTAATTACCATGCATGAATGCTGGCCCAACAGCAAGGCTCGACCTAAGGTGGTGCTGACCTGGGCCCCGCACGTAAAACCCCTTCCCCAATGCGTGGCCAATAGCTTTGCCCAATGGGTGAATGCCTGGGGAAAAGCGGAATTTGTGATTACACATCCGGAAGATTACGAACTGGATGAATCCTTTACCCGGGGAGCCTATATTACCTATGATCAAAACGAAGCCCTGCGCGATGCCGACTTTGTGTATGTGAAAAACTGGAGCACCTATCGCGATTATGGCAAGATTTATAGCAATGATCCGGAATGGATGCTTACCGAAAAAAAACTCTCTATCACCCGAAATGCGCGGGTGATGCATTGCCTGCCGGTGCGTCGCAATGTGGAGTTGAGCGATGAAATTCTGGATGGTCCACACAGCATCGTCACCCAGCAGGCGGCCAATCGCGTGTGGGCTGCGCAGGCGGTGTTGAGTGAAATGTTGCAGCATCTATAAAAAATGAGCATGCTTGTATGACCACATTATCCCGGCTTTATGTAGTGAAGATTGGCGGTCAGGTTATCGATGATCCTGTCGCATGCGCAGATTTTTTACACGCTTTTGCAGCCTTGCCCGGGCCTAAAGTCCTGGTTCATGGTGGGGGCAAATTGGCCACCCGTATAGGCGAACAGCTGGGTGTGACCAGTCAATATGTACAGGGTCGTCGGATAACCGACGAAGCCACCCTTCAGCTGGTGACCATGGTGTATGGCGGACTCATTAATAAGCAACTGGTGGCTCGTTTGCAGGCGCTGGGATGCCCGGCTATCGGGCTTACCGGCGCTGATATGAATCTGATGCGTGCCGTGAAACGACCCGTAAAAGAAATTGATTACGGCTGGGTTGGCGACCTCACGGCCGAAGGGATACGTGTAGAAGCTTTTATGCGGTTAGTAGAGGCTGGAGAAGTGCCGGTTCTGGCACCATTGACGCACGACGGGAATGGACATTTACTCAATACCAATGCCGATACCATTGCTTCCTGTGTAGCGGTAGCACTTTCGGCTCATTACCGGGTGCATCTCGTATTTTGTTTTGATCAAAAAGGTGTATTGCGTCATCCCCATGATCCCGATTCCGTGATCCCGCTGATCCGCCCTGCGGACATGCCAGCACTCATGGCGGAAGGAGCCTTGCGGGATGGTATCTTACCCAAGCTTGAAAATGCCTTTGCTGCCTGTCGCGCCGGTGTTGAACAGGTGCTTATCGGTCCGGCCTACGCATTGTCGGCACTTTCAACAGAAACATCGACCCGGGCCTTTGGCACCATCATCCGTCTCTAAGCCTGCTTGGTGGATTGTTGTATTCATTTTTAAACAGATTTTATGTGGAATATTTCCTTATATCATGACGCAGTTGCCTTGCTGCGTCAGCTCATCGCCACGCCTTCTTTCAGTCGGGAAGAAGCGCAAACAGCCAGCATGATTGCTGAATTTCTGGAGGCGCATGGAGTTGTTGTCCATCGGCATCTAAACAATGTCTGGGCAGTAAACCGTTATTTCGATGCCTCAAAACCAGGTATTCTGTTAAATTCCCATCACGATACCGTAAAGCCCAATCCGGCATATACCCGTGATCCATTTGATCCTGCGATTGAGGAGGGGCGACTTTATGGCCTGGGTAGTAACGATGCCGGTGGATGCCTGGTTGCACTGATTGCCAGCTTTCTGCATTTTTACAACCGACCGGATCTGCCCTATAATCTTATTCTTACGGCTACCGCGGAAGAAGAAATATCGGGTTTTAACGGCATTGAAAGCATTCTGCCTCAGCTACCCGGTTTTGCATTTGCCATTGTGGGAGAGCCCACGCTTACCCAGATGGCGGTCGCCGAAAAAGGTTTACTGGTGCTGGATTGTACCAGCTATGGTAAGGCCGGCCATGCAGCCCGACAGGAAGGGGAAAATGCGATTTACAAAGCCTTGCCCGATATCGAATGGTTTCGTACGTTTCAATTTCCAAAGGTATCGCCCATGCTCGGCCAGGTCAATATGAATGTAACCATGATTCAGGCCGGTCAGCAGCATAATGTCGTGCCTGCCTGTTGCCATTTTACCGTAGATATTCGCGTTACAGATGCTTATACTCATGAAGAAATCCTCGAAGTGATAAGCCAGCATGTACAATGTGAGGTGAAGCCACGTTCATTGCGTATGCGCAGTTCATCGATATCCCTCGACCATCCCATCGTGCGGGCAGCCCAGCGAATGGGTAAACAATTGTATGGTTCGCCCACTACTTCCGATCAGGCTTTGATTCCCGGCCCGTCTGTAAAAATAGGCCCGGGTGACTCGGCTCGTTCACATAGCGCCGACGAATTTATTTATCTCGATGAAATAAAAGAGGGAATAGAAACGTATATCAGGCTACTGGAAGAAGTGTTTCAGGAGGAGAAAAAAGCATGTAGAGACAGCTAAATGTTGCCTCTACATGCACATGCTTTAAATGGTGGTATGCATAATCCTGTTGAGGATTGGTTTTCTGGGTTTGAATTGTTTCTGGCATTTCCACAGATCAGCATATCCAAATACGGGTTGCTGGCCTCTGCGTGTACCCTTTGCCAGACCTTTTGCCAGCCTTTCTTCTACCACTAATCCATTCAGGTTCACTTCCACCTTCGGTGTTAAGTTTGTTCTTTCCATAATATAATGTGTTTTTAAATCCCTGTTAAAATAAAGTGTGCATTAAACAATTCCGTTGGTAGCAGGGAAATTCCAGAAGCGGAGTTACGAATTGAATTTTGTCAAAATCGGATGCAAAAATAGTGCAGAAATTTGAAGGCTATTGACATGTAATTGTTAAATCTTCAACAGATTATCGGGATATGATCATAAAATGGGCCTGTATAGCGGGTTTTAGCCTGGTGAAGCCAGCGGCTGTTCGGGCATGGATAAAAAAGCACCGATAAATGAACTTATTGCAGTGAGCAGAAAAAATAACAGACTCATGGCAATCGCTTCATGAACCTGAATGGGTAATAGCATAGCTCCCCATACAAAGACCAGTTCTCTGGCGCCCATTCCCCCTATGGTAAAGGGAATCACGGCTGCAATGGAACTACAAAGAAACAACATCAGGTATAAACCCGTTGCATAACCATGGCCCAGGCCCTGCAACAGCGCTCCGGCTGCAAGCAGCTGGCAGATTTGAACTGCAAGGGATAACCAGGCCGTTTTCCAGAAAATGGAACGATAAGCAGGGAATATACCCCAGAATAGTGCGGCATAGATGGCACACATCAACCACACAAGCAACAACGCAATGATGGTATATTGCTGCCAGCTATGCGGAAATCGGGAATAATCCAGAGCTATGAAAACAGATATCAACAGTAACAGCCCCCATAAGCCCTGCAGGCGATCGAGCAAAGTGGCTGTAAATAATGATTTCAGCGATTTGCGACTCATTCGATACAAATAATGAATTTTATATCCATCCCCACCAATACCGCCGGGCAAAAACAAATTGTAGAACATGCCGATATAGTAGAGCTTTAGATTTTGCAAAAAGGAAATGGGAATAGATAAAGCACGATAAAAATAATACAGGCGTAAAGCACTGATGAGCTGAGAAAGATTAAACAAAAATAGCGCTATCAAGCACCAGAAAAGATGTACATGCATCAACACCGCACGGGTCTGTGGCCAGTTGACCTTACGGAATGTGATATACAACGCGATGCCGGTTACCAGTAACTTAATCAACCACTTGATTGCTGTTTTCACATGTACGCGTTATGGATAAGGGAACATAAAGCTCAGGACAAATAGGGTTAGGTGTCCAGACCTTTAGCTGTGTTGCTTCTGGATATCATGCAGGGTGATGATTTCACGTATCTGGAATTTGCGTTCGGGATGGGAGCCGTAATAAATACGCATCATAATTTCCATTAAAAAACCGAACAGCACAATCAACAGGCCGCTCAACAAAAGGATGACTCCCAGGATGAGCAGTGGACGTTCTCCGATTTTTTCACCGCTGAGTTTTAATACAAACAAATAGAGATTGATAAAGATACCCGCCAGGAATACGAGTAAGCCAATCGGTCCAAAAAAATGCATGGGGCTGCGAAAATACTTCTGGAAGAACACCACCAGCAGCAAATCGCTTAATACTTTGAAGGTGCGTCCCAGACCGTATTTGGAGTGGCCGTGTACACGGGGATGATGTCGAACTGCCACTTCAGTCATCCGGGCGCCCTGCATAGCCGCCAGCACGGGTATGAAGCGATGCATTTCCCCGTATAAGCCGAGGTTTTTGGCAATATCTCGAGTGAAGAGTTTCAGGGTGCATCCGTAATCGTGCAGGCGCACACCCGTCATCCGTCTGATAAGCCAGTTGGCCATGCGGCTGGGAAGCTTGCGCAACAGCCAGTCGTCCTGTCGGTTTGCTCTCCATCCGGCGACCACTTCCCAGCCTTCTTCCCGGGCGATTTTTAACAGCATGGGAATATCGGCCGGGTCGTTTTGCAAATCGCCATCCATGGTTACAATATAGTTGCCCGAGGCTTGTTGAATGCCGGCTTCCATAGCAAAGGTTTGTCCGTAATTACGCTTCAATACAATCAGGCGGATATGATTATCCATGCAGGATTTGATTCGTTCCACGGTTCTGTCGGTTGAGCCATCATCCACAAAAATGATTTCATAATCCATACCCTGAAGCGCCGCGGTAAGTTGATGGATCAACGGCTCTATATTTTCTTCTTCATTCATAACCGTGATCACCACAGAGAGTATCATGGGTCAATGGATTGGGATTTATATAATGCACTATATTGAAAACTGAAAGCATCGCGGTCTTTTCGAACGCATTGGAGCTCAGGCAGGCTGTCGAGCATGCCAAAATCTCTTGCCCGGCGAATGACCCACAGGCTTGAATCCTGTTTGAGGCATTCCTGCAGGCTATCCATCTGCGATATGACCGGTATCGTTTTACGAGCATAAAACACAAATGCATCATTCATTTGTTGAAAGGCCACAATTTTAGAAGCATGGGCTAAATAGGGTGCTTGTTTGCGTACGGATGTCTGACGGTCGAGGGCCGGATAGCCGATAAGCATGACCAGTAAGATGCTGAGGGTGAATCCGGTGCCGATATGGTTTAAACCTTCTGTCTCCCTGAGTTTACGTGCTTGCAACAAGCCCATGCATCCGCCCAGTGCAGCCGGTAAAAACAACAGGGCCAGCCAGGGCAAAGCAGTGAATGGGGGAGTGGATTTAGCCCAGAAAAAAATGCCAATGGGTAGGGCTAATCCTATGCAGGCAATTATAGCCCATTCAATCCAGTTATGTTTTTCATTTGTTGGCATCTGCAGCTTTTCCTGCCAGAAATAGCCCAGCAATAAGGCCAGGAAGGGGTAGGAGGGTGAGGTATAGTTAATCAATTTGGTGCGTGAGATGCTGTAAAAAATCAATATCACCCAGAAAGCCAGCATGATCAACCAGAGGGCATCAGATTCCTTACGTTTTTGCCAGGCCTTTTTCATGGCCCGAAAACTCCATACTGAAAAGGGGAATAAGCCACCGAGCACAAATAAAGCCGGGAGGATGAAGGGGCCGCCATGCGCATCCAGTGCGGAACCATACCGATGAAGATTATGGTAGAAGAAAAACTCGCGCAGCCACTGGCCGTGTGTGCGTATTCCTACGGCAACGTACCAGGGTAGGGCAATCAATAAAAAGAGCAACACGCCGGTGAAGGGTTTCATCTGTCGGATGACAGGCCAGCGCAACTGTCTGCGGGAGAGCAAAAACAAGAAAATGGTAAATGCGGGAAGTGCCAGTCCCACGGGCCCTTTAGCCAGTACTGCCAGTGCCAGCATTCCATACGTCAACCACCACCATCCGGCTTTGCGGTGCATCCAGCCTTCATAAAAAGCATAGATAGAGCCGGCATGAAAAAGCATCAAATAGGGATCAGGTGTCGCCAGCCTACATTGTACAATGAAATGAATGGCACAGATCAGGGTCAGGCCGGTGTACCATGCCGCCATTCGACCCAGATGGCGCAGTGCAAAGGTATATGTCCAGATCACCAGCAGCAGGCCACTCAAGGCTGAAAAGAATCGAGCGGCCCATTCATTAACCCCGAAAAGATGATAGGACAGGATCATGAAAAAATATTCCAGTACGGGCTTATCGGTGCGTAAGGCTCCATTGAAGGTGGGTACAATCCAGTCGTGGCGTGCCATCATTTCTTTTGCGCAAGCTGCATTACGCGCTTCGGCAACCTGAAACAGGCTTTCGGCTCCAAGCCTGGCAAACAGCAGGATAGCCGTTAAACCCATCAATAACCAGAAAAAAGCCTTTGAGCTCCGGAGCATAGGGCTTGCAAAGTAACGCACAAACTGCGGAAAAACCTATTCACCGGACGGTGCAGCATCGTCGGGCGAACGGCCCTGTTGGCCTTTAATCATTGCTACAATACGCTGTATTCGAGCCTCTTCCCGTTTGGTGATTTTGCGTTTGCCATGCAGGGTAGAAGCCAGTTTCAATGCCTGATAAGCATTCAGCAATCCGCCCGTTCGGGAAAGGTTGGCAAACAGCGTTTTCTGGTCTGTACCCGGGATATACACACTATCACCCGGAAGTGTGGTCACGGAATGTTCAATGACGTATTTCAGCTGGCGAGCGGTGAGGTGGGGGTAATACTCAAGAATAAGGGCTGCCACGCCGGCCACCATGGGTGAAGCCATGCTGGTACCGCTGTAGGAGGCATACTGGTTGTGGGTAACAGTAGAATAAATATCTTCACCCGGAGCAAACAAATCCACTTCTTTCTGGCCGTAATTCGAAAAGCTGGCGACGATAAGGCTATCGGGTCCGGCTGTACTTGCGCCCACATTCATGAAGTTCCAGGCTCGTTTGTGGCTGTTCAGGAAATCGGCATTCGGATAATTCGGTACGGTATCGTCGTCACTGCTTTCATTCCCGGCGGCGTGTACAAGCAAAACGCCTTTGCGTTCGGCATATTTCACGGCCTTATCCACCCATTTTTTTTGAGGCGAATAGGGTTTACCAAAACTCATGTTGATGATTTGTGCACCGTTATCAACGGCATAGCGAATACCCAGTGCCACATCTTTATCGCGTTCATCGCCATCGGGCACCACGCGAACAGGCATGATAATTACATTATCGGCAATCCCATCCATGCCGATGCCATTACCTCGTGTAGCTGCGATGATGCCGGCGACATGCGTACCATGCATGGGATTACCTGCTGCTACATTGTTATTCCCATAATCGTTGTCGTGGATATCAAAAGGATTATCGCCAACGATTTCGCGGCGGCGCGCATTGGGATCTTCGTGCAAAGCTTTTAACTTTTGTTCGGTCTGGCGCAAATAATCATCCCCTTCGGCGATATAAGATTCGAGTGATTCATCACTACCAATACGATCGAAAATCCGATACGCAATATTCAACGCCCATGCCGCTGCCGAATCTTCGGGTTCAAAGCTGGTAAGGCTTTGCTCGGTAATGGTGTCGCGATGCAGGGTATGTTGCAGGATGCTATCTACCTGATGAAACACGGTTAACACGCGCGACAAATTCGCATAGGTTTCTGCATTATCAGCTGAATCGGCTTCGCGTTTGGCTTTTAGTTTTAACCAGTAACGATATTCCGGGCGGAGTTTTCTTTTTATTTGATTGCTATCGGTTATGGAACCAAAAATGGGTTCGAGCCGGGCATATTCCCGATCGGCCTCGCTGCTTTCGTCGATGATGTTTTTTCCGTTTTTACCGCCGATAAAGTTCCAGCCATGCACATCGTCCACATAACCATTATGATCATCGTCAATACCGTTGTTGGGAATTTCACCCGGATTAATCCAGATATGTCCGCGCAGGTCTTCCTGGGCCGTATCCAGTCCACCGTCGATCACCGCGACGATGACGGGATGGCTTTTTTTGCCTTTTAATAATTCCTGGTATGCTTTATTGACTTCGGCGCCATACACACTATCTGTAGCGAAGTCCATCAGTTGCCAGCCATGTGGTGGACGTGTGGTGTACGACTGAGCATCAGCATACGGATGGTTGAGATTGAGCAGGATGATTCCAAGCAATGCAAACAGGCGCGCTTTTTTCAAATGCATAAGAAGATTGGTTTGACGTGGAAATATCTGCCAAAGATAGGGAAAGCCATTTAAGTATGGCCTTTGAATGGAGGCAAAAAAGTTAAAAAAGCGCTACTGTAATTTGTCCTATAATTTATATTATGTTAAATAGATAATTTTTGCACAGAGTTGTATCCTAACTATTCGCTGCTCACTTGTAGTTGCAAATGGGAAAAACTGCCTTTGCGCTCCCTCAGCCTCTCCCTCCAGTTGCCTGGCTTATATCGATTTCTTTGGGCTGCGGAACAGCCATCACATATTGGCCTTTTGTGTCGGTCATGATCACGGGCAGCTGATGGGCTTTATTAAAATAAGTGTAGGCTTCACGCAGGGTTTGCCAGAGCTGTCGGGCATCAGGATTCACATCGTTCAGGCTGGAGAGATAATTTTCCGACTGGGGATTGCCGAAACGAATCGGGAAGATATGCACGGGAATAAAATCCTGTCCGGCATCATGGGCATATACGGCAAGCAGGTACAGTTCTTCAATCTGGCTGTCGGTCAGGGGTATGCATCCACGCGATACACAGCTGCCATGGATATAAATATCCCCACCCGGATCACTGTCGTGCTGGATGGAGAGCAGATCCGAAGTATTGGGGTAATTCAATCCCAGTGAAAGATGATAACTGCTGCGGGGATTAAAATGGTTGATATAATAAAAACCTTCAGGCACCTGATAGTCGCCCTGCATCCGTTTGGGGCCCATGGTACCGGAAAGCGCACAGATCCGATAGATTTTAAACAGTCGGAAACTATCTTCGGGATTAGATTTCACCCACACTTCCAGCTGGCTATCATATTTAAATGAACGGATGTAGAGGTAGCGTGGTGGCCACTTCAGCCCTTTTGCGGCAAATTCGGCCTTCAACAGGGAATCTTTATTGTGATAGGCCATTTGCACCATGGGATAACGGAGCTGCTGTTGTAAAAATCCATGTTGAGCCCAGGCTGAGAGGGTAAATATCAAACCCGGCAAAAGCCCCACGCCTTTCCAAAACTTTTTCATGCTTAACCCCACCATTTATTCGTTTACGAGAATCCGTATGAATGATTTGCGCTACTAAACTAAACTAAGTTGTTGATATTCCTGTTCAATTTTTTGTAATTCTTCAGCCGTAAGCGTAAATGTACCCGCCCGTGCGTTTTCCCTGGCCTGCTGGGCGTTTCGTGCACCCACCAGCGCCACGGTAATGCCAGGTTGTTGAACGGTCCACCTCACCACCAGCTGGGAAAGGGTTACGCCCCTATCCTGAGCTATAGGTTTGATTTTTTCTAAGAAAGCATTCACCCGGCGAATGTTTTCCGGTTTGAAAAAGGGCGTGTCGGGGCGCGTATCTCCTTCACGGAACACATGATCGGGTTGATATTTGCCCGTGAGTAATCCTCGTTGCAATGGGCTATAGGCAAGGATACCCAGCTGGTGTTTCTGGCAATAAGGTACCACATCTTTTTCAATATCGCGGCGCACCATGCTGTAGGGCACCTGGTTGGATGCTAATTCAATGACCGTACGGGCCCGTTCCATGAGCTCCACAGAATAATTACAAACACCGGCGGCTCTTACTTTTCCCTGTTCGATGAGGCGTTGCACGGCTTCCATGGTTTCTTCCACCGGTGTGGTACTATCGGGCCAGTGAATCTGGTACAGGTCGATATAATCCGTTTGCAGGCGGCGCAGGCTGTCTTCACATTCTTTGATTACGCTTTCTTTGCCTGCATATTTATAGATTTTAATATCCTTGCCTTCGTTGTTTTTACTGAGAAAAGCGAATTCACCTTTTTCCAGATCCCAGCGCATACCGTATTTGGTGAGGATCTGCACCCGGTCGCGCGGATAAGCTTTCAGGGCTCTACCCAGGATTTCTTCACTCAATCCCTGTCCATATACCGGAGCTGTGTCGAATGAAGTGATGCCTTCATGATAAGCAGCGTGGATAGCTTCTTCAGCCTCTTTGATATTCGTTCCACCCCACATCCATCCACCGATAGCCCAGGCGCCGAAAGTAACCACAGATAGTTGCATGTTGGTTTTTCCTAAAGTACGGTATTCCATAGTCCAACTGATTTTTATAGGTTAAATTTCATCTCCGCATGTTGAAATTGTGGCCTGGATGCCTCGATCGATGAGTGCATCTTTCATAGGATGCAGCAACTCATAAGATCCTTTTTTAACGGCATATTTTCCTTTGAAATGGATGATATAAGCGCACTGCGTAGCCTGTTCAAGGGTGTGATGGCAAATCTCAATCAACGATTCTATCACCCAGTCGAATGTATTTACATCATCATTCCAGACAATCAGTTCATACCATGCAGTAAGTGCATCAACTGCTTGGGGGTTCCGCTCGATGGATGTTATTTGTTCTCCCATAATTTCAGCATGAACCCGGCAAATATAATGAATGCAGCTGAAATGCTTATCCAGTAAAGAAAATATGACTATCTGCTGAAAAGATTTTACTATTTTGCAGCATATAAACCCGATATTCAGATAAAATTAATTCTTTCAGGTATGTATTTTCCTCTTTTAGCCATAAATTTTCATTTACCTCTACAGGACCCTGTTCTGGTTTTTTGCATTGTATTGTTTGTGATTTTGCTGGCTCCCCTGCTGATGAAGAAATTACGCATTCCCGGTATCATTGGGCTTATTCTGGCGGGCATTTTGCTCGGGCATCACGGGTTTAATATTCTGGAAGGTGATTTACTACAAAAGGGAAACAGCATTAACCTGTTTGGTACGGTGGGATTATTATATATTATGTTTTTAGCTGGCTTAGAATTAAATTTAAACGAGTTTAAAAAAAATCAGCATAAAAGTATTTTATTTGGCGTTTTCACGTTCATTTTTCCTTTTCTTATTGGTTTATTCGTATGTGAGCATATTTTGCATCTTTCGCTGATCAGTGCTGTGCTGGTTGCCAGCATGTTTTCCACGCACACACTGGTAGCTTATCCCATAGCCAGTCGATTGAGAATTATTGGGAATGAAGCGGTGGCCATAGCAGTGGGAGCAACGATTATTACCGATACCGTGGTGTTGTTGATTTTAGCCGTCATTACAGGATATGCCGAAGGTAGCATCACGGCTTCATTCTGGGTAAAACTCGGCGTTGCTATTGTGTTGTTTGTGGCTTTGATATTTCTAACTTTTCCAGCTGTTGGTCGGTGGTTTTTCAGACATATACCAGACGATGAAGTATCGCATTTCATGTTCGTACTGGGGATGGTATTTCTGGCGGGATTTATGGCTGAGGTTGCAGGTGTGGAAGCGATTATTGGTGCATTCATGGCGGGTTTAGCATTAAACCGCTTGATACCGCATACTTCCCCGCTGATGAACCGATTGGAATTTGTAGGCAATGCTTTGTTTATTCCTTTCTTTCTGATCGGGGTTGGAATGCTGGTTGATGTTCATATTCTTTTTCAGGGCTGGGAATCCTGGCTGGTAGCAATTACATTAACTGCATCTGCATTTGCCGGAAAGTTTATCGCTGCATTTATCGCACAAAAAATTTTTCATTACGATGCTGCTCAACGTGGTGTAATCTTCGGGCTTACCAGTGCACATGCTGCGGCTACACTTGCCGTTATCCTCACGGGCTATAAAGTGGGTCTGGTTGATGAACAGGTCCTGAACGGCACCATCGTGTTAATTTTGTTTACCTGTCTGGTGGCTTCTTTTGCTACGGAAACTTCCGGCAAAAAACTGGCCATAAGCGAAGCGCAGAAGACTCCCGAACGCGAGGAAGATCGCGATGTAGTGATGGTAGCCATTTCCAATCCGCAAACCATTGAACGGCTGCTTGATTTTGCCTTGATGTTGAAAGCCTCCGATAAAGCTTATCCGGTATTTACGTTATCGGTGATTAAGGACAATGAAAAGGCAAGTGATGAAGTGTTGATTCGCAATCGTATGCTGGAAGAAGCTGTGAGACGTGCAGCAGCAACGAATCACAGGGTACAGGTAGTTACGCGGATTGACTTAAATACGGTGAGTGGTATTGCAAGGGCAACCAAAGAATTGATGGTCACCGATCTGGTGCTGGGATGGAGCAGTCGTAAGCGGACACTGGAGTGGATTTTCGGAAATACGCTGGGAAGTCTCGTCCAGGAAGTCTGGCAATCGGTTTACGTATGTAATTTTGTGTTGCCCCTGAATACTGCACGCAAGATTGTAGTAATCGTACCACGCAATGCGGAATATGAAATTGGATTTCAACAATGGGTCATGAAATTGAAACGCATCAGTAATGAAATCGGTGCTCAACCACTTATTTATTGTGCTGAATCGAGTATTCCACCTTTGTTGAATTTACTGGAAAACGTCAAACCCGCCGTGAAGCCCAGCTTTGTGGTGTTTGAAGATATGGAAGATTTTTTGATTGCTTCGCGGGATATCGGTCGTGACGACTGGCTCTGGATCGTGAGTGCAAGAAAAGGTACTCTCTCCCATCAACCGGCGCTGGATCATCTGGCCGATAAGTTGAATAAACATTTTCTGGATCAGAATTTTCTGGTGCTATATCCGGGGCAAAGAATTTTTGAAGAGCGTGAGCTGGCTATGCGTATGGATGATTTGTACGCGGGAGGTCTCCCCCAGCCTATTGAAACCCTGGAACGTCTTACCCGTCGGATGCGCAAACTTATCAAACGTAAATCCACATGATATAATCACACCAGCCACCTCAGGTTGCGTGCAAATGATGATTATCCGGAAATATCTGTGCGGTTATCTGGAAATGAATTTTCCACCCTTAGCCTGGAATTGCTGCATACGTGCTTGAAAATCTTTTTCGCTCAGCGGTTGTACCGCTTCACGGATGATGGTAGCCTGAAAACCCTGATCCAGTGCGTCCATTGCCGTGTAATATACACAGATATCGCCTGCAAGTCCGGCAATCACCACTTCATCCACGCCTTTTTCACGCAAATAACCTGCAAGCCCGGTGGATTTTAAATGTCCATTATCAAAGAATCCACTATAGCTATCGATATCGGGGTCTGTACCTTTTCGAAATATGGCTTCTACTTTATCGGTCGACAATAAGGGCGAAAACTCGGCCCCCGGACTGTTTTGCACGCAATGTACAGGCCAGAGCGTTTGCGACATACCCTTCCACTCGATAACTTCAAATGGTTTTCTACCCGGATGATTCACGGCAAAGCTCATGTGATTCACCGGATGCCAATCTTGCGTCGCAATTACCAGTGCATAATCGGCCTGCAATTCATTGACTACAGGAATAATCCGATCGCCTTCAGGCACGGCCAGCGCACCTCCCGGCAAAAAATCCTGTTGAATATCAACCAGTATCAAAGCTTGCATAGCACCCAAGTTAAGAAATTTTTTATATTTCTCGAAGCCCCGGAAACAAAGCCGGAAGCGGATTTCCACATATGCAAAACCGAATAGCTAATATCCTGTTCATGCACTCAAGTATCGTGATTTAGCCAGGATGTCTGGTATTGGGCACGCAATTGATCGCGTAAATGCAATAGTTTTTCGCTTAACCCCACCTTATACACATGCGGAAATTCAAAGCGTTTGTATTCGGGTGGCAACTGCTGCAGACGTTCACGAGCGTAAGCCGCAATGGCGTTGAGCGATGGAGCGGCTGTAATACGGTTACCATTTTTCATCACAGGAAACAACAGGGGTTCACGTGCATAACCCTTGATTTTTTTAAACTTACCGGGTTCGAACGGATGATACATCACATCGATTTCTGTTTCTTGCTCATCGTCCCGCGTGATGACATCTGCACCCAGAAATTGTCCGTCGTTATGTAAAATACGAAACACCTGTTTCTTACCGGGCAGATTCATCTTGGTCAGGCTCTCTGAAAGTTTGATGGTCGGTACATGGTTAATTTCACAGAGTTTGTACACACCGTCTAAAACCGCATCTGGATGGCCGATGGCAAGCTTGGTACCCACGCCAAAAATATCGATGGGGGCGCCCTGCTCACGCAAGCTCCGGATCAGGTATTCGTCTAACTGGTTAGACACGGCTATTTTCATATACGATAGTCCGGCTTCATCTAACATCACACGCGCCCGGCGTGAAAGATAAGCCAGATCGCCGCTATCGAGCCTTATGCCCAGCGCTTGCCTGCCCTGCTGTTCCATTTCTTTAGCAACGATAATTGCATTTGGAATGCCGCTATGCAGGGTATCGTAAGTATCTACCAGAAATATGCATCCCTGTGGATGATGTCGGGCAAATGCCCGAAAAGCTTCCACTTCACTGGCATAGCTTTGCACAAATGCGTGCGCCATGGTACCCACTACGGGAATACCATATCGCTCACCGGCATACACGTTGCTGGTGGATTGAAAACCGCCAATCACAGCAGCTCTTGCCGTCATGATGCCGGCCAATCCCTGCGCTCGTCGGAAACCGAATTCACTTAATGATTTTTCACCACTCACATACCGGATGCGGGCGGCTTTGGTAGCGATCAGCGACTGAAAATTCAGGATATTCAGCAACAAAGTTTCCAGAATCTGTGCTTCAAGAATAGGGGCTTCCACTCGTACTACGGGCTCATAAGGAAACACCACCTCCCCTTCCCTGCAGGCATACAGGTTGCCGGTGAAATGAAACTGTCGCAAATAATCCAGAAATGCGGGATGCAGGTGCAGGGATTCCTGTAAATAAGCAATATCCGATTCGGAAAAAGTCCAGTCTTCCAGCACTTCCAATAATTCATGCAGTCCGGCAAATACCACATAGCCCCCATCAAAAGGTAGTTTACGAAAGAAATAATCAAATACAGCCGGCGTTTGATGGCGGTTTTCCAGAAAATAGGCCTGTGCCATCACAAGCTCATATAAATCTGTATAAGTGCCGGAAATACTGTAGGTGTACATATCGTTTTTGTTTTCAAATTGATGCAAAATAGCTTGTCGCGGCTTGTTTGAGCTCCTCCGTAATTTGTTTTAATGCATTCTCGTTTAACCTGGTACGCTGATGGATATCAATTTGCTGGCTCTCCGATGCAACCATCTCTGCATACCAGTCGCCCGGCAAAGGTAAATCATGTGCATAACGTGGAATCAAATGTAGATGAAGATGTGCAATGGATTGCCCAGCTGGAGGTTTCTCCTGAATAGCCCAGTCAAACGCATCTGTATGAAAATAATGACAGAGAAATTTCATAACCTGTCTGCTGAATTGCATCATTTCATGAAAGGCTTCATCCGATAAATCGAAAAGGCTTTCGATATGTTGTTTCGGAATGATAAGTGAATGGCCCGGTACAATCGGGGCAAGATTATAAATCGCTGCAAATCCCGCAGAATCGGCAAAGTAATCAGATTCTTGCTTTGCACAAAACGGACACATCCATATGTTTTTCTCAAAAGTAATTAAGAAATGAATTGCACGTTCAGGATGATAAAAATCATCTGCTTATGGTGATCAACGTCACCCCAAAGCTAATTATCTGAAATTAGTTTTACACTCGTTATGCGTAAAAACAATACCATGCAAGATCATCATTCCAGATTGCTGAGCCGGAGCGAATTCTTAAAACGTACCGGGCTCATGACCATTGGTGGAAGCCTGCTGGGGCTGGCAGCCTGCAAATCATCCACAAATCAGCAGGCATCGTCCCAGAACCAGTCATGGTCATTAATTGCCTCCCCTGTATCGAGTGGTCAAACATCGGCTATCGGGGGTGAGGTTGTGACAGATCCCACAAAACTACCTCGTGTGGCTGCCGATCCCACAAAAGTACCTCCACCGCCCACATACGGCTCTCCACAGGTACACGAGATTCATTTGACGATCAAAGAAGTGCTGGCCGAGATAAAAAAGGGAGTCATTTTTCGATTCATGGCTTTTAATGATCAGGTTCCGGGTCCCATGATTCGGGTACGACAGGGCGATGTTATTGATCTGCATTTCACCAGTGATAAAAACAATAAGTATCCGCATAATATTGATTTCCATTCGGTGTATGGTACAGGAGGCGGAGCTGTTGCGCTGATGTGTGGTCCCGGTCAAACGCGTCATATTCGTTTTAAGGTGATGTATCCCGGTGCGTTTATTTATCATTGTGCTGTTCCTGATCTGGATATGCATATCAGCAGTGGGATGTTCGGGATGATGGTGGTAGAGCCGCCGGAAGGCTTGCCACCGGTGGATCGGGAGTTTTATCTGGGTCAACACGAAATCTATGTAAAACCACCGGTGAACGATCATACGGAAGCCTTATTTGACATGGAGGCCATGTTGCAGGAAATTCCTCAGTATGTGGTATTTAATGGGGCTTTTAATGGTTTAACCAGCGAGCGGTATGGTGCCATGCAGGCAAAACAAAAAGAAAGGGTGAGGATTTTCTTTGTCAATGGCGGACCGAATTTATCGAGTAGTTTTCATCCGATTGGCAATGTGTGGACGCGTGCCTGGCGTGATGGCGGACTGGCAAATGCGCCTGACAAATATCTACAGACCATTAACGTGCCTCCCGGCAGTTGTGCAGTGGTAGAGATGGATCTGCCCGTTGCAGAGACGATTGTTGTAGCCGATCATGCAATTACACGTCATGCTCGACAGGGGGCAAGTGCCGAGATTCAGGTGAGCGGGAATCCTGTACCGGAAATCTTTAATGAGCACCCCGATGCTTAATTTTGCAGGGTGCCGCAGCCTTATTTTCAGTTTAAACAGTTCAACGTTCATCAGCATCGGTGTGGCATGAAAGTCACTACCGATGCCTGTGTGTTTGGTGCCTATGTAGCATATATGATCCGGGAGCATGCGCGGATTTTTGCACAAACACCGTCAATCCATATTGTGGATGTAGGCACGGGAACGGGTTTACTGGCGTTGATGCTGGCCCAGCAAGTTCCACTTCCCTTTCAGATCACGGCACTGGAAATAGATGCAAGGGCTTGTGAACAGGCAGAGCAGAATTTTGCGGCCAGTCCGTGGAAACATCATCTGCAGGCTATCCACGCCGATGTGCGTACCTGGTGTTGCACTCGTCCGGCAGACCTCATCATCTGCAATCCTCCCTTTTATCATCGTCAGCTGTCTTCCTCCATAAAAGAGCGGGCGCTGGCCTTTCATGATCATCAGCTTCAACTGGAAGACCTTTTGCGTTTTGCAGATCAATACCTCACTGTGATGGGCTGGCTTGCTGTGTTATTGCCCCCGTCAAGAAAACAGGAATTTGATCATCTTGCGTATCAATATGGACTTCATTTGATAGGCGGTTGCCAGATGTATGCCACCACACGCGTGCATACTCCACATGTGGTAGCCGGAATATATTCCAGGCGGCGCATACAGCTCAATCAATGGAACTGTGTATATCAGGATGAGGAAGGCCATTACATGCCGCTTTTTCGCGCGTGGTTAAGACCGTATTATTTGCACATATAAGCTTTCTCTGCAAACAGTCAGCTTTTATTCATTTTCCATCTTTTCACTTCATATAAGCCATGAAATAAATATTCCTTACCTGTATCTATCTGTTTACATCGGTAGCGAGTACGCAGTCTGGGGCCGCGTTTGTATATTTTACCATCTTCAGCAGTAAAAAATTCCCCTTCCTGCAGTTCTTCGATAAGCACTATACCGTCTTTAGGCGGATTATATTTTCTCAATACACGGGCTAAAGCTTGTTCACCGGCTTTGGTGGCAGCAGGTCGCTGCAGGCTTTTGTGCAGCACATACATAATATCGCCAGGAAAAATCTGTAGTGCCATGAACTCTTTCAATAACCGAGCATAGATGGACTGCCATTCGGGACCGTGTGTTTCCACACGATTGCCATATTCGATAAATACAATAAGATGCGCTAATTCGTGTAATAGCGTGATCAAGAATTCGTATGGATTAAGATTGCCATTAATAGAGATACGATGACCGCTATAATCGTCGGGATGGCGATAATCGCCCAGTATTGTCTGGCGTGGTAATGTAATGGTAAGATGTACTTTATATTGCTGGAGATAGTCTAACACACGTGGTAAAGCCCCTTCGGGCAGGTAATGAGATAAGGCGTGTAGATGTGCTTCTACTTTTCTGGCCATAAGCAAATTTAGCTTAATGCACGGGAACTACCGGAATAGAAGCCTGTGATGCATGCTGTATGACCATCTGCAGGGTGTTTGGACTTCGTTGTTCCACCCATACCAGATAATCGCGTATCATGTCATGATGCCATCCGTTTTGTGGATGCCTGATGGTAAGCAATTCTATTCCTTCCCGATACTGAATATCAAAATCATGTTGCAGATCGTGAATCAATCTATTTAATTTCTCCGGTTGATGATCCATGCAACACGAAAAACTGATAGCACCATTCTGCATTAAATTGATTTTGATATGCAATTGATGAAATACATCGTATAATTTGCTGATGCGATGTTCGGTAACAAAAGAAAAATCACGTGTAGTGAATTCCACCCATACCTGATTTTTCTTCCACACCATAATAGGTGGCAGCGGTTCATCGGATATCTGTTGATGTATGCGTGTGCCGGGCAGTTGCTTATCTAAAAAACATTTCACTAACAGCGGAATATTTTTTTGTTGCAAGGGTTGGATGGTTCTGGGATGAATGACCTGTGCTCCATAATAAGCCATTTCAATAACTTCCCGATACGAAATTACTGGAATTGTTCTGGTATTGGGAATCAGCTTTGGATCGGCATTTTGCAGACCTGGAACATCCTTCCATATCGTTACACTTTCGGCATTCAGTATATTCCCGAGGATTGCCGCCGTGTAATCACTTCCTTCGCGGCCGAGCGTGGTAGTGCTCCCATCCGGGGCACGGCCTATGAATCCCTGTGTAAGCACGCAACCGGTTTGTTGCAGCATGGGTATTAGTTTTTCTGTAATGGCCTGGCGGGTTTGTGTCCAGTTCAATTCAGCTTCCCGGTATCGCGCATCGGTATGGATAATGGTGCGTGCATCTATCCAGCTATGAGGCATGTGAAGCTGTTGCATGCAGGCACTGATGATGAGCGATGATAGGATTTCACCTGTACTTACCACCTGGTCATACCATGCATCATAACTGTATGTACAGGAATCAGTCAGCATGTTTCGAATAAGATCGGCCTGCGCTTGGATTTGCTGCATCAGGTGCACGTTCCCATCCGGAAAAATTTCATGGACAATTTCGACATGACGTGCTACAATATCATCAAGCATTTGAAGAGCCAGGTCAACCTGTTGATGATAACCATATTCAACCACTTTTTCCAGTGCATTGGTTGTTTTACCCATAGCCGATACCACCACTACCAGGGGCCGGTGAGGAGTGGTTTGGAGGATATCCATTACCAGCTGGATGCGTGAATAATTTTGAAGGCTGGCCCCACCGAATTTAAAAATCTTCATTCTGACAACGTTTGCGATAAAAATATGCGAAAATACGACGGAAGCGGAAGATACATGCCTTTGTTGTTTTATCTTTATCAAAAAAGCGTTTATGCGCGAGCATCATCATTTTCTTACACTTGACGAATTTACCATTCAGCAATTGCGTTTATTTCCCCATGCCACTGGCGAATTATCCGGCTTGTTACGCAGCATAGGCTTAGCTGCAAAGCGGGTGAATGCCGAGGTACGAAGAGCCGGACTGGTGGATATTCTGGGCAATGCAGGTCGTACGAATGTGCAGGGAGAAGAAGTACAGAAATTAGATGCTTATGCCAACAATGAATTTATTAAAGTGCTCAGGGCCGGTATTCACTGTGCAGGCATTGTGTCGGAAGAAATGGAGGAAATGGTGGTATTTGATGATCCGCAAAACAATCAATCGAAATATGTGGTGATGATGGATCCGCTTGATGGATCAGGCAATATTGATGTAAACAACAGCATCGGTACCATTTTCGGCATTTATCGGAGGGTAACACCTCAGGGCACTCCATGCAGCATTGAAGATTTTTTACAACCCGGCATCAGACAGGTTGCGGCAGGATACATCATTTACGGTTCTTCCACCATGCTGGTATATGCTACACGACGGGGTGTAAACGGCTTTACACTCGACGATACCGTGGGTGAATTTTATCATTGTTTTTCAAATTATCGCATACCCGAAACCGGCGAATTTTATGCATTCGATCATCGGTATTATTTTCAACTCGATCCTCCGGTTAAGCGATATGTGGATTATTGTATGAGTGAGGATAAAGATAAAAAGCCATATGCATTACGCTATGCCGGATGCATGCTTGCCGATATTCATCGCATCTTAATCAAGGGTGGTATCTTTTTATATCCTGCGCGGAAAGATAAGCCTGAAGGTAAATTGCGATTGATGTATGAATGTAATCCGATGGCTTTTATCATTGAAGTTGCAGGAGGCAAAGCTACCGACGGCAGTCGACGCATTTTAGATATTGTACCCGATGATATTCATCAGCGCACACCCCTGTTTATTGGTTCCTCAAAGATGATTGAAACATTTGAACAGGCGATTACAACCTGATTTGTATTTACCTGATCAGTAATACCGGTAATAAGGATTGTGTTGAATTTCCTGTACGATGGCTTCAATGTCCCGATCTTCCTGCGTGTCGTATGTGCTTTTCAGGTTGCTGCCGAAGAAAAAGGCGATGGTTTGCCAGAAGCGGGCGGAAAAGCCACCTTTCAACTCTTTGATGATATCGTAGCAGCTGGTGCCTGTTTCCCGGTAAATGAGTTTAATGAGGATGCGTCCCTGGTAAACGGATAGGTTTTCGATCTGCGGACCGAACGTTGCGCGCAGTTCAGCTTCTTTTTGCTTGATGTAGGCTTTTCGGGATTTTTTATCGGGCATAGCCGCCAGCTGGGTCTCGGCTTCACGCAGGATGCGAGCGGCCGCACGGGCATATGGATACGTCACATATACAGCATTGCGCAGGCGTGTCCATTCCTCCAGCCGTTTTCGCAAGCGCCGGGGCATATCGGCCACAATCACCACCTCGGGTAATCCAATATAAGGCAGGGTGTCATGACCCACGACAATGCCTGCAACCAGGATGGTATCGTGAGGTCCACGATGCGGAGATAGCATAGCCTTGCGTACGAGGCTGTCCAGATTCTGGGATCTGGCGGTCAGGCTCATCAGCAACAAACATCCCATCAACCACATCCGACGCATAACAGGAAAATGCTTGATAAACAAAGTTACATTTTCCAATCAGGCCGGTGATCATTCCGGTTCTGATTTTACGCTATTTTTATACCTATCGGAAAAGGAGCGGTTCAGGGATTCTCGATAGGATAACCTTTGTCGATCCAGTCTTTTTTCAGGTTATCCGGTAAATCCAGTAGTCGGGCCTGTTTGAATCCCATACGCTTTACCAGCGAAAAAGCGGGCCGTACATTCGGGCATTTGCTAAAGGGGCAACAGCCACAATAAATGACGACCAGACTATTTCTGGGCAGCTGACTCAGCGTGGCTTTTAAGTGAGCCATTCCTTCCGGTTCGTGAGCAGGCCCCAATTCTCTGGCACCAGGAATCACTCCCGCCGGGCCTACATCCAGAATAACCGGGTGAGGACTCGAAGCCGGATTGCGCAACCAGGCCGCTAATGTATCGGGTGAAAGTAAATCTGCATTCGTCCAGGGCTCCTTGCCGGTGGATGATTGTCCACATCCGGCTATGGAAAAGGATAATAATGCCAGAAACAAGAAATTATACTTCCACATGTTTAACCTCATGAGTTGATTTTTTTGATGAAGCAGGTTGATGAAATTGCTGACGGATGCGGTGTATCAAGCTTATCAAGAATCCGAGAATAGTCACTGCCACACCCAACCATACTATATTGATGAAAGGAAAAACATAGGCTTTTAACACGATGAAATGGTCTTTAGGCGGAATTTGTTTAACGGCCAGGATAATTTTTTTCGCTTGAGGATCAATGCCTGCAAAATGTAGATAGAGCTGTAAGGATTGTACCGTATCATCAACGGCGCCCTGTTCATTGCCGCGCAGGTAATAAATGGGTTCTGCCGTATAACTGCGTCCACCACTGAAAATTTGCAATGCTGCGGCTACCGCTATATCTCCTGACTCAGGCCGGTAAGCTGGTTTCACGGGGTTACGATACAGCGATTTCAGAATCATATAGCCATTATGCAGGTACACCGTATCACCCACACGCAGTTCATGGGAATAATACTGTACGGTATCGCTCTGGTCGGGTTCAATATTACTGGCGTAATTCACATAGGTGAAAATATCTTTATTCCAGAAATGCTCGGTGTGCGGATTGGCCGAATAGCCCTGCATCCCTTTGGTATTTTTGAGAATGTCGGGATAAAGGGTAAAAAGCGGCTGATCTGGATGTGCCCTGTCGGCAAACTGTACAGCGTAGTATATTTTGGGATCACCGGGTGCAGTTGAATCTCCCACATATGTTACATCATAATTGCCCATCTGTACAGGAACACCGAAGGGCAGAAAAACGTTCTCACGCGGGTTTTCATTTTTATTGCTGAAGTCGAATACATCCATCATTCCCATCCGGTCAATGGAAATCACCTGTTTCTTGGCCGAAGAAAGCACTACTCCGATCAGGAACAGGGCGAATCCGGCATGTGCAATAGAAGCTCCGGCTTTCCTGAGCCTGCCTTTGAGCATGATCAGGATATAACTCAAATTGGCTACTACTGCGTAAATGCTCACGAAAAAGAGTAAATATATGGCTGTCAAAAACCCCAACCCATAACGTTGATATCGGATATCGCTCAGCCAGCCGAAAACCACACAGGCCACGAGTGCAATAATGGTTGGCCATGTAATTTTTTTTCGGAGATATTGCCATGAATTTTGTTTGTACTTGTAATACTGGACCACTGCAGTACCTAAGGCAATGAGTATGGCGATGAAAATTTGAATGCGGTTGTAATGAAATTCCCGATCCACCGGTTCTGCCATCCGGGTATGAAAAATTTTGTTCCATACCGGAATAGAAGTGGTGAAGGAAATAAAGACGGCCGATATGAATAAAAGCAAAGAACCGATAAACATCCAGAATTCACGCGTATGTAAGGGCTCTTCGGTATGTGGCGCGGGAATTTGTCGGTACCGAAAGGCAAAAAGCGCCAGGGCCGGAATCAGAAACACAAACAGATATACCAGCAATTGTCCGCTCATACCCAGATCGGTAAATGCATGTACGGAACTATCGCCTAATATACCGCTACGGGTAAGAAACGTACTGTAAAGCACCAGAATGAAAGAAATGATGAAAAAGAAAAAGCTGGCACGCAGGGAATGACCGGTATGCTTGTAAACCAGCAGGGTATGAATGCCGGACACCAATGTAAGCCAGGGTACGAGTGAAGCATTTTCCACCGGATCCCAGGCCCAGTAACCGCCGAAGGTAAGCGATTCATAAGCCCAGGCCCCTCCCAGCATGATACCCGTGCCCAGCACCATGGCCGAAAACACACACCAGGGAAGCGCCGGCTTCACCCATTCGGTATATCGCTTCATCCACAGGGCACCAAAGGCATACGCAAAGGGCACAATGGTAGAAGCAAATCCCAAAAACAAAACGGGTGGATGGATCACCATCCAGTAATTCTGCAAAAGAGCATTGAGTCCGGCGCCATCGCGAATCATGGCAAGATAATTCGGACCGGGTTCAAAAGGCATTACTCCAGCATTGCGCAACAAAATGAAAGGATTGCTTCCTACGCGATAACCCCATACGTATATACCCAGTAACATCGAAGCAATACAAAACTGTGCAAAGGAAATCACGCTCATCACCGGACTCTCCCAGCTTTTGCTGGTGCGAATCAAGATCAGTCCCAGTACGCAATGCCATAAGGCCCAGAGTAAAAAGCTTCCCTCCTGCCCTTCCCACAAACTGGCTAACAGGTATTTAGGTGCTAAGTCACGTGAAGTGTGCTCCCAAACGTAGTAGTATTCAAAATAATGTCGACTGATAATCCATACCAGCAACCCGAAAATACTGAACACGGCAACCACCTGAATGATGAAAGCCGCCCTTCCCAGCTTCTGCCAGGAAGCCATGTCGGGCAATTCCTTTTTCTGGAGAAAACTGGCTTTTACATAACTGATCGTTGCTACTAAGGCCGAAATGAAAGCGATGATGACCGCCAGGTGGCCAAGCTGGCCAGCAAGCGGATGTTCACCAATATAATGCGTAGCCAAGGTTGATGGTTTAGGTTATTGACTTTGAGAGGATGAGGTTTGGGGCATCCGACCGATTGCCACCTGATCATTTTTATATTTTGAAGGACATTTCATCAGGATTTGCGAACATGCAAAAACGCTATCCTGCATGTGCCCGGTCAGCACAATCTGCTCAGACCGTTCAAAGTCCGTGGGTCTGCTGCCCGTGTACACCACCTTGCGTATGTTGCCGGCTTTGTCTTTGACATAAAAACTGAAATAGTTGGGGTCCTTCTGTGGATCATACACCTGCGGAAGTGATTTATCCAGTACGCCGATTACCCGGTATTCTTTATCCGGATGACGGGCCGCCGAAGCAAACGTTTCATAAGTGCTAAAATCACCTACTAGGCTCACGATTACGCCGATAGCGACAGCAATCAATACCAGCAAAATGATACTGGAACGTTTCATGAGAGGATGTTTGAGAAACAAAATTACGCTAAAAATTTGCGTGATGCCTCATTTGATAATTCCTTGCAGAATTTTAACGATTAAACAAACAAAAAGGTGCTGAGTTTTTACGGCATGCGCTGGTGAATTTCTTCAAGGGATAACGGTAGAATTACGCGTTTGAGTGTAGAAGTGTGGCCACTGACCATCTGGATATCCTGTTTGTTGAGGTGTAGATGGCTGGCCAGATCGGCTATTAACTGCTCATTTGCTTTGCCTTTTTCTCGCGGTGCGCACACATCCATTTTTAAGGTGCTGGTATCCAGCCATCGGTAACGAGCCTGGCGAGCGGGGGCGTGTACGTGGATGGTTAATGTGGTCTGCATCAGCAGGAAGCAAATTGATGAAAAATAGGTAGTTTGCAAAAAATCGCCTGATATGGGATTACAACAATTCTGGGATGAACGCTACAGCCAGCCGGAATATGCTTATGGCAGGGAGCCGAATGCATTTTTTCGTGAGCAAATCGAACCTCTTCAACCAGGTCGGCTGTTGATGCCTGCAGAAGGCGAGGGTCGCAACGGTGTGTATGCCGCTCGAAAAGGCTGGGTGGTCGATGCATTTGATATCAGCGAAAAAGGAAGGGAAAAAGCATTGCGATTGGCCGAAGAAATGGGTGTAGCTATCCATTATCAGGTGGGAGACCTGGATAGTTTATCCTTTCCGGAAAATCATTACGACCTCATCGGATTAATTTTTGCCCATTTTCCGGCATCTCGAAGAAACGCATATCACCGACATCTGGTGCGTTTATTGAAGCCAGGAGGCACGATTATTCTGGAGGGCTTCAGCAAGGCACATCGGGATTACCAGCGAAAAAATCCCACTGTTGGCGGGCCTCAGGATGAACAGGTATTGTTTTCCATCGAAGAGATCGCCGACGATTTTCAGGAGCTTGATATTAAGCGATTGGAAGCATGTGAAATCAGCCTTCAGGAAGGCCTTTACCATGTCGGACAGGGAAGTGTGATTCGCATGGTGGCCTCAAAGCCGCTTTCGTAGCTCATCTTTTGTGATGGCGATAATCGGACTCATTTGTTTATCTCCGCGATAGCTCACCACACGTAGTTCGGTAGCTCCTTTCGGAAAGCGAAGCGGCGTGTTTGTATAGGCCGGATAGAAATTGTCGGGATTCGTGCCATCAAAGGAATAGTAGATGGTCAATCCGGGAATCTGGGTACG
>ERZ795042.430-NODE-430-length-34885-cov-24.554752_pt1 | contig 34885 bp, 31 predicted proteins | sample MGYA00375126_ERZ795042 | MGnify/ENA primary metagenome ERZ795042 (study PRJEB30171, sample SAMN05518105) | compost metagenome | isolation source: Feedstock adapted compost from Newby Island compost facility, Milpitas, CA | place: USA:Newby Island compost facility...
GCGCTCCCGGCTCGTAGAAGCGGACCTCGCCCAGCTCCTCGGGGAGGTACCGGGCGCCTTCTGCCACGTGCCCGGGCTCGTCGTGCGGGTACCGATATCCCTGTCCGTAGCCAAGGGCCCGCATGAGTCCCGTGACCGCGTTGCGCAGGTGGAGCGGTACGGGGAGGTGGGAGGTTCGCAGCGCGGCCTCCCGCGCACGCCCGTAAGCGCGGAGGGCGCTGTTACTCTTCGGAGCAAGCGCCAAGTAGATCGTGCACTCCGCCAGCGGCAAGAACGCCTCCGGCATCCCCACGAAATGGACCGCCTGCTGGCAGGCGGTAGCGATGACGAGCGCTTGCGGGTCTGCCAGCCCGACGTCCTCCGCAGCGAAGATGACCATCCGGCGAACGATGAAGAGCGGGTCTTCGCCCGCCTCCAGCATCCGCGCGAGCCAGTAGAGCGCTGCATCCGGGTCGGAGCCTCGCAGCGACTTGATGAACGCGGAGATCGTGTCGTAGTGCGCATCGCCAGCCTTGTCGTAGTACGGGCGCCGCTCCAGCGCCTCCCGCACCGTGCCGCGGTCGATCGAGCTCGACCCGCGACCGCGGGCGATGTGGGCGGCGAGCTCCAGCGTGAGGAGCGCAGCCCGCGCGTCGCCCCCGGCACCGGCGATCAGTTCAGCACGCGCTTCCTCCTCCAGCCGGAGGCCGAGCCGGCCGAGGCCGCGCTCCTCGTCCTGCATGGCGCGATCGATCAGCTCCGCGAGCGCTCCCGCACTGAGCGCCTCGAGGCGGACGACCCGCACCCGGCTGAGGAGGGGCGCGATGACCTCGAACGACGGGTTCTCGGTCGTCGCGCCGATCAGCGTCACCAGCCCTGCCTCGACCGCCGGGAGCACCGCATCCTGCTGGGCTTTGTTGAAGCGGTGGATCTCATCGATGAAGAGGACCGTCCGCACGCCGGCCGCGCGGGCGCGGCGCGCCTCCTCGATGGCCGCGCGCAGCTCGCCGACCCCCGAACTCACCGCCGAGAGCTGGACGAACCGAGCCCCGACCGCGGCGGCGAGCAGCCGGGCGATGGTCGTCTTCCCGCACCCGGGCGGGCCCCAGAGGATGAGGGACGGCAGGTAGCCGTCCTCGAGCGCGGCGCGCAGCGCCGAGCCGGGTCCGAATGCCGCTTCCTGCCCCACCACCTCCGCGAGCGTGCGCGGGCGCATCCGTTCCGGGAGCGGCGCATCGGGCGGCGGGGGCTCGTCAAGGGGCATTCCCGGTTGGAACCCTTGCTCTCCTCCCTTACGAGTCACCGTCCTGCTCCCTTCTGGCCGAGGAGGAACGTCCTCTCAGCCGGCGAGGACCGCGATCGTGACCCCCTCGCCACCATCACGGGCATCCGGCGTCTCCAGCCGGCGGACGAGGGGATGCCGCGCGAGTGCCTCGCGGATCGCAGCACGGAGCGCGCCGGTGCCTTTCCCGTGGATGATCCGGACGAACGGCAGTCCCGCGCGGAAGGCGTCGTCGAGGAAGCTCTCGGTCCGCGCGATCGCCTCGTCCGCCCGCTGTCCGCGGAGGTCGATCTCGGTGGGCACCTTCGGCAGCGGGACTTCAGGCAGCCGCACCGGCCCCGTACCGGGCGCGGGCTCGACCCGTTCGATGCGATCGACCGTCACGCGCATCCGCGCGGACCCGAACTGGACGTCGAGCCTGCCCTCCGCGTCGATCCGGCCCAACGCCCGTCCCGGCTGCGGGATGCCTCGCACGAACACGAGGTCCCCGGGCGCGAGCTCCCGCTCCGCCGGCGCCGCCGCCGGCGCCCGCCGCTCCAGCCGGTCGAGCCGCGCACCGAGCTCACGCAGCGCCTCCTCCGCCGCCGCGGGATCGAACTCACGCCGCGCGAGCCGTCGGCGCAGCTTCGCCACCTCTCGCTGCACCTCCGCCAGTTCGGCAGCGGCCTCCCGCCGGACCGCTTCGAGGATCTCGCTCCGCTCCTGCTCCAGTCGGGAGCGCTCTCGCGCGAGCTCCGCCCGGATCGAGGCCGCCTCCGCACGCTCCCGTTCCGCAGCTTCCCGGGCTGCCTCGGCGGCATCGCGGGCCGCGCGCACGTCGGCGAGCAGCTGCTCCAGCTCGGCGTGTTCGGCGGTCAACAGGGCGCGGGCGCGCGCGAGGATCGCCGGCTCCAGCCCGAGCCGCTCGGCGATGGCGATGGCGTTCGACTGTCCGGGCAGTCCGATCGTGAGCCGGTACGTCGGAGAGAGCGTCTCCAGGTCGAACTCCACCGACGCGTTCCGGAGGCGCGGGTCGGTGTGCGCGAAGAGCTTCAGCTCTGCATGGTGGGTCGTGGCGACGACCACTGCTCCTCGATCGAGGAGGGACTCGAGGACGGCGCGGGCGAGCGCAGCGCCCTCCGTCGGGTCCGTGCCGGCACCGAGCTCGTCCAGGAGGGCGAGCGTCCCCGGTCCCGCCCGCCGGAGGATGGAGATGATGTGGCGCAGGTGGGAGGAGAAGGTGGAGAGCGACTGCTCGATCGACTGCTCGTCGCCGATGTCTGCGTAGACCTGCCGGAAGACGACGAAGCGGCTCCCGGGTTCGCACGGGACGGGGATGCCAGCCTGCGCCATGAGCGTCAGCAGGCCGAGCGTCTTCAGCGCAACCGTCTTCCCGCCGGTGTTCGGACCCGTGATGAGGAGCCCAGGGACCTCGGCACCGACGTCCAGGTCGATCGGCACCACCTCCCCGCGGAGGAGGGGATGGCGCGCCCGGCGCAGCACGACCGTTCCCGCGGTCTGGATCCACTCGCCGCGGGGAGACTCGCCGGGCAGTCCCGCGCCGATGCTCGCCCCGAAACGAGCGAGCGCGCGGCAGGCATCGAGGCGGGCGAGCGCTTCCACGGCGGCGGCGATCTCCTCGGCTCGGGCCGCCACCGCTGCCCCGAGCCGCAACAGCACCCGCCGCTCCTCGCGCGCCACCGTTACCTCGAGCTCCCGCACGGCGTTCCCCGCTTCTACGAGGGCGAGGGGCTCGACGAAGACGGTCGCGCCGCTCGCCGAGACGTCGTGGACGATGCCCGCGACCTGACCGCGGAAGTCCGCCTTGATGGGCACCACCTTGCGGCCATTCCGCTCGGTGATGAGGGGCTCCTGCGCGATGCCGCGGCGGACGGCGTCGGCCAGGGCGGCCTGCGCGAGTGCGTCCAACCGCTCCTGCGCCGCCCGCAACTGGCGCCGTGCCAGCGCGAGCGCTTCGCTTGCTCCGTCGGCGACCTCGCCCCGCCGGGTGATCGCCCGCTCGAGGGTCCGGACCAGGTCGCGGAAGTCGGCGATCGTCGAGGCGACGGCAGCGAGCCGTGGGGCATGCGGCGCTACCCGCTCGAGCGTCCCCCGGATGCGCATCGCCGCCCGCAGGAGCTCCTCCAGCGCGAGCAGGTCGCGCGGCTCGAGCAGCTGCCCCTTCGCGGCCGCGGTCAGCAGGGGGCGCACGTCCGCCAGCCCGCCGAGGGGGAGCTCGATCCCCATCCGCTCGAGGCGGGCCATCTCCGCGACCTCCGCGTGGCGCTCGCGGATTCGCTCGAGGTCGACGACCGGGCGGAGCGCGAGCACGAGCTCCCGACCGGGTCCGAAGGCGGCGAAGCCCGCGGCGCGCTCGAGGATCTTCCCGAACTCCAGCACCTGGAGGGCGTGATCGTCCATCGATCATCAGGCTACGTCTTCGGAGCCAGCACAGACCAGCGATCCTCGCCTGCGCTCCCCGACACCCCATTCCGCCGCGCGTCCGGCGGCCGTATCCTGTGCTGCGATAACCGGGGGCTAGAGAAGTATCGATGTTCCGAAAGGTACTCGTCGCGAACAGGGGGGAAATCGCGCTCCGCATCGTGCGAGCGCTGCGCGACCTCTCCATCGAGTCTGTGGCCGTCTACTCGGAGGTTGACCGGCTCTCGCCGCACGTGCGGTACGCCGACGAGGCGTACTACATCGGTCCGGCTGATGCCCGTGAGAGCTACCTGAACATCGAGCGGATCATCGCCGTCGCGAAGCGTGCGGGCGCCGACGCCATCCATCCGGGGTACGGCTTCCTGGCGGAGAACGCCGAGTTCGCGGAGGCGTGCGAAGCGTCGGGGCTGACGTTCATCGGCCCGACGCCGGCGTCGATGCGGCTGCTCGGAGACAAGGTCCGCGCGCGGGAGACGGCGCAGCGGGCGGGGGTACCGGTGATCCCGGGGACGCCCGAGCTGACGTCGGTCGACGAGATCCGAGCGGCCGCGGACCGCATCGGATACCCGGTGATGCTGAAGGCCGCTGCGGGCGGCGGCGGAAAAGGAGTTCGGGTGGTGCAATCGCCGGACGAGATCGAGCGGGCAGCCGCCCAGGCGATGCAGGAGGCTCGGGCCGCCTTCGGGAACCCGGCGCTCTACGTCGAGAAGCGCCTCTTCCCCGTGCGCCACATCGAGGTGCAGATCATCGCCGACCGGTACGGGAACATCGTCCCCATGGGCGAGCGCGAGTGCTCGATCCAGCGGCGCCACCAGAAGCTCATCGAGGAGTGCCCCAGCCCCGTCGTGGACCCGCTGCTCCGCCGAGCCCTCAATCGGGCCGCGGAGCGGGTCGCGCGCGCCGCCGACTACCACAACGTCGGAACCGTCGAGTTCCTCCTCACCGAGGAGAAGCAGTTCTACTTCATCGAGGTGAACACCCGCCTCCAGGTGGAGCACCCGGTCACGGAGATGGTGACCGGCGTCGACCTCGTGAAGGATCAGATCCTCGTCGCCGCGGGGGAGGAGCTCCCGTACGACGAGCCGGAGCTCCTCTCGCGCGGGTGGGCGATCGAATGCCGCATCGTGGCGGAAGACCCGTTCAACAACTTCCTCCCCTCGGTCGGGAGGATCATGCTCGCCCGCGAGCCAGCCGGTCCGGGGATCCGCGTCGAGAGCGCCCTGTACGACGGCATCGAGATCACGCCGTACTACGACTCCCTCCTGGCGAAGGTGACCGCCTGGGGCCGGAACCGTGAAGGCGCCCGCTCGCGGATGAAGCGGGCGCTGACGGAGTTCCGCGTCGAGGGTGTGGCGACGAACATCCCCTACCTGCTCCAGATCCTCGACACCCCAGCGTTCATCGCCGGAGAGATCGACACCTCCTTCCTGGACCGATACGGGGTGCGGCCTTCGGAGCCGCTCGAGGAGCAGCGCCGCGCGGCCGAAATCGCCGCGCTCCTCTTCACGCTCCAGGAAGGGGCAGATGGGAAGCCGCCACCGGATCGGGCGGACGGCCGGCGAAGCGCATGGCGGCGGCGGATGCTCGAACCGATGACGGAGGGGGCCTGGTGGAGAGGTATCTAGTTCGGAACGGCGACGGCGATGCCGTCTACGAGGTCGAGCGAGGATCGAACAGTGAGCTCCGTGTGCGGCGCGGCGAGTCCGGCGAGTGGGAGACGGCGGAGCTCGAGCGGGTGGGGGACTCCGGGCTCTTCCTCCTTCTGCTCAACCACCGGCCCCATGAGCTGTACATCGAGCGCCGTGGACGGCTCGCTCGGGTCACCATCGGACGGCACAACTTCGAGTACGAGGTGGAGCGGTGGAGCCCACTCCGCGTCTCCCGGCGGCGGGCAACGAAGCCGACGCAGCGTGGGGTCGTGGAGGTCACCGCGCCGATGACCGGCTCGATCGTCGATGTGTTCGTCAGCCCCGGTGAGACCGTGGCTGCCGGCGCGGTCCTCCTCCTCATCGAGTCGATGAAGATGAACAACGAGATTCGCGCGCCCGCGTCCGGCGAAATCCTCGAGGTCGCCGTCGCCGCAGGCGCCAGAGTGCAGGCGGGAACGGTCCTCGTCCGCCTGCACGTTCGGGAGGAGCCCGCGGAGGAGGATTGACTGCGGCTCGGGCCGTTGGCTACCGTTGCTAGTGGCCGTGCTAGACGGGGAGCTAGCGGTGCCCTGAACCCGCAATCCGCTATAGCGGGGTCGAATCCCTGCCCGAGGGCTGCGAGTTCGGGCCGCGCTCCCGCCACGCGGCGTCGATGGCCTGGTCCCGCGCGGCGAGGCGCCACGAACCTGGTCAGGTCCGGAAGGAAGCAGCCATAAGTGGTGAGCCTCGGGTGCCGCGGGTCAGCCGGGTCGGAGCCGGCGAGCGAGGGGCAAGCCCGAGCCCCGGTTCGACGGCAGGTGCACGGCCGTTTTTTCATGGGAGCGCCCGCCGCCTGCGGGACCCCGAGACTGGAGACGAGGAGCAACGTTGGCTGAGGCGTTACGTCCCTCCGGCCCACGCGCCCGGGGGATGGCCAAAGCAACAGGGATCCGGTCCGGCCTCCGCTCCCACCCCCGCCACTTCCGAGGTCGGCACCACGCGGCGACGATCTTCGTCATCGTCGTCCTGACCCTCGTGGCCGTCCGCTTCTTCCCGCCGACGACCGTGACCGTCGTCGAGGAAGGGAGGAGCGTGCAGCTCCTCGCAGGCTTCGGGAACGAACGGGCGCAGGTGGCGGAAGCCCTCCAGGTGGGCCCGGGCGACCGCATCCTCACGGCGAAGGACGGAAGCTTCGCCGCCGTCTCTGTAGACCGCGCCATCCCGGTCACCATCGCCGCCGACGACGCCGTCCTCGCCGTCCGCACCCAGGCCGCCACCGTCGGCGGGGCCCTGGCCGAGGCGGGGATCGACGTCCGGCCGGGCGATGTCATCTACCTGAACGGGCGGAGGACGACGACTCGGGCGCCGCTCGCTCCCTCCCTCGCGCGCGCATTCCCGCCGCCGGCAGGCGTCCGCTCGCTCCCAGGGGTGGCGTCGTTCGAGATCCGCGTCCAACGTGCCGTACCGGTGTCCCTGTATATCGACACCCTGCGCGTCGACACCGTCTCCGCCGCCCGAACGGTCGGTGAGCTTCTCGAAGAGCTCGGACTCACCGTGCGCGAGGGCGACCTCGTCCAACCTTCTCAGGAGACGGCGCTCGCGGCCGGGATGTCCGTCCACCTCGACAAAGCGAGAACTGTCCATCTCGTCCTCGATGGCAGAGAGCAGACCTTGTACACGCAGGCGGAGACCGTCGCGGACATCGTCCGCATCCTCGGGGTCGAGCTCGATGGCGACGACACGGTGTCCCTCCCCCTCGAGGCGCCAGTGGAGGACGGGATGTCGCTCACGATCGCCCTCACGCGCGTCGTCGAGGAGGCGGTCCAGCAGCCGATCCCGCCCTCGGTCGTGTACGAGACCGACCCGTCGCTCCCGCCGGGTGCGGTGAAGGTCATCCCAGGCCAAGAGGGGGTGCGCCTCGTCCGGTACCGGGTCACGTACCGGAACGGCGTCGAGGTCTCCCGGGAGCGGCTGCCGGGCAGCACGATCCTGAGGGAGCCGGTTCCCGCGCGCCATGTGAGCGGGCCGCCGACGAGCGCGCCCTCCGCGCCGCTGGACGCGCCCGAATACACCGGGCCGTACAAGCGGAAGATGACCGTCGTGACCACCTGGTACAACGCCTCCCACGGCGGGAAGTCTCGCGACGACCCCTGGTACGGCATCACCGCCACCGGCGTACCGCTCGACAAAGGCGTCTGCGCGGTGGACCCGACGGTCATCCCGCTCGGCACGTGGATGTACATCCCGGGCTACGGGCTCTGCTTGGCCGCTGACGTCGGCGGGGGCGTAAAGGGGTACCACGTCGACCTCGGGTTCCCCGAAAGCGTCGGCGACCCCGGATGGGGGAAGCGGACCGTCGAGATCTACATCCTCGAGTGACCCGCGCGCCCCAGTACGATGGAACCGTGAAGAAGCCCCGACGCGGCCTCGCCCAGCCTCGTGCGAAGAAGGAGCTGGGGCAGCACTTCCTCCGCGACCGGGCGATCCTCGACGCGATCGCGAGCGCGGTCACGCCCCCGCCGGGAGGGTTCCTCGTCGAGGTCGGCGCGGGCACGGGTGAGCTCACCGAGGCTCTGCTCCAGCGGCACGGAGGCGTCGTCGCCATCGAAATCGAGCCGAGGCTCGTTCGCGTTCTCCGTCGCCGCTTCGCCGGCATCCCCTCCGTCCGGATCATCGAAGGCGACGCCCGCACGATCGACCTGCCGAAGGAGCTCGAGCTCGCACACCCCCGCTACGCCGCCGTCGGCAACCTGCCGTACTACGCGGCCAATCCGATCATCCGCCACTTCCTCGAGGATTTGCCGCCGCCCACCGAGTTCGTGGTCATGCTCCAGCGGGAGGTGGCCCAGGACATCGTGGCGTGGAAGGGGAAGCGCTCCCTCCACAGCATCTCCGTCGAGGTGTACGCGGAGCCGGAACTCCTCTTCGACGTCCCTCCGGAAGCGTTCGAGCCGGCACCGAAGGTGTGGTCCTCCGTCGTGCGGCTCCGCGTCCGCCCGAGGCCGCTCGTTCCGCCCGAGCGGATCCCCCGCTTCTTCGACCTCGTGGCGCGAACGTTCAAGAACCCCCGGAAGCAGCTCCACAACGCGCTCGCCCAGGGGATCTGGTTGCCGCCCGGCGGCGCGCGCGAAGCGCTGGCGCGAGCAGGGATCGACCCCGCGCGGCGGCCCGAGACCCTCGCCATCGAGGAGTGGCTTCGACTGTTGGAGTCGACGGAGGCGGTCCGTGCAGGAGCGTGAGCTGCTCACCGGGTCCGCGCCGGCGAAGGTCAACCTCACCCTCGAGGTGCTGCACCGCCGCCCCGACGGCTACCACGAGCTCGCCTCGGTGATGCAGACCCTCGAACTCGCGGACACCGTGACGGTGGAGCTCGGCGGCGACGGCATCGAGGTGAGCGGACCGTTCGCCGCTGGGACGCCGTGCGATGAGACGAACCTCGCCTGGCGCGCCGCCCGCACCCTCCTGGCGGAGCTCGGCGCGGAGCGAGAACGCCTCGGCATCCGCATCGAGAAGCGGATCCCGCCGGCGGGAGGGCTGGGAGGAGGCGCCTCGGACGCGGCTACCGTCCTCCGCCTGCTCGGGTGGCGGTTCCGTGCACCGGAGGAGCTCCTCTTCCGCTGCGCAGCTTCGGTGGGGAGCGACGAGCCGTTCTTCCTGGTGGGCGGCACCGCGCTCGTCCGCGGCCGAGGCGAGCGCGTCGAGCCGCTGCCTCCGCTCCCGCCGCACGGCGTCGTGCTCATCGCTCCCCGGCACGATCTCCCGCGGAAGACCGCGACGATGTTCGCGGCCTTGGGGGAAACGGGATTCGACGACGGGTCGGCGACCGCGAGGCTGGTTCGGAGCCTCCCCCGGCGGGTGACCAGCGGCGAGCTGTACAACCGCTTCGAGCCCGTAGCACGGCAGCTCGTGCCCGGTCTCGCCGACCTCTGGGCGGAGGCGGAACGACTCGCCGGAGCGCCGTTCCGCCTCGCGGGGGCCGGGCCGACGCTCTTCTGGATCGGTCCGCCCGCCGCGGCCGAGGCAGTCGCCGCTGCCCTCCGCCCGCTCGCCGCGCGGGCCGCCATCATTCACACGAGGACGGCGGGCGAGTGAAAGCGGTCGTGGCCGGCTGGGCGGCAGGCTACCTCATGGCCCTCATCACGACGGCGACCATGGCCGTGTGGGTGGCGCGCGGAGGAGGGTCGAGGCTCGCCGACCGCCTCGGGAGCGACGCGCCGTGGATCGCCGTAGCGCTCGCCGGCTCCCTCGGGGCGGTGTTCGCCTGGACGATCGTTGGTCTCCTCGTCGCCATCGTCTACGTCGCCGGCGGGTTCGGAGCGGAGCCCGGGCTCGGATCGCCGAGCTGGCCCTTCACGGTGGGCGTCTGCGCCGCCGCCCTCTCCACGGCGCCCGTGCTCCTCGCCTTCCCGCGAGCGCTTCCCGTCTGGCTGGCCCACGTGGCCGCCTTCGTCGGCCTCTTCGGCTGGGCCCTGCCTCATCTCGCCGGCCGCTGATATACTTCCAAGCTCGTGAAACTTCGCACGAGCGGGGGGTGTCGTGCCGGGAACGATCATGGACATGCACCTCCACACGACGAAGGGTGCGTCAGACTCCATGCTCTCGCCCGAGGAGCTGATCGAGGAGGCGAGACGGGTCGGGCTCACCGGCGTGAACATCACCGAGCACGACCGGATGTGGGAGCCGTGGGACCTCGCCGCCTTCCGGAAGCAGCACCCGGACATCTTCATCTCCAACGGGATGGAGGTCTCCACGGACATGGGCCACATCCTCGCCATCGGACTGAAGGGGTACGAGAGCGGGATCCGGCGGCTGGAGCGGCTGCGGGAGATCGCGGACGAACAGGGCGCCTACCTGATCGTTGCCCATCCGTTCCGGCACTTCTTCGATCCAGTCCACCATCGTCGCGAAGGGCGTGAACCGTTCCGCCTCACCCCGGAGGAGGCGGCGCGGCTACCGGTGTTCCAGCTCGTGGACGCCATCGAGGTGCTCAACGGCTGCAACACCCCGAAGGAGAACTACTTCGCCCTCCAGGTCGCGAAGATCCTCGGCAAGCCGGGGACGGGCGGCTCGGATGCCCACTCCCGTCAAGGGATCGGCTACTTCGCCGCGGTGTTCGAGGAGCACATCGAGAGCCCGGAGCACCTGCTCGACCAGCTCCGGAAGGGTCGCTTCTACCCCGGCCGTGGTCTTCCAGAGGGGCGGCTCGAGAACTACTGGGAGACGGCGGAGCCGATCCCATTCTACGAGTGAAGTGGCCCGGAGGGCGGGCGGACGCTACGTTCGAGGAAGAGCAGCCCACGGAGAGGAGCGCCCACGTTCATGTCCCCCGGCGTCCGGAGGAGCGGCACCACGATGGGGCTCTGGCTGCTGCTCCTCGCGACAGCCCTCGCCGCCGTGCCCGGCATCGCCCTCCGCATCCTCGGGGTGCACCCCGCGGCGCCCGTCGGAGCGCTGGTGTTCGGCGGCACGATCCTCGCCGCCGCCTTCATTCTCAGTTGGGCGGCGGAGACCGCGGAGATGGACATCTCCCAGGGGCTGGCGCTGGCGGTCATCGCCTTCATCGCCGTGCTCCCCGAGTACGCGGTCGACCTCGTCCTCGCCTGGAAGGCCGGCGCTGATCCCGCCGAGGCGGAGCGCGGGCTCGCCATCGCGAACATGACGGGAGGGAACCGCCTGCTCATCGGCGTCGGCTGGCCCGTGGTCTTTTTCCTCTTCTGGCTGCGCACGCGGTCGCGGACGCTCGCGGTCGACACTCACCGGGCGATCGAGCTCACGTTCCTCCTCGTCGCGACCGCCTACGTCATGACGGTCCCGATCCGGGACGTCCTCACCCTGGCCGACTCGATCATCCTCGTCACGCTCTTCGTCATCTACCTCTACTACACCTCGAAGGCTGAAGCGGAGGAGGTGGAGCTCGTCGGGCCGGCTCGCGCGGTGGGGAGCCTCACCACCCTCCGGAGGCGCATCGTCCTCCTCCTCCTCCTCGTCTACAGCGCGGCGGCGATTATGTCCTCTGCGGAGCCGTTCGCGGAGTCGCTCGTGGAGATGGGAGAGCAGCTCGGTGTCTCCGAGTTCGTCCTCATCCAGTGGCTGGCGCCGCTCGCCTCGGAGTCGCCGGAGGTCCTCGTCGCGGCGCTGCTCGCCTGGCGCGGTCGGGCAGCGGTAGGGATGGGGGCGCTCATCTCCTCGAAGGTGAACCAGTGGACCCTCCTCGTGGGGACCCTTCCGATTGCCTTCTCCATCGCGGCCGGGCACTTCGAGCTCTTCGGCGGCCTCCCGCTCGACCACCGGCAGCGGGAGGAGATCTTCCTCACCGCCGCCCAGTCGGCGTTCGCCATCGCCGTGTTCGCGAACCTTCGTATGGGCATGTGGGAGGCGACCGCCCTCTTCGTCCTCTTCGCGACGCAGCTCTTCCTCACCGACGAACGGGTGCGGCTCGTCTACTCGGTGGCGTACCTCCTGCTCTGCGCGTTCCTGCTGGCCTCCCGGTGGCGGGAAGCGAAGCCGACCGCCCGCGCTGCCTGGGCCATCCTCCGCGGCCGCGAACCCGAGGCCGTGCACCGCGAGGCCATCGCGCCGCAGCCGCCGGCGATCGACTGACCCGCTCGACGCTGAGCGCGGCCGTGTGTCCGCGAGCCAGTGTAGGAGGGAGTGGTACGCCGAGAAGGATTCGAACCTTCGACCTCTGCCTCCGCAGGGCAGCGCTCTATCCCCTGAGCTACCGGCGCACCAGCGGTTGGTGCCGAAGGTGAGATTCGAACTCACACGCCCTTGCGGGCACCGCGCCCTGAACGCGGCGCGTCTGCCAGTTCCGCCACTTCGGCCCGCTTCCAATTATCGGGAGCGGACCAGCGCCGTTCAACCGATCCTTGAAGGTGGCGCAGCAGCGGCCATAGACTGCAATCGCGGGCGGTTAGCTCAGATGGTTAGAGCGCGTCGTTCACACCGACGAGGTCGGAGGTTCGAGTCCTCCACCGCCCACCAGGCCCACCGTACGCCCGATCGAAACCTTGAGCCCCCGCCGAAGGCGTTGCTATTGTGATGGCGCGGACGGCGGCCCCTGCGGCCGCCGTCGAACGAGCGTGAGGGCTAGGCCTCGCCCATGATCGACGACACCTTCACCGACGCCGGGCCAAGCAGCGAATCGGTGCTCGAGTCGGTCCTCAGCCGCCTCGCCGGCAGCGAGTTCTCCAGCGACGACGAGGAGAGCATCGTCATCCTCGACGACGAGGAAGAAGAGGAAACTCCGGAGGACGAGGAGGAGGAGCCGGACACCACCACGCTCCTCCTGGACGACTCCGAGCCGGAAGGGCTCGACGATCCGGTGCGGATGTACCTCCGGGAGATCGGCAAGGTCTACCTCCTCACCGCCGACGACGAGAAGCACCTCGCCCGGCAGCGCGAAGAGTGGCTCCACCTCGAGGAGATCGCGAACCGGTACGAGCAGGCGTACGGGCATCGGCCCTCGGCGGCCCGCACGGCGGTCGCGCTCCTCGAGCAGTGGGCGAGCGTCCTCCCCGTGTACGAGGAGGCGAAGCGGTACATCGACGACTACGAGCGCATCGCTCGGCGGACCTACAAGGACGCCCCGGAAGCGCGGCCGCCGCGGCCGAAGTGGCTCGAGCACGGGGGACCGAAGCTGAAAGGCGTCCGCGAGCACTCGCGCATCATCGGTGACGCCCGTTTCCGCGGCCTGCTCGACAACGAGATGGACGTCGAGTTCCGCGCCTACCTCATGCGGCGATTCCGTTGGCCGGAGGAGGAGGCGCACGCGAGCATCGTGCTCCTCTCCATCGTCACCCACATCCTCACGCCGGACCTCGTCGCCCAGATGGGTGAGCTCGCCGAGGGGGAGGAGCACCTCCTCCCACCACAGGAGGGGCTGGTCGAACGGCTGGCGTCGATGGAGGAGCGGCTCCGGTACCACTTCGACCAGATCCGGGACGATGGGAAGAAGGCAGAGAAGCGGCTCACCGAGGCGAACCTCCGCCTCGTCGTCTCCGTCGCGAAGAAGTACATCGGCCGAGGGATGTCCCTCCTCGACCTCATCCAGGAAGGGAACATCGGCCTCATCCGCGCCGTCGAGAAGTTCGACTACCGGAAGGGGTACAAGTTCTCCACCTACGCCACCTGGTGGATCCGGCAGGCGATCACGCGGGCGATCGCGGACCAGGCGCGCACGATCCGCATCCCGGTGCACATGGTCGAGACGATCAACAAGCTCGTCCGTATCCGCCGCCGGCTCCTCCAGGAGTACGGACGCGAACCGACGGCGGAAGAGCTCGCGAAGGCGATGTCCGACTCCACGCGCGGCGACGCGGGGATCTTCACGCCGGAGCGCATCCGGGAGATCGAGAAGGTGTCGCAGGATCCGGTTTCGCTGGAGACGCCGATCGGCGAGGAGGAGGACAGCCACCTCGGCGACTTCCTCCCGGACGAGTCGATTCCGGCGCCGATGGACGCAGCGAGCCAGCAGCTCCTTCGGGAGCAGGTCGAGGACGTCCTCGCCAGCCTCACCTCACGCGAGCGCCGCGTCCTCCAGCTCCGCTTCGGCCTCGAGGACGGCCGGAGCCGCACGCTCGAAGAGGTGGGCCGGGAGTTCGGCGTCACGCGCGAGCGGATCCGCCAGATCGAAGCGAAGGCGCTGCGGAAACTCCGACACCCAAGCCGCAGCCGGAAGCTCCGGGACTACCTCGAGTGACGAGCGCGGGAGAGCCGCCGGCCCCGAGAGCGGTCGCCCGCGAGGAGGCGTTCCGCGGCCGCCTCCTCCGCATCGTCGTCGACACCCTCCGCTGGCCGGACGGACGGGAGACGGCGCGGGAGATGGTCCTCCATCCCGGAGCCGTCTGCATCCTCCCCCTCACGGAGGCGGGCCGCATCCTCTTCGTCACCCAGTACCGGCATCCGGCAGGACGGAGGCTCCTCGAGCTCCCCGCCGGCACGCTCGAAGAGGGGGAGTCGCCGGAAGAAACGGCGAGACGGGAGCTGGAAGAAGAGGTGGGGATGCACCCGCGCCACCTGCGGCCGCTGGGCGGCTTCTACGTCGCGCCGGGCTACAGCACCGAGTTCATCCACCTCTTCGAGGCGACGGGGCTCGAACCCGCGTCCCGTCGAGGGGACGAGGACGAGGACATCGAAGTGCTCGAGCTCACGCCGGAGGAAGCGCTCGCGCGGGTGGAGCGCGGCGAGATCTGCGACGGGAAGTCCATCATCGCCTTGCTCATCTGGGAGCGGGAGCAGCGCTTAGGCCGAACGAGCGGCGAACTTCGATAGCAGGTATCGCCGTTTCCGTTGCCGCGTAGGGACGAGGGTGCGTAGGATTTCATCGGCCGTTTCCACGACCTAGCTGCATCCTCCGGAGGAAGCATGATCACAGGTTCCGCGCAGCGTGGCGGCGCATCGGTGCCGGTCGTCAATCGGCGGCGCTCCTACGTCTGGTGGCCGCTCGACTTCTACAGCACCGCCGTAGGGAAGAAGGCGGTCATGGCGGTCACGGGCATCATCCTCCTCGGGTTCGTCCTCCTCCACATGCTCGGGAACCTGAAGCTGTACCAGGGTGCCGAGCACATGAACGCGTACGGCGAGTGGCTGCGGACGGTCGGCTCGCCCGCGGTGCCGAACAAGGGAACCCTCTGGGCGGTGCGCGTGATCCTCATCGTCGCCTTCGCCCTCCACATCCATGCAGCGGCGAGCCTCACCCTCATGAACCGGCGTGCCCGCCCCGTTGGGTACCAAGGCCCGCGGAAGTACACCGCTGCGGACTACGCCGCGCGGACGATGCGCTGGAGCGGCGTCATCGTCGGGCTCTTCGTCCTCTTCCATCTCTCCGATCTCACCTGGGGATGGGCGAACCCCGACTTCCAGGGGGGCCACCCGTACGAGAACACGGTGGCGAGCCTCTCCCGCTGGTGGACCGCCGCGATCTACATCGTGGCGAACCTCCTTCTCGGCATGCACATCTACCACGGGGCGTGGAGCCTCTTCCAATCGCTCGGGCTGACGCTCGGCCGCTTCAAGTCGTGGCGGCGCGGGTTCGCCATCGCGTTCGCCGCCCTGATCGTCGCCGGGAACGTCTCGTTCCCGATCGCAATCCTGACCGGCGCCGTGTCCTGAGGCGCCCGCCGCGCAGAGGAGGCCGGAGATGACGACCACCGTGGCAACCGAAGAAGCCGTGGGCATCCTCGACGGGAAGGTCCCCGCCGGGCCGCTCCCCGAGAAATGGACCCGGCACCAGTTCGAGTCGAAGCTCGTCGCGCCGCAGAACCGGCGCCGCTTCGAGATCATCGTCGTGGGCACCGGACTCGCCGGCGCATCGGCCGCGGCCACCCTCGGGGAGCTCGGCTACAACGTGAAGGCGTTCTGCTTCCACGACACGCCGCGCCGCGCGCACAGCATCGCCGCTCAGGGCGGCATCAACGCGGCGAAGAACTACAAGAACGACGGCGACAGCACGTGGCGGCTCTTCTACGACACGATCAAGGGCGGCGACTTCCGCGCTCGCGAGGCGAACGTCTACCGGCTGGCCGAGATCTCGGTGAAGATCATCGACCACTGCACGGCGCAAGGCGTCCCGTTCGCCCGCGAGTACGGCGGGCTCCTCGACAACCGCTCGTTCGGAGGGACGCAGGTCGCGCGCACCTTCTACGCTCGCGGTCAGACCGGCCAGCAGCTGGAGCTCGCCGCCTACCAGGCCCTCATGCGCCAGGTGGCTGCGGGCACCGTCCGCATCTTCCCGTACACGGAGATGCTCGACCTCGTCGTGCACGAGGGTCGGGCGGTCGGGATCATCACCCGCAACCTCCTCACGGGAGAGATCGAGCGGCACAGCGCCCACGCCGTCGTCCTCGCCACGGGCGGCTACTCGAACGTCTACTTCCTCTCGACGAACGCGAAGGGGTCGAACGCGACGGCGATCTGGCGGGCGCACCGCCGCGGCGCGCTCTTCGCCAACCCGTGCTTCACCCAGATCCACCCCACCTGCATCCCCCAGAGCGGCGAGTACCAGTCGAAGCTCACCCTCATGAGCGAGTCGCTGCGGAACGACGGCCGCATCTGGGTGCCGAAGCAGAAGGGCGACCCGCGCCCGCCGAACGAGATCCCCGAGGAGGAGCGGGACTACTACCTCGAGCGGATGTACCCCTCCTTCGCGAACCTCGTGCCGCGGGACGTCGCCTCGCGCGCCGCGAAGCGGATGGTCGACGAGGGGTACGGCGTCGGGCCGCTCCGGAACGGGGTGTACCTGGACTTCTCCGACGCGATCCGGCGGCTCGGGCGCGCGACGATCGAGGCCCGTTACGGGAACCTCTTCGAGATGTACGAGCGCATCACCGGCGAGAACCCGTACGAGGTGCCGATGCGCATCTACCCGGCGCCGCACTACACGATGGGCGGCCTCTGGGTCGACTACAACCTCATGAGCAACATCCCGGGGCTCTTCGTCATCGGAGAGGCGAACTTCTCCGACCACGGCGCGAACCGGCTCGGCGCGAGCGCCCTCATGCAGGGCCTCGCCGACGGCTACTTCATCCTCCCCTACACGATCGCGAACGAGCTCGCCCCCCAGCTCGGCACGAAGCCCCTGCCAACCGACCACCCCGCGTTCGAGCAGACGGAGTGCGAGGTCCGGGAGCGGATCGAGCGCCTCCTCTCGATCAACGGCTCGCGCACGGTCGACTGGTTCCACCGGGAGCTCGGGAAGATCCTCTGGGACTACTGCGGCATGTCCCGTAACGCCGAGGGGCTGCGGAAGGCGCAGCGGCTCATCGCGGACCTGCGGGAGGAGTACTGGCGCGACGTCCGCGTCCCCGGGAGCGCCCAGACGCTCAACCAGTCCCTTGAGAAGGCGCTCCGCGTGGCGGACTTCTTCGAGCTGGGCGAGCTCATGTGCCAGGACGCCCTCCACCGCGAGGAGTCGTGCGGCTGCCACTTCCGCGAGGAGTACCAGACGCCGGATCATGAGGCGCTGCGCCGGGACGACCTCTTCTGCTACGTGGCGGCGTGGGAGTTCACCGGCGTCGGCAAGCCCGCCAAGCTCTGGAAGGAGCCGCTGACGTTCGAGTTCGTGAAGCCAACGCAGAGGAGCTACAAATGAGCAGCATGACGCTGACCCTCAAGGTCTGGCGCCAGGCAGGGCCGGACCAGCCCGGCCGCTTCGAGACGTACCGCGTCGAAGGCATCAGCGAGCACATGTCCTTCCTCGAGATGCTGGACGTGCTGAACGAGCGGCTCGTGCAGGAGGGGAAGGAACCGATCGCCTTCTCCCACGACTGCCGCGAGGGCATCTGCGGCTCCTGCGGCTTCATGGTGAACGGCCAACCCCACGGCCCGCTGCCGCGTACGACCGTCTGCCAGCTCCACATGCGGCACTTCAAGGACGGGGACACGATCGTCATCGAGCCGTGGCGCGCGGCCGCCTTCCCGGTCATCAAGGACCTCGTCGTCGACCGCTCCGCCTTCGACCGCATCATCGCGGCGGGCGGCTACATCTCCGTCAACACCGGCTCCGCCCCCGAAGCGAACACCGTGCGCGTGCCGAAGCCGGTCGCCGACCTCGCCTTCGATGCCGCGACGTGCATCGGCTGCGGCGCCTGCGTCGCCGCCTGCCCGAACGGCGCCGCCCAGCTCTTCACGGCGGCGAAGGTCAGCCACCTGAACCTCCTGCCCCAGGGCCAGCCGGAGCGGTGGAGCAGGGTCGTCTCCATGGTGGAGACGATGGAGCAGTACTTCGGCAGCTGCACGAACACCGGGGAGTGCGAGGCGGCCTGCCCGAAGGGCATCTCGCTCGACTTCATCGCCAAGATGCACCGCGATTACATCCGGGCGAAGTTCCTCGACAAGCGGCAGCTCGCCCGCCCCGTTCCAGGCGGCGACGAGGCCGCTGTCTGAGCGGCCGCCCCGCCTTCGTGGCACGAAGACGGAAGAAGCAGGGGAGGCAGGGCGCACGCGATGCGCCGCCTCCCCCGCGGTTCGCCGAACACCCCCAGCACGCGCTCTCGCTCACCTGCGCGTCCTGCGCCGAGTTCGTCCCCGACGCCGATGGCCCGCGCGGCCGCTGCCTCCATCCGGCGAGCAGCATCTTCGCCCCCTGGCAGGACACGCTTGCGTGCCCGTACCACTCCCGCCTCCGCTGACGACCACAAGATTTTGTGGCTAGAGGGGGTTGACACCACAAGATCTTGGGCTCAGAATGCGCGCTGTTGCCAAACGGCGTACGCCGTTGCGCAGAAACGAGGTGGATCGGATGCGGTGTCCGTACTGCCACTACCGTGAGACGCGGGTGACCGACAGCCGAGCGACGGAGGACGGGATCCGGCGGCGGCGGCAGTGCGCAGCCTGCGGAGAGCGGTTCACGACCCTCGAGACGGTCGTCCGCTCTGCGGTGCAGATCGTGAAGCGTGACGGCCGCCGGGAGGACTTCAACCGGGAGAAGCTCCTCGCTGGCCTGCGGCGCGCGTGCACGAAGCGGAACATCCCCGCTGCGGAGCTGGAGGCGATCGTGGCCGACATCGAAGCGAAGGTTTCCAGCATGGGGAAGCCGGAGGTTCCATCGTCAGTGGTGGGAGAGCTGGCGATGGACGCGCTGCGGAAGCTCGACCACATCGCCTACATCCGCTTCGCTTCCGTGTACCGCGCCTTCGCCGACCTCGAGGAGCTGAAGGAGGCGCTGCAGGCGCTCGAGGAGGGGCGCGTGCCGACGGTCGAGGAGCGCTCCCTGCAGCTGCCCCTCATCGAGGACGCGAGCGAGCCGCTCGTGCGGCCGCGACTCGTCCTCCACAGCGCGGAGCGGGCCACCGGGACGGGCTGATTCCGTTCGGAACATCTGTTCGCATCCCGGCCGAAACCTTGTACGATGGAGGGGCTCAGCCATGACGCAGCTTTCGGAGAGCACGAGCGTGAAGAAGGGAGCGATCCCCGAATACACCGAGATCCAGCTGAAGATCTTCCGCGACCGGTACGCCCACGACGGGGAGCAGTACCCGCACGAGGCGTGGGAGCGGGTTGCGCGCGCGGTCGCGGAGAACGAGAAGAGCGAAGAGGAGCGGCGCGTCTGGACTGAGCGCTTCCTCGACCTTCTCTGGGGCTTCCGTTACGTCCCAGGCGGCCGCATCAACCACGCCATGGGGACGGGCGCAGGCGTCACCGCGCAGAACTGCTACGTGATCCCGAGCCCGGAGGACAGCCGCCAGGGCATTATGAAGGCCCTCAACGAGTGGGTGGAGATCCAGTCGCGCGGCGGCGGCGTCGGGATCAACATGTCCACCCTCCGCCCCCGGGGCGCGCCCGTCCGCGGGGTGAACGGCACCTCCTCCGGCCCCGTGAACTGGGCGCAGCCCTTCGCCTTCATCTCGAAGAACGTCATCATCCAGGGCGGCACGCGCCGCGGCGCCGCCATGATCATGCTGAACGACGACCACCCCGACATCTTCGAGTTCATCCACGCGAAGGAGACCCCCGGCGTCCTCGAAGGCTGCAACATCAGCGTCTGCATCTCCGACGCCTTCATGGAGGCCGTCAAGAAGGACGGGGACTGGGACCTGAAGTTCAACGGGAAGGTGTACCGCACGATCAAGGCGCGCCAGCTCTGGGACGAGATCTGCGAGGCGGCCTGGCGGAGCGCCGAGCCCGGCGTCTACTTCCTCGAGCGGGCGAACAAGGAGGCGAACTCCGGCTACTTCGAGACGCTCATCGCCACGAACCCGTGCGGCGAACAGCCGCTCGGCCCGTACGGCGCCTGCCTCCTCGGCGCCTTCAACCTCGATGCCTTCATGGTCGAGGGCTCCGACGGCCGCTGGCACTTCGACTTCGAGACGTTCCGCCGGTACATCCCGTACGCGGTGCGCTTCAACGACAACGTCATCGATCTCTCCCACTACCCGCTGCCCGAGTGCCGGGAGAGCCAGCAGCGCATCCGCCGGATGGGGATCGGCGTGATGGGGCTCGCCGACTGCCTCCTCCGGATGGAGATCCGGTACGGGTCGGACGAGTCAGTAGAGTTTACGGAGGCCGTCTTCCGCACCCTCCGCGACGAGGCGTACCGGGCGAGCGTGGAGCTGGCGAAGGAGCGCGGGCCCTTCCCCGCCTTCGCGCCCGCCTACCTCGACCGGCCCTTCATCAAGCGGCTGCCCGAGGAGATCCGCGAGGGGATTCGGAAGTACGGCATCCGGAACTGCTACCTCCTCACGCAGGCACCGACGGGGACGACCTCCCTCCTGGCGGGCGTCAACAGCGGCATCGAGCCGTACTTCGACTTCGACTACCTCCGCAGCGACCGCACGGGTCAGTACAGCGTCACCTCCCGCTGGGCCGACCTGTACTACTCCCCGAACCGGCCCGAGTGGCTCGTGGCGGCGAACGACATCACGCCGGAGGACCACGTCCGCGTCCAGGCGGCGGCCCAGCGGTACAACGACTCCTCGATCTCGAAGACGGTGAACGCGCCGAACTGGCACACGGTCGAGGACGTGAAGCGGCTCTACATGCTCGCCTACGACAGCGGGCTGAAGAGCATCAGCTACTACCGCGACGGCTCCCGCCAGGAGCAGGTGCTGTATCACAAGAGCTCCGCCCCCGCCGGTGGGAGCCAGCCCACGGCCGCCACGGTCGACCCGGAGGAGGCGATCCGGGCCGCCCAGGAGCTCCTCGCGAAGAACCGCGTCCCGGTTCGCCGGAAGCTGCCGGACGAGCGCCAGTCCATCACCCACAAGTTCCGCGTGGGCGAGCAAGAGGGGTACATGACCGTCGGCCTCTTCGAGGACGGCACGCCGGGCGAGATCTTCATCAACGTCAGCAAGCAGGGCTCGACGGTGAGCGGCCTCATGGACACCGTGGCGATGCTCACGAGCTACGCCCTCCAGTACGGCGTGCCGCTCACCGAGCTCGCGAACAAGCTGAAGAACACCCGCTTCGAGCCGAGCGGGCCGACGAACAACCCGAAGATCCCGATCGCCACGAGCATCGTGGACTACGTCTTCCGCTGGCTCGAGCTGAAGTTCGGCGGCGCCGACGCCGCCGCTCAGCCGACGCTCATCCCGCCGGAACAGCTCGCGCAGCCCACGGGCGTCGACCCGCACGCGAACGCGGTGCCGAGCGGGATCGGGTGTCCCGACTGCGGCGGCGTCCTCTTCTACGCCGAAGGCTGTCTGCTCTGCCGGAACTGCGGCTACAACAAATGCGGCTGATCACGTTCCGTTCATGCACGCGAGCTAGCCTTCCGGCGTAGGCTGCTTCCCTCCCCTCGGAACTGAGGGCCCCGTCCTCCGACGGGGCCCTCGGCGCCGGAGGCCCCGAACGGAGGTGCGCCCCGCCGTGCTCGCGCGTGTCGGTCCCTTCACCTTCCTGCTCTGGCGGGCTGCGCGCGTCCTCCTCCCGCCCCTGGAAACGCGCGACCTGGGGACGGTCGACGGCCTTCCGCTCCGCGCAGCCGCCGAGGGCGGCCGGTCCTTCCTTCTCGTCGACCACGGCTGCGAGAGCGCGCGACCTGCGTACGTCGAGCTCTGGCGGCCGGTGCAGCCGACGGAAGGCGCGATAGCGCTCTTCGTCCTGGCACCAGCTGCCCGGAAGGAGCTTCCGCCGGAGCTACGCCCGCGTTCCCTCACCGAGCTCTGGCTCGAGCTCTCGCGCGCCGCGACGGCGAGGCCCGCCGGCCGCCGGGCGTGACGAGGGGGCGGCGGTTCCTCACACGGGGAGGAGTGCGAGCGAGTCGGTGGGGACGCCGCGGAGCGCGAACGGGCCCGCGTGCTCGATCCGAACCTGCACCAGCTCCCCGACCCGAGCGGGCGCGTCGAGGTGGACGAGCTTTCCCGTTCGCGTGCGGCCGAACGGCTGCCCGCCCCGCACACCTTCGACGAGGATCTCCTGCGTCGTGCCCACGTACCGCCGGTTGAGCTCGAGCGAGATTCGCTGCTCGAGCTCCTCCACGCGGTGCAGCCGCTCGGACTTCACCTCCGCCGGCACGTCGTCCGGCATCTTCCGCCACGCGATCGTGCCGGGGCGGGGCGAGTAGGCGGCCACGTGCACCTTGTCGAACCGCACCTCCTCCAGCAGCTCGAGGGTCTGCTGGAAATCCTCCTCCGTCTCGCCCGGGAACCCCACGATGACGTCGGTGGTGATGCCGGCGTCCGGCATGAGCTCCCGCACCTCGCGGATCTTCTCGAGGTACTCCGCCCGCGTATACCCCCGCCGCATCGCCTCGAGCACGCGATCGGAACCGGACTGGACTGGAAGGGAGAAACACTCCATCACCTTCGGCAGCTCCGCCACCGCCTCGAGGATGCGGCGCGTCATGTCCTTCGGGTAGGAGGTGAGGAAGCGGATGCGCTCGATCCCGTCGATCTCCGAAACCGCGCGCATGAGGTCGCCGAGATCGGGCTGGTCGGGGAGGTCGTGCCCGTACGCCTCCACCGTCTGCCCGAGGAGCGTGACCTCCTTCACGCCGTGCTCGGCGAGGAAGGCCACCTCGCGTACGACGTCGGCGATGGGCCGGCTGCGCTCGCGACCCCGCCGGTACGGCACGATGCAGTAGGTGCAGAACTTGTTGCAGCCGTGGACGACGGGGACGTAGGCGGTCGGGCCCTCCGGGATCGGATACGTCGTCGGCCAGAACTCGCCGCCGAGGTCCTCGGCCGGCCCGGTCACGAGCTCGACGATCGGCTCGAACTGCTGCGGCCGCGCGAAGACGTCAACGAACGGGAAGCGGCGGCGGAGATCATCGGTGCGCAGGCCCACCATGCAGCCCATAACGGCGACCTTGATGTCCGGCCGCCGCTCCTTCAGCTGGCGCACCCGTCCGAGCTTCGAGTAGGCGCGGTCCTCCGCGTGCTGCCGCACGCTGCACGTGTTGAGCACGATGACGTCGGCCCGCTCCATCCGCTCGGTCGGTTCGAGCCCGAGCCGCTGGAAGCCGGCCGCCAGCTTCTCACTGTCGGCCTTGTTCATCTGGCAGCCGACGGTCCACAGGTAGTACCGCAACCGCACCACTCCTCGCTCGTCGTCGATGGCGGAGGGGGAGGGATTCGAACCCTCGACCGGCTTAAATCACCGGTAAGCGCTTAGCAGGCGCCCGCACTCGACCACTATGCGACCCCTCCACCGGAGGTCATTGTACGGGCGGCCTCGGAGTTCGGTCATGCAGCCGGAGCCGGCATACTAGCGCCAGCCCCGAAGGAGGAGCGTTGGTGCGATACGGTGTAGCGATCCCGCAGGCGAACCTCTTCGCCTCGCCCGAGGCGATTCGCATGGTCGCCCGCGCCGTCGAAGAGCTCGGGTTCGACTCGCTCTGGGTGAGCGACCACATCATCGTCCCCGAGGGGTCGAGCTACATCCCGGAGTTCATGGACGAGCCGCTCGCCGTGCTCGCCTTCCTCGCGGGGGAGACGCGCCACGTGCAGCTCGGGACGAGCGTCCTCATCCTCCCGTACCGACACCCGGTTTTCACGGCGAAGTTCCTCTCCACGGTCGACTACCTCGCAGGCGGCCGCCTGGTCGTAGGGGTCGGCGCCGGCTGGCTGCGGGAGGAGTTCGAGGCGCTCGGCGTGCCGTTCGATGAACGGGGCGCGCGCACCGACGAGGCGATCCGCGTCCTCCGCGTCCTCTGGGAGGAGGAGACCTCCAGCTTCTCCGGACGCTGGACCCGCTTCAAGCGGATGCGACACTTCCCCAAGGGGTCGCCGCTCCGGCGGGGGAGCATCCCCATCGTCGTGGGCGGGAACGGGCGCGCGAGCATCCGCCGCGCGGCGGAGTTGGGAGACGGCTGGCACCCCATCAACCTCGGGCTCGAGGAGTTCCGGGCGGGTGTGGAGCGGTACCGGGCGCTCTGCGAGCGCTTCGGCCGCCAACCTGGGCCCGTCATCCTCCGCCACATGCCAGGGGGTCGCACCCGCCCGTCCGGCGAGCGGTGGCCGTTCACCGGCTCGCCTGAGGAGATCGCGGCTGACATCCGCGCCTACGCCGAGGCAGGTCTCGACGAGCTCATGCTCTCCCTCTTCGCGCGCACCCCGCAGGAGCTACTCCAGGCCCTCCGTTCGTTCATGCGGGACGTCGTCCCGCGGGTCTGACGGGGAGGGGGACCGCGGCTAGTACACTGCAGTCGTGACCGTCGCCGTGGTGGTCGTGATTTTCACCGTTCGCGACGGGGAGCTCTCTGTCCTCCTCATCGAGCGCTCCGCCCCGCCGTGCCAGGGGCTCTGGGCGCTCCCCGGCGGTGTCCCACAGCCTGGGGAGACGCTGCACGACGCGGCGGTGCGCAAGCTTCGGGAGGAGACGGGCGTCGCCGACGTTTTCCTCGAGCAGCTGTACACGTTCGACCGGCTGGGAGAAGGAAGCGCCGACGTCGTGGTGAGCTACTTCGCCCTCGTCGACGTCGAACGGACGAGGCTGCGAGAGGAGCTCGAATGGCGGCCCGCCTGGCACCCCGTGAGAGCGCTGCCTCCGCTCGCGTTCGAGAACGAGCGCGTCATCGCACTCGCGCAGGAGCGGCTCCGGAACAAGCTCGAGTACACGAACATCGCCTACTCGCTGCTGCCGCCACGGTTCACCCTCTCCGAGCTGCAGCGGGTGTACGAGGCGATCCTCGGCGAGCCGATCGACAAGCGGAACTTCCGCCGGCGAGTGGTCGGGCTCGGGATCGTGCGGGAGACGGGGGAGGTGCGGAAGCATGGGGCGCACCGCCCCGCCATGCTGTACGAGTTCACGAAACGGGAGCCGATGGTGCTATGAGGGCTCCGATGAGCCCGCCGGCGTGAACTCCGGCCCCGTGTACTCGAGACCGAGGTTCAGCAGCCGGTTGGCGTTGTCGAAGAGGATCGCGCGCCGCACCTCCGGCCGGAACCCCACCTCCTCCCAGTCGCGGAGCCAGCGGTCTGGCTGAATCACCGGGTAGTCGCTCCCGAAGAGCACGCGGTCGCTGATGAGGTAGTTCGCGTACTGGACGAGCAGCGGGTCGAAGTAGCGCGGGGACCAGCCGGAGAGGTCCATCCAGACGTTCGTCTTGTGGTTCAGGATCGCGAGCTGCTCGGCGACCCACGGGAACGCCGGGTGGGCCATGATGATCTGCAGCGTCGGAAACGCCGCGGCCACGTCGTCGATGTACGGGATCGGACGGCAGTAGTCGAACGTGATCCCGCCCCCACCCGGCGTCCGCGCGCCGACGCCGGTCATCCCGCTGTGGAAGAGCACCGGGATGCCGAGCTCCGCCGCCTTCTCCCACAGCGGGAAGTACTTCGGGTCGTTCGGGTAGAAGCGCTGCGTGGAGGGGTGGAGCTTCAGCCCGATGAGTCCAAGCTCCTTCACCGCCCGCTCCAGCTCCCGTACCGCGAGCTTCCCCTGGTGTGGGTCGACGCTGCAGAAGCCCGCGAACTGTTTCGGCCAGCGCTGGACGAGCGACGCGATGTAGTCGTTCCCGCGATACGGCCTCCCCGTGACGGACGAATCGTCGATGTCGACGAGGATGCCGAAGATGTCCCGCGCAGCGTAGTACTCGTACATCTCTTCGGGGTCGATCGGCCGCGGCCCGGAGCGGAAGTACCGCGACATCTGCTCCTCGGTCTCGCTCGGCGGGACGCCCCGGGGCGGGTGGATGTGGACGTCGATCGCTCTCGGCATGGCCGAATTCGTACCACGCCGCCGCGGGCCGCACAACGGCCCCGAGTCGATGGTGGTGCCAGCACCTCACGTGCACGTTAGAATCCCGCCGAACAGGGCAGAGGGAGGGAGTACTCGATGGCGCATCCGGGACCACTCGCCGGCGTGAAGGTGCTCGAGTTCACGCAGATCATCGCTGGGCCGTTCTGCTGCATGCTGCTCGCCGACATGGGCGCCGACGTCGTGAAGTTCGAGCCGCTCGAGGGCGAGCCGTGGCGCCTCTTCGCCGAGCTCATTCCGAAGGAGTCGCGCACGTTCGCCAGCCTCAATCGCGGCAAGCGGGACGTCGCGCTCGACATGCGGCGGCCGGAGGCGCGAGAGCTCATCCACCGGCTCGCACGGACAGCGGACGTGGTCGTCATCAACTACCGGCCGGGCGTGGCGGAGTCCCTCGGCATCGACTACGAGACGCTCCGGGAGCTGAATCCCCGGCTCATCTACTGCGAGAACACCGCCTTCGGCCGCTCCGGGCCGATGGCGCACCGGGGCGGGTACGACATCGTCGTGCAAGCGATGACCGGGCTCATGGCGGGCGAGGCGAAGATGCAGGGCGACGTCCCCACGTACATCTACCCCGCCATCGCCGACTTCGCCACCGGCATCCAGATGGCGAACAGCATCTGCGCAGCCCTGTACTACCGGGAGCGAACCGGGAAGGGGCAACGGATCGACTGCACGCTGATGGGCACGGCGCTCGCCATCCAGACCTCCCAGTTCACCTGGATCGACGCCTGGGACGCCGACGTCATCCCGCGCATGCTCGAGGAGATCAACGAGGCGCGCCGCGAGAAGCGCCCGTTCGCCGAGCAGGTGGCGATCCGGCGGAAGTACCGGCCGCTCAGCGAAGGGAACATCTACTACCGGGTCTACCAAACCGCGGACGGCTTCATCGCCGTGGGCGCACTCTCCCACTCCTTGCGGCTGAAGGTGCTCCAGGCCACGGGCCTCCGCGACCCGCGCTTCAAAGAGGACGGAACGTTCGAGATGAACCCCGAGGGGTGGGCGGAAGAGGCTCCGAAGCTCGTCCGCCAGGCGGAGGAGCTCTTCCGCTCGAAAACGACCGAGGAGTGGGGCCGCATCCTCGAGGAGCACGGTGTGCCGAACGGCCCCGTCTACTTCGTCGAGGAGCTCTTCGACCACCCACAGACGCTCGCGAACGGCCTGGTCTGCGAGCTCGAGCACCCCCTGCTCGGCCGGATGCGGATGGTGGGCCCTCCCTTCCAGATGTCCGAGAGCCCCCTCGAGCCCCAGAGCGCAAGCCCAGTGCTCGGCGCCGACACGGACGACGTGCTCGCCGAGGCGGGGTACTCGCCCGAGGAGATCGAAGCGTTGCGCGAGGCCGGCGTCATCCTCTAGCCGATTCAGGCTCGGGCGTGGACGGGATCGCTGCTGCCCGCCGGTCCGCGCGCACCCAGAGGAACGCGAGCGGCGCCGCGACCCCGACGAGGAGGAGGAGGCCGAGCCGGTAAGCTCCGAGCAACCCCCGCTCGTCCGCGATCGCTCCCATGGCCGGCTCGAGCGGCGCCGTCATGAGGCTGAGGACGAGCTGCGAAAAGGAGAGGATCGTCGCCCGGTACGCCGATGGGATGCGGACGTTCACGTACGAGCTGACGACCGGCTGGTACAGCCCCCAGACGACGGAGAGGAGAGGATGGTACGCGGCGTAGGCCGCGAGGTGGTCCACCGTGGAGAGCACAGTGAGCGAGAGGAGGGAAAGGAGCGGGAGGAGGAGGATGGTGCGCCGCACGCCCAGCAGCCCGGTGAGCCGGTACGCGCTGACGGCGGCCGCGATGCTGAGGAGGTGCCCGGGTACACCGAACCAGCCGAGGTTCGCGACCGTCACCCCGTGCGAGACGAGGAACGGCTGCACGAGGATGAAGCTGCTCACCGTGACGGCCATGACCGCCGCCGCCATGAGCACCACGTACCGGATCTCCCGCTCCCGCCAGGTCAGGCTCGCGGCCGCGCGGATGCCTTCGAGGTAGGCGGCTCGCTGCCCGCCCGAGCGGGGCGGTTCGCGCATCGTGAGCGAGACCAGCCAGGCGACGAAGATGAACGCGCCGCTGAGCACGATCGGGACCCAGAGCGCCGTGGCTGCGGCGAGCGGCGCGCCGATGAGGAGGCCGGCGATCGAAGCGGCCGAGTCGACCGCCCACGCCCGCCCGTACACCTTCTCGTACTCATGCTCGCGCCCGTCGGCCTTGAGGGAGTCGAAGACGAACGCCGAGTCTGCGCCCGAAAAGAGCGTCCACGCGACCGCCCACAGCAGGTAAGAAGCGAGGACGAGCCAGTAGTTGGGAGCGAGGCCGAACCCGACGATCGTCACCGTGTACACGAGCGCGCCGAGACTGAGCGAGAGCTTCCGACCCCAGCGGTCTGCCACTGCTCCCGTCGGCACCTCGAGGAGGACCATCAGGAGCCAGAACGGCGCATCGAGGACGGTGATCTGCGTGAGGCTGAAGCCTCGCTCGTCCGTTAAGTAGACGACCCAGATGGGCAACCAGAGCTGGAAGTGGACGAGTCCGCGGAAGCAGTAGAACTTCCAGATGTTCGCCGCGTACGACCCACTCCCGGCCCCCGTCACGCGCGGCCCCTTCCGCGCGCAGCTCGGGGCGCAGGCGCCCGCGCGCTCGCCCGCGCCAGCCCAACGACCGTGACGGCGCCGAGCACGGCGAGGGCGCACGTCGCGGGGAGCTCGGACCACGGAGGCGTCGAGAGAGCGGCGCCGTCGACGCCGTCAGGCCAGGGCCAGAGCACCCGCAGCGAGCCGAGGAGCAGTCCCACCATCGCGGCCAATACAGGGTCATGGAAGCGACGGAGGAGCCAGGAGAGGAGGTGCACGACGCTCACCAGCCCGGCGGCAACCCCGGCCGCGAACACGGCGAGGACGACGAGATCCCGCTCGTTCACGGCGTCCAGAACGTACTCGTACATCCCCAGCATGAGGAGCACGAAGGAGCCCGAGATCCCGGGCAGCACCATCGCCGTGATCGCCGCCGCGCCAGCGAGGGCCACGAACCAGAGCGGAGGGTCACCGAGGGCACCGGACCGCCAGCCGAGGATGACGTACGCGGCCACCCCTGTACCGACGGCGAGAGCGACGTTGCGCGAGCCACGGTCCCGCAATCGCCCCCAGGCGATGAAGGCCGATGCCGCCACGAGTCCGAAGAAGAAGCCGGCCATCTCGTGGGGGTACTCGTCGAGGAGGCGGCTCATCGCGCGGGAGAGGAGGACGATCGCCGTGAAGATTCCCGCGCCGAGCGGCAGGAGGAACTCCCAGGGGACAGCGAGGAGCCGCCGTCCGAACTGCCGCAGCCTTCCCTCGAGGAGGGGGGCGAACGCCTCCACGAGCGATTCGATGGAGGCGATCAGCCGTTCGTAGATGCCGAGGACGAGCGCCACCGTGGCACCGGAGACGCCAGGCACGAGGTCCGCGCATCCCATCGCGAACCCGCGTAGCACCTGAACGAGGAGCGCCCGCACGGGAGCAGCGTACTGGGCTCCCTCCTTGGGCGCACCGCGCCCGTTACGGGTCGGCCACGACCGAGGCGACGAGGACCGGCGGGCTCGTGGGCCACGCTGCGCCTTCCGGCGCTTCGAGCGTCAGGCAGAGCTGGTCGCCACGCCGGAACGGGTACCCGACGGACCCACGCCAGGCGGTGACCCCTGCACCCATCGTGTGGAGCGGCACCCACTCCTCTCCGCGAATCGCCCAGAGCTGGTACGCGAGCCCGCTGGGCGGCTGCGGGAGGCCAGCGACGGCGACCACGAGCGCCGCACCCTCCTGCACCAGGGTCAGGGTCGCCCCGTCCTCGCCGGTCGCCTGGGCAAGGACGCGCGCGTCCTCCGAGCCCCGAGGGATGAGCGCCCAGCCGGCGGCGAGCGCCACCAGGAGCAGGGCGGCGGAGGCGACGAGCGAGAGCCGACGCCTCCGCGACGGCATCCCCGATTCCTGCGCCCCCACCGCCGCGAGGACCCGGGAGCGGAGCTGCGGCGGAGGCGACACCGGCTCGCTGGCGGCGGCGAGCGCGAGCACGCCGGTCACGAGCTCCACGGCCTCCGGGTGCTGGTCACAGACCTCCAGGTGCTCGCGGACCGCCTCCGCCTCGCCCGGGGCCAGGGCGCCCGAGGCGTACTCGGGCAGCAGCACCTCGACCTCTTCGCACCTCACCGAAGCACCTCCGCACCGAGCGCAGCTCGCACCTTCCCGAGCGCAAGCCGGAGGCGGCTGCGCACGGTCCCGACGGGCACGTGCAGGGCTTCCGCGACCTCCGGTGCCGTGTACCCCCGGTAGTAGACGAGCTCGAGAACGACCCGCTGCTCGGTCGGGAGCGCATCCACCGCCCGACGGATGCGGGCGCTCGCTTCATGTGACTCCAACAGCTCGAGCACACGGGGATCGCCGGACGGCAGCTCGAGATCCTCCTCCCAGCGACGCTCCCGACCGTTCGCCCGCGCCCGGAGGAGGTCGATTGCGCGACGTCGGACGACGGTCAAGAGCAGCGCGGTGGGCGTCCCTCGCCGTTCGTCGAGCTGCTCCACGTGCTGCCAGAGCCAGAGGAACGCGTCTTGCACGACGTCCGCAGCGAGCTGGGGGTCGTGCAGCACCTTCAGAGCGAGTCCGTACGCGCGCGGCGCTGCGAGGTCGTACAGTGCCGCGAACGCATCGACGTCCCGACTCCGGAGCGCCCGCACCGTGGGCTCGCCCTGCCAAGCCTCGCGCCGTTCCGTCCCGTCCACGTGGCCCGCATTGTAGCCGACGGCAACAAGGTTTCCATTACGCGCCGTTGCGGTTCATTAGGCGGCGTTGCAACGGCTCGCGATGCGGTCGAGCGCCGCGCAGAGCTCCGCTCCCTCCACCGTCATCGGCACGACCTCATCGGCGCCGGCACGCTCGTACGCCTCCCGCTCCGGCCCGCGAACGACCGGGCAGAGGACGACGACGCGCAGTCCCCGCCGTCGGAGCTCGGCGCACCCCGCCGGAGCGAGCGCCTGGGGGGTTGCGATGACCACGTCGCCCGGCGCGGCGTCGGCCGGCGCGTACGGCTCGGCGTGACGGAACCCTAAGCGGAGGAGGTGCGCGCGCAGCGCGCGCGTCAGCGCCCGGTCGTCGAGCCAGAGCCAGATGTGCAGCTCGCGCGCTGCATCGCTCGGACGCACGGCGGCGGGTGCTGGGAGGTACATCACGGCATCATCCACCTTGCCGAACCCGGAGGGCGATGCGGAACGGCCGAACGGCCCCGACCCACGCGGCCGCTCGGCCCCCTTTCCCGTGGCTATACGAACCACGGGGCGCCGCGATGCCGTAGAATGCGAGCGTGGATCGGGCGAGCGCCCCCATCGGTGCCGACTTCGCCGGCCGCCTCGCCGAAATGGCCGTTACGAGTGAGAGCCTCGTCGGCGTCGCCTCCCTGAACGAGATCCTCCACCGGCTCGCCACCCGCGCCCAGGAGCTGACGGGGGCCGACTACGCCGCCATCTCGGTGTTCGACAACGAGGGCCGAGTCGCGCGCTTCGTGTACGTGGGGATGGATGAGGCACTCGCCCGCCGTCTCGGCCACCCTCCGCGCGGCCGCGGTCTGCTCGGCGAGCTCCGACGCTGGGAACGCCCGTTGCGGGTCGACAACCTGAAGCAGCACCCGACGTTCACCGGGTGGCCCGAGGGGCACCCGGACATGGAGGCCTTCCTCGGCGTTCCCATCCGGGCGAGCGGGGAGACGATCGGCTCCCTCTACATGACCCGGGCGCCGGGACGGCCGCCCTTCACGGAGCAGGACGAGCTCGCGGCGGCGGTGCTCGCGCTGCAGGCGGCTGCCATCGTGGCGACCGCCATCGCCCGCGAGCGCGACGGTCGCATCGCCCTCCTCGAAGAGCGGGAGCGCATCGCTCACGACCTCCACGACGGCATCATCCAGTCCCTGTACGCCATCGGGCTGGAGTTCGACGGGCTCCGCTCGCGATGCGACCTGCCCGAAGACGCGCGGCAGATCCTCAGCGAGCAGGTGGAGCGAATCAACGGCATCATCCAGGACATCCGCGAGTACATCTCCGCCCTCGAGTCGACCGCACCCCCAGCCGCGCCCGACCTCGCGCGAGACCTCGCGCACATCCTCCGCCAGCTCGTCCCGGAAGGGGTGGACACCGTGCTCAACGTGACCGCCGTCGCACTCCAGCAGCTCGGGCCGCGGGAGGCAGAGGACATCCTGTACATCGCCCGGGAAGCAGTGAGCAACGCGGTGCGACACGGGAACCCGACGAAGATCGCGGTCGACCTTCGCGCGACGAGCGACGAGGTCCGCCTCACCGTGCAGGACAACGGCGTCGGGTTCGACCCGGAGTGCGTGTCGCCCGGCCTCGGGACGATCACCATGCGCACGCGCGCGGCCCGGATGGGAGGGAAGCTCTCCGTGCTCGGGATCCCGGGCATGGGCACGACGGTCCAGCTCGTCATCTCTCGGAGGAAGCATGAGCGAGAGGAGTGAGCCCGAAGTCATCCACGTGCTGCTCGTCGACGACCACGAAGTCGTGCGAGCGGGCCTGAAGGCGCTGCTGCGGGGCAACCCCGAGTTCTCGATCGTGGGGGAAGCGGCAACAGGCGAGGAGGCGATCCAGGAAGCCCTCCGCACACGTCCGGAGCTCGTCGTTCTCGACGTTCGCCTGCCGGACATGAGCGGGATCGAAGTGTGCCGCGAGATCCGGAATGCCCTGCCCGGCACGAACGTACTCATGATCACCTCGTACAGCGACGAGCGGGCGGTGATGGCCGCCCTCCTCGCCGGTGCCGGCGGCTTCATGCTGAAGGAGGTGCGATCGGCCGACCTCGTGCAGGCGATGCGGGTCGTCGGGCGAGGGGGGAAGATCCTCGACCCGGCGAGCTCCGCCGCCGTGATCGAACAGCTCCGGAAGGGCACGTTCCTCTCGGAGGAGGAACGGCTCGCTCGGCAGCTCTCCGAACGGGAGCTCCAGATCGTCGAGCTCATCGCCGAAGGGCTCACGAACCGCGAGATCGGGGAGCGGCTCTACCTCTCGGAGAAGACGATCAAGCACCACATCAGCGAGATCCTCGCCAAGCTCGGCTTCACCCGCCGCTCCGAGATCGCGGCCTTCGCAGCCCGCCTCGCAGCCCAACGGCAGCGAGACGAGTAGCGGCCCCCGCGGGAGGGAGTACCATCCGCCCACCATGGACGCAGGGCACGTGCGAGACGCAGCACTCCTCGCGGGCCTGGAGTTCGATGAAGCCACCGAGCTGGAGGTCGAGGGGGAAGACCCGATCCTTCCCTCCCCCCTACGGCTCGGTCTCGGCGCGTCGACCGCCCTCGCGCTCGTCGGGCAGGAAGCCGCCAAACTCTGGCAGCTGCGAGGCGGAGGGCGGCAGCGGCTGAGGATCGATGCCCGGCATGCGGCTGCATCGCTCCGCAGCTACCTCGCCATCGGCTTCGACGGCCGCCGGCCGAGCTTCCCACCGCGCGCTGGCGCCAGCCTCACGGCGATCTGGCCGTGCCGGAGCGACCGGTACATCCACCTCCACGGCAGCTTCCGCGACGCGCCGCGCACGCTTGCGCTCCTCGGCCTGCCGAGCGACGCGGATCCCGAGGCGGTGGCGGCGGCGACGGCCCAGTGGGACGCGTTCGAGCTCGAGGAGGAGCTGGGCCGACGCGGCCTCTGCGGGGCCGTCTGCCGGACGCCGGCCGAGTGGTCAGCGCATCCGCAGGGGAGAGCGCTCGCGTCCCTGCCGGTCGTCGAAATCCGGCGCATCGGCGACGCGCCTCCCCGGCCGCTCCCCCCGGCGGACCGCCCGCTGGAGGGAGTCCGCGTCCTCGACCTCACGCGCGTGCTCGCCGGCCCCACCTGCGCCCGCACGCTCGCCGAGCACGGCGCAACCGTGCTCCACGTCGCAGCGCCGAACCTGCCCCTGGTGCCGCTCTTCGAGATCGACACCGGCCACGGGAAGCGGCAGACGTACCTCGATGTGAGCCGCCCCGACGGGGCCGTCAGGCTCCGCCAACTCCTCCGGCAGGCAGACGTTTTCAGTCAAGGGTTCCGTCTCGGAGTCATGGACCGGCTCGGCTTCGGGCCAGAGGAGCTCGCCCGCGCCTATCCGGGCATCGTCTACGTCTCCATCAACGCCTACGGGCACGTCGGGCCGTGGCGCGGCCGCCCCGGGTGGGAGCAGCTCGCCCAAGCCGCCACCGGGGTGACGGTGCTCCAGGCCGAGCGCACCGGCGCGCCCAGCCCCATGCTCGCGCCGGCCGCCATGAACGATTACACGACCGGCTACTTCGCAGCGTACGGCGCCATCCTCGCGCTCCGGCGGCGGGCCACTGAAGGCGGGAGCTGGCTCGTGACGGCCTCGCTCGCCCAGACGAGCATGTGGTACCTCCGCCTCGGGCTGTTGGAGGGGCCGCTGCCCGAGGAAGCCCCCAGCGACACCAGCGGGTACCTCGCGACACGCCCCTCCGCCTGGGGCAAACTCACCTACCTCCGCCCGGCGTTGCAGATGTCGGAGACGCCGCCGCGCTGGGAGCTTCCCCCGCAGCCCCTCGGCAGCGGACCCGCGCGCTGGTAGCTGGCGGCTACGACCCCTTCGGTTCGATTCCGACGCTGCGCAGTCGGATCAGCTCCCGCGACCCGTCGTCGCGGACTACCGAGATCACCTCGGGAAAGCCGTCGTCCCGCTCCTCGACCGCGATCTCCTTCGGCCGGTAGATGAGGTGGTCGAGCCCCTCGAGCGCCACGTCGAGCACGTTGTCCTTCGGGTCGTAGGTGATCCCGATGACCCGGGCGACGTCCGTGACCACCTGGTCTCCGAGCTCCCGCGACACCAGCTCGACTGTGGCATCCTCTGGGTTCGGGTCGCGGAAGAACTTCCGGAAGAGCTCCGAGAAGTACGACTCCCACGCCTCTCTCGGGAGCGTGCGCGTCTGCATCGCTGTCCTCC
>ERZ795042.431-NODE-431-length-34544-cov-82.885065_pt1 | contig 34544 bp, 37 predicted proteins | sample MGYA00375126_ERZ795042 | MGnify/ENA primary metagenome ERZ795042 (study PRJEB30171, sample SAMN05518105) | compost metagenome | isolation source: Feedstock adapted compost from Newby Island compost facility, Milpitas, CA | place: USA:Newby Island compost facility...
GGCCATCGAAAATCCGGTATGATCCAGCACTATGCCATGCCAAACGCAGGAAGAAGGGGCCGTAGTGACCATAGTCTGCTGGCCACCAGTCCTGCGACTGTGTCATTAGACGACGGAGGTCTTCCTTCAAAGCGGCGTAATCCAGTTCCCGAAATGCCTTGGCATAGTTATAGTCGGGATCCATTGGAACCAACGTTGGTGGATTCTGATAGAGCAGCCGAAGGTTTAGTTCATCTGGCCACCATACCCGGAGCAAGTCGCCACCCAAGGTCGTGTGGCGGTAGTCATACCACGAGGGGTGTTGCTTCGTCTCCTGGGCCATTGTTTGCCCTCCCGGTATTCCATGCGTCCAGGTATCGTCATTAGCATTTACTTCCGCACGCTGCTGGCTATAAGCTAATCATAGCGGCTCCTGCGGTCTTTCACAAACATCCATGGATGCTGCCATCGGGGTGATCCCTTGGCCACACGCTTGTGCATGCATCCTGACTCAGAACCGTCTGTTCGGTAAGCAAATAAGCATCAGTGCATGCTTGTGTAAGAGAAAAAGCCACAGCCGTGGCTTTGAACTTCATGTAGGCCACGGCTGTGGGGTGCTCGTGTTCGGTACGATTTAGCGTAGAAGCTGCAGGATCGACTGCGGGATGGTGTTAGCCTGGGCGAGGACGGCGATGCCAGCTTGCTGCAGGATCTGTGCCCGCGTGAAGTTGACCATCTCGGCAGCCATGTCAACGTCGCGGATACGGCTCTCCGATGCCATCAAGTTCTCATGGGCCACGCCGAGGTTGGCCACCGCATGCTCAAGCCGGTTTTGTGCTGCGCCGAGGCCTGAGCGCACGTTGCTCACGTAGTTGATCCCGCCGTCGATGGCAGTGATGAGCGACTGGGCAGCGTTCACCTGTGCGGTGTTGTCGGTGCCGTTGACGGCATTCGCAAAATTGTTCAGCGCTGTATCCAGCGCTGAGAGCGCTTGCGGGGCGTTGCTACCAAACTGCACAGCGTAGAAGGCGACGCGGAAGCCATCAGTCTGGTTGGCGCCGACCTGGAAGTTCGCCGACTGGTTATTCACGACGACGTTCTTGGTATCCAAGCCGCTCGCGATATTCGCCCCAGTAATCGCCCCGCTGTTCCCGGCAGCTGCCGTCACGGTAATCTGGATGCCAAGCTGGTTGAAATTGAGCGTGTAGGACTGTCCTGCCGCGAGGCTCACTGAGCTCAGGTCGAGCGTTTGAGAATTCGATCCCACCGTAAGCGTGACCTGTGAGCCAGTCCCGGTGATGGTGTACGTGCCGCTCACTGCCTTCGCATCGGCAACGACCGAGGAGACTGAAGCCGTATCAGTGCCTGCACCGGCGATCGTAGCTGTCAGGACAGAACTCGATGGGTCGACTTGGGCGGTTAGGGAGCCAGTCAGCAGTTGCTTACCATTGAAGGTCGTGCGCTGCGCGATCGCGTTGATCTCGTCGTGCAGTTGCTGCAGCTCAAGGTTGATTGCCTGGCGGTCCTGCGCCGTCAACGTATCGTTGGCGGCTTGGACGGCCAGTTCGCGCATGCGCTGGAGCATCGAGTGCACTTCGTTGAGCGCACCTTCCGCCGTTTGGATCATCGAGATACCGTCCTGAGCGTTGCGCGTGGCCTGATCGAGGCCGTTGATCTGTGCGCGCAACTTCTCACTAATCGAGAGGCCAGCGGCATCATCGGCTGCACGGTTGATCCGCAAGCCGCTGGAAAGCTTCTCGATTGACTTGGAGAGCATCATGCCTGTGATGCTCAGATTGCGCTGGGCGTCAACCGCATTGATATTGTTATAAATCCGCATAGTTTTGGCCTCCTCTGCCGAATTCTGCCGGCGCGTCCCTGCGCCGGTTTCATGCTGTCAGTTCACCTCTGCCGCAGCAGTAACGGGGCTGCGCCCGGTTGACCTTGCGTTCTCCGGCCGCTTCCGGCGGCCACGTCCTCCTTTCACGTCATTGGTCTTCGGCAGGTCGGCGAGAAACTTGAGGGGTGCGCTACGGCTTACGGCGCATTGCTCCGCGTTGGGTAGGGCGTGATCTTGAGGAGAGAGAGCAGACGGAGGGAGGAGCCGCCTTCGTTCGTCAGCGGATTTACTGCCCTGGCGTGGCCGATCCTGGCGACCCCTGAGGTTAGCGGCTGCCTTCGTTCGTCAGGGGATGGCCATCGTGTGGCAAGCGCTCACGCAGCTGCCTCAACAGATCTGGCTGTGCTCCCGCGCGAGCTGCCTGGGCATTCTCGGCTGAGACGGCATCAGCCAGTTCAGCACGCAGCACAGCCACATCACGTGGCGCCACAATGCCAAGACGAACCCGTTCACCTTCGACGCCGAGCACGACCACGCGGATCGCGCCGCCAATGACGATTGCTTCACCAGTGCGGCGGGTTAGGACGAGCATGGCTCGCCCTCAGGTGTCTGGGAGCTAAGGGGATAGCGGACTGGCCAGGGGGAATCAGCGAGCACAAGCTGGAAGCCGAGGCCACGGCCGAAGTCGATGACAAGCGGGCCGAGCAGATTTGCGGTAACCGTGCCATCCTCCTGTACTGTCAAGGTGCAATAGAGCTGCACGGCTGGGTCGGAACCCACACCAAGCGCCGCGACGGTTGTGGCATCGTTCGGCGCAAGTCGCTGGCGGTAGTCAGGCACCAGCGCCTCGACTTCGGCGAGGACAAAGGCGACGCCTTCTTCATCATCTGAACGCAGGAGCAGGAGGCCAGGAAGGTCGGGCAACGCAAGAAGCGTGAAGTGCTGCCAGTCCGGACACCCAACAAGGCCATTGGGGAAAAGAATCGATGCTGGCAGGGTGAGTGCCGGCGCGTCGTCAAACGACGACGGACGAGGTTGTGGTACGACCATCACGTCTTCCTTTCTGCGCTACCTAGCGCAGGTAATCGGCAAGTGTTGGTTGGATGGCTTGTGCGGCTGCCTGTAGCGCCGCGCGATAGGTGAGCTGTGCTTCAGCAAATTCTACGCTTGCTTGTGCCATGTCAGCGTCTTGGGCTTGGCTGAGCAGTCGCAGCGTGCTGGTCTGAGCCTCGAGCAAGCGGTTACGCTGGGCGTCGAGGCGGTTGGCTTGCGCCCCGATTTGCGCCTGTGCTGCCAGCAACTGGGAGTGCGCATTGTCAAGGACACCGAGGCTTGTTTGAATGGCAGCAGTGTCATTCGCAGCAACTGCGTCGCGTGCCTGCTTTATCGCCTGCAGCATCGGTGTGATCGCGACGTTGCCAGGGACGTTGATCGTCAGTGTTACGCCGCTATCGATGATCCGCGTGAGTGCGCCATTATCGCCCTGATAGGTTGGCGGGTCAGTTGTGGCGTCAAACGGAGCGGTCTGCGTCTTCTGGCCGCTGAAGAGATACTGGCCGGCGTGGGCGGTGTTGGCCGTGGCGACGATCTGCTGCTGGAGCGCGGTCAGTTCGTTCCAGATTGCCTGGCGGTCTGCTGCTGAGAGGGTGTCATTTGCGGCTTGGACGATCAGCTCACGGGCGCGCTGTACAGCATCACCAATCGTGGAAAGCGCCTGGTCGGTGAGATCGAGCCAGGACTGCGCTTCGTCAACGTTCTTCAAGTACTGGGTAATCTGCGCTTGGGACGATTGGAGTCGCAAGACGGTCGCTGTGCCGATGGGATCGTCAGAAGGCTGTCGGATTTGTTTGCCCGACGACAACTCACTCTGTACCCGCTCAAGCCGTTCGAGGTTGGCGGAGATGTTACGGAGAATCGTATCCATCATCATGTTCTGCGTAACGCGCATGCTGCCTCCTATCGCCCAACCACGCCCATGCCGTTGATGACCTTGTCCAACATTTCATCGACGGCAGTAATCGCTCGCGCTGCCGCCTCATAGGCATGCTGGAACTTCACCAGATTCGCCATCTCCTCATCCAACGAGACGCCTGAGATTTGCTTGCGCTGGCGGTCGATCGCATCGACGAGTGTCTGTTGGTTCTGTTGCGTCACCTGTGACTCGCGCGCGTCACCGCCCAGCTGAGCGATCATGGTGTTATAAAAATCGCCGATCGTCGCAGTGTTGTTATTCATCACGAGCGCTTGCCGCAGATTTGCAATCTGTAGTGCGACATCGGCATTGCCAGGCAGTTGTGCTTGGCTCGATGCCGCGACATCTTCAGGATGCGCGACGAGGACCGGGTTGACTTGCAGATCGCCTGCTGCATCAACAAGGAAGAAGGGACGGTTTGGTGGTGGCCCAGCAGGATCCGTTAAGCCATAGCCGGTTTGGTGGAGCGCGTTCACCTGATTAGCAAGCGCATCACGGATCTGTTCGATCTGCGTCAGCATACCTGGCACGGTCGTGTTGTAGAGGTCGACGAGTGCCTGGAGGGAGCCGCGACCAAGGGTTGCTGGCCCGCCACCCTGCCAATCAACTTCCACCTGCCCGCCATTCAACGTTACAGCAAGCGAGAACGCCTGATCATAGCTAACGAGCGGCATGCCCCCAAGGTCTACATCGAGCGCACCGTTCGTCTGCGGCGTGACGGTAATGTCGGCATACTGCGCGAGCTGGTCGAGCAATTGGTCGCGTTGGTCTTCTAAATCATTCGGTGTCTGGCCGACCGCAAGGACAGCGACGATCTGCTTATTGAGTGCGGCAATTCGCGAGGCTAAGCTGTTTACCTCATCGACTTGGAGTGAGAGTTTCTGAAAGAAGTCGCCCTGCAGTTGTTTGAGCTGACTCCGTGTCCGGTTAATGTTCGTTGCAAGTGTTGTCGCCTCCTGGACGAGGCTTGCTCGTGCGGCAAGATCTTCTGGTTGATTCGTCACGTCCTGCCAGGCGTTCCAGAAGCGATCGAGCAGCGCGCTCAGGCCATTCGTGCTCGGCTCGTTGAAGACTGCCTGCAGCTGGTCATAGGCATCCACCCGGGTGTTCGCTTCACCGAGAGCATGAGACTGTTCGCGATACTGCTGGTCGAAGATGGCCTCACGGACGCGACTAACAGTCTGGGCAACGACACCGGTGCCAACTTGTCCGGCGTAGGTGCTGCGATTGAGTGCGGGAACGGTGTAGGGTGGGGTTGTTACCAGATCGACCCGCTGCCGCGAGAAGCCCGGGGTGCTGGCATTGGCGATATTATGACTCGTGGTCTCAACGGCTTGTTGCTGGGCGACGAGTCCGCGGTAGGCGGTCTCTAGTGCACGCAAGAGTGACATACGCCCCTCCCTCTAGGCCGACCGATCGACGCCGTAGCGCGGCCGGAGTACGCCATAGCTCGCCTGTGCGGTAAGCTGGGCTTGACAAAGGGCGAGCGCCTGGGCGTTTGTCGTCAGTAACGTCTGCACGAGCATCCGAGCCTGCTGCAAGCGTGCCCGTATTGCCGCGAGTAGTGCTTGTTCTCGCTCCCCCATGGGGTACGTTGCGACCTGCTCAAGAGCCCGACAAGCGGCATTGATCGCTTGCGTTGCCTGGGCGAGTTGCTCAAGATCCCCGGCGCGTAGGCTAGCGATGCAGTCGCTCAAAGCGTTATGCAACGCTGAGAGCGCCACAAGTAGGGGGTCTTGGCCTTCAGGCTGCTGTCCAGCAGTTCGGGATGCTCCAGCGCGTCCAACCATGGGCCGCCTCGCTTACTCCTGCCCACGTGCCAGCGCAGCAGCGATCCGATCCGCAAGCTCGTTGAGTGGGACAGTATAGCGGCCGTTCAGTACCTGGCGGCGAACAGCGTCTACCCGGTCGTGCCGGATATCGGGAGCTTGTTTGACAAGCTCAACTGTACGCTGATACTGCTGGAGTTGTGGTGAAAGTTCTGCGGCCTGCTCATAGGAGTGGCGTAATTCTTGCGTCTCTCGTGACCGTAGCCGCTCGTTGCTCGTGACTGAGGTCGTTCGTTCAGCCTGCTGAATGTGCGAAGGTAATCCGACTGACTGATGGATGCCGTCAACCATGCGTCTCGCCTTCTCTTCCCTTCGCGTGCTCGACAACACGAACCCACGCTATTTCTAGCTATCGGCAGGAGACGCCGCAAGCTTAAGGTGGAAGCGCGAGACGGCCACTAACTCCGGGTTTGAATTGCCAGCGCCACCATTTCGTCGGTCGTCTGCAAGGCGCGGATATTGGCAACGTAGGCTCTTTGGGCAATGATGAGTTGCGTCATTTCTGTTGCGAGGTCGACGTTTGCGGCTTCGAGCATTCCACTGCCGATTGTTGGCCAGCCTGGAGCGCCCGGGGTGCCAACTTCAGGTTGCCCAGCGGCTGGAGTCGCACTGAATTGGCCATTGCCCAGTGCGAGCAGCCCGTTTGGATTAGGAAATCGTACGAGCTGGAGCTGGCCAACGACAGTCGGGGCATTCGCACTGCCCTGCACGGCATAGATGCGGCCTTGAGCATCGACATGGTCAATCCGTGCTCCAGGTGAGAGCGTAATGGGTGGCTCGAGTATCGCGCCATCAGCTGTGACAAGCTGACCGTTGGCATCAATGCTCAATGCACCGGCCCGCGTATAGGCAACCGTGCCATCGCGACGACGGACGGCGAAAAAGGTCGCACCGTCACCGACAATCGCGAGGTCAAGTGGGTTGCCCGTTACTTGGATTGGGCCTGTGGTGAACTGGCGCGTGACAGCACCAAGCATGACACCACCACCCAGGTCGACTGGTCCCAGCACGGCCTCTCCAGCGCGCGCGACTTCGCTGCGTTGTGAAGGGAGCGAAACCAGTTGGGCACGTGCAGCCTTGAACCCCGTGGTTGAGAGATTAGCGAGGTTGTTTGCAATGACATCGACTTGCTGTTGGCCAGCCATAATTCCGCTCATTGACGGGAAGTAGACACTCGTCACGACTCCTCCTCACCCGGTTACCTAGGCGCTCACGCGCCCAACGTCATTGACTGCTAGCCGCAGGGAATCGTCAGCAAGCTGCAGCGCACGCTGCGCGAGGGCATAGCTGCGGCTCGCAGCAAGCATTTCGGTCAGTGTCTGCGTAATGTCAACGTTCGACTGCTCCAAGAATCCCTGGCTTACGCCTGATCCTTGAGCCGGCTGGCCAGCGGCGTTGGCCGTGAAGCGGTTTTGGCCAACGGGAGTTAACGTGGCATTTGCCGGGAGGTCAGTGAGCAAGAGCTGGCCGACGGTCTGACCGTTGACCCGCACGGTGCCGTCCGGGTCAACAGCGACATCGCCAGGAGGGATTGTGATCGGACCATTGACACCAAGGACTGGCATGCCATCAGCTGTTACGAGCTGACGCTGCGCGTTGAGCTGGAACCGACCGTCGCGAGTATATTGCACTCCTTGAGGCGTCTGGATAGTGAAAAAGGCACGACCGGTAATCGCCAAGTCTAACGGCCGCCCGGTCTCGACGAGCGCTCCCTGCCGCTCATCGACGGTTGGTTGATCGTAGCGGACAGCGGTCGAGACGGGCCCGACGAGCTGCGCTTGGCCGCCGCCGATGCGACTCAACAGCATCTCCTGAAAGTCATTCACGCGGCCGATCTCGCGTCGGTAGCCCGGTGTCTGTGCGTTGCTGAGGTCATTGCTGAGTGCCAGTTGCCGGGCAAATTGCGCCATCATCGCTGCAGCTGCTTCATAGAGTGTCCGGATCATGCTCGTCCTCCTCGTGCTGCACGGCTGCGTGCCCGAATGTGGCCAAGAGCAGCCAAGAGCGCGAGATTCGTTGCAAGCAGCCCCAGCGGCGTGCCTGTGCTCAATGGCATGCCGGTCTTGGGCAGGGCCGGCGGCAGCATGCTCAGTTCCGGTGGAGTTCCAGGAAATGCACCGATTAAGACCCGTTGCCCACTTGGGGCAGGAGGATGATCGCTTGATTCAACGGTGACGAGCACAATATCCCAGCCGGCATCGGGAATTGGCTGGGGCAGCAGGATATCAACGTGGGCAAGCGGCTGGCCATCTGGTTGGGTAAAGCTGCCAAGCCAGAAGGCTTGGTTATCCTTTGAGCGGAGGAGCCATAATCCATACCGTTGGCCATTGGGCAGCGACGCAAGCCCGGCAAAGTCAGCCCGCACGTCACCTTCGGAAAGCGTGACCATGACAACACCGTTGGCTGTCGGTGGTCCCCAGGTTGTCAGTGTCGGAACATGCGAAACGATGACCCGCGTTGGCAACGCCTCGGCATTGACAACAGCCGGGGTGATCACGAGTGTGCTTAGCACTGCAAGGGCAAGAATCTGTTTCCAGCGTCTTGGCCAACGAACGTTACGGCTGCAGCGCACCATTGTTCTCCCGCCGCCACCCATAGAGCGAGACAGACTCTTCAGCGTTCTCAGCCGACCATGCCGGCGCCCGTAGGTCAAGCGTGGCTTGCAACATCTGCTGTAAGACCTCGAGCGGGGTCTGCCGCAGCTGGCTCGCGACCTCCGCTGCCTGCCAGGACGACGAAGCGCTCTCTGGTGATGCGAAGGGTGGCGTCTCAGATTGCGCAGCGGTGGTAAACGGCTCGGGGGTGAAGTCAGCTGGCTCTGACCAGAACAGGTGCGCATCGCCAGGCTCAGGGGCTCCGGCTCCAAGCTGAGCGAGTACGTCAGCCAACGTCTGCTCCAGTGCACGTTGGCGGAACCAGAGCTGGGCACTTGTCCAGCTTAAGAATGAAACAAGCCCCAGCAAGCCGATCAGGCCGAGTGCCTCAACATGCGGTAGATCCACCATTGTGCTTGCCTTTCACTCATGAGGACGTCACGTCCTCGGCCATGACCCCGCGATCGCGCAAGAGTGCACGAAGCTGGAGCCGTACGCGTGTCAGGATCTGGCTGATCCGTGACTCGCTCACGCCCAGCACTTCGCTAATCTCGCGCATCGTTAATTCCTCGTAGTAGTACAGTGACAGGATCAGGCGGTCGCGTTCGCTGAGCTGACCCAGTGCTTCAGCAAGACGATCGCGCAGGTCAGCTTGCGCCGCCAGCTCGACCGGCTCAGGCGACGCTGGGTCAGCTAACTGATCCTCCAGCGCTAGCCCGCTATTCTCTTCATCGGCATGATTGAGTGGTAAGAACAGGCAGGCAACGTCCTGCAACGACTGTTGTAGTTCACTCAGTGAGATGCCCATTTGCTGCGCGAGTTCGGCTTCACGGGGCATGCGCCCATGAGCAGCGAAGAACTCGCGTGAGGCCTGTTCAATCTGGCGGGCACGCTGGCGCGCTCCACGCGGCACAATATCGAGCGTGCGCAACGCGTCAAGAATTGCGCCACGAATGCGTGACACAGCGTAGCTTTCGAACTTGACCCCACGGCTGGGATCAAAGCGGTCAATCGCCTCGATCAGGCCAATGGTTCCATAGCCGATCAGATCATCACGATCAAGACTTGGCGGGAGCATCAAGCGCAGGCGATCAACGACGAACTTGACCAGTGGCGCATACTGCACAATCAGTTGCTCGCGCATTCGCGGGTTGGGGGCAGCCAAATAGCGCTCCCAGAGCATGTCAAGCGACTGCTCAGCTTGGCGGCTCTTGCGTGATGTGATTGCGGCCGCTTGCATTGGCTGCCTCGCTTATCCCTCTACTGCTCGTCCAGTGAACGCTGTCCCACCAGTTTCTCGTCCTCTACCGGCTGTTCGACGGGTCGTTCAGCATGTTGAAAAATCCGCGCGACCAGGCTGCCAGCAACAAGCGTGACCCCAAGAGCGATAGTGCTGCTGATGGCCACCCATGGAAATGGTTGCTGTCGAGCAAGGCCGAGGAGATACACCGCCAAAAACGCGCCAATGCCGAGAAGCAAGATCGTTCCGCGATCAATTGCTGGTTGGTTTGAGGGGTGAATCTGCTGCATATGCTACTCGCTCTCCCCTGCGATGCCTCCCTGCACTCCAGAGGGTAACGGTCGGATACAACGGATCGGGAGACCCTCCGGTCTGATGTCGCGACAAGACGGAAGTACTGAAACGGCTACACAGCCCGCCACGCTACCGCTTATCCCGAGGCAAGCGGCAGCACACGGCTGAGCGTCCAGAGCGCAAGCTCACCAAGCACCTCCGGCGTTGCGGCCAAGAGATCGTCGGGGATTGCCGTACCAGTGCTGAGGGCGGCGATCGGCAAGCGCGTTTGCTCCGCTAAGCCAATGGCCGCAGCAAGACGGCGTGTCTCATCAAGCCGGGTCGCAATGACACCCGTGGGGTGCACAAGTTGGAAGCGTTCGGCAACCTCGATGAGTTCGCTGGTCTCCGTCGTCAGCGGCAGAACAAGGAAGCAGGCACTCAGTGCCTCGTGGCCAAGCAGACTTCGGAGTTGCTTCATGGCATGGTTGTCAAACGGGTTGGTTCCCGGCGTATCGACTAAGATGATATCGCTCGATGGGGTAGCAAGGGTCTGTCGCAGTGCAGCTGGCGTTGCGGCGAAACTGATCGGCGACTCAACCTGCTCTGCCCATGCCTTCAGGACTAGCTGGTGTGGTGGCAGCAGCCCCAGGCCGAGCACCGAGACCGAGCGCTGGGCACGCTTGAGCTGCACCGCTAGCTTGAGGATCGTTAGCGTCTTACCACTGCCGCTAGGGCCGCAGAATGCGAGGGTAACTGGCCGCTCAGTTGACGTCGGTACCAGCGTTGTGAGCCGAACAGCGCGACGGATGACGTTGGCGAGTGCTATCCGCCGCTGGCTTGGTGGCCAACGTCGCCCAGTCACGTACGTTTCGAGTACGCGCTGGGCAAGCCCTTCACTCCATCCCATGCTTTGCAGCAACTGTAAGGCCCGGAGTTGTTGACTGCCTGGTGTTGCGCGGCGAGTGGTTGTCAATGGCAGTGTGGTGAACGGTTCGGACGATGACAGTACTCCTGCCTGCGCTTCCGGCGCAGCGACTGCGCGGACTTCGACCGTGCCAGCACGCGGGGCTCGCGGGTCAGTTGGCGGAATTCGCCGGACATCGACAATAAGGGCATCCGGGCCAAGCTCGGCTTTTGCCAGCCGGATAGCTTCCTGCACTGATGCTGCCCGGTAGACCTGTCCTGCCTCCATGGCCTATCCTCTCACTGTCCCATGGATCTGCACTTGCACGCCAGGCGCAACTTCGGAGTACGCCAGCACAATCAGGGTCGGCAACGAGCGTCGTAGCAGGCGACTGACGGCTAGTCGCAGCCCTGCAGGCACCAGCAGGATTGGCTGATAGCCAAGGCTAGCTAGCCGCTCCATCTCTTGCGCTACGGCCGTGAGCAGTCGCTGCAACCGATCAGGGCTAATGACAAGTTGCATGCCATCGTCACCGCTACGCGGCGCTTCACTCAGTTCGGCGATCACATCAGGATGCAGGGCAAAGGCGTGCAGCACGCCGTCGTTGCCGACATACTGCTGCGTAATCATCGGTGCGAGGATGCTGCGCACATGCTCAGCGAGGATCGCTGGGTTGCGCGTTGTGCGGGCATAGTTGCCGAGCGTTTCCAAGATCGCGACAAGATCGCGGATCGGAACGCCTTCATGTAAGAGCAGTTGCAGTACCTGATGGACTTCGGCAAGTGACAGCTGATGTGGGACCAGCTCGTCGACCACTGCTGGGTGGTCGCGGCGTACGATTTCTAGCAGCCGCTGCACGTCTTGCCGCCGTAGCAAGTCAGCAGCATGCGCCCGAATCACCTCGCTCAGATGCGTTGTCACAACTGAGGCAGGATCAACGACCGTGTAGCCCTGGGCTTCTGCTGCCAGGCGTTGTCCTTCAGCGATCCACACTGCTGGTAACCCGAATGCTGGTTCGCGGCTTTGGATGCCCTCGAGCGCTGGTAAACCGCCGGCCGGTGCCATGACCATAAGGCGATCCGGATAGATCTCTCCTTGACCGACGCGAACGCCACGTACTAAGATGCGGTACTCGTTCGGACGAAGCTGCAAGTTATCGCGAATGCGCACGGTGGGGATAATCATCCCCAGTTCCTGGGCGATCTGTTTCCGGAGCAGCGTAATGCGGCGCAGTAGCGGGCCGCCAGCTGCCTGGTCAACAAGCGGGATCAGGCCATAGCCAATTTCCAGTTCGAGCGGGTCAACCGTGACTGTATCTGGCAGGGATTCCTCGGGTTCAGCCTTGGGCTTGGCTTCGGCGACCTCAGGAACGGGCTGAGCTGGTCGATGTAACACCCAGCTTACCAGGAGCAGCCCGCTGCCACCGAACAGAAATGGCAGGCGTGGCAATCCAGGTGCCAACCCGAGCAGGGTGAGCAGTACGCCGGCAATCGCGAGTGCGCGTGGGGAGCCAAAGAGCTGGCGGACGACACCCTCGCCGAGATTAGCGTCCGTTGCGCTGCGGGTGACAATGATGCCGGTGGCAGTCGAGATGACAAGGGCGGGGATCTGCGAAACGAGTCCGTCACCGATGGTTAGCAAGGCATAGGTACGGAGCGCTTCCCCGATTGGTAGGCCCCGCTGTAACACGCCGATGGTAATGCCGCCAACAATGTTGATGATGATAATGACGATGCCGGCGATTGCATCGCCCTTGACGAACTTGCTTGCACCGTCCATGGCACCGTAGAAGTCAGCTTCGCGCCGAATCTCTTCCCGGCGACGGCGTGCCTCTGCTTCTGTGATGATTCCAGCGTTGAGATCGGCATCAATGCTCATCTGCTTCCCAGGCATTGCGTCGAGCGTGAAGCGTGCCGCGACCTCGGCGACGCGTCCAGCACCGTTCGTGATTACGACAAACTGGATGACGACAAGAATCAAGAAGACGACCATGCCGACGATGTAATTGCCGCCGACGACAAACTGCCCGAAGGCGTGGATCACCTCTCCCGCATTGCCGTGTAACAGGATGAGCCGCGTCGACGTGATGTTCAGTGCCAGGCGATAGAGCGTGGCCAGGAGCAGCACCGAGGGGAAGGCCGAGAACTGCAGCGGCTCCTGGACGTAGAGCGTCACGAGCAGAATCGTGATTGCGCCGGCAATATTCGTTGTGATCAGGACGTCAAGCAGCCGCGGAGGAATGGGCATAATCATAAGCGCAACCACGGCCACAACTGCGGCCGCAAGCCCAACGTCGCTGTAACGTAGCAGCCGGCGAATGCCGACAACGTCTGTTGGCTTGGCTGGCGACGTTGCCATTAGGCCTCCCTCACCATAGCGCCCGTTCGCAGACGGTAGACATAGGCGATGATGTCCGCAACGGCCTCATAGAGTGTCACTGGGATTACCTGGCCAACATCGACGAGCCGATAGAGCGCTTGGGCGACTGGCCGATGTTCAACAACCGGGATCGCGTGTGCCCGGGCGATTGCCTTGATCCGCTCGGCAACCTGCCCTGCGCCTTTGGCAACGACAATTGGTGCGGGTGTTTCGCGCGGGTCGTAGCGTAGTGCGATGGCAAGATGCGTGGGATTAGTCACGACGACCGTTGCCTTCGGCACATTGGCCATCATGCGCCGCTGGGCATATTGCCGCTGTAGCTTGCGAATACGTGCGCGAATCTGTGGATCGCCTTCGGTCTGTCGCAACTCTTCACGCACTTCTTCGCGTGTCATGCGCAGCCGCTGCTCGAAGTCCCAACGTTGGAAGAAGTAATCGATTGCCGCAAGGACAAGGTAGACCAAGCCGATACGCAACAACAGCGAGCGAACGGCTTGTCCAAGCGCCTGGCCCAAGCCCATTACGTCAGCACCGGTTAACGCTACAAAGACGGTGATATCTGCCCGAATTACCGGGTAAGTCGCAGCCGTGACAATGGTTAATTTGAGGATGGTCTTCAACGCTTCGAATGCGCCACGTCGTGAGAAGAGCCGCTGGAAACCCGCAAGCGGATCGAGGCGACGCCAATCGGGTTTGAGCGCGGCCGGTGCGAACACGAGTCCGCTCTGCACCACTGCCACAACAGTTCCGATTACGGCAACGAGCCCAAGCGGCGGCAAAGCAACGCGCAAAAACAGGCCCGCGCTCTCACGCATCATTGCGGCAAGTAATCCCGGAGTGAGTTCGCGCGGCAATGAGCTGAAGAAACCTTGCAACCCGGTTGCGAGTGTGCGGGCAGCAAACGCGCCGTACCACGGTATGAGCAAGGCTATGGTGAGCATTATCACTGCAGCGATAAGGTCAGCGCTACGAACAACTTGCCCGCGGCGACGGGCTTCGGAACGACGTCGTGGTGTTGCGCGTTCGGTCCGCTCGCTCGCCATTGGCTTACCGTAACCCTTCGAGAACTTGGAGCACGTGCTGCTCGAGTCCGGAGCTGACGAGTGTCTGGAACACGCGCAAAAGGAATGGGAGCGTTAGGCCAAAGACGAGGAAACCGATGAAAAGCTTGGCGGGCAATCCAACGAAGAACACACCAATTTGTGGGGCCATTCGGTTCAAGAGACCAAGGGCGAGATCCACCAACAGGAGCGTCGCGGCGATCGGCAACCCGATCCGTACGGCATCGGCTAGCATTGTCCCGCTCAACGTAATCACGCTGTTCACACTCGCCGCCGTTACTTGCCCAGTGCCAACCGGGACCGCTACAAAACTTCGCTGCAGCGCGAGAATCAGCAGGTGGTGGCTGTTTGTCGTAAAGAAGACGAGGGCGGCAAGCGCGAGATAGAGTGACGTCAGCATGCTCCCTTGTGTGTTCAGCGTTGGCTGGAAGAGCGCGCTGAGGTTAAGCCCCATCTGCAGGCTCACAATTGCAGCCGCTGTCTCGACGGCCGTAAAGACGAAGGCAACCCCTAGGCCCATGGCCAATCCAACGAGCGTCTCCCGCCCGAGTGCGATGACAAAGCCAACTGGCGTTGTAAGCCCCTGCGCTTCAACCGGCACAAACGGCGTCAAGATCAGGGTGAGTGCAACAGTGAGCGCGATTTTCGCTTGATTCGGCACGCTCCGACCGTTAAAGCCCGGCAACAGCGCCAGCACGAGTCCAATGCGGATACTGACAAGCAGGAAGACTGCAGCTGAGCTTGGCACGAGCGCGCCCATGGTCTTCCTCGTTACCGACGAAGCACTGGCAACAAGGCGAAAACGTCCATCGTGAAATGGCTGAGCTGGTGGGCGATCCAACTGCCGCCGATCAGCAGGATCAGGAAGGTCACCAGAATTTTCGGAATGAAGACAAGCGATTGTTCGTTGATCTGCGTCACCGCCTGTACGACGCTTACCGCAAGACCAACGACAAGCATGGCCCCCAGGAACGGTACAAGTGCAATTAGGAGCGTCACAATCGCCTCTCGTGCCAGATCAAGCAAGAGTAACTCATCCATGCGTGCCTCTACTCCCCAGTTAGCCCCCGACCTCACTCTTTCATGTTCACCGTTATGTAAAGCTCGTCACGAGTGAACGCACCAGGAGATCCCAGCCATCGACCATGACGAACAGCAGGAGCTTGAAGGGCAATGAGACGAGCACCGGGGGCAACATGATCATCCCCATACCCATCAGCACGCTCGACACGACAAGATCGATGATTAAGAAGGGAATGAAGAGGACGAATCCCATGGTAAAGGCTGTCTTCAATTCGCTGAGGATGAACGCTGGCACCAGTACCCACGTTGGCACGTCGTCGGGATTACGTGGCCGAGGCAACTTCCCGAGCGTCATGAAAAGGGCGATGTCGCGCTCCCGGGTCTGCTTAAACATGAACGCGCGCAGCGGTGCCTCAGCCCGTGTGAAGGCCGTGCGTTGATCAATCTGTCCTGCGAGATAAGGCTGAAGAGCATCACGGTTGACCTGCTGCCAGACAGGTGCCATCACAAAGACTGTCAAGAAAAGCGCGAGACCGACGATGATCTGATTTGGGGGGAGTTGCGGGATCCCGATGGCACTGCGCACGAACGACAGGACGATGACAATGCGAGTGAACGAGGTCATTACAAGCAAGAGCGCCGGCACCAGGCTCAGTAATGTGAGTAGGAAGAGCAACTCCAACCCAGGGGCAAGGGCACTGCCGCTTCCTCCATTGCTTGGGCCACTCTGGATGGTGACCTGGGCATCGCCAAGCTTGGCTGTCGCCCCGCAGCTGGCCGTCAGCAATGCGCTGCTGAGGATGCCAAGTAGCCAGCCAGCCTGGCGCCAGCAAGGATGGCATAGTGCGCGACGAATCTTGCGGCTCCCCATCCGTATCACCATGCCTCTCCAGGCGACACCTCGCTGCCAAGGACTGTACGCACCCACTCGCATCACGCCTAGATCCTGCCCGTCTTCACCGACAGCACGACGCAGGTACCGATCCCCTAGCCTGAGCGGACTCCCTAGCTGTCCCCCGGTCGTACTGTCATGGACGGGACGACTGGTTATCTGTGTGGGTTGCTGTGCGCTTTTACACTCACCATTGCCTGGCGTGGGCATGGGGACGGGGGAAGAGGGATGATCCAACTCACACGACTTGATGGCGTACCGCTCGTCCTCAACGCGGAGCTCATTGAGCACATTGAATCGGTGCCCGAAACCGTTATCGTGCTTACGACCAATAAACGGCTCATGGTTCGCGAGACCGTTGATGAAGTCGTCGCACGGGTCTTGGCCTACCGGCAGGCAGTCTACGGGTGTGGTCGCGTGTCGCACTATCGACCAGAAGCCACATCAGACGAAGCGGAGAGGACATAAGCCATGGACTTGGCGACGCTGCTCGGCATCATCGGTGGCTTCGGGGCTCTCATCGCCGCATTCGTGCTCGAAGGCGGTCATCTTGCGTCGCTCTTAGGCATCACGGCCGCGATGATCGTCTTTGGCGGCACGATCGGCGCAACAATGACAAGCTATGCGCTGAGCGACATCCTCGCTATTCCGAAACTCATCGCCCGTGCCATGCGTACGCCGCCTGATCGTCGTGCGGCGATTGTCGAAGAGTTAGTGAAGCTTGCTGAAATTGCACGGCGCGACGGCTTGCTTGCGCTCGAGAATCATCCGATCGACGATCCCTTTCTCAAGCGAGGGATCATGCTTGTTGTCGACGGCACGGATCCGGAGATGACTGCACAGATTCTTGAGGCTGAGCTTGAAGCGATGGAGGCACGGCATGCCCGTAATTACGGCATCTTCACCACCATGGGTGGCTTTGCGCCAACGATGGGCATTATCGGCACGGTGATGGGCCTTGTTCACGTCCTGGGTAGTCTAGAGAATCCCGACCAACTTGGCCCGGCCATCGCAGTCGCCTTCCTCGCAACGCTCTATGGCGTCTCGTCAGCCAACTTGCTCTGGTTGCCAATCGGCAACAAACTCAAGCTACGCAGCAAGGAGGAAGTTGCTGAGCGGCAGTTGATGCTGGCCGGCATTCTTGGCATCCAAGCCGGTGAAAATCCGCGGATGTTGCGCGAGAAGCTGGTAGCGCAGCTCCCGCCGTCAGCGCGTGAAGCGAAAGGAACGGCTAAGGGTACAAGCCCGGTCGGTGCGGGAGCAATGGCTCCAGGAGGGGAGTAGGCCATGCTGCGCCGCGGCAAGCGGCATGCAGAAGAGCATGAAAACCTGGAGCGTTGGCTAATCACCTACGCCGACTTGATTACGCTCCTGCTCGTCTTCTTCGTCGTCATGTATTCGATTTCGAAGGCCGATGCAGCGAAATTCCGCGCAGTCAGTGCCTCAATCCGCGCCGCGTTCAATATCGATGTGTTGCAACAACCACCGGCCGGTCAGCGCATCACAAGTCCACTCGAGCAAGACCCACGGCTGACAGCGTATTTAGGTGTACGCGCGCAGGTTGCTTCGCTCCTGACGCGCCTTGGGCTTGATCGACAAAATGTCGATGTCGAACTGACGCCGGAAGGTATCGTTATCCATCTCTCAGATGACTTACTTTTCCCGCCTGGCCAGGCACAACTTCGGCCAGAGGCAGCGAAGTTGCTTGACGGCATTGCCGGCATTCTCGCGGCCCTTCCGAATGAGGTGCGCGTTGAAGGGCACACGGACAATATCCCCCCACCACCCGGAAGTTATCCCGACAATTGGGAGCTTTCGGTGATGCGGGCTGTTGTCACAGTGCGGTATCTCACGGATGTGTCGGGGCTCCGGCCAGAACGGTTTTCAGCGGTTGGCTATGGCCCTTATCGGCCGCGAGCGGACAATAGCACCCTCGAAGGACGACGCAAGAACCGGCGCGTTGATATTGTCATTGTTCAACCGATGACAGCCCAGCCGACGGCCGGGCCAATCTCCTAGGGGAGAGGGAGAAACATGGTGAAGCGGCTGCGTAGTCCGAAGATTTTGCTGCCAATAGTGCTGCTGATTGTCGTCGCCGTTGGCGCGTTTGGCGTGCTCCACGGCATTGGCCCGTTGACGCTGAACATCAATGTCGGTTCGGGATCCAAGGCTGAAGCCGCGCCGAAAGTGCCCGAACACGGCGTGCCAGTTTCCCTTGGTGAACGCGTCGTCAATTTGGCCGACCCTGGCGGCTTTCGTTACCTCAAGGCAGAAGTCGTGCTTGAACTGCTCGACCCAGAGGTCGATCCTGACAAACTGACCGCTGACCAGCTCAAGCAGAAGCAGACAGCGTTGCAAGCATCGCTCAGCCCTCGGCAAGCTGAGATCCAGGACGTACTCACCATGGTGCTCAGTTCGAAGACGGTTGACCAAGTGACGTCGCCGCAAGGCAAGGAGGCGCTGAAGCAAGAGCTTAAAGACCGTCTGCAACCGCTTATCCCGAAGTATCAGATCAAAGCCGTCTACTTTGCGCAGTTTGTGATCCAGTAGGAAAGGAGCCGGTCAATGCCGCGGCAGACCGAGACCGGCGCATATGCACGAAGTACCCTTCCTGGGAAGACCGGTACCGGGCGCGCTGGTCGGCGTCCCATACCGTATGACTTCCGGCGTCCTGACAAGTTCTCAAAAGACCATATCCGCTCGATCCAGAGCATCCACGAGACGTTCGACCGTTATGCTTCCAACTATCTCGCGGCCCAAGTACGCTCTGCCGTTCACATCGAACTCGAGCGACTCGAGCAGATGACGCTTGGGGACTACCTTGACCAAACACCATCTCAAACGGTTCTTGGGCTGGCTGAGCCAGAACCACTGGTTGGTCGATTTCTGCTTGAAATCGATCACGGCATTGCCTCACGAGTAATCGACCGCATGCTGGGCGGCGCAGGCGAGGAACGTCCACCATTTGCTAACACGGGGTGGACAGAAATCGAGCTTTCGCTGCTACGCGATCTCGGCAACGGCCTCTTCCGCGAACTTGCGAATGCGTGGGACCAGGTAATCAAGCTCAATCCATCGCCGGTCGAAATTGTCCTCTCCCCACAACAATTGCAGGGCATTTTGCCGAGTGAGATCATCTTGCTCGTCCGACATACGGTGCGACTTTTTGATGGCGAAGGCTCACTCAGCGTTATCTTGCCAGCCTCCACGCTTGAACCGATCATGCCGCGACTGAATGCACGGATCCTGTTCGCCAATCCTCGACGGACGACATCAGATGCCGAGACGCGCGCCGACGTTATTGGACAGCTCATGGAGGTTCCGCTGACAGTGCGAGTTGAGATCGGCCGGACAACACTCACTGTTGCTGAACTGCTGGCACTCACAGTGGGCGATGTCGTGGTGTTACAGGCGCCAGTTGACCATCCCTTGCCGGTGCTCGTTGAAGAGGTACCATGCTTCCAGGGCTTTCCAGGGCGCAAGGGCCGTGCACTCGCGGTCCGTATCGCTGGTCTCGCCGACGAAGCGTGGCCGGAGGAGCCAACGTTGGATGAGGAAGGAGGGCGAACGCTATGGCCGACCATCGCAGCGGGATGACCCCCAACGAGCCATCAGTGCAGGCTGCTAACTTTGTGCAACTCGGTGAGGGGGAAGCCGGTGGGCCAGTTCACCCGATTGAATTGTTACGTGACGTCGAGGTAGAGCTAACTGCTGAACTCGGGTCGACCCGTCTACCGATCAAGCACATTCTTGGGCTGCGGCCTGGTTCAGTTGTTGAACTGGACCGACTAGCTGGCGAACCGGTTGACCTGACGATCAATAAGACTTTGATTGCTCGTGGCGAGGTCGTTGTCGTTGACGAAAAGTTCGCAGTCCGCATTACGGAAATCGTCTCGCCGGAGAAGCGCTTAGCAAGTAGTGGACAAAGCTGATGCCGGCCACACGCCCAACCTCGACGAGGCCAAGCAAACAACGCGGCATGTTCCGCGTCCCGCTCTGGCTTGTGCTCCTTCTTGCGGTTCTAGCTGGCCTCGGGATCGGCTTCATAACGCGGCTAGGCGCGCACACGACTGGTAGCGCGCTTGCTGCTCCCACGCCGACACCTGAGACAGCGTTCCTTGCTCAAGGCTATGCGCAACTCGCGGAGCAGGACACCGCAGCCGGGAACGCATTCTCGCTGTGGGGATTACTTGGGAGTTTGGCTCTGCCAGTCCTCCTTGTGATTGTCTGCTTTGTCCTGGCTGCGCGCGGTCTGCGTGCGCTGAACCGACGCCTCACGCAGGCAAGCTCCTCAAGTGGCATGCTGCTCATTCTCGATAGCCTGCCACTCGGCAACGCCGGCACGCTCTTCGTCGTGCAGCTTGGCGAGCGTGTCATGCTGCTCGGTGCAAGCAGCCAACAGCTCACACTACTCCGCGAGCTCCAGCCTGAGGAAGCGCAGGCGTTACGTGCGGCATTGCTGCGGCCTGGTGAGCCTGTAAGCGGTCAACTCGCTCGACGCTTCCGTGACCTTCTCCGTTCACAAGCTGTTCCTGGTTTCCCAGAGCCAACGCACCTGCGCGAAGACACGCCCCCACCGTCTTCGCCAAAGCCCGAATCTGGTCACTACACAGTTGCTCCTGCTACATCTCCATCATCTGACCCTCCAACTGGACGATTTGGCTATCACCCATCATCGTCAACGGCGGCACAGCGCTAGCCATTCGCAGCATAACGTGCTACGATCCAGGGCTGTGTTCAGGGAGATGGAGTGTGGTGATGGCAGAGCTTGATCTCGGTCTCCTCAAGCAGCTTTGTGAGACCCCAGGTATTGCCGGCCGTGAAGAGCGCGTAGCAGCAGTTGTCCAGCAGGCGCTTGCGCCGCTCGTCGATGAGATACGGCGCGATCCTCTTGGCAACGTCATCGCTATCAAACGAGGCAAGGGTGGCCCACGCGTCATGATCGCAGCGCACATGGACGAAATTGGCTTCATCGTTCGCGCGATCGATGATCGTGGGTTTATCAGGCTACAGCCTGTTGGCGGCTTTGATCCTCGTGTATTGCCGGCCCAACGGGTCCGCGTCTGGACGCGCGAGGGGGATGGGCTCCTTGGCGCACTCCAGGCGACCGTGAAGCCGCCCCACCTTCAACAAGCGGGCGATGACAAGTCGGTGACAATCAATGATCTCTTTGTAGATCTTGGGTTGCCGGCTGAGCAAGTAAAGGCACGAGTCGAAATCGGCGACATGGTCACCCTTGATCGCCCCTGCGAAGTCCTTGGGCCGACAGTGCTCAGCAAGGCACTGGACGACCGTGTGGGGGTCTTTGTCATGATCGAGGCGCTGCGCGCCGTAAAGGAGCACGTAGTCGAGATCGTCGCTGTGGCAACCACACAAGAGGAAGTCGGGCTACGAGGGGCGCAAGTCGCGGCGTTTGGTATTGACCCTGACATCGGCATTGCCCTCGATACGACCATTGCTGGCGATGTCCCAGGCTTTGAGCCTGAAGGCACGGTGACAAAGCTTGGTGCGGGTGTCGGTATTAAAGTCTTCGATACGTCGCAGTTGCCGAACCCAGCGTTGGTCCAGCACTTGCGGGCCATTGCTGATCGCGAAGGTATCCCATACCAGCTCGAGGTGCTTCCGCGGGGCGGCACTGATGGTGGTGCAATCCAGCGAACGCGGGCTGGTGTACCGACGACGACGCTCTCTGTCCCCTCTCGTTATGTCCATAGTGTCAACGAAATGGCTCATCTCGACGATATTGCTGCAGCCGTGCGGCTCCTCACTCGCTTCCTTGAGGAGGCGCATACTGGGCGCTACATCCCTGGAGCATGACGGTCATGGCCTTTGGGGGACAGTGAACCGCCCAGCGTTGCTGAGGCTAGCCAATGTGTTCTTTCCTTCGCCGTTTACTCTGGGGCTGGTTGGCGATTGAGCTGATCACACTCTGCTGGCTTACGCCGGTAGCTGCCCAAGTTGAAACGCCGTCGACGCTGCGGGCTGTGGGGCTGACGCTGTCCCCCGCCCAGCCAATCATGGGTGCAGAAGCAATCCTGACATTTCAACTCGTCGACAGCCAGGACACACCGGTTCGTGGTGCGACAATTCGTGCTGAGTTGCGTGCGCCTGTGACAGCGTACGGTGCACCGAGTCCGCCCCCCGTTGTCGTTGCATGGGGGATGCCTGATCAGGATCCAGGGCACTATCGCCTTGCCTTTCCAACGAATTTCCCCGGCCGCTGGTGGCTGGATGTGACTTGCCTCGGACCGGCTGGACAATTTGGCCAATTTAGCTATTTCCTCACCGTTACGCCGCAGTTCGGATTGGTGCCTGCAACAAGCAACACATTGCTCTTTCTCCAAAGTAGTCAGCGGCAGACCTACTACCGCGTCGATCCCGTTCAGGGTACTGTTGCTACCTTTGCCGCTGATGCGATCGTGCGTGCTGCTGGTCATTGGTGGGCTGTCCAGCGAACTGTCACGCCGGTTGCCCAGCCTGATGCCCCACCAGGCGTCCAAAGCTGGCGGCTCACTATCCTCATCACTGACCTTGAAAGTGGCAAGATCCTCTCGCCCATCGTTCTCGACACGCTTCCAGCGAGCTCGCAGAGTACTGCCACTGACACTCCTCCTCTTGCCTTTGCCGTTGCTGGCAACCCCCAACAAGCTTCGCTTTATGTCTACTGGGCATGGACTGCCGATCACCAATGGCGGGCACGGATCGGCAGCATCGATCTGGGACAGGCGACGCTGGGATTCACAACGGCGGTCGGCGGAGCCCTCACTGGGTCATATCTCTTTGTTCAGATGGGCACCAGTGACGACGGCAACGAGTTGATTGTCGTCGAGCATACCGTCGCGCTTGGCACGGCAGATATCAACCGATTGAGTCGTTTTGATTCACGTACCCTGACAATGCAGGTAACGAACACGTTTCGCGATGATGGTACGGCAACAACGTGCCTCTTCTCGACACTCGGCATCAATGGGCTGACTCATGGGGTACCGGCGCGATGGTATAGCCTGTGTCCCTTGACCGGCAACCAGTTTGCGCTCGCGCTGTGGAACCCTGAGACGGCTGCGCTCGTGTTCACACGCACACTTGTTGCCGCTGCTGATAGCACGTTCACGCTCGACCAAGCCCAGCATCGTGTGCTGATTCTCAATCAGCATCGTCCAGCTGTACTGGCCAGTGCCGATCTTGGAACAGGAGCTGTGATCTACCCATCCGCGACTGAGAACGATGAGCCACGATCGTTGCTGACACGGCTTGCCCGCTGGCTCCTTGACTGGCTTGATCAGTCAGTAGCGGCCCAATCGTTGCCGTCGCTTTGGGCTGGGGTCGACCCGCAAGGCCAGTGGCTCTATACGGTTGTGCCGGTGATCCAGAATGACCGCGTTGGTGATGGAATCTGGGTCTTGAATGGACGGACATTCGAGGTAGTTGACCACTGGCTGCCTGGCTACCGCATTACCGGCGTGGCGGTTGCCCACAACGGCACGCCAGTTGCTATTATCCCCGGGGACGAAACTGATCGGCTTGCATTGCTTGACCCCACGCACGGCACACCACATGTCATCCTGCAGTTGCCGGGTCACGTCGCTGGCATCGCTGCCTCTTAAGTCTCGCGGAGAACCCCCGGCTGGCATCATGCCCTGTCTCCTGCGTATCATGCCGCTAAAAGGACGAGAACGTTGTTCAGACCGAGAGGACGGACAATGCAGCACACAGGACAAGCCACTGGACTAGGGATGACCAAAACCGAGCGCGTGCGGGCGGCACTTCGTGGTGAACCAGTTGATCGCCCTCCGATTTGCTTCTGGCATCACTTCCGTCCTGCCGGCTCAGGGCTGCGACAAGCCGAGGAAACCTACTCATTCTTCGTTGAGAAGTTCGATCTCGACATTATTAAAGTGATGCCCGATATCCCCTATCCATTCCCCAGACGATCGATTCGGCAACCTGAAGAATGGTTGCTCCTTGAGCCACTCAATCCTGCGCGCTCGCGCTTCTTCCGCGAGCGAGTTGTCACTGTGCGTGAACTACGCAAGCGCGTCGGCAACGACACGCCGATCATCGTCACTGTCTTTAGTCCATGGACTGAAATCCTCCACTTTGCAACGAGCCCCCAACAAGCACTCGAGCACGCTGAGCGGTTTCCTACCTTGCTGCATGAAGCGTTGGCAACTGTGGCCGAAAACCTCCGCCTCCACCTCCAGGACATCATCGACGCTGGTGCCGATGGCGTCTTCTTCGCCTTGCAGGGCTGCACCAGCAGCGTCATGTCACGGGAGCATTATCGAGCGCTCGCCCGTCCGTACGATCTTTTCGCGTTACAAGGGGCCCGTGACGGCTGGCTCAATGTCCTGCATATCCATGGCGAACGCGACCTCTTCATCGACGATGTGCTGGACTATCCGGTGCAGGTACTGAGCTGGAGTGACCGACTCGCTGGACCGTCGCTAGCCGAGATGCGGCAAAAGACGCCCAAGACGTTGATGGGCGGCTGGCACGAGTTTGGGCCGTTGAGTAACGGGCCTGAAGATGCGATTCGGGCAGAGGCAGAAGACGCCTTCCGCCAAACCGGCGGACGCGGCTGGATCTTAGCCAATGGCTGCTCGGTGCCCGATGACACCGATGAGCGATGGCTTTACAGCGCGCGTCGGATAGCCGAAACGCTGACGTCGGTACCGTCGGCCTAGCTGCGTACCTGAACGATCTGCTGGCCTGCTGGTTGGCTGTTCAAACGTACAACGACGCGGTACTGCGCCGTTGTGCCCGGTGACTGGGCCGGAATTTGATACGGCACATTAATCCACTGGTGGCTGACCTGCAAGCCAGAGATTGGTACGCGCAGGATCTCGACGTCATTACGGTACCAGACTACTTCGAGCAGATCGCTTGGTGTGAGATCACGCACGAGCACGGCAACGTAAACCGAGGCCGGGGCTTGTATGGTCGGTACGGATGTTGTCGACGATGGCGCATGTGTCGTCGGGTCAATCGTCGTGACGATCAAGACCTGTTCGACCGCTGCTTTGCTGGCAGTTGGCGTCGGGCCCAAGATTTGAAACTGGCCACTCAAAGCAAGCGTGCCATCGAGAAGCAGCTCAACACGGTAGGAGCCAGCGAGCAGCGGCTGCTGCGACGTGAGCGTGAACGTGAGAAGATTTGGTATATTGACGGGGTCAGGCCCTAACTCAGCGACTAGCTGGTCGTTGCGATACCAGCGTGTGCGCACGTCTGCACCGATGAGCGTGCCCGCATTCGGTACAAAAGCAACGATCGTCGTAACACCAGCGGGGAAGAGCGTAGCTGGCTGAATCCGCTGGATATCCGGTGCAATATTGGTCGCGAAGAGCAACTGGCGTTCCGGAACGGCGGTTGCTTCCTGGGCCATCCGCCCAGTGACGGTAAACACGATCGAGTCAATTTCCCGATCGTCGACAAGCAGGTGAACAGTATAGTCACCTACCTTCAGCGGCTGTTGCGGTTGCCAGGTTAAGACGATCCAGCGTGTGCTTGTCACTGGCTGGGGGATTGTACGAGTAGTCCGGCTAACTTCTGTGTCACCGAAATCCCAGACTGCTGAAAGCGTACTCTTACCAGGCAGCGCTGAGACTTCGACGACGAGATAGATCACCGCGGCATTCGCCGGGATTGTTGTCAGCTCACTCTTGGGTGCCTCGGTATCTGCTGCAATTGCTGTTGTCAGGACAAGCCTGCCGATCCGCGGCCCTGGATCAGGCGTTGGTGTCCCATCCGCGCTGCCCTGCCCTTGTGACAGCGGTAACGGTGCTGTCTGCGACGGTATTGGGCCGGGTACACGGGCACTATCGCTACAGGAAACGGTAAGAATGGTAAGGAGCAGGATAACCCCTGCTCGCAGCCATGCTTTCGGGTGAAATCGATGCGTCACGCACGGGCCTCATTCCGGTCGGTGGTAGGGGCCAAACGCCTCGTAATACTCCTGCGCAATCTCAACGGCCGTCTTGTGGACATAGATCCGTGTCGTTACGGGTGAAGCATGCCCTAAGATAGCCTGCACCGTTGATTCTCGTACACGGCGGCGGACCAGCTCCGTTGCAAGTCCATGGCGGAACGAATGCGGGGTGACAGCGCGCTCGACACCCACGGCTTCGGCCAGTTGATGGATAAGATGTTCAACTGTCCGCGGGCTAATTGCCCGACCAGGGCGCCCTGGTCGGTCCCGTCCGCTGAACGCTGGCAGCGAACCAGCACCCGGGCCGTGATCACCGCGCGCATGCCAGTAAGCAACGAGAGCCTCCGCCGTCTCCGCGTCAAAGTGCACTGTGCGGCTCTTGCCTCCCTTCGCGCGGTAAATGTGCGCTGTCCCCGACTCCAAGTCAATATCGCGTCGTCGCAGTGCACACAGCTCTGAGACTCGCACACCAGTACGATAAAGGAAAAGGACGATAGCGCGCAACTTCCGCTGACGCAGTTCCTGGGCTGGCTGCGGGCTGGGGGGCAATTGCCGTACATAAGCGACAATCCGCTCAAGGTCGCCTTGCTTCACGTCAGGTGGTGGTGGAGTAAACCGTGGCATGATGGTCGCAAGGCGTTCGCGAAGTTTCTCCGTTGAGATTGCTGGGTGTAGATCGTAGGCAATCAAGTAGCGATAGAACTTGCGCACTGCCGCCAATGTCGTCTGCGCTGTGCGCATCTGCGAGACTTCTTCGGGCGTCCGGACGTCATCTGGCATCACGCGAGTAATGAACGCAACGACGTGGTCTTCGGTCAATGCTGTCACGGGAGTGGTCGCAGGATCGAGGCCCTGCTGTTCATTGAGATCAAACAAAAACTTCTGTAACCCTAGGCGATAAGTCTTCTTACTCCGTGGGGAGAGTCGCAGCTCAGCGAAAAAGCGCTCAACAGCTTCGTGAATCGTTAGCATCGCTTGCCCCTTTCGCCAGCCTTTTGCGGATAGTGTACGTACACAATGATGAGGATGGCAAGGAATCGTGCGGTAGACAGCAGGCTGGAAAAGGAGTAAGACTATCCCGGGTTGAGTGGTAGGAGGGCTGAGCGAAAGAACAGCTCGCCTCTCAACCGACTAATCGTTGCTGGCAGCTGAGCCAACCGCTGAGTGGAAGGCTCTTGAGGAGTAGTAGACAATGGAGGATACGTCGGTCCAACGACCGAGCCCACTGGAAGGCTCGTCCCACCGCCTGACGGCGGCGGCCGCCGAGTTTACATTCATGGCCAGCCTTTTCGGCTTGTACTATGCGACCCGTGGCTTGGCCGCTGGCCGAGCCTATGAGGCTTTTACCCACGCGATGGAACTGATGCAGCTAGAACAGCGGTTGGGCATTTTCTACGAGCGCGGTATCCAAAGCTGGGTCCTGACAATGGCGCCGCTGGTGCGCTTCCTGAATTTTATCTATGCCTATACCCATCTCACAGCCGTCATCCTCTTTGGCCTCTGGGTGTACTGGTATCGTTCGCGGTATTACCGCACAGTGCGTGCTGTGTTCCTCATGGTTCTTTTCAGCGGCTTGCTCTGTTACATTCTTATCCCGATGGCCCCGCCTCGCTTCTTCAGCTGGCGCGGTTTTGTCGATACGCTTGCCCTGTATCAAGGAATTAATTATGACAACCAGCACGTTGAAGTCTTTTACAACCCCTTCGCAGCCATGCCGAGCCTTCATGCGGCCTTTGCCCTCTTCTGTGGCCTTGGCATCATTCGGATTGCTCGGCACTGGGTGCGATGGATTTTCGGACTTGGCTTTCCTCTCCTGATGGCATTAGCTGTCATCGGTACTGGCAATCATTACGTCTTTGATGTCTTAGCTGGATTCACCTTGGCGAGTGTCGCCTGGGCAGTCGTGCCGCACTTTGTTCCGCCTGGGGAACTGCCAGATTTCCCCTGGGAACTCTTCCTGGCACCGTTTACTCAGCGGACAGCACCTGTTCGCGCTGACTCAGTAACAGTTGTGCGGCGGCGTCGCTAACCGTTGAGCGATCTGCTGCCACTGCGCGCGTTGGGTGTAGCTGCATATCAAACGCGCCGGTCTGAACAAGATACCGACGTACTTCGCATGGTGATGCATCCCGCGAGCAGACGCCAACGGGCCATGCATGGCAGGCGGGAACATGTCGAAATTGCCGTTCGCTGCCAAATAGAAAAAAGACCCAGGCTCGTGGTGTGACTCGGTGGATTTCTTCAAGCGCGACAAATGGATCAGCATCTGGCAGTACCGGGGTCAAAAAGACGACCTGAGGTCGGCACACTGCCAGTATCTGCCGTGCCTCGCTCCAGTACCCGGTCTGCCAGATGCCGGAGGAGCCGTCGAGCGCGATTTCGAGCACGTGGCGGAAGCGCGTATCACCGTCAACGAGCAGAATTTGGGGTGACTTCTTCATAACTCCCTCGTCACACAACAGTGCAGCCCTTCTCACTATGACTGGGTATCGGCAGCATATGGGTAGTGAGACGAGGGAATTGCGTCTTCAGTTTCGGGAAACTCTTGGGTGATTGCACTCAGCCGATTACCCTAGTCCATAAGGACTACGCCCAATACCCCAATGAGGACAGCGCACACGGCACAAATGGCCTGCCTCGTGCAACGCTAGGCCGCGACAGTGTAGCCAGCGTCTTCAATGCCAGCACGAATCTGCTCATCGCTTACCCGGTCATCTGCCTCAACAGTGACTTGCTTGGTTACCAGATCGACCTGTACGTGGCGGACACCGTCCAGTCGCTGCAGCGCCGTGGTAATTGCACGGACACAATGCTCGCAGCTTACATCAGGCACCTGGTAGACACGCGTGATCATCATCCACCTCCAATACCTATACCCCGTACCCCTTCAAGGATATCGCGGCTGTCGTCTTGTGTCCACCCCGGTGGAGTCTGACCGTCCTGGCCGCAGCTGACATGGTATGCTCGTACTCAGGGAGTGAGGGAGTGGTGATTGAGCAACCAATGTCGTCGATAACGTGGCTCACGCCGCGTTTCATCGTTGCTAACCGTGTGCCGCCATTTGCTATCGACCTTGCGTTCCGTATCGCAAGCGCTGCAATTCTCTCACGTACTGGCCGCTATCGATTTCTCTTCGCGGGCATTGGTGCGCGCCAACTGGCGATGACGCTCCGTCACATTCGTGGGCTGCATGCATGGCCAAGTGCTTGGGTTCGGACTGCGCACCATTATCTCAGTGCAGCAGCCGAGCACCGCCGGCATGGCGCGTGGCGCGAAGCTATTTCTTGCCAGCGCGCGGCGGCGCTCTGCTATCATTTTGCCCAACTCTTCGTTATTGACGACATCTTGCGCCGGCGCGCACTCTATCGCGAGGCCGCTCGGCTTTTTCGTGCTGTCGCCCCGCTGCTGACGCCACCGGCTGAGCCGATCGCCGTGCCCTGGCGCGGGTTCAATCTTCCGGGATACCTGCGCCTTCCGCAGCAGCCGTCGCCGCGCTCTCAGCCGTTTCCGCTTGTCGTCTTCCTCAACGGCTCAAGTACTGCCAAGGAAGAAACCGTTCATTGGGCGCAGCCGTTTCTGGCACGCGGTATTGCCGTTCTGGCTCTTGATACACCAGGTAGTGGCGAAGCATGGGATCAGCTCCCAGCTGCCCCAGGACAAGAGGACCTGGCTGATGCCCTCTTGTGCTTTGCTGAAGGTCACCCCGCTCTCTCGGCTGATCGTGTCGCTGTATTGGGCCTGAGCTTGCGCGGCGCGTATGCTGTCCAACTTGGCGCACATCAGCCTGCACTTGCGGCGGTGCTGGCCGTTACCCCACCATTTCTGCCTCGTCCATACCTCAAGCTTTTGCACCCTCTTGTGCGCCACGATGTCGCGTTTTCGCTTGGTATTCCGCCGACCATGCTCGAGCAACTGGTTGATCGCCTCGCCCTCAGCGATATTGCTCCGCGACTGCGCCAGCCCCTCTTTGTTGTCGGCGCCGGCAATGACCTCGTTGTCCCGCCAGCGGAGGCCGTTCGGCTCTACCGGGCAGCTGGTGGGCCCAAACGCCTCCTCTATCTTGAGCGAGCTAATCACGTTGCCTTTACCCACCTTGAGCAGTGGACAACTGTCGCTGCTGAATGGTTGGCTGATCGTTTCGCGTTGCATCTGTAACCGTCGGCGCAACAGCCCGACATTGCGCGCTCCCCCTCATTCCTGCGTGGGTAAAGCGTAATAACCCTTCGGTAATTATCTTATGTCAAGTTCAGCAAGGGTCGCGATTGCCCTTTCCTGTTCGCCTTCTGTCCAGCTTGGACATGGGGTATCGTGTTGCGGCAACTTGCTGTTGTCATCCCCTTCTGCTTGACAGCGGCGAGTGTGTAGTTGTGACATTGATCACGGTGCGGCGTGGGATTGGTTGCTTCCGCGTGTTCCTTGCAATCCGTTCTCGTGCGGCTGTCGGTGGTGGTCACCAGTTACCTCCATGTGCTGGACCGGGCTGGCTACGATATGCTCTCCGGCTTCATTGCCCCTCCTCTTCAGTGGCAATGACAAAGCCGGTGCAAGCAAACTGTTTGCACCGGCACACAGCACAGCGCTTGTTCATGAGAGGGTTGCAGCTTGACTAGGCGCCGGGTTCAGGGACAGGCTCTTCTTCCGGCTCGGTTAGTCCATCACCGCTGACAGCACCGTTCTCGTGGGCTGTTGGCGTGAGCTGCGCCGTTGCTCGCTCAGCAGCTTGGCGGGCATCGAGCGTTTCAGCCGGTTCGGGCAACGGTGGCGGGACAACGAGCGTGAATTGCCCAAGGATCTCACGGAGTTGTTGCTCATTCAGTTCATCGCGCTTGAGCAACTCTTCCGCAATGGCGATAACCGCCTCACGGTTCGCCTCGAGCAGTCGTTTGACGTTCTCAAACTGGTGCTGCAAGATCCGCTCGATGCGTTGCTTACGGAAGAGGTCGGGCACCATCTGGTTGTACGGCAAGACAGAATAGAGGCTACCATCCATCCCCCAGATCGAAACGGCAAGGTTGGCCAAATGCGTCGCTTGGGCAAGGTCGTTGGTCACGCCGGACATTTGGATGCCAAGGAAGAGTTCTTCCGCTGCGCGTGAAGCGAGTGCGACTTGAATCTCAGCCATAATCTCATCGCGTGTGCGGGTAAAGCGCTCCTCGGTTGGCTTCGTGGCTGAGAAGCCAAGGGCCTCACCATGCCGAATAATGGAAACTTTGACCACGCGATTGCGCGGCTGAAGCAGAAACTGGGCTAATGCATGGCCAGCTTCGTGATAGGCGATGCGTCGCCGCTCTTCCTCCGTCATCGAGCGGATCGGCTGGCGCAAACCGAGTTCGTGCATCTCACGCGCAGCGGTGAAGTCTTCGTAGGTAATGTAGTTACGGCCAGCGAAATGAGCATGAACCACTGCTTCATTAATAACATAACGGATTGCCGCGGGTGTATAGCCGATAGTGTCGTAGACCATGTAGTCGATGGGGATATTGGGGTCGTACTTGACCTTTCGCAAATAGTACTCGATGATCTCACGCCGCCCCTCAGCACTCGGTGCATCGACAACAATCTTGCGGTCGAAGCGGCCTGGACGGAGCAAGGCCGGGTCGAGTGCCTCAGGCAGGTTCGTGGCAGCAATTGTCAGCACAGGCGGCAACTCGGCCGGTCGACGACGCAGGCCGAGGGCGCGCAAGAGCTTGCCGAACCAGGTCAATTCCTGTGGGGGAGGATCAAGCTGCAGGAGCAGCTCGTTCAGCATGCCATTGCCTCCCCAGCCAAAGAGCGGACCAAGAAAGCCGGGGCCGCTTCCGTACCGACCACCGCGTGAAGCACCAATGGCATCGATCTCGTCGATGAAGAGGATGCACGCACCATACTTGCGGGCCAACGAGCGCGCCTTCCGGTAGAGCATCATGATGCGCAAGTTGCTTACACCGAAGAACATATTCTGGAATGACGGCGCGCTCGCATAACCGAAAGGCACACCGGCTTCCGTACTAATCACTTGGGCAAGGTACGACTTCCCAGTGCCTGGTGGGCCGACCAGGAGCAGGCCGCGGATGACTTCGCCCCCCATTTCCTTAAATTCCTTAACACCACGCAGTAACGTGACGATCCGCCGAGCTGACTCGAGCACTTCGGGGTTGCCCTTGTAGTCGGCGAATGACACACCTGTCTCACCCGGCTTAACCCAGTAGGTACGGCCGCGGCCAAGGAACCAGAAGATTGCGCCAAACTGAACAATGACGAACACAATGGCGAAGGCAATTTGCAACAACGCAAAGAGAATCGTGAGGACAATTGGCCCCCACACCTCACGCGATGGCCAGGCCCAGAGATAGAAGGCCAGACCTAGCAACGCGATCAGGAGCAATTCGCGCGCGTGAAACCGTACAAGATCGACGAGACCTTGCAAGAATTCGTCGATCTGCGCTTCGAGATCGTCACGGTACCGTGGCCGCGGCTCACCGCTGAGTGTGGTCGGTGCAGGGTCTATTCGTCCAGCCATCTTCGCCCCCTCGGTCGGTTACGACTGCTGGAGTTGTGGTGTGTCGACGTTGAGGATCTTGCCCGCTGGGTCAACGACGAACACCTGATAAACGTAGGCACTGCGTCCAGCATCGTTATGCACTTCGGTCACGTAGAAGTAGTAGCGCACGCCGTTATTTAACCGATATCCACCGATATAGATGCTGTCACCGTAAGCGATGCCGCTCTGCCGTGCCTCTTCGATCGCGCTGGCGAAGGTCGAAAGGCTTCCGCCAGCAGCCAGGCTGCGGGCCTTTGTCGTGTCACTCATCGCATCCCACATTTCTTGTGCGTTGAACGTCCGCTGGCCTTCAAGATAGCGAAGCACGGCTTCAGTTGGCTGGATAGCGGGCGCCATCGCGACCGTCGGCTGAGATGGTTGCGTTGGGCTAGCAAGGTGCGGGGCAATGATATTGTGGAAGATCAAATAGGCTGCAATGGCGAACAGCAAAATCAGGGTAAAGTGTCGCCAGAGCAGGCGAATAGTAGCAATGATCACCCAGAGGACATTGCGCACAACCCAACGCAGCCCGGTGGCGAGTCCGAGCACAGGATTACGCCGGCGAGGAGTGGGGAGGTAGTCAACGTCTGCTTGTGACGGGGCAACTTCTGGGAGGCCCATAGCACGTAGCCCTTCGGCTCACTCTAGACGAAAACCGCGCCACTGCAATGTGCTTATGAGGGATTGTAGCACGCGAGGTAGCATGCAGCCGAAACGTCACCTCGTGCCGTCCACCCGGGTGGATCTTTCATGTGGGATAATTTTACATAAAAGAATAAGCGTGCTCTCGTTGCAAAAACGCTATCATGCGATAAACCATGGCCAGTATCGCGTTGGTACGATAGCCGCGGTGCTGCCATGGACATTGCGCGATCTGCCACTTCTCGGGCATGCCGATCGGTGCTAGGCTGAAGAGCAGTAAAAGAGAGGAGTGTGGCATGGGAGAAGAGCAGCGCGCACCTGGGCCGCTCCACGATGTGCGCGTTCTCGATCTCTCGCGCGTGCTCGCTGGTCCATTCTGCACAATGCTGCTCGGCGATCTTGGGGCAGACGTGATCAAGGTTGAGCAGCCAGGGCGTGGCGACGATACACGGCAGTGGGGCCCACCGTGGGCCGGCGGAGAAAGCGCGTATTACTTATGCGCGAATCGCAATAAGCGCAGCATCACCCTCAACTTCAAGCACCCCGAAGGGCAGGCAATCCTCCACCAACTGATTAGCCAATCTGACGTGGTTGTCGAGAATTTCCGGCCTGGCACGCTCGAGCGGCTAGGGTTAGGCTATGACACCCTTACAGAGCGCTATCCCCAACTTATCTGGTGCACCATCACTGGCTACGGCCTTGAGGGCCCATACGCCGATCGCGCCGGTTACGACTTTGTGGCGCAAGGGGAATGCGGCCTCATGAGCATTACCGGCGAACCGGATGGCGAGCCAATGAAGGTTGGCGTGGCGGTGGTTGACCTCTTTGCCGGACTCTTCGCCGCGAGCGCGATTTTGGCAGCACTGCACGCCCGAGGCCAGACAGGCCGCGGTCAGCGTATCGATGTTCCGCTCCTCTCGGCAGGCGTGGCGATGCTTGCCAATGTCGGCAGCAATTACTTAGTCTCAGGCGAGTTGCCAAAGCGCTACGGGAATGCCCATCCCAATATTGTGCCGTACCAGACGTTTCGCACACGCGATGGCTGGATTACAGTTGCTGTTGGCAATGATCGCCAGTTTCGTCAGCTGTGTCAGATCCTTGGAGAGCCGCAGCTTGCTGACGACCCGCGTTTCGCCACGAATCCCCAGCGAGTGCAGCACCGTGAGATCCTGATCCCGCTTTTACAGGAGCGCTTCCTCCAGCGTGACGCGGCCGAATGGCTCATGGCTCTTTATGAGGCTGGTATCCCAGCCGGCCCGATCAACACGGTTGCTGATGTCGTTGCCCATCCGCAAATCCGCTATCGAGGCCAGATTGTGACCGTGCCGCATCCAACTGCTGGAACGATTCAAGTGATCGGGCCGCCGTTCTTGCTCTCTGGCACACCAGCACAGATACGCCGTGCACCACCCTTGCTCGGCGAGCATACGGACGAAGTGCTCCACGAGCTTCTTGGGCTGAGCGAGGA
>ERZ795042.432-NODE-432-length-34466-cov-6.417250_pt1 | contig 34466 bp, 47 predicted proteins | sample MGYA00375126_ERZ795042 | MGnify/ENA primary metagenome ERZ795042 (study PRJEB30171, sample SAMN05518105) | compost metagenome | isolation source: Feedstock adapted compost from Newby Island compost facility, Milpitas, CA | place: USA:Newby Island compost facility...
GATCTACACTCTTGCCCTACACGACGCTCTTCCGATCTATGGATAGGCGCCGTACCGACCACGACAGGAAGCCCAGATGACGCCTCCACCGGCGGAGAAACGGATGTGGGAACCTCGGTAGTATAAACCCCGTGCCTGTAGGCCATCACTTACCGCCCCCTTTCAGGTAATTCTCAACTTGGTTGAACCATACACTTTCTGCTGTTCCGCCCTTTCCAATCGCCACAACCGTCTTCGTGAGGTCTTCGACCGGCACTAAAAGACGGCGAATCGCCGGGCACTTTTCGATGTGCGGCGACAAGTAATCAGGCACTCCACCGCGAAACACGGTGAATTGCAGTAATTGCCCGTTGGGAAAATTTGGTCCGCAGTAGACGAGTTGCTCTGCGGCTTTTTCAACTTCCGGTTTGGCCTTGCGCGAAGACATCTTCGAGATAGCCTCCCTCTTCCTCGGTTCTTGGAATGACCACGTTGACGGTCATTAAAGCCACCCATTCCGGGAATGGTTGTTCTTCGGGGAGTTCCATTTTCACCGGATACTCCACCTTAAAGGGACCGAAAAACTTCTGCTTCAGCAGGGCATGCTTGATCCGGGTCAGCACATTCAACGCATCACGCCAGCCGTCCGCCGCTTCCTCGCTGTAGGTTCCGGCGATTATACGCACGATGGCGGTGTCTTGCTGCCCGTTGTCTTCATCCTCTAGGTACCTAACCACGACATAGGGGTAATCCGGCGGATTTTGGTCCTGGCCGGGTTTCTTTTCCCCTAGATAGCCGCCGATCACCTGCGGCTCCTTCTTGATTCCGGTGACGTTGGAGTTGAGCACAAACTCCTTAACGACCTGCCGAATGAACTTAACCAACTCATCCACCAAAACAATCGGCGTCATGGCTCTTCCTCCATCAGTCCTTCAGGAAACGTCGGATCTCATGCTCCAGGCGATCATCCAGGCGTTCCGCCGCTTTTTCCTCGACCCATCTCCGCACGTCCTCGGACTCCAGCATCTGAGGCACCGACGGACCGAAGCGTTCAATGATGGGCAGTCTCGGCTTCCCCGCCCGGTGGAAGACCCCAAGGTGGCCGGAGGGCATACGAGCGACAAAAGCCTTCTCCACCGTACCGCCGGCGCCCCTCTTCACGCGCACCACAATCGGCCTCTTGCGCCGGGGCTGGGGCTGCCTCGGAGTGACCCGAAACTTGGTGAGCGGAAAGAGGTGCCCCCTTGATATCACAATGGCGTGGAGATCGCTGGGGGTCGCCTTATAGATCTTGATTGTTTGGATGACATCTTGGTGCCGCACGTAATACGTCTCGCGCACCTTCCGGGCCGCCTCGGTCCTGGCCGTTTCTGCGGCCCGGTTGATGGCGTTCGCCATAGCTCGGGGAGCCGCCCCCGGGACCTTCGCCAGCACCCTTTCCGCCCTTTCCATTTGCTCCAGCGTAAGCTCAATCACGCCTCGTTCGCCTCCAGTGTGATCTCCAGCACTCCGTGACTTTCGCTGCACTCGGATATGAGGTACAATTCCCCATCCACACGCATGTGCTGGCCGACCACGGGTCTAGTGGCCAAGTCTTCCTTCCGCACAAAAAGGACCTTGGAATTGACGTAAATACCCTGGGACGAGCGATACAATTCCACCGGTTCCCGGGGGCGTTCTTTCAACACATTTTCATCCAGGACACAGACAACTTCTTTCCCGTCGATATCATGCAGTTCCCCGAATTCATCGAGGGAAAAGAAGATATTCAGATCCCGAATTGCGTGTTCTTTGAAATTCATTGCTCTTCCCCGTCCACCACGACGTCACCGCCGTCGAAGTCCGGAAGGCCCAAGTCCTCTTCATCTTCGGTGGCCGCTTCGTGGGAGTTCAGCCAGTCTTCCAGAAGCCTGACAGCCGTCTTCCTGGGCTCGGTCTTCCCCATCTCCGCCTCAAGAAGAGCCCGCACCTCCTCCACGTCTTCCGCCGTTTCGAGGTACCTCTTCAATTCCTCGATGGTCATATCCGCTACAGGGGGAACAGCCTTTTTACCCGTCGGATCACCCAGGATAGGGCCCAGAAGCCCTTCCTCCGCCGGCGCGATGGCCCCCTGCTTCAGCAGAGACTCCACATCTTCCCTCTCCGCAAGAAAAAAGGAGCCTTTAGGGTAAAAGGCCCCTTTGTGTTTAACAATCCCTTTTCTTACTTCAAACTGCACTGAAGTCCACCCCCTAACTGGTTACCGTGTTAATCACGGCCCAGGCGGAGACGTCAAACGGCTTCGGAATCGGGCGAGACTTGACGATGAGAGATTTCGTGTCCGTATCCCGGTTCACCGTCACCTTAGCCACCCTCGGCCCTTCCACGGTGACAAAATCGATGGAACCTTCCGGGATGATTGTGTTGGCTCCGTACAGCATTTCACCCAGATTCACGGCCCCGACAATCACCTTGTGGGGTTGAATGTAGGGTTTCAACTGCTCGTCCGTCTCATCGTAATACCAGGCAATGTATTGATACAGGTCCAACCCCAGATCCGTCAACCGTCCGATGTAGGCATAGCCGTTTCCGTTTTGAATGTTGAGCTGCGGATTGATGGCCCCAAATTGGGCATAGCGCAGGTCCAGCTTGTTCATGAACTTCTCGTCTTCGCGCAGGTTCGCCCAGGCTCCCTCACCCAAGATGGCCACGGTGGGATTGTATCCGGCTTTCCGAACCAGCGAAACCGCATTATACAGGTCCTCGTATTTATTGGAACCCGGGTCGTTCCACTGGTCCGTTCCGGTGAGGTTGATCACGTTGTCAAAGCCGTAATCGATGACATCCGTCCTCACCTCTTGGGCCGTGTCATCCACATAGCCCGTGACCGTTACGGTCCCGGTTTGCAGCAGCTCCGCCAACATGACCTCTTCTCGGCGCACAATCATGTCATCAAGCTCCTGGTAGTCCTGCTGCATCAACTCCAAGGCCCTTTCTTCCGGGGTCAACCCCCCAAACACCTGCTCCCCAGGGAGCCTTGTCTGCAACAGATCGGTGTCGTAAGGAGCCGAGATGTTGATGAACGGCGGAGTGTAAATCTCCGTGCGATACCCATCTCTCCGAATGTTGACAGGACGAGACCCCTCCGCCACAAACGGAGCCACCCTTTGCCGGTTTTTGCGAAAGTCCATCAGGACATGCTTAGTCGCAAAAGTGGAAAAGCTGGGGGCAAAGGTGTCCCGCAGAAAGGTCGTGACCGGCATCCTTTTCTGGAACGCCGGCTGCATGGTTTGAGGCTCATAAATCCCGATATTCCCTCCGGTGGCCATGGCCACGTTTTGTGGACGAGCCAACCAGTTTACCACAGTGCTGTGCTTGATTTTCAACTCCATCACCCTTTCCGTCAGAGATTAATAATCCGTCTTAAAGTAAATGTTTCCGGCACGAAGCTCCTCCTGGTGCGCCTTGACATCGTCTCCATCGGCCACGTAAAGCGAGTCGTAATTAAAGAGGCCGGAGGTAAAGACCACGGCCTTCTTATCGCCGTCAGTCGTATCAATTTCTTCGGCCAGGACTACCGAAGCCACTTCGCTCCCGTCCGTGCTGGTAGCACTCACCAACCGATACTTGCCTACATTCGGGTCTGCCTCGGCAGTCACTTTGCCCAACACCGCCCCGACTTGCAGCACCCCTTGACCTCCTGCCACAGTCACCGACGAGGTCATGGCCGGGATCTCCGTGCCCGCAAACAAAGTCCGCGTTTCAACCACTCCGAATTCCGCCATTTTTCACCTTACCTCCTCCGGATATTTTGGGGACGACCCAACTGAGAGGCCGCCGCGATTCGGTTGAAAATCTCATTCAGGTCTTTCAGGTTGCCTAGGTCGTACTCCTTCTCCGCGACCTGATCCGTCGCTTGCGCCTGCACCTGGTCCGTCCCGGCCTTTTTGTTGGCCTCGACAGCCGCCTCGAACAGGCCGGGGTTGATGATTTTCCCTTCCTTCAGGGCCCGGTAGGCCAACTGCTCCGCCGTCATCGGGTTCTCCCCGTACTTGGCCTCCCGGACCAGGTCGGGGTCGATGCTGGCCGCAATGGCGTCGATGGCCTTCAAGCGTTCCCGCTCTTTGGCAACTGGATCTTCCGCAGCCGTTCCCTGCGTGTTCGCCTGTGGAACCTGCGGCGCAGCAACGCCGGTCACTTGCTCTTCCCTAGCTTCTGCGGTCTTTTTTTCATTCATTTCCCTCGACTCCCCTTTCTTTTTCAAGAGTTCGTTCCTCAGCTTGTTAATCACCTGACGGGGCAGTACCTGAGCAGAAGTAGAGGCGACCAGGGCAAGGGAGGCTTCCTCGTCGAACATGATCTCGTCGACAAACCCCTTCTCCAGCGCCTCCTGCGCAGTGAGCCACGTCTCCTGGTTCATGAGACGCAACAGTTCGGATTCACTCAGCCCACTTTTCAGCCGGTACGCATTGGCGATGGACTTGTTCCACCCCTTCAACACTTCCGACTCGTGGGCGTGGCCCCGGTAATCCCCGATGCTCACCGACGACACGTTGTGGATCATGATCTGGGCGGTCGGGCTGATCATCACCTTGTCCCCGGCCATGGCGACCACCGAAGCAGCCGACGAGGCCACCCCGACAATCTTCACCGTCACATTCCCCGGGTACTCTTTCAGGGCCGTGTAAATTTCGGACCCCGCATACACGTCCCCGCCAGGGGAGTTGATGTAGACCTCCAGATCCTCCCCTCCCGCCTCTTCCATCGCCTGCAAAACCATCGCCGGCGATGTCGATTCCATCTCCAACCAGTCGTAAATCCACTGGTCGTCGTTCGCCACGATGACCCCCTTGATGTCAATCCTCTTGGCCATTTCCCGTCTCACCCCCCTTCCACGGTTATCCGCTCCCCATTCTGCGGAAGGCCCCTTCTCGCCTCCCACTCCCGGCGGAGCACGTCGATATTGGACTCCCAATCCATGCCCGTCAGTTCCGCCGTCTCCCGCTCATGCGTACTGAACCCGTGCTCAATACGCTTGACCGCCGCCTCGACCTCCTTGATCGGGTCGATTTGGCCGGGGGACGGGCCAATCCACATGGCATGGCTCCAGAGCTTCCGCCGGACCGGGTCCTGGAAGAAACCCGGCGCTTGAATCCGCCCCGTGGCCACGGCCTCAAAGAGCCAGGTCTCATAAATGGGCTGGCAAAAGGCGGCGGCAAACCAGTCGCGCCGGTCGCGGAACGGGCGCCAAGCTTGCAGGAGAGCCGCCCGGCTGGCCGAGTAGCTGCTGTTGAAGACCCCCAACAGCATCTCGTAAGGAATGTCCAGGGCCGCGCCCACAAGCTGCGCCATGGCCCGGGTAAAGGCTTCGAACCCGGCCACAGGGTGCTTCGGCTCCCCGAATTTGACGTCCTCGCCTTGCGCCAAGACGTTGATGGTCCCCGGCCCCATCTCGTAGCTCGCCAGGCGCTCCTCTGGAGGAAGCGAAAGCCGGTCATCGCCCGTAATCGAATCTTCGAAAGGAAGATCGTTCGTGGGTCCCTCGCTGAGAATGAAAGCCGTGAAGAAACTGTTCACGATGGCCGCCGCAATTTCGGCTTCCGTGTACCGGCTCATCTGCTTGAGCTGCTCGATGACCGTGGCCAGGTAGGGGACTCCCCTATACTGCTCCGCCCGCTCCGGGTCGATGACAAAAAGCACGTTGGGCAGTCCCGTCACGGAATTGACGGCCTCGACCCTGGCCCATTGCAGGGGCTCCCGCGTCGACAGCAAGCTGTTGGGGTACTTATTGCTTATCCAGTAAGCCACCACCCTGCCCTCCGGGTCGGTTTCCACCCCGCTGTAAATCTTCCCGCCGCCGGGCAGCTCCACGTACTCCGTGGTGTAGTCCTCCGAAAAAACGCGCTCGGAGAAAGCCGACAGGGAAGAAGCGGGAGTGGCAAGCCTGTCCCCTTCGATGAGGTGCAGCCTGAGGCGGTACGGGTTCATTCCCTCCGGGGCTCCATACTTGAGCACGCACAACGAGTCTCCGTTCAACAGCCAACCAACCAGCGCAATCCTCTGGGCGTCGTAGAAGTCGTTGAGTCCTGTATGATCCACCTTCGACGAGGCCCAGAGGTCGAACTCGAACTCCGTGCGTTCCTCCCACTCCTTGGCCTGCTGCGGCGTCAGCCCCAAACGGCGGTAATTCAGTTGGCACTTCAAAGTCAGGCCAGAACCCAAGATGTTGGACTGGTTTTTCTTGATGGCGCTGGTCGCCAGGCCCCCCGACATGTAGAGGTCCCGGCTTCGCTCCCGCAGGAGCCTGAGATTATTCCCGATGTCCTCTTGGGGGCTCCGGCTGGTACTCACCCAGCCCTTCATGGACGACTTTCTTCGGCTGGCCCCGCTGTGAGAGTAGCCGCTGTTGGTGAACCGCTGCAACATAGAAAGCCTTGCGCGAGCCAATTCCCGCCGCAAGGCCCTCTCAGGCGATATCCAGGCGATGGCTTTGTCGAGCAAGTTCACAATTCACACCACCCCCTTCACAGGTCGCGGTAAATGATTCTGTACGATTTACGACGCCCCAGGCCGCCTTCCTCCAGGGCCGCCTCCAGCTCTTCTTTCCGCTTCTCCAGCTGGCGAATCTCCGCCTGCACCGCCGGGAGCGTCGCCCGGGTGATTTGGCGGCTGCCGATGGAGTACGATTGGGCCCCCTCCAAGATGGCCGCTTCCGCCTGGTAGTAGAGTTCCAGCCGGCGCTTTACCTCTTCCAGTTGTCTTTGCAGCCGGTCTCGTCTCCGCATTTTCGTCACCTACCACAGATTGGCTCTTTTCACCAGAGCCCTTTTTCTTGGCCTTTGCTCCTGCTTTTCCGCAGGCTGCCCGGTTCCCTTGATCCGCTGCTCCAACGCGTCATAGTTCGGATTCAGGATCTCCTTTGCGGCCAGCGCATAGACCCGGGTATCAAGTGCTTCGTTCCGAGCGTGAGAGGATATCTTCTCCCAGACGTAGCGGGTCTGGCCTTTCACGATCCTGGGTACCAATCGTTCCGAAAGGAGCCCCTGGAAGTAGTAGCGGTCATACCCACGTCGCTCATCCTTCGGAAAATGACAGTACTTCGGGCCGGGCTCCTGCACCCGCAAAGCGGAGTAGACGCTGCTTTTTCCGTCGTCCACCCCAAGGATTACCAGAAGAGCCTTCTCCTTGTTGTTCCTCGTGTACCGATGGATGAGAGGGATGCCAGGCCCCCCTTGCCCTTTAATGGAGAGGATTCTCCGGTGCTCGTTTTTCTTCGTGAACTTGTAAATCGCGGAGGTAAAATGGCCGCCGGAGTCGACGCAGGCGCATGCGATCTTCAAGCCCTTTCCGTCTTTGAATCGAAAGACCTTACTCAGCACGTCGTCAAGCTGCTGGAGGGTTTGAGGATCATCCGGTTTTCCAATGATGACGCCATACTCGATGCCCCAGCTTTCATCCCCGTGCCCCCAGCCGACGATTTCATACTCCAGGCGGTCGTCTTGTGTATCCACCCCCGCCGTCAGGAGTAGCACACCGTCCGGAAGATCTGCGGGATATTCCTCCCGGCGACTAAGCAGGGAATCCTCCTCCATCTGGTCGCCTCGGTCCTCCCACGTCTCGGCAAGTACGGTGTTTGTAAAAGCCTTGAACAGTTCAGGATGGTCTTTTGACTCCAGAAACTCCTGGACAATATCTCTCCAGGACGACCAGGGGGAGACGAATGCATTCAGCCAGAAACTGCGGACCCTGTTTTTTAGCCCCACAGGGTTCCCGGGAATCCACTTTCCCGGCTGCTTCTTTACCTCGTGCTCTCCGAAATGTTCCAAACAGCTAGGGCAACGCCAGTAAACCTCGTGCACTTGATAGACCTTTCGGTGGCCGATCTCTTGCGAATCATAGTCGAAGCGAATATCCCGCAGAACGATGGGGTGATATTCGCCGCATCTCGGGCATTGAATGCTCCATTTTTCCTGCGTCCCCCTTTCATACGCCAACTCAATCCTGGACAAACCTTTAAGCGTCGGCGTAGATACAAAGACTTTTTTCCTGTTCCAGAAGTTGGTCGTCCTTTTCTCAGCCAGAGCGAGAGGATCACCTTCTGTTCCCGCGCTCGCAGGGAAACGGTCGACCTCGTCCGCCAGGAGGATGCGAATGGGCCGCATAGCCAATCCCGAGGGAGAGTTGGCACCGACCAGTGTGATATGGCCCCCGGGAAAGGTTTTGTGCAGGAGGGTGTTCCCACTGTCCCGGCTTTTGGCGTCCGCAACTTTCCCGCGCAGCGCCGGCGAATCCCGAATCATGGGGGCCAGGCGGTCCTTGGAAAAGGCCTCCGCAATCTTGTCAGTCGGCATGATCAGGAGGATAGGCGCAGGGTCGAAGTCAATGTGATACCCGATAATGTTCAGGAGTATCTCGGTCTTTCCCACCTGGGAGGACGTCATGACAACAACCGTCTCGACTCGTGAGTCGTGGATGGCGTCCATGATATCCCGCTGATACGGCGCCCGTTCTGTCCTCCACTGCCCTGGCTCAGGCGAGGACTCAGGAGAAAGCCGGCGGTATAAATCTGCCCACTCAGAGACCGTCAGTTCCGGCGGCGGAGCTACCACCTTGACAATTTCCCGGAACAGAGCCACCGTGTTATTCGCGCTCATCAGGGCCACCGCCCTGGGTCACCTCTTCCGTGGTCGTTTCTTCGCCGCCGCCAAGTACCAGGGTGTCCTTACTATGCTGGTAGAAGACTTCCGGGTCGTACTCGGAAAGCTCCGCCAGCGCCTCATACACTTCCGCCTTCAGAATGTCCTGAATCACCGCAATGTCCTTCTGGTCAATCAGCTTCGGAGCCGCCCGGGTGGGAATGGCCAAGCAGCGAGCCCGGAAAGCGCCGAGCATGTCATTCATCACCCGCCGCACGTCTTCCGAACGGTGGAGTTCCCCCCGCATGACCTGGACCTCAAGTTCCGCCTTTTGCCGATTGGCTCGGGTCAGCAGAATCTTCTCCTTCTGCAGGTCGCTGTCCGTATTGCCGCGCCCAAAAGCCCGCTCCTGCAAATACTTGATGTACCCCTGAATGGTTGGCGCCAGTTCATACCGGCCTTGGGCCGCCTGCTGGATCACGCCCTCCTTGGTAAGCTGTTGGATTCGTCGCTCCGTCAAATTGAACAGTTTGGCAATGACCTTCGTGGGATACAGCGGAGCACCGGGGTCGCTTTTCATCAGGCCATCACCACTCTTTCTGTCTCGACTTCGTCAAAGGTTTTCCCAGAGCTGGCCAGGACGGCCTTCTTTCCGGTGAAGTCTTGCCAGCGACGCACGATGACGTCGCAGTATTTCTCGTCCAGTTCAACCAATCGGGCCTTCCGTCCCGTCTTTTCACAGGCAATCATGGTGGAGCCCGACCCGCCGAACGGGTCAAAGACCACATCCCCGCGCTTCGAGCTATTCTTTAGCATGTCAATGATTAGACCCACCGGCTTCATCGTGGGATATTCTGCGCTTCGCGCCGGCTTTTCGTGCCGGAAAATCGTCGGCACAACCTCCTCCACCGTGATGTCGGTTCCTCCGATGATGACCGACGTGGAGCCGAGGTCGATCTGGTACCTCCCATCCGGGAGCTGGACGAAGGGGAGGTCATCCAACGCCTCAATGACCGTCGTCTGCTTCCGGCCTCCGTACCAAGCATGCGCCGCCCCCGGCTTCCAGCCGTAAAGGATAGGCTCGTGCTTCCACTGGTAGTCCGACCGGCCCAGCACCATCGTGTTTTTTACCCAGATGAGACACCCAGAGAGTTTGAACCCCGCGTCGATGAACGCTCGCCTGAAATTGAGTCCCTCGGTATCCGCATGTGCGACATAGATGGGGCCTCCTTCCTTCAGGGCAGAGAACATCACCCCGAAAGCTGCAACTAAAAAGGAGCAGAATTCCTCCTGCTCCATCTTGTCGTTTCGGATTTTCAGGGCGTCTTTGGTTTTGCCGACGTAGTCCACGTTGTAAGGAGGGTCGGTCCAGCACATATCGCACAATTCCCCGTTCAACAGGGCCTGGACTTCCTCCCACGACGTGGAGTCCCCGCAGAGCAGCCGGTGATCCCCAAGCATCCAAAGATCCCCGCGCCGGGTCACCGTCGGTTCTTCCGGCTCCGGTGCCTCGTCGTCATCGATTAAACCAACGGCCTCTTCCTCATCCCCCAGGGTGAGGTAATAGTCGAGCTCGTCATCATCAAAACCCGTGAGAGACAAGTCAAAGCCGAATTCGTTTTTTAGCTCGCCCAGTTCCAAAGCCAGAAGCTCCTCATCCCAGCCGGCATCCAACGCCAAGCGGTTGTCGGCCAGGATGTAGGCCTTTTTTTGGTACTCGTTCAGGTGTTGAATCCGGAGGCAGGGCACCTTCTCCATGCCGAGCTACCGGGCCGCGAGTACACGACCATGGCCGGCAATAATGCTGTTGTTCTCGTCGATGAGCACAGGGTTGATGAACCCGAACTCCTGAATGCTTGCCGCGATTTTGGCGATTTGCTCAGGGGAGTGAGTTCTGGCGTTTCGCGCATACGGAATCAGGTCGTCCACTCCGAGCATCTCAATGTATTGCCGATAATCCGCGTTTTCCCGCATCTCCGATTCACCACCTTACCCATTGCCCTTTGGAAGCGAAATGCTTTCTCGGGGCCTGTCGCTAGCCAAATTTCGGGGCTCGGACGATCCGCATTTGTTCAAACCGCCAGAAGGACCCGCTGGTCTCTCACACACACATCCCCAAACCGAGCCCTCCTGCCACGGCCGCTTCGCCATACCGTTCTTGACAAAACACCTTTCTACTTATAGGTGGCAATCGTAAGACAAAATTCACTGCTTCAAAAACAAAACCAGCCTATCCGACACAGAATAGGCTGGTTTCTTTTCGCTCGGCTATTTTCTTCTCTGCACGCTCAATCAGCTTTTGAACTGTCCCTTTTGCTATTCCCATCAGGTTTGCAATCTCACCGTAAGACAAACATTGCCCTCTGCTCATCAAATATACTTCACGTTCCAACTTTGTCAGCGGGCTCAATGCATCTTCAATTCGCTGCATATCCCAATCAGTGATAGTCGGCTTTTCCTCGAATGCATCATAAAATGCCGCCCGCATTACATAACGCTGAATGTGAATCGGATCAATCGGCCGTTCTCGTTGGTAGGCTGCTAAACGCTCAACTCCCCTTCTATTCCCAGGTCTCCTTCCTGTAGACATCCATTCAATCGCATATTCCAAATCGCTAATCATACCTGTGAGCAGTTCATATTCCCCTTTGTCCAAACAATCCTCCCTTGCATTTTTCACGATGGCCAAGGCATCTTTATATTGCTCAATTAGGTCTTGCATTGTACTCACCCCCTGAAAGGGGAGTATCTACTTTTCCAAATGCCTCGCTACATCCACCAACACAGATCGCCGTTCAGCCGGCGGAAGCCGGAGCAAAACATTCAAGATTTCCTTCTTAGCCATCTGACATCGTGTAACTGGCATCTCATTCACAATCATTGCATCAATTGCAACACCGGTTTCAGAACTCACACGACGGCTTGTTCGTATTAGGCGATGTGTTTTTTTCATAATGATTCAACTCCATCTCTTTCCGGTAACCACTCGAGAGCCAGTCTAAGTTGTGTCAGCGTCGTCAGATCGATATCTCCGCTTTGCTCCATAACATCGACAATTGCTTTGACTCGCTCAAGTCGTTCTTTGTAAATCTCATCTTTTCTTTTTAAGTGATAAATTTCCGTAAGTAAGTTGTCTTCGTTGCAACTTGGACATGAATACAATCCGTCATTCCCATCTAATTCGTGAGTAATATCAAAACAGAATCCGCAATCAGGGCACTCAATCACTTTTGCTTGAAATACATTTGCCATTTCTTTTGTAAAAACGAGTTTACCGTCGATCTTTACTGACATTAAAATTCTCCTTTCTAACGCATTATCTACGGAATGTTCATCAATAATCCTCATCGTCTGGATACTTAATAAAATCCTCTGCACATTCAAACAACTCTTCAAAAACACTTTCAATTGCTTCCATAATCGGACTATCGCCTGTATCTGGATCACTGCCGCATACCAATCTCTTAGCAACGTACTTTGCAAAATCTTTTCTGTATCCACGTTTTACTGTTGCATCACGGTAGTTGTTTGGGCTTGCCTCAAACCCTTGAACCAAATTTTTAATTGGAATTTCAATCCTCAACTTGTCATTCGTTACAACTGCAGTAAAGCCTAACGATTCAAATTTATCCATTGTGATACCCCCTGTTATTTCACATCATTGGTCGAATGTGTCTTAGTATTTCAATGCATCCTTGGCTATCTCAACGCATTTATCCCAATATTCGTAGTAGTCTTCTTCCAAAAGCTCCACTATTTCGCTTAACGCTTGCCTAAATATCTTTGACCTGCTTTCGCAAAAAACATCACTCATTTTTTGAATCCCCATCACAACAAACCCATCTTTTACAAATGCCGGGTCGTCCAAGATGTACGTCACTCTCACCAGAAGACCGCTTCCCGTAAAATCCTGCTTATCTGGATCAAACTCCAACAACTTTAGGTAATCCCCAACTTGGTAATCGCGATCTTTTTTACGTATCTCAAATGTTTTACGGCCGTCCCAAACAGCTTGAAAATACTCCGGCCATATTTTCAGTTCGTGGGTCATGGGAACTTTCACCTCATAAGACCTAAATCTCATCCATTTGCTTTCTTTGCCAACGCCCGCTCAAAAGCTTCCATCATGTCTGTCCGCGCCCTCGGAGTGTAAATCCTGTTTTGTTGCATTGCTCTGATTTTTTCTATCTCCGTTCTCAGTTTCTTCATATCGTGGAAGAAGTTTTGATACCGATTCATGAGCGATAATAATGGCTGTAATTGAGCAAGCTGGTCCTTTACCTTACGCCGTTTTATTCGGTTCTCTTTCAATTGTTTTGCCAGCTTATACCCCGAAGCTGCGTCGAACGTAGTAAGTTCAAGTGCATGAGTCAAATCATTATATTCGTTGTCTCGGTATGAAACTTCTGCCTCACACTCTTGGACAACAGAACGGACATTTTGAAACGAGGAAATGAATTGGGATATAATTTGCAATGCATCAATGTTGTTCATTTTTCATCCCTCTTTTCTTTCCTTCCGGCATCTTTAACCAAGTACAACGCCTGCACAGCCTGACCACAACACGGCCGTAAGAAAATCTTTCCTCGCATTCTTCTCCCGGACATATTGGCTCCAGACAGCCTCCGCACTCGTAAACTCTATCCGCAGTCACTAAGCGACGTCGCAATTCAGTCCAGTGCTTCGTCCTTTTGTGCCAGGTATTACCCTGCATATCTCTCACCCTATCTTAGCAACCAACATTTTGTGCCGCTCATCCCATGACGCCACAGCAACAAGCGGCAGATCCCATTCAAGCGTCTTCACAAGTTTGGAGCAACTTGCAACCAATCCGCCAGCCTTTGATGGTCTGAATCTGTAACCACTTTCTTCTGGTGGCAAGGGTCTAATCGCTATTGCCTTTTTCGCAATACCTATTTCTGCCCGGTAAAAACCGCCTTCCGTCATGCTGGTATGCTCGGCAAATTTTTTGGCGGCAAGCGAAGATATAAAGATTGTTCCTTGCTTATAAATTCTGATTCTCATTTCTTTCTTAGATCCGTGTTCCTCTGTGCCGTTTGTCCATCGGAAAAACTTTGGATCAAAACTCCGCACCACATCACTGTTTGGTTTCATCGTTTTGCAACCTCCTCCCCAGGGATCCACTCCCCAACAGCGACCACAACACCAGGACGGGGATTATCATGTTCCCGTTTCTGCCTACCTAACATCACACGCACATATCCTGTTAATTTGCACGGGAGCGGCCTGCGCCGCTCAATACGCGCGTTTTTCTTTCGCCTAGGCATAACCACCACCTCAATATTCAGTCATCATCCTCCGCCTCTTTCACACAGTTCATGCAACAGCCGTATTCCTCGGTCTCAATATGTGTCAGATTAACGCCACATTTTTCGCAGCGGTGGTGTGTCATTTCCTTAGCCTTCTCGATTGCCATCAACAAGCTCATTTCTCTCAGCCTCCGTAATCAGTTCTGCGATTGGAAATGTGCTTCTTGTTTCCTGTCCCAACATCGGCAACTGGCGCGGACGATTTGCCGGTTTACGTGCAATCATGAAATTGCCCCATGTGTCCCGGTGTTCTTCTGTCGGCCCAAAGCCTTTTTCCGTTGCAGGTTCGACCTTTACAAGTGCGTTGCACTCCCGGCATTCGACTTTTTCAATTCCCAACGGCTTATAGAGATTCTTTTTGATACCGCAATTCGGGCACTCCAAACGGAGCTTGTAATGCGGCACGCCTTCCTTGTTCATGATTCCTGTCTTCCAGTGTTCTGGTTCCCGTTCATTTACCTCGATTTGCCGTTTAACCATGATTGCTGGCTCAACCGTTACCGTTGACTGTTCTTTTTTTCTCACTTTTTCATGAACAAACCCAAAGCACTTTTCCAATAACTCAACTATTTGTCCCCAATCCAAATCGTTGATTTTAAACTTCACCGTCTTGTCACCGTTGCGGATGTAGATGTCGACGATCATTGTTTCGCCTCCCTACCTTTCTTCACACAACAGCTCAATCTTTACCTCAATCCTCGGCTTTTGACTGTAGTACTTTTCCGCGACAACCTTGACGACTTGGCTGTCATCTTTCCAGATGACATTTTTTAATGCGTCTTTAATCGACTTCACATAGTTGTCTACGTCCGGCTTGGTGACTGGCCTCAATCGTCCTAACTCCGCCAGCTTCTTTTTCCTCATACTGAAACTTTTCGGGGTGGGACGATATACCTTTATCCAAAGTGAAATAGGGCCTTCCAAAAGCGTTTCAGGTGCGTGTTCTGATGCTGCCAATCGAATATAGTCCTTGTAATCCCTTGATTTTTTTGGGTCGTACATCCTCACGTGCCCGTTTATCACGGTTGCCCTCGGTCGACCCTGGGCAACCGGCTCACCATAAACAACAAACTCAATCACTTTACTACCACCAGCTCAGGCTTGTCCTCCTCAAATTTCATCGAGAGTTGCCTGTGCTCATCCGCTGCTTTCACCAGCTGCTTCACGTCCTCCATCCACAAGCCATAACGCTTAACGACTGCTGAAAACTCCTCCAAATCATGACCGACAATTTTGTACATTGGCCTGTCGTTGTCGTCGTATTTCGGCTCCCCTTCTTTGTTGGTCATTTGTTCAAAGTGGCAAAGTTCGTGATGCACCAGCGCTTCCTTCTGGTGATTTGTCAAGGTATCCCAAATATCTCCGTTCACAATCACAGCCAATTCGGCCCCGGTTTCAAAGCGCTCGAAAGCGGAAAGCACCTTTGCCTGACCAAGTATCATTTTCCCTCTGGACGACCATTGTCCAATTCTGAAACGGCAAAGAATCTTGGCTTCACGCAAATGCTTGAATTCCCTGTTCTGTTTTATCAGTCCATTCACAATATGGCTGACTTCCGGAGCATCAAGATACTTGACTGCCATCGGTTTCCTCTCCCTTCAAGAGATAGTACAGTGGTGATATACGTTGATTTGTGCGAACAATCAAAATGTCAGTCGGATGTTTTAACCGTCTTTCCCTGACAATTTCCCGCGGCTCAATGACAATCCGTTCATGTTCGGGCCTGAATCTATAATCCAAATCAACCATTACGGTGTAATAACCGAGGTTGTAAAAATTCACCTCTGTCACCTTGAACGGAATGTGAAGGACCGCCGGGCAATCAGATACATACCATGTTCCGCGTTGTTCAACGGTCACGTTTCCCGCCCCCTGTCCTTGCCAAGTTCCCAAACAATGCATATTGCTTGAGAAAACTCAGCTCAATTACACCGGTCGGGCCGTTTCGGTTCTTTGCCACAATGATTTCTGCAATCCCAGGCTTGTCATCTGGGTTATAGTACTCTGGTCGATGGATAAACCACACTTGGTCAGCGTCCTGCTCAAGGCTCCCGCTATCACGAAGGTCTGAAAGCATCGGCCGGTGGTCCCCACGTCTCTCGGTGGCCCTACTTAATTGGGACAAGGCAATAACCGGTACACGGAGCTCTTTTGCTAAACCTTTCAACCGTTTGGATATGGCCGAAACAATATCATTCTGTGAGTTATGACCGCGCTCGGGCTTGTCCCCGATAAACTGTAGGTAGTCAATCACGATAAGCGCCAGCCCACTTTCACGCTTTACCTTTCTCGCAATCGAGCGCATGGCACTGGTGGTATTTGCACGGTCATCAATCCGTAAGTCCAATTGCGACAGCTGGATAAGAGCTTGAGCTCCCTTGTCCCATTCCTGCTCAGTCAGCTCCCGCCTTTTCAGTTTCGTGTGAGATAGCTTTGCGTCCGCGCATACATATCTGTCAGCAAGCATCTCTTTCGACATTTCGAGACTGTAAAACAAGACTGTTCCCTTTCCGAGGCCGGCAACGTGACGGGCTATTTGTAGGCTGCAGGCTGTTTTCCCCATGCTTGGCCTGGCAGCCAGCAAAATGTACTCGCCCGGTTCCAGTCCTCCAAGCATCCTGTCGAGGTCTACAAATCCCGTGCTGATTCCCAACACGCCAGGGTTGTTTCGTGTGCTGTACAAATAGTTCCATCGCTCACCCGCGATTTCACCGATTGGTTGCGGACCATCATCAGCAGCTGCCATGGACAGCGACAAGACATGTTGTTCAGCTTTGTCCAGGATGTCGGCTACCTGCTCACTTCTGTCCCTTGCCTTTTCCATCAGGCGTTTACCGAGCATGAATATTTGGCGTCGAATGGCTTCTTCCAGAACCAGTTCAACGTACCTTCCAAACGTTGCGGTTGTTGGCACGGTTCCGGCCAAGTCCGCCAGGTAAGTGATTACCTCCCGATCCTTAAACGCATCATGTTGTGACAGTTCTGCTCCAAGTGTCACAATGTCAACGGGTTTCCCGGATTCCACCTGCTTCAAAATCGTCTCGTAAATGATCCGGTGTGCCACGATGTAGAAGTGCGATGGTTTTAACTTTTCGGCGGCATCATAAATCAGCTCAGGTTCCAGCAATAGCGCTCCGATGACTGACTGTTCCGCTTCCAGGTTGTGAGGACTGTACAGTTCGTTCATACCCCGTCATCCTCATCAGGTTTCCACTTTTGCCAGTAAGGAGGCTCATAGCTGGATTCGTCCGGTTTATCGCTTTCCTGCTGCCACTCTGCAGCTTTCTTGATCCAAGACCTAAACTGTGATCGCGGATTGTGCTTACCTGGTATGAGTGGCTTGTCCAACTTGTAAGTTCGCCACTTCCGCGCTTCCAAAAGCAGTTCAACCGTTGGGTACTCTTCTGCAAGGGTCCGGATTAGCTCTAAGTCCTTGGCCTCGTCAGCGGGATAGTTTTCCACCTTCCACAATTCGGACAGGATGTCCCGCTCATAATCCGAAACTTGAGTTTGAGAAGAATGCAGGGATGATGCATGCGCATCGGATGCATGCAATGCATCCTCTTTCTTTTCCTTTCCTTTCTTTTCTTTTTCTTTCTTTTCTTTTATGGCATTGCTCTCGCAATGCCATTGCATTGCATCCGCATATGCATCTGCATCTGCATTTGCATTGCTTGTGTTTTCACTACTTTGCAGATGCATGGAGCCTTGATTTTTCTGGTTTTTTTCGTCCTTTTTACCCCATCTTGCCTGTGCTGCTTTTCGTGCTTTTTCAGACTTGCTTGTTCGTCCTTCCATCCTCCTAATCAACGATTCACTCCATATAAATTCACCATCTGAACACAACAAATTGAACTCATTTATGCAGTCTGATACGAACTTCTGCGCCTCTTCTGCACTGCATTGCATTTGCATTGCTAACGCATTCCATGTGTATTTCGTGATTTGTAATTTGTAGTCCGATTGCTCGCGTAGCATCTCAATCAGCACCCAATACCTTCCATAACCTTCCATGCCGTAGATGCTACGCATGGCCAAAATATTCGGATCATGTCTGGCATTGCTATCGTGAGAAAAGTAGTAGGCCTCTTTCACTGGACTCACCTGCTCGTATCAAACTGCGTCTCTAAATTGCTCGGTCATCTCTTCGAAGAAGATGGATGGTTCCATTGTCTTGCCTTGATAGGATTCAAAGCAGCTCAAGTACAGTAAATCCTTTGCCCTGGTCATTCCCACGTAGCACAGGCGCCGTTCTTCTGCGCAAGATTCGGGGATGATTATCCCATCCATGTACTGAATTGCATTTTTATGCGGTAGCAGTCCGTTCACCATTCCCGCCAGAAACACGACAGGGAACTCCAATCCTTTGCTCCGGTGGATGGTCATCAACTGCACCGCATTGCGTTCCTCATCCGGTTGCGCGGTCCTCGACTCCATCATTTCCACGAAATCCAAAAACTCCCGGAGCGTGTCATAACGTGATGCTGCGGATTGCAATTCGTTCAGGTTTTCAATCCGGGTGTTGCCCTCGCCCTCTGCATCTCCTTCTTCTCGTTTCAGCCAATCATCGTATTCGGTTGCTTCACGGACCAATTGGATGAGATGCGCCGGCGTCGTATTCTGAGGCGTCGTGTTCTGACTCCGCAAAAACTCTATTATTTGGATAAATTCATTGACACGTTGCTTTTGGAATGGCTTTGCAGGGATTTCACGTAATGCTTGCCAAAAGCTTGTCCCATTTTGGATGGCGTGCATTTCCACTTGTTGTACAAAGACCCGGCCAAGGAACCTGGTTGGAACGTTCAGGATTCGCTTGATGGCTTCCTCGTTACTTTCAGGGTCATGGACCGTCCGAAGGTAAGCGATGATGTCTTTGACTTCTTTCCGGCCATAAAACCCAGCGCTGCCAATGATGACGTATGGGATGTTTTCTTTTACCAAACGGTCTTCAAAAGCACGGCTCTGTGCGTTTGTTCGGTAAAGGATTGCAAAATGTCCGGGCTCCATGCCGTTCTTCATCAACGTCTGAATTTCTTGTACGACCAGCTCCGCTTCGTGCTCTTCATCGCTGGCGTTCATCCGGATTGGCTCCTTTCCGGCAGGCCGATGGGCCAATACCACTTTGGGAAATTGGTCAGTATTGTGACGAATTACCGCATTTGACAGGTCGATGATATGTTTGTTGCAACGATAATTCGTATCCAGGACAATCACCTCTGCATCCGGATACCAGTCCTGAAATCTCACAATGTATTCCGGCCGGGCGCCGCGCCAGCCGTAAATGCTCTGCCAATCGTCCCCGACGACAAACAAATTGTTTTCCGGTTCGGCCAGCATCCGGATGATTTCCCATTGCGCCCGGTTCGTGTCCTGGAATTCGTCCACCAAAATGTATTTGTACCGTTGCTGGTATTTGGCCAGGATGGCCGGGTTTTCAGCCAAAAGGTAGTAGCACCGAATCAGCATATCGTCAAAGTCCAGTTTCCGTTCCCGTTCCTTCCTGGCTTCGTACAGCTCATATAGCCTTGCATAACGATAAGCGTCCATGATTTCAGGATTGATTTTCTTCCGGAACATCGCTGGTGTAATGAGTTCATTTTTCTGATGGCTGATAAAACCAATCGCTGCTGAAATGTCCAGATCCCAATTCAAGCCGTCCGGATTTTTTGGCCCTGGTGGCGCCAGGATGTCTTTCACAAATCGTTTCTGCCAGTATTCATTCAGCAGCTCATATTCCTCTCCCGTATTCCGCCATTCTTCACGTAAAATGCGATAACACATGGAATGAATGGTCCCAAGGTTGAGCAGGTCCGCTTCCCGGCCGATAAGCGGTTCCAGGCGCTCGGCCATCTCCCCGGCTGCTTTCCTCGTAAACGTGCAGGCCATGATGGATTCCGCCGGAATCCCTTTCTCAATGAGGCGTGCAATCCGGTGTGTCAGGACCAGGGTTTTCCCGGATCCTGCTCCGGCAATGACACAACACGGCCCGTCTAAGTGCTCGACAGCTTGTTGCTGTGCATCATTTAGTGTTGTCAATGTTCATCCATCCCCCTTTAAAACGGCAAGTCGTCATCGGAAACCCCGAAAAAGTTATTCACTTCAGGTGGAATTGCTGAGCCGATTTTTCTTCCTCCGCCACGTTTTCTGTTGGTACGGGCTTGTTCACCAGTCGGCGTTCCGGTTGCCGCTTGTCCATCCAGGCGTTTTTGAATGTAGCAGTTTTGATATTCCCCGTTTGTTTTAAGGCGAACCTCAACTTTTACATCGAGCATTTGCTCTAAAACATCTGGTAAGTCAGACAGCTTTGTGATGGGAAATCCCAAACGATAACAATCTTGCTTCACGAACTGCAAACGGTCCGGATCATCGATTGCATGCGTCAGGAAAATGAGCCGCCCTTGGTAATCACCGGTCAGAACCTTGAATGTCGTTTTCCATAGCACTCTTCCGTTTTGTGACTCTTCGATATATGTGGAATCTACGGCCACCTGATAATTACCATCCGGCAACCGAACGTTACCAGACGGATCCACATGAATTTCTTGCCAATCTTGATCAAATTGCTCCAAAAAGGATTTCCAATTCATTTAGAGACAGCCTCCTCGTATTCTTTTTTGAACGTTTGAAAATCTAACGGAAGAACTTCTGGTACCGGGAACCTGCAGCCGGCTTCCCAATATTTGCTTGCCCTAGTGTGGATGACGCGCTGTTCTTCTCCTTCTTCAGTTTCTTCCAGCGTGGCGAATAGGATGATGTCAAGGAACGGATATACAATTTCCCAGGCCTGTTTCGACATGGTTGGCATCCACTTGTCGTATTTCTCTGTCCTTGTACGGATTTCGCGCAAATCAGCATGACTGATCATGAACAAGCCATATGGCAACGAGGCCAGCTTGGTTATGACGCGCATGAACTCGTTTTTGACGATAGCCCAACCTTTCCCCCATTCCATTTCAGACTCGTGGATAATTCCGAGTTTGGCGCACATGTATTGGGAGCAATATTTGAAAAGGTTGTCGACCGTATCAATCACCACGTTTTTAAACGGGTGATCACCGGTAGCAATTTCCTGGCAGAACTGGCAGAAAGTCGGCCAGTCTCCGATGGGGACTTGGTATACTTCAAGGCCGTGAAGACCGTCCTCAGTTGCCGCAAAGATAGGCATGTCCATTTGTGCGGCAAAGCTGGATTTCCCAATCTTGGGTGGACCGTACAGAAGAATGTTTTGGTCTTCAAGCCGGGTTTTCCGCGGTGTTGGTGCAGAGGGTAACAACCTAGCTTGCTGCTTGCTCATCTTCTCCCTCCTCGGCCAGTTCAGGATTGACCATTTGAACTTTGTACATCAATTCGGCGCCTTCCACGCCGCGGCAAAGCGGCATGTATGGGCATCCTCCGAGCTCAGTGCATCGGCTTGTGTTTTTGTAATGAATTCCGGTGCGTTTTGCAAACAAATATTCCTGGCAGAACCCCCACAACTCTTCCTCGAATGCCTTCAAGTCTTCCTGGGATCGATAGAGTTTCAGCTCGGTGAAGTAAAAGTCCTTGCGTGTCTGGTAGTCCTCAATGATGCGCCGTCGGAATTGCTCTAGGGATTCCTTTTTGTTTTGCCGGATGGATGGTTTCCGGACCACCCGGTAAAAAACACCTGATATGTGTATTCCCAGGTACCGCTGCAATCCATAGATGTAAGTGGTAATCTGGGTATCCAAATCTAATCTGTCTATATAGGCTTGTCCAATTTGGCTGGCGGTTTTATACTCAACAATCCACCAGCTGCCATCATCCAACTGCACCAGTTCATCCGTTTTCCCAGCCAAACGAAATGACCGGGATGGCGCTCCTGTTTCCGGGTTGATAATGGGAATCTCGAATTTGAGCTCCCGCTTTCCGTTTTCAAATGCCGGCCACGTTTCCAATGCGCCCCTAACCATTGCCTCAACAATGACCTTGGCCGTCTCAAGTTCGTCTACGTCCGCTTGGTCAAACGTGTGTACCTGTTTCTCCAGGTAGGCCAGGGCCATTTCGACCGAACGTGTTTCCATTCCAACGTGGAACGCCCCGCCGATATTCAACGACTGCTTTTTCTGAATGGGAACCAGCCGCCGGATGTTCCGCCAATAGTCTGCCTTTGGGCAGTTTTTCCGGGTCTGGATCCTGGTGTGTGTCAGGATTTCCACTGGATTCCCTCCTTTGTGCTATAATGGGCATTAGGTATATTTGTTGTTTTGCTCGCTTTTTCAGCGGGCTTTTTTATTTCCTCGGGATAATTCATTTGCATTTGCCAACGTACCGGACTGCCTTCCGGTGCCACTTCGTACACACAAGCTGGGCACATGTCCTGATTGTTGTAGGTGACGTGGTTTGCAAACGAAATCTTTTTGCCGCACCGTGTGCACCGCATTACACCAACCCCACCACGTCACCACGGAATCGGTGGCCGGGCTCAAGGCGCCGATCCCACCGGTGCATGGATGGCACCCACTGGGAATCAGCAATGGTACGAAGTGGCACATTGAACGAAAGCGTGACGCTTCTCAACAGCAGGCCGAGACCAAACAAGTGGAACGTTACCGGCCTTTTCACCGCTCAACCTCCTCTCACAGTTTCAAAATCTCCTTTTGCAACTCAGGATTTTTCCAGATTTCGAGCAGATGCTTTTTGTACTCTTGAATGTCTGCTTCCGTTGCACCACGACGCCGACGACGATTGATAACGCGCTTAATAGCCACTAAGAGGTCGTTGTATTCCTTCATCTTGCATGCCCCATTTTTTGCCGACTTCTAGCCGCTGCAACGGCCAGCCGCAGCATCCGCTCTTCTTGGCTCATCCGGCGCCATTCCCCGGCCTTGACGACCATCGGTATCACCCCTTTCTGAGTGGTTGAGCAATGTCCTTGACATCCTTTCAGCATCATCCAAGATTTTTTGAAACTCTTCCTTGGGAACCGGAATGCTACCACGCATGGCCATTGTTTCCCCCGGAGTATTGTTGATTTCCCCAGCAACGAACAGGTAAAATTGTCTGGAAGATTCTCCGATGAACCGCAAAATTTCCCGATAATCTTCGAATGAATAATCCTCAACCTCAATGGAAAAACGAAGCTTTGCCTTTGTTCCTTGCGGAAACTCTTTGCAAAAAACTTTTGTCAGGGCTTCTGGTTTGCCAGAAACTTTTTTTGTTTCCATGTCACTCTCCCCTTTCCAATGGAATTGCAGGTGTCCACTTGTACCCGGCGGCCACAAGGCGGTTGTTCAGCGCGGCCTTATAGGCCATCAGCCGCTTGAACCTGTACTGGTTGCGACGGCTTTTTTGGCGCGAGTATGCGGCCGCCTTCTTCGTATAGAATTGAATGCGGCGGATGTGGTCGGTCACTGTTACCCCTCCTTTCTAAGCGGTTGGTAGTTTTGTTCTTCCTGCTCTCGAATCCACCGGTCCAACCTTGCTGTGCTGAACAGATAACGCGGGTTTTTGGAACCATCGGACCCGTAAACACGGTGAGGAATCTTTTTTTCCCGGCACAATCGACGCAATGTGTATTCAGACATGTGCAGGTACTCACATGCTTCTGAAAATGTAAGAGTGCGGTCGGGCTTGATGTTCAATTCTGCCCGAAGTTCTTCTAGTATTTCTTCTTTGAGTTGCTGGCGAAGCTGAGTAATAGCTTGATTGAATAAGAATTCCACTGACACGCTCACAAACAAGCCTCCTTTCTTGTAGGATTTTGGCCTCATCCTGTCGAAATAGGCCCTAAAGAAAGGGGGTGAATTAGGACTTAAAATCCTCCCTGTAGAAACATGAGAATGAGAAGGGAGGTGTTAAATTGTGAATTTAATTGACGTTTTAAAAGGTTTAAATCCTAAACCTGTGTTGGAATACGGAACAGTTATTTTATTCAGCGACATTCTCGATGCTTGCAAATTATACGGGCAAGACAACCCTGATATCGTTAAAGCAAAACTAATAGAACTTGAAAAACATGGATTAATTACTTTGGTCTACGACAAACTGGGATATGAATTACTAATTGGTGTAAAACCGTTTAGTTGATGAGGTGTTTTAGAACACCTCTTCTTTTTGTTTTTGCAACTTAACCAAGATGTACAATTCACCCTCTAAAGTCTCTATTGTTCGTGCGATAGCCCATTCTTTGCTCATTACCAGCTTCTCTGCCTTTTCAGGGTCAGTTGTGAATATGGTTGCCGCTTTAACAAATTTCTCGGGTAGTTCCAAGTTCGTTGCCCTCCTTACCTACTTGCCGCCTTAGCCGCTTGTTGTTCTCGTTTCAACCGGTCAATGATGTAAACTTGTCCCTTTGGTGTCACCCGCGTGGTTCGGAAAATCATGTGGCCGGCGACTGTTTCTTTGCCGCTTTGGACCACTTCAAAATAACCAGCGTCGATAGCGTGCTGGTAAGGTTCGGTAGAATGCGGCATGATAAGACCCCACTCGCGCAACTTCTTGTAAAGCCGGTTTTGACCAATGGTGATACCCTGCTTCGATGCAACCTTGGCCAATTCCCGGACCAAAATGCTGTCTTTCGAAGCAAGGCAGGTTTCAGCGAATCCGACCAGTGGTTTTTGTTCTTCCAGCTTTTGTTCAGCCTCAATGCGTTTGGCCCGTTCCTCTTTCAGTTTGGTAGCCAACTGAATGAGGAAATCCGGTTCGTTAAGGGCCCGCTCCAGCGTTTCTTGCGTAAAGTAGGCGCCGTGTTTGCGGATGGATGGGAGGACTTCGCCGGTTACCCACCTTTTGAATGCTTTGGCCTTCTCCCGGATTTCCGGGTTGTTTCCCTGGCGAGCGGCACCGAAAATGAGGGAATATAGGCCGGATTCGTTGATGAATTTCTTTTGTTGTTCTCTACCGAGCGAATCGATGACTCCGTAGACGGCGGAGTCATCTGCATCAACGTGGTTGGAAATAGCATCATGCGGCTTCGCAAATGACAACGCCTTAGCTGCTTCCGTTGCTCCAAACCATTCAACCCCATTCACGACAATTACAGGCAATTCCCCAAACATCTGGTGAGTGAAAACTTGTGGGGTGTTCATAAAATCACTCCTTGTTACACATACTCCAAACTAAAATCATTTTTTAGGGATAAAATTTGATTTTAGTTTAGGGCATATTTAAATTAAGTACCGCAAAAAATGGTTGCGGAAAATCAAATTTAGGTATATAATCCATGTAGTTAATCAAATTTAATTTTAGTTAGTCGCGTAAATAAAACTCCGGATCATGTAAATCTGGGAATAGTTCTTTACTAGGTACTCCAAAATAATGTTCAAATCTGATCAGTAGCTTTGTTCCCGGAACTGAACGACCATTTTCGATTTCACGAAGATGAGTTTCGGTAATATTAAGATCTTGTGCTACTTTACGTTGAGTCCCCTTCTGCTGTCTTAATTGTTTCAGTAGTAATCGTGGGTGGTGTGTTTTTACCGACATATAACGAAATCACCTCCTTGTGGATTACTATACCACTAAAATTATATTTGAGCAATACCCGTTTATTAAAATTTCATTTGTGGGGGTGTAAATTTTGAATGTCTTACCCCAAAGACTAAAAGAGTATAGGTTGAAAAGAGGTTTTACGCAGGCGCAAATTGCTGAAAAACTTAATATGACAGAAGCAAATTATTCAAGTTATGAAAGAGGAAAAAGTATACCGCCGAGTGATAAACTAAATGACATTGCATCTATTTTAAATGTATCTGTAGATTATTTACTTGGTCGAACAAACGATCCCGAGCCTAATTTTGAATTTGATGAAGAAGTTAGAAGCCTGGCAAGAGATATTCAAAATCTAGACTCACAACATCGCGATGCATTGAAATTGATCATTAAATCAATGAGAAATCGGGGGAAAGAAGCATTGGAGGACTAAGCATCGATGCGGTTTCCTACAAAATCTAGATATAAAAAAGTTGCTAAAACTGTATGTGAATTTTTTATCAAAGAAAATATAACATTTTTTCCGATAAATCCATTTGAAATTATATCGAGAAATAAATGGGGGCTAATAACTTACTCAGAACTGGCCCGAGAAACAAATCTTACTATAGACCAAATTATTGAGACGGTACAAAGCGAAGATGGATACACGATTTGGGATGGTACAAATTATACGATCGCATACAACGATAAAGTCACTCCTCCAAATCGGATTAGATTTACTTTAATGCATGAAATAGGTCATATTTATTTAAATCATTTAATCGATTTTGATGAAACAATATTAAATCGCAGTAAATTAACATACGAAAAATACAGAATATTAGAAAACGAAGCGAATGCTTTTGCTCGTAACACTCTTGCTCCGGCTATAATTGTTAACAGAATTAAGACGTTAAAAGGTAACTTATCAGTTCAACTTTTAATGAACATATTTCAAATAACACAAAAAGCAGCCAAAACAAGATTAGATTTATTACTTTTAGACAGAAAATATAATTTTAAATACATACTGTTTTATCTTAGCCGCTTTAGATCGTTTATTAATCAGGTTTCTAATTCACTTTGGTGTCGTAATTGTAATTATACTTTTTCAATAGCAAACGCTAATTATTGTCCAATATGTGGAAACAGCAGATTGGAAAAAAATTACTCATATTTGAAAGGTGGGACTACGATGATTTATTACGGCATTGAACTAGATGAAAATCATAGAGCAAAAAAATGCCCAGTATGTGAAAATGAAATAATCGTAGGAGATTATTGTCAAATTTGTGGAACATATCTCGTCAATAGATGTACAGGATTTCGAGACGAACCTTTTAATAGGTATCAAGGTCCATGGCATATCGATTTCGAAGATAGTTGCGGACAGTATTTAAGTGGAGAAGCAAGATTTTGTCATGTATGTGGATCTACATCTACATTTTATGAGTCAGGATTATTAAAGGGGTGGAAAGAAGAGATAGAATCAAACATCGACATTTCAGAGGAAGATTTACCTTTTTAATACCCCATCTTTCTAACATGGGGGACGCTAAAACAAAAGAATCATCAAGGAGGGACAAGCCTATGGCTTCTATTGAGAAACGCGGGCAAAACACATGGAGATTGACAGTGGAACTTGGCACAGGACCGGATGGCAAAAGAATTCGCCGACGGAAAACAATCAAAATCGAGGACAAAGCTCTACTCAAAACCACAAAAAAATTGAGAGAGTACCTCGAACAAGAATGGCTCAAATTCAAGATGGAAGTGGAAGGCGGAGAATACGTCAAGCCTGAAAAAATGACATTCTCCGCCTTTGTAGAGGAATGGCGTGAAAAATATGCACACAAACATTTGTCGTACAGTACACTTTACACTTACGAAAAAAACCTTAAAAATAGAATTTTACCGGCGCTAGGACATTTAAGATTAGATGAAATCAAACCTCTTCATATTTTGAATTATTTACAATCACTTGAACAAGAAGGAAGTAGAAAAGATGGCAAAGCAGGTTGTTTGTCATCGGGAACTATTCAAATTAACCATAGAATTATCAAAAATATTCTTTCGCGTGCTGTTGAATGGAAACTTATCAAGAGCAATCCGGCAGCAGGAGTAAAAAAACCAAAAGTCGAGTACAAAGTAAATTTGCCATACGATGAACAAGAAGTTCAACAACTTTTTCAAGCATTACAAAATGAGCCGTTTCATTGGCGCATGATGGTGACTCTCGCATTAACGACTGGTCTCCGTCGCGGCGAACTTCTTGGACTTGAATGGAAACACGTTGATTGGAAGGAAGGTATTATCAGCGTCGAACAAATTCTCGTTTACGCTGTAAAAGGAAAAGTCATCATTAAGGAACCAAAAACAAAGAATTCCAAGCGTAAAGTTGCACTGCCGCCATCCGTTTTAGAAGAACTGAAGGAATATTATGCTTATCGTATTAAAGAACGGGCTGCCTTACAAGGCGCATGGAAAGGTTGCAAAGATGAAAATGGGAAGGAGTACCACCTGATATTCAGCCATCCAGATGGCACCCCATTCCATCAAGAACGCCCATATCAATGGTTTCGTGATTTCATTAAGAGAAACGGATTGCGCTATATCCGTTTTCATGATTTACGTCATACTTCTGCCACATTACTTATAAATCAAGGTGTGCATGCCAAAATTATATCCGAACGATTGGGCCATAGTAACATCACAACAACAATGAATATTTACGGTCACGCTCTTAAATCAGCGGATAAAGCGGCAGCGGAAAAATTTGAAAACATCCTCCCTCTGAAAAAAGCGCCTCTATAACTCGTCCCCAATTTGTCCCCAATATTCACTTGTACGTTTCAATTTCCCTTATAAATCAAGGTTACTACGCACTCCACATGCACCGTGTGGGGAAACATGTCCACCGGTTGCGCCTCCACCAGCTCGTACCCGAACGGCAACAGTGCGGCGCAATCTTCCGCCAGCGTCGCCGGGTTGCAGGAGACATACACGACCCGCTCGGGCCGGGCCCGGCCAATCTTGCGCATCACTTTTCCGCCAGCGCCGGAACGGGGCGGGTCCAGAAGCAGCAAATCCACCCCCGGATGGTCGCGCAGCACCTCATCCAATCCCCGCCGGGCATCGGCGGCGATGAAGCGGGCGTTGGCCACGCCGTTGTCGGCGGCGTTTTGCCGCGCCGCTTCCACCGAGGCTTCCACAATTTCAATGCCAATCAGCCCCCTCACCCGGCGGGCAAAGGGCAGCGAAAACGTCCCGACACCGCAAAACAAATCGATCATGCGTTCATCAGGCTGGGGCCGGGCCTGCCTTAAGGCGATGTCCACCAGCCGCTCGGCCTGTACCGGGTTGACTTGGAAAAAGGTCTGGGGTTTCAGCCGATAACGGAAACCGCACAACTCGTCCCAAATATAATCCCGGCCATCCAAACAATACATCTCTTCCACGTCGGCCTTGTCCGCCAAGCCGCGGTTGACGATCCACAACAGGCTCGCCAGCGGCGCGCACCGCTCCCTCAAGCGCCCTTTCAGTTCCTCCAAGGCCGCCGGCGCTGTCTCCGCCAACGCGTCGGGCGTTTCCGTGGCGAACAGCGCCACCATCAGTTCCCGGGTCGCCCGCGACTGTCGCACCATGAGATGGCGCAACAGGCCTTCATGGCGCCGCTTGTCGTACCCCCGCAAGCCGTACTCCAACGCCCATCGGGAAACAACCCGGGCCGCTTCCACCATCTCTTCTCCGGCAATGTAGCACTCCTCCAAAGGAATGACCGTCCCGAAGTCGCCGGGGGCGTGCAGCCCCAGCCGCCAATCCGGGGAAAACGTAAACTCCATCTTGTTGCGGTAATGCCACGGCTCGTCCATCCCCAGCACCGGCTTGACGACACCGGCATCCAGCCCCGCGGCCGCAAAACACGCCTTGACATGGGCCTCCTTGGCCGCCAGTTGTTCTTTGTATCCCAAGTGTTGCCAGACACAGCCGCCGCAACGGGTAAAATGGGGACAGCGGGGCGTGATGCGGGCAGGGTGCGGCTCCACCACATCCAGCAACCGGGCTTCCCGCCCCTTGCCCCGCCGCGTCTTTTTCGGCAAAAAAACCCGCACCCGCTCGCCCGGTATCGTGTACGGAACCGGAACCGGCCGCGGCATCGCGTTTCTTGTACCTACAAATTGCCGCCCCATGGGTGTCCCAAGATTGGTTTCCGGATTGGTCTTGTTCATTTCCTGATTGATCCTGCCGTCCTTCGTCGTTGCTATCCCCTCGCCCAGACCCCGGCCTTTGGCATCCAATTCCCGAATGATGAGTTCCATCGTCTCCCCGTGCTGTTCCACTCGCCATTCCTCCTTGCCCCGCAACGCGTTCCTCGTCCATACAGACAAAAAAGGCTGCACCCTTTTGCAGGAACAGCCTCGATTTTCCGGACTCAAGCTACTTACTCATCATATCAAACCGGCAATTCCATTGGCAAGACAAGGCCAACGAACCCGTCAGGCGGTATGTCTCAGGCAGATCCCTTTTCATGTTTCATACCCATCCCCATTCCGTTGGTCCTCCGTCACCGGCGAAATCTTCTGCTGGCGCTGAATCCAGTAATCCACGATGTGCACCGCCACCACCTTGGCCACAACGACGAAAGGCACCGCCAGCAGCGAACCCATCAATCCCGCCACCTTGCCCCCAACTAAGACGGCAAAAATAATGGTCAAAGGGTGCAAATCCACCGTCCGGCCGACAATCCAAGGCGAGAGCACGTTGCCTTCCACCAGTTGCACCAGAACGTTGACGACCACCACGAACAGCACCATTTTGGGCGACACCGTCAGCGCCACCAAAAGCGCCGGCACGGCCCCCAAATACGGCCCCAAATACGGAATGATGTCCATCACTCCGACAATGACGGCCAGCAACAGCGGATACGGCAGCCCGATGAGCCAATAACCGACGTAGGCCAACACGGCAATCAGGGCGGCGACGATGAGCTGGCCCCGGATATAGTTGCCCAACGCCCGGTCGATATCCCCCAGAAGCCGCATGATGTCCCGCCGTTTGTCGGTGGGCACCAAAAGTTTGACCAGCCGCTCCATGAGCTGATGGTCTTTTAATAGGTAAAAGGTTATGAAAGGCACGGTCAGCGCCATGACCAGCGGTTCGACGGTGGACGGCAAACGCCGGACGAAACGGGCCGTCTGGTCGGTAAACCAATCCTGCGCCGTCGCGATGGCCCGCTCGATGCTTTCCTGCAGCGTCTCCGGCAACATCAACCGCTGCCGGTACACCTCGTGCAACCATCCTTGCAATTGGGTCGTCCACTCCGGCAAGTGCTCCATCAAATCCCGCATCTGCCGCACAAAGACGGGGAACAGATTGACAAACAAAATCGCCGTCAGGAGCAAAAACGTTCCGTAAATGAGCAAAACGGCCGCAGAACGGGGCATCTTCCGGCGGTGCAACACGTTCACCACCGGATTGAGCAAATAGGCCATGATCATGGAAATGACGAGCGGAACCAGGATCAGTTTCAGGACGTCCCATAACCAGGCCAACACGACCCGGAGATGCCACAGTAAAACGATCAAGCCAAACGCGAGCAATCCGACGAGGAGTATGTAAACGATCCGGCTTTTCGTAACGGGCATCGCCCCCGCCCCAATCCGCCGCAACCGCGGCAATAATCACGAAAACGATCAAACCTAGGTGTCATTCAATACGTAAATTCAATATGTAAACTGGGAAACTTGGCGTTCCTCCAACGGAAACAAATCATCCAAGGAACTGAGACTGCCGTCTTCCTCCACTTCGTACAAATTCAAAACGTCGCCCTGCACGGCGAATTCGATAAAACATTCCCAGCAATAATATTGATGGCTCCCGATTTTCCCGATATTTTTCGTCTTGCAATTGGGACAAACGTAATTCATCCCCCGTCACCCCCTTTGTCCACTATGAGCTGACTCATGGCCAAATCCGCTATTCTTCCGGCAAGAAAACCACGTCTTCCCCCACCGTGGCGTCCCGGCGCCAGGACACGAATTTGCGGCCGTGGCGCAGATCCGAAAAAAGCCCGTCGGACAGTTCACACCCAATCAAAGTGCCCATTTCTTCCAGAAAATATACATCGTAAATTTGGCCCAAACCGTCGCCGTCTTTTGTCATCACCGCTTTTCCCGCCAGCTTGTTATCGCCGCTGTACAAGGTGTACATCCCTTCCGGCAACTGTTGAAACGCCTCCTCACCCGCCACCATGACGGCGTCTTCGCCGAGGCGCGCCTGTTCCAGTGGAATGCACCGCGCCTGCCGAAACAAGCCTTTGTTTTCAACGATCAAACCTTTCAGGCGCCAAGAAGCGTCAAAGTAGACGTCCCGCACGAGGCCCAGCTCCTTGCCTGTCCGTTGGTCCACCACCGGCATGCCGACCAAATCTTGCCCCTTTTTCAACGCAACATCACCCGTTATCAGTATTCCCAAACAAAAAAGAAAACAAAAAAACGCAGCTGAGAAAAGAGCATTTAGCACAATTTAACCCGTACATAACAGTCCCAAATAAAAAAGACCGCCCTTCCCCGTCGGGAAAAGTCGGTCAACATGTTTGCACCGCATCGGCCACGATGCGGGCCGCCGCTAAGACGTCTTCCTCGGTCGTGCCGTAACCGAAACTGAAACGCACGGCGGAACGGATCAGCGCCTCCTCCAAACCCATGGCCCGCAATACGTGGGACGGCTGCATGGAACCGGCCGTGCAGGCGGAACCGCTGGAGGCGGCCACGCCGGCCATGTCGAGGCGGATGAGCAAGGTCTCGTTGTCCACCCCCGGAAAGCTGACATTGAGGATGTTCGGATACACCCGATCCGGATGGCCGTTGACGACAAACCGCTCCCTTCCCAACCGTCGGGCCAGTTCCTCCACCATGGCCTCCCGCAGGCGGCGATACGCCGCCGCCCGTTGGGACAAGGTCCGGCGCAATAGCTTTACCGCCGCCGCAAAACCGATAATTCCCGGCACGTTTTCCGTGCCGCCCCGCCGCCGTCGCTCTTGGAAGCCGCCGTGCAACAGGGGAACCAGCGGCACATGCTTGGCCGCATAGAGCGCCCCGACGCCTTTCGGCCCGTTGATCTTATGCGCCGATATGCTCAGCAAATCCGCCGGCAACGTGCGCAAGTCGACAACTTCCACCGCCAGGGCCTGCACGGCGTCGGTGTGGAACCAGACGCCCCGCTCCCGCGCCAGTTTTCCAACCGCCTCAACCGGTTGCCGCGTCCCCACTTCGTTGTTGCCCATCATGACGGAAATAAGCGCCGTCTCATCATCCAACGCCGCTTCCAAGGCGTCCAAATCCACTTCGCCGTAACGGTTCACCGGCACATATGTAACGCGAAAACCCAGCTTTTCCAAAAATGCGCACGTCTCCAACACCGCGTGATGCTCTATGGCGCTGGCGACGACATGGTTGCCTTTTCCCCGTTCCCGGGCCGCCCAGGCCGCCCCGAAAAGGGCCAAATTGTCCGCTTCCGTGCCGCCGCTGGTAAAAATAAGTTCGCCGGGATGGCAACCGAGGCATTCGGCAATGGCCTCCCGCGCCTCGTCCACCGCCTCCCGCGCCGCCCGGCCGTATGCGTGCAAGCTGGACGGATTGCCGAATTTTTCCGCCAAATACGGCCGCATGGCGGCGGCCACTTCCGGATGCACCGGCGTCGTGGCGGCGTGGTCCAAATAAATCATCCCATCCCCTTCTTTCGTTCCGTCCGCAGAACGCGTTTCAGACATACCGGTTCAGATATAAAACATATACGGTTCCGTCTCTTCTTCCCCGCTGATGGAAATCAAGTCTTGCAGCGTCGTCGAATCCAACACTTCCGTAATGCTGTCCCGCACCCGCATCCATAAGTGGCGGCTGCCCGGTTCGTTCTCTTCCTCCACTTCCACCGGATTGATGGGACCTTCCAACACCCGGATGATGTCTCCGGCCGTAATTTCTTCCGGTTTCCGGGCCAACACGTACCCGCCGTACGCCCCCCGGATGCTCTTCACCAAGCCCGTGTTGCGCAACGGCGACACCAACTGTTCCAAATAATGTTCCGACAAGTTGTGCCGTTCGGCAATCGCTTTCAACGAAACCGGCCCCTTGCCGTAACCTTTGGCCAGTTCCATCATCAACACCAATCCGTAACGACCTCTGGTGGAAACTTTCACAAATGGACCCTCCTCATCACACCTCATGACCAATTCATGCGCTCCCGGGAAGAACCCCGCTGAAGCGCGCCAGCTCCCACCGGCCCACACACCATTTGCGGCGACAAAATCCCCATTTTACAACTTTATTGTACCTGTTTTGCAATTGGAATTCCAACTCAACATGGTTTTCTAACCAGAATGAAAAAAGAAGCCCCTATCGGGCCGACGGCCGTAGCGGACTGAAAGGAGCGGCTCAATTTTTCCCTTCTTCCGGCGCTTTTCGCCGCAGCCGTTCCTGGTGGTTTTTCCAGATGGTCGCCTCTTGCCCTTGCCGGGTCGGCTCATAATAGCGGACGCCCACCAGTTCGTCGGGCAAATATTGCTGTTCCACCCAATGACCGGGAAAATCGTGGGGGTATAAGTACCCTTTGCCGTGCCCGAGCTTTTTCGCGCCGGGATAGTGGCTGTCCCGCAAATGTTTGGGCACCGCCCCCGTGGGCCGGTTGCGCACGTCGGCGATGGCCGCGTCGATGGCCTTGATGACGCTGTTGGACTTGGGGCTTTCCGCCAAATAAATGACGCACTGGGCCAAACTAATGCGCGCCTCCGGCATGCCCACCGCCTGCACCGCCGTCCAAGCGGCCGCCGCCTGGAGCAGCGCCTGCGGGTTGGCCAGGCCGATGTCTTCCGACGCGTGCACGAGGAGCCGGCGGGCGATGACCTTCGGATCTTCTCCCCCTTCCAACATGCACGCAAGCCAGTAAAGCGCCGCCTGGGAGTCGGAACCGCGGATGGACTTGATAAGGGCGCTCATCATGTCGTACCGGTGATCGCCCCGGTCGTAGCGGAGCGCCGGCTTTTGCAAGCATTCTTCCGCCACCGCCAGATCGATGCGCCGGATGCCGGCCGCGTCGGGCTCCGTCGACAGCA
>ERZ795042.433-NODE-433-length-34458-cov-30.074063_pt1 | contig 34458 bp, 27 predicted proteins | sample MGYA00375126_ERZ795042 | MGnify/ENA primary metagenome ERZ795042 (study PRJEB30171, sample SAMN05518105) | compost metagenome | isolation source: Feedstock adapted compost from Newby Island compost facility, Milpitas, CA | place: USA:Newby Island compost facility...
CTCCGCATCCGGATTGACGGCTTTCACGCCGGCGATAAATCCGGCCTCGAACCTCTTGATGACGGGAAGCTCCATGCCGCCCACGAAGCCGATCTTGTTCGTCTTCGTCATGAGCCCCGCCACAACGCCGACGAGATACGAGCCTTCATGCTCCTTGAACGTGACCGAAGCGACGTTCGGCGCGTCCGCCACCGCGTCGATGATGGCCAGCTTCGCGTCCGGATTCTGGTCGGCGACCTGCTTCACGGCGTCGCCCATCAGGAAGCCGATGCCCCAGGTCAGATCCGCTCCGCCCTTGACGAACTGGTTCAGATTCGGCACGTAATCGGCGTCGCTCTGGCTTTGCAGGTAATCGACCTTCGCGCCGTACTCCGCGGCGAATGCCTGCAGCCCTTCCCAGGCGCTCTGGTTGAACGAGTTGTCGTTTACGCCGCCGAGGTCGGTCACCATGGCCACATAAAACTGCTTATCCGTCCCGCCGGCCGGTCCGCCCGTTCCGGCGTCCGCCGGCGCTGCCGCAGGCTCCTCCCGCTGTCCGCCGGAAGACGACGCGGCCGGCGTTCCCGAGGACGATCCGGCATTGCCCTGACCGTTGTTCGCATCGCCCTTCGAGCCTCCTCCGCAGCCGGCCAGCGCGAAGACAAGCGCGAATACCGCGGCCATGATGGCCAGCTTGCTCTTCCGCCAAGCAACCATGCACCCAACACCTCGCCAACTTTGCTTGGAATTGACAGGAACATCATGCGTCAATCGCCGTTCATGCCATGATCCGATCGCGGTTCTTCCCGCCGTCCACCCCCTTTTCGGTCGACATATGATGATGGGAATTGAAAAAATGATCATTACCCGTCCAAGCGAATGCGCGATTCATGCCGCCGGGATCATCCCGCCGATTCGCTTCATTTGCGTCACATTGAATCACATCCATTTTCGGGAAATCGCACTTTCATGACAAGTTTTCCTCATATTTGTTATGTAAATTTACATAGAAATCGCATGCATCCCCGTCCATGAGCACAAAAAACCCCCGCCCTGTCCGGCGGTCTCACCGCCAGGCAAGGCAGGGGAAGCAGTCACAAACAGCGCCGCTTCAGTGGAACTTCGGCAGCCAGTCGCCGTGCGCCTCGATCAGGTCGTCGCACAGCGCGACGATCTCGTCGAGCGTCAGCTCCGACGCCGTGTGCGGATCGAGCATCGCCGCGTGGTAGATATGCTCCTTCTTCCGCGTGATCGCCGCCTCGATCGTGAGCAGCTGCGTGTTGATGTTCGTCATGTTCAGCGCGGCGAGCTGCGGCGGCAGCGCGCCCACGTACGTCGGCGTCACCCCGCTGGCGTCCACCAGGCAGGGCACCTCGACGCATGCCTCCTTCGGCAGGTTCGTGATCAGCCCGGTGTTCATCACGTTGCCGCCGATCTTGAACGGCACGTCCGTCTCGATCGCCTCGAAAATATACGACGCGTACTCGTGCGTCCGCTCGTGCGTCAGATTGACGTTGTTCACGAGCGACTCCCGCATCTTCTTCCAGCCTTCGATCTGGGCAACACATCGGCGCGGATACTCGTCCAGCGGAATGTTGAACTTCTCGATCAGCTCGGGATACTTGCTCTTGATGAAGTACGGATGATACTCGGCGTTGTGCTCGGAAGACTCCGTCACGTAGTAGCCGAACTTGAACATCAGCTCGAAGCGCACCATGTCGTCGTGCTTCTCCTTCTGCTTCTCCCGCGCCCGCCGCTTGATCTCGGGATACAGGTCCACCCCGTCCTTCGTCACTTCGAGCAGCCAGGCCATGTGGTTGATGCCCGCGATCTTCCACTGCACGCCGGTCGGGTCCATATCCAGCGACTTGAACAGATGCGGCACGCAGGCCTGCACGCTGTGGCACAGGCCGACCGTCTTGACGCCGCCGTAGGTGTTCATGACGTTCGTCAGGACGGCCATCGGGTTCGTGTAGTTCAGGAACAGCGCGTCCGGGCACACCTCCTGGATGTCCCGCGCGAAATCCAGCATGACCGGAATCGTCCGCAGGTTCCGGAAGATGCCCCCGATCCCCACCGTGTCGCCGATCGTCTGGCGCAGCCCGTATTTCTTCGGCACTTCGAAGTCGGTGATCGTGCACGGATCATACCCGCCGACCTGGATTGCGTTGACGATGTATTTCGCCCCGCGCAGCGCCTCCTTCCGGTCGGTGTACGCCTTCACCCGGCACGTGCTGCCGGTCGTCGCCTTCAGATTGTTCAGCATGTTCTCCGAATCTTTCAGCCGTTCGTGGTCGATGTCGAACAGCGCCAGCTCGAACCCCTGCAACGCCGGAGTCAGCATGCAGTCGCCGAGGACATTTTTCGCGAAAACCGTGCTGCCGGCGCCGAGAAACGTGATCTTCGACAACCCTCTCATCCTCCATCGTGAAAGCGGTATTTTTGACTTGATTATACTGCCTTCGATGCCGTCGCAACATGGAAAGATGCCAGCGACATATGGAGAAATGTAGGATGCGCCGAACGGCATTTGACACCTCCTTGCCCCTGTGCTACAATCAGATCACTGATTTAGTAATTCACTAAATCAGTAATTCAATAAACCAAACGAGGCGATCACGCATGAAAATTCCGACCAACCTCAAGCACAAACCGGTCATCATCTGCGAAAACTACGAGAACGTCGACGGCAAATACGCCTATCATTCGGACGCGAAAGGTCTCTCCCTCGGCCTCGCGCAATGGAACGACCGCGGCAAGATCGACATCTCCGCCAAGGTGTGGCGCCACACCGGCGGAAAATGGTCGAGGCAGTCGGAGGAGCTGCCGCTGCATCGCGTGCTCGATCTCGCGATCCTGATCGCGCGTGCCCAGCTCTACTTCCAGGACGCCTACCGGCACGAGAAGCTGTACGACCCGGCCAACCCGCGGATCGACCGGGTCGGCCTTCAGGGCGACGCGATGACGGTGGAAGTGTGCACGGACAACGAAATGATCGACGAAGACATCCGCCTGTTCAACCAGGCGCTGGGCGAGCAGGGCGAACTTCTCGGCGAACGCCTGCGCGTCCTCTCCCGATTGTTGAAAGAGATGGGGTATTTCTGACATGAACGACCGACGCAAGGAACTGATCGAACAGTACAAGCAGATGAAACCCGACATGGGCATCTTCCGGGTCCGCCTGAAGGACGGCGTCAAGTGTTTTCTCGAGACGTCGCAGAACCTGAAGGGCAAGATGAACAGCGTCCGGTTCCAGCTCGAGATGGGAAGCCACCCCAACAAGGAACTGCAGCGGGATTGGAAACGGTACGGCCCCGAGCGGTTCGCGTTCGAGGTGCTGGAACTGCTCCCGTATGCGAAGGACGAGACGAAAATCGACTATTCCGAGGAACTCGCGATCCTGAAGCATATCTGGGAAGAGCGGCTCCAGGCGGAACAGTTCGAATTCTACCGGAAGAAAATCTGACCGCCGTCAGGCCGCCATCCCGCCGCGCCCGGCCGCCCGCATCCGGCCGCCGGATGCATCATTCCCATGGCCGCTCCGCCTTACAGGGCGTTTCCCGCGGCCGCGCTGTGCAGCGTCGGATAGATCGGACGGAAGCCGAGATGCGCCTTGATCTTCGACGTATCGAGCAGCTGCAGCAGCGATTCGTCGACCGGCCGCCGGTCCGCGTCCTCCGGCAGCGGCTCGCCCAGCAGCCGCAGGATCTCGCCGGCGGCCGCCGGCTCGTCGTCGGCGACATTGTAGATCTCGCCGCTCCGGTCGTCCGCGTTCAGGGCGAGCAGGACGGCCTGCGCCACGTCGGCGTGATGGACGAGATGGAACCGCTGCGCCGGATTCCAGTTCCGGAACCACTGCAACCCTTCCCGCAGATGGGGATCGCCGTCGCCGTACACGAACGCGAGGCGCAGGATGCGCAGGCCAAGGCCGCGCGACCGGTGCAGCTCCAGCAGCGCCCGCTCGGACGCCGCCTTCGACTCCGGATACGTCCAGCCCGGATTCGGCGGGTCCGCTTCCGTGAATCTGCGGCCTTGCCCGGGGCCGTAGACCAGGTTCGTGCTCGTGTAGATGAAGCGCGGCACATCCGCGTCGAGCGCCGCGTTCGCGAGGGACACCGTCCCCGTCAGGTTGACCGCGTGCGTCTCCTCGGCCGAGGCTCCGCGGAAGAACGCCGCCAGATGGACGACGGCGTCGACGCCCCGCACCGCATCCTTCAATGCGCCGGGCTCAAGCAGATCGCCGATCGCCGGCTCCGCGCCGAGCGCGGCGAGCGGCTCCGCGCGCTCCCGGCTTCTCGCAAGCACGCGCACTTCATGGCCCTGTCCAAGCAGCCGCGGCACCAGCCGGCTGCCCACCTTCCCCGTTGCTCCCGTCACCAAAATCTTCATTTGCACTCGACCCCTTTCTCCCGTTCTGGCTTCCGTTCCGCGCCGTCCGGCCGGAATGGTACAATACCATTATGTTGGGCCGCCGATTCCGCGGCCAGATGCGGCTTATCCTACGATAAATCCTGTCAGGACAAAGGGGGACCGCGCCATGAACGACTCCATGAACGGGACCATGATCAGGGTTATTGACGACTTCCCGGGCGAAGCCCGGAACGGGGCCATCGACGAGGCCGCGAGCGACCGGGAACGGCGGAAGGCGTTGGCGGACTTCCTGCGCTCCCGGCGGGCCCGGCTATCGCCGGCCGACGTCGGACTGCCGCCGGGCGGCCGCCGCCGGACGCCGGGGCTCCGGCGGGAAGAGGTCGCGCAGCTCGCCCACATCGGCGTCTCGTGGTATACGGCGCTGGAGCAGGGCCGGGACGTGCGCGCGTCGGAGCAGGTGCTCGGCAGCCTCGCGGAGGCGCTGCGCCTGTCGCCGGCGGAGAAGCGGCATCTGTTCCGGCTGGCGCTGCCCCGCCGGGACGCACGGCCGGCCGCGGCCCCGCCGCGGGAGACGATCGGCGAAGCGCTCCGGCAGGCGGTCCACGCCCTGAACCCGCACCCGGCGTATGTGACGGGCAGGCGGTGGGACCTCTTGGAATGGAACCGGGCGGCCGAGCTCGTGTTTTCGTTTTCCGACATCGCGCCGCCGCACCGGCGCAACCTGCTCTGGCGAATGTTCACCCACCCCGGCCTCCGGTCGCACGCGGACTGGCGCAAGCTCGCGCATGGCGCCGTCTCGCAATTTAGGGCGGACAGCGCCCGCCATCCGGGCGACCCCGCCTTCGCCGAACTGATCGCGGACCTCATGGCGGCGAGCGAAGATTTCCGCGAGATCTGGGCGCTCCACGATGTGAAGGAACCCCGCGAAGGCGTCAAACGGATGGATCACCCGCGATACGGGCGCCTCTTTTTCCACCATGTCACGCTGCAGGTTCCGGAACAACCGGATTGCAGGCTCGTCCTCTACACCTGCAGCGAAGAGACGGCGCGGCGGCTGTCCGGCGCGCTGCAGGCGACTCTCCATCCATAGCCCTCGCCATAAACGGCAAGCCGGCTCCGGCACGCTCCCCCGCGTCGCCGAAGCCGGCTTTTACATGTTCCGCTCCCCGATCATAACGATGCAACCGGAATCTCGATCCGCGAGTCATGTTCCCCGCCGAAATGGATGGTTTGGGTGGCAACCTTCGTCTCCGCTATCAAAGCCCATGTGCCGGCAACGTTGGGATGGACGTGATAGGCGGGAAAATTCGACGATGACACATCGACCCGCGGCCGGGATCCCTTCTTCACCGTCCAGGTGATCGGCCACATGTCGATGACGGCCTCCACCACATCGCCCGGGGTATAGCCGACCGGGCTTGATGCGCCGTTGCGGAAGGCGAGGCTGGTGATCCCGTCCCGGGCATGTTTGATGGAGTTCTCGACGATGTTCTGGATGATGAGCGGCGGAACCGGAATATTGTACAAGTCCTCGTCGGCATCGATCCTTTCCCGAGTTCCAGACGGGTCCGCCAATTCCCGTCGCCGAATCGGCGCATGGCCGCAACGATGCGCAGAATCGGCTGCAGGAACACCTTGCGCAAATACCATACAAGCAGCAGCGGAAAGACGCAGGCGCCGATCGTCACAATCACGGTCAATCGCTTCAGGTACGGCAATTGCTGGAGAATGGCGTTCTCCGGAATGATCGCGATCAGATGAAACGCGCCCTGCTCCGACCGTTCGCCCAGCACCAGATAGGATGTCTTGTCCCCGGACAACCGGAAGGTGTTTTCGGCATAGCCCAGATTGATGGCTTCTGCCTCCACCTGCTCGGCGTGCTGCATCGGTTCGAGATTCAATGTGGCCAGCAGCGCGACGCCCGCATCTCCGTCGTCCAACAGTTCCAGCGGCCGGATCAGCTTGTCCGCCCTGACCCAGGCCCCCATACGGATGGAGCCCGATTTCACCAGGCGGTACACATAGTACTTGCCGGCATCCGATTTCCACACCTGCCACTCGGACGCGATCGAATCCTTCTCGTTCGTCCGCAGCATGCGCATGATTTCCGCCCGCATTTCGATGCGTTCTTCATACGTTTCGCCGTAGTCCGTGCTTCCGGCCATCAGCACTTCGTCGTTCTGTTCGGAGTAGACGAAAATGATATCCGTATTCCGATGGTCGTCGACCGATTCCCTCAATGCGTTGAACAGCCGCATCCGGGCGAGGTCATGCTGCAGCGCGTCCGCGTCGCGCCGCTTGTCGAACCTCAACAAATCGACGTTCTGCGTTGACAGCGCATACAAATATCTGTCCAATTCTTCCAGATCCGCGTCCAGCTGGCGCATATGCAGACTGATCAGGTTCTGGTTCGATTGGGCCACCTGTTCCCGCACCACCATGACGGCGGAAAAATGGAGCACCCACAGCAGAATGATCAGCGGAATGCTGATCAGCAGAATGGCCAGCGTCAACTTGGTTCGCAAAGACTGGAATGAAATGCCTGAACCCCGCATCCCGATCTCCTCCCGTGATGAACGGCTAACTCCCATTCTAGCATTCACGGTCAGTACCGTCCGCAGGAAGCGGATGGAAGGGGTGCGGTACCCGGAAACTTACCGGTTGAAACGGCGGCGCACCCCATTGGCGATCTCCGTCATGCAATCTTCCGCCTGCGGATATTGGCCGATCTTGTCCATGAACGCATGGTCGACGCCGTTGTACTGGATGACCGTCGTGTTGACGCCGGAACGGGCCAGCTTGCGCGCGTACGCTTCGTTCTCGAACCGGAGGAAATCGAACTCGCCCGTGATGATCAGCGTATCCGGCAGGCCGCGCAGGTCGGCCAGCAGGGGAGACATGTAGGGATCCGTCACTTCGGCCCGTCCCTGCAGATAGAGATCGTGCAGTTTCGGACCGCGATTCTCCCCGGAGCGCATGAAGCCGAGGGCGCGTTCGATGTATTCCCGGTGGTTGCGGATTTCGTAGTTGTCCAGCGACCACTTGTAGCCTTCCACCTCGGCGCCCGCCATGTTGACCGACGGGTAGATCAGCGCCTGGTACTTGATCAGATTGGTCTTCCGGTCGCGGTCCATGAGCGCGCATACCGTCGCCAGATTGCCGCCGGCGCTGTCTCCGGCCACCGCGATTTGCTCCGGATCAACGCCGATCTCGTCCGCGTGGGTCTGCACCCACCGGACGGCATCGAAACAGTCGGTCAGCCCCGCGGGATACGGATGCTCGGGCGCCAGCCGGTAATCCACGGAGACGACCACCGCTCCGGCGTGATACGCGAGACATTTGCACGGATTCTCCACCGTCTTGAGCGAACCGCCGATAAAGCCTCCGCCGTGGAAAAACACGACCGCCGGCCGCTTCCCGTCCACAGGCGGCGTATAGATGCGGACCGGGATCGTCGTCTCGCTGCCTTCGATTCCCCGGTACTCGGTGGCGACGGCCCCGCCGGTCACGTCGCTGTTCTCCCAGCCCATCATGCGCCGCATCATCTGCGCAAGCTCCACCGGATCCTTCGGAATCGGTTGCGGCGTCTGCCCCTGCATCCGGGCTGCCGTTTCCTTGTGAACTTCCAGGACGCGGGGGTCAAGCTCGCCCCGGCCTTCCTCCGAATCCGGAATGGGCTTGACGATCCATTCATATCCGTCCCGTTGCTCCGAGCGGGCTTTCTCGCGCAATGCGGCCAACAGTTGTTCGTAGGTCATGACGGATTCCTCCCCGGATATGTTGATATCTCATTCTAGACCGTTCGGCGTGGAACCGCTTGCCGTAAGACGACCTTTTATTTTTCTGATCACGACTATTTCACCCGGCGAAATCATAAAAAGACCCGACTCCGCCGGGCGGAGAGCCGGGTTGTTATTGGATTATTCGTAACGCAGCGATTCGATCGGCTGCAGCTTCGCGGCTTTTCTGGCCGGGTACCAACCGAAGAAAATCCCGACCGCGGTCGAGAAGCCGAAGGCCAGCGCGATCGCCCAAATCGAGATGACGAACGGCCATCCCGAGATCAACGCGAACGCCCAGGCCGCAAGGAGTCCGAACAGCGCGCCGATCGTGCCCCCGATGAACGAGAGAATGACCGCCTCGATCATGAACTGGAGCATGATATTCCCCGGCGCGGCGCCGATCGCCTTGCGGATCCCGATTTCCCTTGTCCGCTCCGTGACGGAGACCAGCATGATGTTCATGACCCCGATCCCGCCGACCAGCAGGGAGATGCCGGCGATCGAACCGATGATCGTCTGCAGGATGGTGAACGTGCTCTTGATCATTTGCTCCGCGTCCCTGGCCGATTCCGTGGCATAGGCGTTTTTGCCCGTGTTTTTCCGCTGCGCCAGCCAGGACTTGACCGCGTCGATCGTCTCATCCATTCGCTCCGGCGATGCGGGCAAGATCTCGAGCATGGTCAGGAAATCGCCGCGCTGGATCGTCGTAATCGGCGCGAAGGCGGAGTAGCGCTCGACGCCCATGCCGCCCATCAGGCTCTCCTGCTCCTTGTACACCCCGACAATCCGGAAGGTTACCCCGGACAGCTGGATATTCCGGCCGACCGCCCGATGCGGGGAACCGAACGCCTTGTTTGCGAATTTGGCCTCGACGACGAGCACTTTTTGCCGCCCCCGCTCCTCCTGCGCGTTGAAAAACCTGCCCGCCACCACATCGATTTTTTTCATTTTCGGCGAATCAGCGGTCGTCCCCGTCACGGTGAATTGCAGATCTTCCTTCTTGTGCCTGGCGATCATCCCGTAGGTAAGCGACGACGAAACGTAGCGGACCTCCGGAAGTTTGCGAATCTCCGCGATATCGCGCAGCCGGAAATAGACGTTGTCGGATCTTTCATTGCGGTAATCGGGATAAATCAGAAAATAGCCGTCCTCATAGTTCGACAGTTCCATCATGATCGAATGCTGCCCGGCCTGACCGATGGATACGACCGTCACCACTGCGGCGACGCCGAATACGATCCCGATCATCGTCAGGAACGAGCGCATCTTGTTGACCCGAAGATTGTCCAGGGCGACAAGGATGCTTTCCCAGATGCTCATCCGGCGGCACTTCCTTTGCGCCTGTCGCTCAGGATCCGTCCGTCTCCGAAGGTGATGATCCGCCCGGCATGCTCGGCGATGTCCGGCTCATGGGTCACGAGCACGATCGTCGTCCCGTCGGCGTGGATTTCTCTGAACAACGCCATGATTTCGTGGGACGATTTCGTGTCCAGGTTCCCGGTGGGCTCGTCGGCCAGCAGGATCGGCGCGTTCATCGACAGCGCCCGGGCGATGGCCACCCGCTGCTTCTGTCCCCCGGACAGCTCATTCGGGCGGTGCCTCACCCGTTCGGCCAGCCCGACCCGGCGAAGCAGCTCCAGCGCCCGTTCGCGGCGCTTCTCCCGGGGCACGCCGGCGTACATCATCGGCAGCATGACGTTCTGCAGAACCGTCTGCCGGGGCAGCAGATTGAAGCTCTGGAAGACGAACCCGATCTTCCGGTTCCGGATGCGGGCCAGCTCCCGCTCGTTCAGCGACTCCACCGGCACGCCGTCCAGCTCGTAGCTGCCGGAAGTCGGGACGTCGAGGCAGCCGATGATGTTCATGAGCGTCGATTTCCCCGAGCCCGAGGAGCCCATGATCGCGACGAACTCGCCCTTTTCGATGTGAAGGTCAATGGAATGCAGCGCCTGTACTTCGAGGGGGCCGTTTTTGTAGATTTTGGTGATGCCTTTGAGCGTGATCATTTCACCTTCACCCTGACGCCGTCCCGCAGCCTCTCGCCGCCTTCCGTCACGACCAGATCGCCCTCGGCCGCCCCGGAGAGCAGCTCGATCCGCTCGTCTCCTTCCTTCCCCGTCGTCACCTGCGCCTTGACGGCGACATCGTCCCGCACCATGAAGACGTAGGCCTGCTCGCCGTCGTACCGGACCGCCTCAATCGGCGCGAGCAGACGCTCCTTGTCCGGAATCTCGATCTCGACCGTGACGTTGTAGCCCGGACGAAGCTCCGGCGAAGCCTGATCCAGGCTGACTTCCATTTCCACCGACGCGTCCCGGGAGGACGTATCGCTCGCCTCGGCGACCGGGGCCAGATACGAGATGCTGCCCTCGTAACGGCCCGAGAAAGCCTCGCCGGTCACCACGGCCCTCATCCCCGGCTGCGCCTTGCCCGCATCCAGCTCGTTCAGGCGCGCCGCGACCTTGAGCCGGCTCACATCAGCGATCGTGGCGATTTCGCTGCCTTCGGCCAGCATTTGGCCGGCGTTCACCGCCAACCTGGTCACGACGCCGTCGGCGGGGGCCGTCACCTGCCGGTTGGCGAGCCGCTTTTCAAGAGATTCGATGGTCAATTGGATGGATCGAATGCGCAAATCATGGGCGGTGAGATCCAGCTCCTCCGGTTCGGCGTTCGGGTCCGCGAGACGCGCCTGCCGGAATCGCTCGAAATGCTGCTTCCGGGCCGCCTCCCGTTCCGCCTCGACCAATTGCAGATTAATCCGTTCCTTCTCCAGCTGATCCCGCACCTGCTCCATATCCAGCGTAAAGAGAACCTGTCCTTCCTCGACCGTGTCGCCCGGCTTCACCATGACCTCTTCCACCAACCCGCTTGCCGGAGCGTACACCTTGACCGTCCGCGCCGGCTCCAACCTGCCGTTCGCGTAGATTTGCTCGACGATTTTGCCCGTCTCCACGGCGGCAACCTTCACTTCGGGTTCCCGGTTCATCGCGCTCAATACATTGACCGCGATCAACGCGACGACCGCCAGAGCGACGACGGCAAACCAAAACCGCTTTTTCCTCAACCACTTCGACAAGCGACTCACCCATCCCGTTATGCAGAAATTCGGTTGCCAATCCCACTATACCCTTTTGTCCCGTTTCGGCCACGGACCCGGGACCGGCATCGGCGCCGGACCCGAGTCCAGTTTCCGGGAAGCGACCCGGACCGCGGGAACACTGTCGGAGCTTCCCATGGCGCCCGCCCATGCCGCTGCCTCATCGGGACAAGCTGTTACTATACATAATACATAACGTGCCGGAACGGAAAAGTATTCAGAATTCTATCCGCGAAAAACCAGGAACCCCGACGGGATGAACGCGGCAATATTGCCCGGCAAGTTCCTGAAGCTGATGGAAGACGATTGATCCCGGAGATACGAAGAAATGGTCCGGAACGGCTCCAGGTTGAAATTTCATATGCCGATGCTCCTGTTCCAGCGGATGGACTCCATTCCGGGCGTCAGACCGACCGGCTTGACGACATCGAACCACAGGAGGAGAAGCACACAGACCGCAAACAGGACCTTCCACATCATCCGGACACGGCTGGCGTTCATTTCCCATCCCCCGCTTTCCGCAATCGAAATGACGACACGATCGTTTCCATTACCGCTTCGTCCACGGCTTGGCTGTCGAAACAGAAGCCGTACGCGAGCCCGTCATCCCGGTTGGCCACATACCAGCGAATCTCTTCATACCGCCATTCCGGATCCAGAGCGGCGGCCGGCTTCGTGTGGACGAGCCCGATCCTGTAGACCCGGATGTTGCCGTTCCGTCCCGACGCCAGGTCATTCCGCTCCTCGAAACCGATTTGCTCCGAATGGTTCGGTTTGAAGTCCGGCCAGCTCTCCGCGTCGAACCACCCCAGAATCCCGGTTTCCCCGATCGTTTCTCCATCGACCAGAAAAAAGAACTCGTCATGCAGCGCCTTCTCCTCGACCTGCCAGCCGTCCGGCACCGCAAAAGCGTACCGGTCCGCCTCCACGATCCGATACCCTGGCGCAACGGCCGGCTCCGGGTCATCCGGCGGCTGCTCGTCGTGCGCCCCGTTCGCTTGCGGTTGCTCGCTCGGCGCAGGCGGCTCCTCGCGAGACTGCGGTTGCAGCTCCGGAAGATCAAGCGCTGGCGCCGTTTCCTCCCGGGCCTGCGCCGCCGGCTCTTCCCCGGTCCCGGCGCCCGCGTCGCCGGCGCCCTGCGGGCCCAGGCATCCCGTCGCCAGCAAAACCGGCAACCAGGCTCCCCACAACCATCGCATCCTCAAGACTCTCACCCTTGCGCGGAATACCTGATTACTGACGAGAACTTGCTATCTACAAGACGATTCGCGGGAGGAGAATGTTCATGCGAAAAAGTAAAAAGCGCAGCCGGCTCATGGCCGACTGCGCCTTGCGGCATCAAACGATCGTCCGGGCCGCCGCGTCCATCCCGACGGGAACGCCGTCCGCGATGATCGCTGTCCGATAACCGCGATTCACTTCAAGGGTTCGGTTGAAAGCGTGATGATCTCGTAAATTTTCCAATCGCCGTCCGCTTGCTTCTTCAGGTGATAGACCGATCCGTAACGGCCGTCCTCGAAAGCCCCGTCTTCGGGCCCCTCGATGGTTTCCACCGTGTGCACCGCGTAGACGAATGCCTCCGCATCCGTCGCCTGGATGACGTTGGCATGCTCCAGCTCGTAATCCCGGTCATAGTAGAAGAACATGGCCCTGAGCGACAGTCTGGTCAGGAGAAATTCGGGAGCGGAAGGATCGAACGCGCCGACCACGCCATCGAAATCCTCCGCCTCGAGCGCTCCGATGTGGGCGGCGACGGCGTCGAGAAGCTTCCGCCTGAGCGCCCCGTCGATATCCGCGTCGGCCTTCAGCGCTTCTTCCGATACAAGATATTCCGTCTCCAGCCGCTCAATGTCGTAGATCTTCCATTGCCCGTTCTTGTCCTGCAGCACGTGGACCAGCTGCTTCACCCGGTTGTCCGGGTAGAAGAGGCCGTTCGTATTGACATTCGTCTCGACCGTCCGCAGCAGCGCGGACGATCCGCCCGCCTGGAGGACCTCGAACTGCCCGAGCTCGATGGCGGTATCATAGATCCGGAAGCTCTCGGTCAACGAATCCCATTCGGCGCCGTTCAAAGGCGATTCCGGATGGATCATTGACCGGATCGCCCCGATGTCTTCGGCATTGCCCGCGTCAAGGAAGCGCCGGTAGAACGCCTCGAAATCGAAGTCCGCCGGCTGTCCCGACGGCGCGGGACCGATCGTGATCGTCCGGGCAGCCCCGTTCCAGTTCACGGCCCGTCCCGTCGCCTCGCCGACGAAGCGCAGCGGCACATAGGCGGAACCGTCAATCGCGCGGGGCGGCGAGTCCAGTTCGACCGTCGCGCCGTTGATGACCGCCGTCTTCCGGTCCAGCTGCAGTTCGATCGTGACGCCTCCGCCACGGCCGATGATCGTCCTCGTCTCCTTGATCCACTCCACCGACAGACCGAGCTCCTCGAACAGCGCCCGGAACGGCACGAGCGTGCTGCCCCGGTCAACCACGGGGGATGTCCCGAACTTCGCTTCCCGGCCTTCGATGATCACCCTGATCCCGCCGTCCGCCAACGAAGTCCGGGCCATCATCAACATCCCGGCAAGCGCGGCGAGCACAAGCAACGAAATCGTCCGCACCCGCATCCGCGGCAATCGCTCCAATTCCCTCACCTCTGGCATTCGATCTTCCGAACCTTGTCCAAACGCGATTCCAGATTATGACATCCGCTCGGGATTCGTCAAGCCGCCGACAGAACGCCGCGACGCCGACATGAGCAAAGCCGGCCGGAAAATCCGGCCGGCCTCCGAAGCGATTCTTCCAGCGGGATTATGGCTTCGCCCCCGGCGGTTCGAAGCCGATCGTATAGCTGATGTACACCTTCCAGCTGCCGTCTTCCTGCTTGCGCAGCTGATGCACCTGCTTGTAGCGGCCGTCGTTGAATTCGGGGCCGTCGATCTTCTTCGCCGTCTGTACCGTGTAGACGTAAGCCTCCGTATCGGACGCTTCGATGACGTTGATCAGTTCGATCTCGTAGTCGATGTCATACGCGAGGAACATCGTGCCGAGGAGATCGCGCGTCTCGGCATAGGCCGGCGATTTGGGGTCGATCGTGGCCAGCGCGGCGTCGAGATCTTCCGCTTCGCTCGCTTCGATGTTGGCGATGAGCACATCCTCGAGCGCCTTCTTCAGATCCGCGTCCAGATCCGCCTCTGCCGTCAGTTCGTCTTCCTCCAGCAAAAATACCAGACCGAGAGCCTGAAGCGTGTAGATCTTCCATTCGCCGTTCTCATCCTTGACCAGGTTGAGCGCCAGCTCCATCCGGTTGTTCATATGGAACCGGCCGTTCGTATTGACGTTCTTCTCGACCGAGCGCACGACCGCTTCCGTATCGCTCTCTTCGACAAGTTCAAGGTGTTCGATCTCGGTGACGACATCGAGCTTCTCGAAGCCGCTCGCCACTTCCTCCTCGAACAATCCGCCTCTGAGGAGCGGCGATTGCGGATGGATGGCCGCCATGACGGCTTCCAGGTCTTCCGCGTTGTTCGCCTCGACGAAAGCGCGATAGAACGTCAAGGGGTCGACGCCCCTCTTCGGCGCTTCGCCGATCGTGATCGTGCGCGTCGACTTGTCCCACTTCACGTCCCGGCCCGTCGCCTCGCCGATCACCCGCAGCGGCACATACGTGGAGCCGTCAACAAGGCGGGGCGCCACGGCCAGCTCGACTACCTCGCCATTGATGACCGCCGTCTTCCGGTCCAGCCGCAGCTCGATCGTGACATCTTCTCCTTTGCCGATGACGGTCTTCGTCGCCTGCTTCCATTCCACATCGAGCCCGAGCGCCTCGAACAGAGCGCGGAACGGCACGAGCGTCGTCCCCTTGTCGATGACCGGGGCTTGGTCGAACCGGACTTCCTGATCTTCGATGATAACCTTGATTTCGCCGTCCGCGTGGGCCGTCCAGGCCATCATCAGCATCCCGGCCAGCACGGCGGCCAGCATCAGCTTCCATTTCTTCATTCGCGGCAGCATCCTTTCTTCCAAGTTGGAATGATTGCGAGAAAAATAGAAACAACCAATTACAGATTATGCCAATAATGGAGCGTCACGTCAACTGAAATATCACCCGATTGATGTCGAAATGCATGATGCCGCTCAGCCCTCCAGCTCTTCCGCTTCGGCTTGCGCGATCAGTTCCGCCTGTTGGATGACAAGGTCGATCGCCATTTTCTCCAGATCCGGCGGATAACCGTACTTTCGAAGCAACCGCCTGACTGTCACGCGCATCTGCGCCCGCACATTCTCGCGCAGCGTCCAGTCGACCTTGATGTTGTTTTTGATCGCTTGGGTCAACTCGTGAGCGATCTGCTTCAACATGAGGTCACCCATCAAATCCCGCGCGGATTCGTTCGCGGCCAGAGCTTCATAGAACGCCAATTCTTCCTTGATGAGCCCGAGATCCTCGCCGCGCTTGACGGCGGCGTTCATCTCTTTCGCCATTTGGATGAGCTCTTCGATGACCTGGGTCGTCTCGATCGTACGGTTGTTGTATCGCCGGATCGCCTCCTCCAGCATCTCAGAAAACTTTCTCGACTGCACCACACTGGTCCGGGACACGGCCTTCACTTTCCCCTGAAGCAGCCTGCGCAGCAATTCGACCGCGAGGTTCTTCTGCCTCAGTCCGCGCACCTGTTCGAGGAACTCGTCCGACAGAATGGCGAGGTTCGGCTTCCTGAGCCCCACCGCTTCGAGAATGTCAACGACTTCCTCGGAGATGACGGATCGGGAGATCAACTGGTTCAGCTCGGCGTCGAGTTCCCGCGTCGTCTTCTTCCTGTTTTCGGGTGTGATCAGCTTCACGATGCCAGATTTGACCGCTTTGTAGAAGCCGACCTCCACATTGACTTCCGCGGCTGTGTCGGTCGTCGCGCAGAGCGAGAACAAGTGGGACACTTCCGTCGTCAGGTTCAGGAAGTCCCGCTTGCGATCTTCGCCCAGACCGATTACATAGTCCACCGTCTCCACGATCGCCTGCATCCGCTCAGAGGCCTTTTCCGACGCGTATTTGCTGTAGTCGTGACCATGAAGCAGCTCGCGAATGACCTGAACCCGCTCAAGCAAACGGTCCGCAACCACATCCGTGTCAATGCCGGCGGTATTACGGTCGCTCTCTGTGTAGTGCTGGAGCGCAGATTTCAGCAGATCCGCAATACCGATATAGTCGACGACGAGGCCGCCTTGTTTGTCCCGGAACACTCGGTTGACGCGGGCGATCGCCTGCATCAGGTTGTGGCCGCGCATCGGCTTGTCCACATACATCGTGTTCATGCACGGCACATCGAAGCCGGTCAGCCACATATCGCGGACGATGACAATCTGCAGCGGATCGTTCACGTCCTTCATCCGTTTCGCCAGATGCTCGCGACGCCGCTTGTTTCCGATATGGGGCTGCCATTCCTTCGGATCACTGAAACCACCGGTCATAACGATCTTGATCTTGCCTTGATCGTCGTCATCGCTGTGCCAATCCGGCCGCAGCGCCACGATCGCGTTGTACATGTCGACGGCGATCCGGCGAGACATGACGACGATCATCGCCTTGCCGAACCCGGCTTGCTGCCTCTGCTCGAAATGCTCGACGATGTCCTTCGCGATCTTCTTCACGCGCTTCTCCGCGCCAGCCAACGCCTCCAGCCGGGCCCAACGGGATTTTAGGCGTTCGCGCTCCGAATATTCCTGATATTCCGTAATCTCTTCATACTCACTGTCGATGATTGGACGCTCGTCCTCCGACAGTCCCAGACGGGCAATACGGCTCTCATAGTAAATTTTGACCGTCGTTCCGTCTTCCACGGCGCGGGTCATGTCGTAAATGTCGATATAGTCCCCGAAGACGGCGGGCGTGTTCCGGTCCGTCATCTCCACCGGCGTTCCGGTGAAACCGATGAACGAAGCGTTCGGCAAAGCGTCACGCATGTATTTCGCATAGCCGAATTTGATCGCCGCCTCGTCATCCTTGGCGACCAGTTCAGCCTGAAAACCGTATTGACTGCGGTGCGCTTCGTCTGCGATGACGATGACATTTCGGCGATCCGTCAGCACCGGAATTTGCTCCTCGCCATCCTCTGGCGTGAACTTGTGCACCGTAGTGAAAACAATCCCGCCCGACTCCACCGACAGCAGTTCTCGCAGATGAGCCCGGCTCTCCGCCTGCTTGGGTCTCTGCCTGAGCAAATCCGTGGATTTGCTGAATGTGCTGTACAACTGGTCGTCCAGGTCATTCCGGTCCGTCACCACGACGATTGTCGGATTGTTCATCGTCAACACCAGTTTGCCCGCGTAGAACACCATCGACAGACTCTTGCCGGATCCTTGAGTATGCCAGATGACCCCGATCTTGCGGTCGCCGTCTTCCATTGTCGCCCGCTCGGTGCTTGCAATGGCCTTATTGACCGCGTGGTACTGGTGGTAGCCGGCCAATATTTTGTACAGATGCTCCCCGTCGGTCTGGTAAAGCACGAAATGCCTGATGATGTCGAGCAGCCGGCTTTTCTCGAACATCCCCTTAATCAGCACTTCCAGTTGCGGCTGGGAATTCGGAGCCACTTCGCCGCCGTCAATCGTCCGCCACATCATGAACCGGTCTTCGTCAGCGGTGAGCGTGCCAACCCTGGCGTTCAAGCCGTCACTGATAACGAGGAACGAGTTGTAAGTGAACAAGGTAGGAATGGCGCTTTTGTACGTCTGGATCTGATTGTAGGCGTCGCTGATGCCGACCTCTTCGTTGGACGCACTCTTCAGCTCGAAGACGGCAATCGGCAGGCCGTTCACGAACACTACGATGTCCGGGCGCTTCTCCCCCCGGCTCTCGATGACGGTGAACTGGTTGACGACGAGGAAGTTGTTGTTCGCGATTCGATCCGGGTCCGTATCGAAAAGCCATACTTTCTCGGTCTTGTACTCCCCGTCCGCCGCCCTGTACTGCACATCTATCCCGTCGGTGATCATCTTTTGGAAAACCCGATTGTTGATCAGCAGGCTCGGGCTCTGCGGCACTTCGATGATCCGGACCGCTTCCTCGATCGCCTCTCTCGGTAGCTTCTTGTTGATGCGGACCAACGCGTCGCGGAGCCGGTCCTTCAGGATGACTTCGTGATACATCATCCGCTCCGGATACTCGCCTTCGGGGGAGATGTCAGGACCGTAAGCCCGCTCATAGTCCAGCTCCTCGAACCATTCCAGCGCGGCCTGCTCCAGGTCGCTCTCCGTATAGGACGTGACATAGTAGGCCATCGCTCGCACCTCCTTCGGGTCAGGGTTGGGTTGAGGTCAGATCTGGTAGTCCGCTTTGTTCTCCGCAGCCATCGGCAGGTCGTTGTAAGAAGGTTGATAGATGCTATGTTCTTGCTCCTGAGCTTGTACTTGCTCTTGTTCGACCGGGACACGGATCTCGCCCGACATGAGTTTAGGGAGGAGGGTGTCGCGGAGTTGGGATAATGTTTCATTTTCTTCCTCACATTTTTGTATCAGTCTTCCTAGCGGTTCTACGATCTCATTAAACTTTGCAAGAACATCTTCCGGAGGTATCAGAACGGGAACTTTCCTCATTTCCGATCCGGAAATTTCTTTAAATGTTGATCCCGATGCACGGCTCTCAATTGTATCGACATTGCTCTTCAAGAAGTAATACACAAATTCCGAGCCAATATGTTTCAATGGAATTACAGATTTAAATCCTTGATTTGTTGTAACTTCGTTTTTGGCAATTGCAACGTATCCAATAGGTGCTCGGGAACTGAACAACACCGTTCCTCTGGGTAACAGATTAACACTTGAGTTATTAAACCCTTCCTCGGATATGTCAATTTCGCCTCTTGCAATGTATTTATTAGTCGTTTTCGATAAATCCTTCGGGGTAATCCACGGGATACCTCTATCAGTATAGTAAGCATCTACTTTTTTCGAAGGTGTTGCTCCACCTACCACTTCACCGAGTTCACCAATTGTCCCCGGTCTCCACCCTTTCGGAATCGGTCCCAATTCGCTATCCTCAAACTCGCCACCGCTGGACTTATACGGTTCTCCATCATCATTCGGGAACTCAAAGTCCACGAACCACTTCTTGAAAAGGGCTTGGGCCATTTCTTCGAGGTTTTTGTTGATAGCGATATTAAGCTCGATTTTGTCATCGAGCGATGAAAGCAATGCAACAAGTTCCCTTTGTTCCTGAAGTGGTGGTAGATGGTACTGCCATTTTGAAATTGCATCTATTTGTGCCCTCTGCCGTCCAGAAGTACCTGTCATTGACTTAATGGCTACGTTCCGAAATTCTGGCGAAATGGAGAGATAGTACACAAACTTGTTGTCCGTTACACCTTCTTTACCTCTTAACACGATAAACTCCGTTGAACCAAATCCAATTTCATTCGGTTCCAACACGTTTACAAAAGCGGTTTTCCCATTTTCCAAACAAGGTGTGATTCTTGCCAGTAGGGTGTCGCCGTTTTGAAACCTGGAACCACCGTTGAATTCTGCAATTGAATAGCCCTTTACTTTCCTCGTAAATGGCTCCAGATCTTCCATCGCGATTTTCTTTGCCAGCTCACCCTTTTTAATTCTATACGATGGATTAATATCAACTGTGTCCCCAACTGTTGTAAATCTCCACTCAGAACGCAAACCCAATCCCCCCCAGCCGCTTGCGAATCTCGTCCTCCAGTTGCCGGGACTTGGCAAATTGTTCGGCCAGCTCCGAGGTCAAACGCATCATCTTGTCCTCGAACGGCTCGTCGTCCTCTTCCACGTCTTCGATTCCGACATAGCGGCCCGGCGTCAGAATGTATTCATGTTCGCGCACTTCATCAAGTTTCGCCGCTTTGCAGAAGCCCTTCACATCCTCGTATGTGCCCGCTTCCGACTGCCCCCGCCATGCATGGTAGGTGTCAGCGATCTTCCGGATATCTTCCGTGCTCAGTTCACGATGGGTGCGGTCCACCATATGGCCCATCTTGCGGGCGTCGATGAACAGGATCTCGCCTCGGCGGTCGCGCCATCCTTTCGGCGCCTTGTTCTTCGCGATGAACCAGAGGCATACCGGAATCTGCGTTGAGTAGAACAGTTGCCCCGGCAGGGTGACGATGCAATCAACCAGATCGGCTTCGATCAGTTTTTTGCGAATCTCGGACTCCGCCGTCGTGCTGGTCGACATCGAGCCGTTCGCCAGTACGAAACCGGCCACGCCGTTTGGTGCGAGCTTGCTCACGATATGCTGAATCCAGGCGTAGTTTGCATTGTTCGCCGGAGGCACTCCGTACACCCAGCGGGCATCGTCCACCAACCGCTCTCCGCCCCAGTCGCTGATGTTGAACGGCGGATTCGCCAAGATGTAGTCAAACTTCATAGTCTTATGTAAATCATTGTGAAAAGTGTCCGCATGATGTTTCCCCAGGTTGCCATCAATGCCGCGGATCGCGAGGTTCATTTTGCACAGACGCCAAGTCGTAGGGTTGGACTCCTGTCCGTAGACTGCGATATCGCCCCTCTTGCCTTGATGCTCCTCTACGAACTTCTCGCTCTGAACGAACATGCCGCCTGAGCCGCAACACGGGTCGTACACGCGTCCCTTGAACGGCTGGATCATTTCGACGAGCAGCCGAACGACACTGGTTGGGGTGTAGAATTCGCCGCCATTTTTGCCTTCCGCGCTGGCAAACTTGCTCAGGAAATATTCATACACCCGTCCAAGCACATCCTTCGAGCGGCTCTCTCTGTCGCCGACTTTGAACGAGAACAGGTCGATGACTTCGCCAAGGCGGGTCTTATCCAGCGCCGGTCGGGCGTAATCCTTCGGCAGTACACCCTTCAACGACTCGTTCTCCTTCTCGATCGCAATCATGGCGTTGTCGATGATCTGACCGATCTCCGGCTTCTTCGCGTTGTCTTTGATGTAGCTCCAGCGCGCTTCTTTTGGCACCCAGAAAATATTGTCCGCTGCGTATTCGTCCCGGTCTTCCGGATCGGCGTACGGCTCGTTTTTGAGCGCCTCATACTTCTCCTCGAAGGCGTCGGAAACATATTTCAGGAACAGTAGACCGAGCACCACATGCTTGTATTCCGCCGCATCCATGCTGCCGCGCAGTTTGTCGGCCATGCTCCACAATCTCTCTTCGAATCCGATGTTCGCTGTTGCCATTGCTTCAGATGCCTCCTCAGAAAAGCTGGTTGTACAATTCACTCTTCACCTGTTCCCAGCGGTTCGCCGCTTCTCGGACCGTCCGACGGTAAAGTTCCTTCTCTTCAAGGTAACGGCGCACGATCTCCCGTTGCTTGTCCTCCGGAAGAAGCGGCAGTTCGATCTCACCCACATCAGCCGGATTGAGGTTCATCACGACGGACCCCCGCTGGAAGCTTTGGACAAGCGCGGCACCGACCGGGCTTTCGAGAAAAATCTTTGCGAAGTGGCTGTTGATCGTCGACTTGAACCGGATCACCAGAATATTGGCGGACGCGATTACCATTCCCTCGGTTGCGGGAAAAACCGCCAACTTGTTCACGGTTCCCCGGCACGTCATGACCAGGTCGCCGGGCTGAATCTCATACCGCTTCACTTTCCGCTCTTCTTCATCGATCGTCTCAAGCTGGTCCAACAGAACTTCCCCGTCGTCGAGGTTGGAAATGTTGAGCACCTTAACGTTCCCCGGCCGAAGATCCTGCTTCAGAACCGATTTGCCCCGAAAAATCTCCGCCACCTCGCGCAGCTTCACTTTAGGCGTATCGGCCTGTTGAAAAGAACGGAGCGTGTCCTGATCTTCATCCAGCAACAGCTCAATCCGCCAATGATCCAGTTGCCGGAACTGGTCGGGGTGGATCGTGATCTCTTTGTCCACATCAAACTTCGACTTGTCCATCCGCAGCCGGCCGAGGGTCACTTCCTCAACCGAAGCGTTGCGGAACTCCACCTGATAGGTCTTGACGGAGGTGTAGGGACGCAGCCAGCCGTCCGGAAGCGTGTAAATGGATTCGACGGGCGACTGCTCGTTGATCTGTTTGCGCCAGGTTGCGATTTCGCCGGGATGCGACAGAATTCGCGGCGGGAAAGTCACACTCAGCCGGCCGCCCTCCCGCATAAGAGAAATCAAATGACTGGCCGCCGCGCCTTCCGATTCCCGCACCGGCACATCGTCATCGTTCATCTTCATACCAAAGTGCGGTATGGCCAAAATTTCATCGAATGTCTGATCCATTGGGAGCGGTTGGTAGATCGAACCCAGCACCACGTGTACGTTAGAGTAAGTCTCAAAGTGCGTCTTGAACAGCCGGCTGATGATGTAGTTCTCCGTCAACAGCGTGATGTTCCACGGCTGTTCGCAAATTTTCGTTTCCACAAGACCTCTGATGTACTTCTCCGCCTCCGCGATCAGAATGCTTTGGACATCGCGTTGCTCGCAGCGTTCAATGAACCATTCCATGATCGCCGGATGGACGATGATGCCGCCGGTTATACGATCCTGTTGAATCGTCATCATGCCGTATTCGAGCAGATTCAGATCCCTGCCGGCATGGTACAGCTTGAAGAACAACTCCCGATCGCCGGGAAAATGGCCCAGCTCCCGCTCCAGCGCGCGTTCCTTCATCCATTGAAACAATTTCTCCGGTTCGGTGTCGATGTCCGAATCCGCGAGACGCTGTTGTTCAAGCAACCGACGCGTCCTCTTCACGCGGGTAGCTTCGCGAAGGAGTTGATCACGGGTCGTGATGTCATGAAGCAGACAGATGTTCCAGAATGTCTCGATCAATACACCATCCCCAGTCTCTTCCAAGGTATGGTTGTATCTTAACACATCAGTTTTAGTATTTCAATACTAGAATTCATGACGTGGAATCTAAATCAAGATGTCTGCCCATCTTCACGTACGTCTAAAAGAAGAACGCAGCTCTATTCCGTGATTGACTAAAATAATGCGCATGTGGAACCAGACATTCTGTTCACTCCCTTAGAGCGCATCGTTCAATTGATGTTTGAGGTTAAGCTCGCTGAACAGTTCTGGGTTGGTTCAAGAAGATCACGGACGCGCCCTTGCAAAAAAACCCCCGCCATCATCAGCGGGGACTCGTGCATCTCGCCATCTGGTTCCGTTCTCAACTCTCCCCATGCAACTCCGGCGGCAGCAGGGTGTCGGCCATGAGCGGAATGTTCCGCGTCACCGTCACCTTCAGGCGGTTGTCCGCGAAATGGCACGTCAGCCGCTCATGGAACGCCTGCCCGAGGTACCGGAGGGCGATCTCGTACACATCTTGACCGATCCACCGCCCGCTCGCGACGAGCGGCAGTTCGAAGCCGGGGAACCGGAGCGCGCCTTCCGCCCATTCCCCGCGGCCGATCCGCAGCCGCTGCTCGCCGCCGGGCAACCCGATCGCAAGCTCGTCGCCGCCATCCTCGAACCCGAACGTCAGCGTCCGGATGCCCGCCGGATTGTCCGCGACATGCCAGACGCGCCCCGACCATTTCGCGAGGTTGCCCATCTGCGACGATTCCGCCGCCGGATACGACAACGATTGCAGCCGGTCCTCCAGTTCCCGCCGCGCCGCGGCGTCCGGCCCGACCGGCGCGTCGTCCATCCCCGGCAGCAGCTCCTCCCACACCGCGTTCAGGATGCCATGCATCTCCTTCGCGCCCGCGGTGATCGCGACGACCGCCCGCTTGTGCGGAATGACGATGCAGTACTGGCCGAACGCGCCGTCGCCGCGGTACGCCCCGTGGCGGCACCGCCAGAACTGGAAGCCGTACCCCTGGGCCCAGTCGCTGTCCGGGTCGTCGCCGTTGTCCGTCTGCTTCGCCGTCGCCATCCGCACCCAGTCCCCGGACAGAATCCGCCGGCCTTCCCATACGCCTTCCTGCAGATACAACTGCCCGAACTTGGCGATATCGCTTACCATCATGTACATGCCGTAGCCGCCCGCGTGAATGCCGCGCGGGCAGACCATCGTCGTGACGCCCGCAATGCCCAGCGGCTCGAACAGACGGGGCCGCAGCCAGTCGAGCAGTTGCTCGCCGGTCGCCCGGTGCAGGATTGCCGACAGCATGTACGACGCCCCGGTGTTGTACAGGAAATGCGTCCCCGGCGGCCGCTCGATCGGCGTCTCGAGGAACGCCCTCACCCAGTTGCCGTCCGGGCTCTTCTGCATGATCGGAATCGTGTCGACGGTATGCCCGGTCGTCATCGACAGCAGGTGACGCACCCGCAGATCCTTCATATTGTCCGCGATCGCCGGCGTCACCTCCTCCGGGAAATAGGAAATGACGAAGTCGTCGATCGACAGCTTCCCTTCCTCCGCCGCCAGCCCGATCGCCGTGGACGTGAAGCTCTTGCTCAGCGAGAACAGGTCATGCGGGATGTCCATCCGGTGCGGCGCCCAGGCGCCCTCCGCCACGACATACCCGTTCCGCACGATCATCAGGCCGTGCAGTTCCTGTTGCTCCGCCTCGACCCGCCGCAGAAATCCGAGGATCGCGGCCGAATGAACCCCCTGCGATTCCGGATCGCTCCTTCTCCAACCATCTTCGACACGAGCCGATTGCATGTTCGCCCTCCTCTTATTCACTGGTCGTTCACCAACGAGTATAGCGCAATCAGACTGGCTGTGGTGTAAAAAAAAGGAGCAACCGCAATCGTCTCCGGAATCGGCCGGTTCGGCGGTTCAGGATACGGGAACCGCCTCCGCGAGCAGCCGCTCCAGCTCCCGGTCGCACTCGGCGCGCCGCGCGGCGCTCCATTCGAGCAGCTCGGCCAGCGCGGCGCTCGCCGCGTCCTTCCACTGCAGCACGCCGGGGCGGTCGAAGTAGAGCCGGCCCGTCCGGCGGACCCAGAAGTCGGCCGGCGTCGCGCACATCTCCGCGAGGACGGCGTACCGCAGCTCGGCCGCCAGCGCGAGCGGCAGCCCGTGCCGCGCGGCGAACGCGCCCGACTCGGCCGCCAGCCTGTGCAGCTTCGGCGCGTTGGAGCCGTAGCGGCGCGCGATCCGCTCCGCCTCGTCCGCGCCGAGCCCGGCGGCGACGCCGGCCTCGATCTGCCGCCGCGCATGCGCCTCGAACCCGGCGCTTCCCCCGACGTCGCCGCCCGAGATCGGCAGCGTCCGCGTGGGGCTCGGCGGCAGCGCCGCGAGCCCGTCTGCCTCGCGCTTCCGCGAGACGAGATCGACGATCCGCTCGGCCATCTTCCGGTAGCCGGTCAGCTTGCCGCCGGCGATCGAGATGAGGCCGGACGGCGAGACGAAGATCTCGTCCTTCCGCGAAATCTCCGACGGGCTCTTCCCCTCCTGCCGGATGAGCGGCCGGAGGCCCGCCCAGCTCGACTCCACATCCTCCGGCGCAAGGCCCAGCGACGGGAACATATGGTGGGCCGCGTCCAGCAGATAGCGCAGATCGTCCGCCTCCATGCGCGGATGCGCCGGGTCGCCCGTATAATCCGTGTCCGTCGTGCCGATGTACGTCTTGCCGTCGCGCGGAATCGCGAACACCATCCGCCCGTCCGGCGCGTCGAAGTAGACCGCCTGCCGCAGCGGGAACCGCGCCCGGTCGAACACGAGATGGACGCCCTTCGTCAGCCGCAGCGTCTTGCCCCGCTTCGAGCGGTCCATCTCGCGGATGCCGTCCACCCACGGCCCGGTCGCGTTGACGACGTGCCGCGCGCGCAGCTCGTACGCGCCGCCGCCGATCCGGTCCTGCACAACCGCCCCCGTCAACCGCGAGCCGTCATACCGCAGCTCCGTGACCGCGGCGTAGTTGACGGCCGTCGCGCCGAGCTCGACCGCCCGCTTCAGCACCTCCAGCGTAAGCCTCGCGTCATCCGTCCGGTATTCGACATAGTACCCGCCGCCCTTCAGCCCGTCCCGCCGCAGGAGCGGTTCGCGCGCGAGCGTCTCGTTCGGGTCGAGCATCCGGTGCCACTCGTCCTTCTTCACCCGCGCCAGCCAATCGTACAGCGTCAGCCCCAGCCTGCTCGTGACCGGCCCGAGCTGCCCGCCTTCGTAGAACGGCAACAGCATCCATTCCGGCGTCGTCACGTGCGGCCCGTTCTCGTACACGACCGCCCGCTCCCTCCCGGTTTCGGCCACCACCTTGAACTCCAGCTGCTTCAGATACCGGAGCCCGCCGTGAATCAGCTTCGTCGAGCGGCTCGACGTGCCGGCCGCGAAATCCTGCATCTCCACGAGCGCCGTGCGCAGGCCGCGCGCGGCCGCGTCGAGGGCGATGCCGGCCCCCGTGATGCCGCCGCCGATGACGAGCAGGTCGACGGTCTCCCCCTCGAGCGACCGCAGCATCCGCTCCCGCTCCGTCGCCGACCAGACATCCGTTTCATGCATTGCTGTTCCACTCCCCTCTCCGGTCGAAAAAAAACAAAACCACGTCCGACCCCCGCCGTTCCCATTGCCCACGAAACGACGGAAGTTCAAAGCGCGGTTTCTCCAACTCTCCAACCGGTATTAACTTGTACGCCTCTATTATACGCCAACCGCCCGGAAATTGACAGCCCGCAAGTCCGGCCGCGATTAATATTCGATCGGTTCCAACCCGTCGTCCTTCGCCGCGCAGCCGGATGCCATACAGGCGAGCGCGACCGCGCACATCAGCCGGACCCGTCGCGTCATACCTGCTTCACCCCGATATCTGTCCACAGCTCCGGCCGCGACGTCGTCACCGCCGCCGCTCCCGCTTCGAGCGCCGCCGCGACTTCTTCGCGCGTTCGGATCAGGCCGCCCGCGATGACGGGGACGCCGGTTCGCTCGCGCACCTCCCCGATCCACTGCGGCAGCAGGCCCGGCAGCACCTCGATCAGATCGGGATGCGCCTGCTTCGCCACCTCGACGCTCGTGTCGATCGCCCCCGAGTCGATCAGGAACAGCCGCTGGATCGCGAGCACCCCGTTCTGCTTCGCCTTGCGAATGACCGCGGCCCGGGTCGAGATCAACCCCGCCGGATGGATCTGCTGACAGAGAAATTCGGCCGCGTATTCGTCGTTCTTCAGCCCGTCGATCAGATCGGCGTGCAGCAGCACGCGCTTGCCGTGATTCGCCGCGAGCTTCACCATCGGCTGCAGCAGGCCGAGCCGCCCGCCGAGCAGCACGAGCCAGGCGGCTTCCGACTCCAGCAGCCGCTCCAGCTCCTTCGGATGTCTGACGGCGGGCAGCAGCCGCTGTCCGCCGAACGGATGGCCGGCGCGCACAGGACATCCCTCCTTGTTGTCAGGCTGCATCGCCATGACCGGACCGCTTCCGATCCGCATGCGCAACAACTTCTCCGGAAGGCACGAAAAAACCTGCCGGTGCGGTCTTCATGCGACCATGCCGGCAGGCGGTCCGTCACTTCTGTGCGGCGAGTTCCGCGAACAGCCGCTTCTTGAGCTCGCGATTGCGCTCCTTGAACAGCTCGTTGTGCGAGGACACCATGCCCCATCCCGGCGCGTCGGGCGCGATGTACTGCTTCGCCCGGTTGACCGCGTTCGCGGCGTCCTGGAAGCAGCCGGCGATCAGGTGCAGCTTGCCCTCGTGCCACAGGATGTCCCCGGCCGCGAACAGACCCGGCACGCTCGTCTCGCCCGACGGCGTCCCCTTCACGCAATACTCGTCCTTCATCTCGATGCGGACGTTGCTGTTCTCGATGATGTCCGTCTCCCGATCGTAGCCGTGGCAGACGACGAGGTCGTCGATCCCGAGCTCCGCGGTCGTGCCGTCCTCCAGATCCCGGAGCGCGACCCGCCCGATGCGGTCCTCGTCCGACCCGGACGGAATGAGGCGGACGATCTCGGTGTTCGGCAGGCAGACGACGCCGTTCTTCTCCAGCATCGTCACCGACGCCTCGTGGCCCTTCAGCGTGTCCCTGCGGTAGGTCAGATACACCTTCCGCGCAAGCTCGCTCAGCTCGTTCGCCCAGTCGATCGTGGAGTTGCCGCCGCCGGCGATCAGCACCGTCTTGTCCCGGAACCGGCCGATCGACTTCACGGTGTAGTGCAGGTTCGACGCCTCGTACCGGTCCGCGCCCTCCAGGTTCAGCTTCATCGGCTTCAGGATGCCGTAGCCGGTCGCGAGGATGACGGTCCGCGAATAGTGCGGTCTGCCCGACGCCGTCCGCAGCACGAAATGGCCGTCCCCGTCCTTGTCGATCGCGGTGACCTTCTCGTTCAGCACGACCTCCGGGTTGAACGCCGTGCCCTGCCGCACGAGCTGCTCGATCAGCTTCTCGCCCGTCGTCGGGGGCAGGCCGCCGACGTCCCAGATCACCTTCTCGGGATAGACGTTGATCTTCCCGCCCAGAAAGGGCTGGAATTCGATAATCTTCGTCTTCATCTCGCGCAGCCCGCTGTAGAAAGCGGCATAGAGACCGGCCGGGCCGCCGCCGATGATCGTGACGTCGAACAGTTCGCGTTCATCCGCCATTTGCGGTTCCACTCCTTGCGGAACATCGAATGGTTGCCATCCCACTGTCCCGGTCGATATTGAGAATCATTATCACAAATAAGCGCCGCATCAAATATTATCACCGCGCCGACCGCGTGTCAACAACAGACAGCCCGGTGTCACGCCATGATCATATGCCGTTGTCGCGCGCCTCGCCGGGCGGCCCGCCTCACAGCCCCATCCATTCGGCCAGCGGATGGAACATCGCCTCGACCAGATCGGTCGGCCCGGGCGCGCCCGGGAAGAAGCGCAGAAAGACGGCAAGCAGCACGCCCAGGCCGAGCAGCAGGAGGAACGCCGTCCTCTCCTTCGTCCGCTCCCGGCCGAGCCCCGGCCATTCCCGCAGAAAGATGAGCGCCGCCGCGATCGCCACAACGAGCAGCATCCATCCCTTCATCATGGCCGTTTCCCGTTCCCGGACCGGGTGACAATCGAGCCGCTCTCGCCCGGCCGCAAAATGTTCGCGTCGACTTCCACGCCGACCTCCACCTCCGGCAGCTTCTTGTCCCACCGGTCCCGCACCTTCCGCCATTCGCGCGGATACTTCCGGTGAAAAGCGTCCGCGAACCCCATCACGTCCGTCCTCAGCACATGCTGCAGCCGCTCCAGCGCCTGCCCGACGCGCCGCTCGATCGCCCGCTCCAGCTCGGCCTCGAGCTTGCGCGTCACGTCCGGTTCGAGCAGATCGAGCGCGGTCGTGTTCTCGATGACATCGTTCTCCGTCCGGATCTTCACGGTCATGCTCCAGCGCTCCCCCTCGATCCGGGGAACCAGCTTCGTATGGCTCCGCAGCAGGTAGAACGAGAGATAACCGTCGGACCCTTCGGGCGAGAAGGTGACGACGGAATACCGGATCTCGTCCCTGAGCCAGAGCAGTCCCCGCGAAAGCTGCTGGTTCAGCGTGCCGATCAACCGGTCTTCCCGGAACACCGCCGTGCCGGTGATGTTAGCGATCGTTTGCTGCGGGCCCTTCCCCTCGGGCGGCGGCAGGATGGCAAGCAGCGGCAGGACGGCGTGGCCCGGGTCGCTGATCAGCATTTCCGCCAGATCCATGAGCGTGATGCGGAGGCCGACCCGGCTCCGGGACAATTCCCGGAGCGCCTCCGCCTGGTTGCGCTCGATGGGCGGCAGGAGCTCGAGGATTTTCTTCGCCTCGCCCTTGCTGACGAAGACGTTCGCGTGCTCGCGCGGCTGCGGGAAGCGGAGGAAGAAGTCAACCAGCTCTCGGATGCCGGATTTCGCCGTCGACTCCCCGAAGATTAACGCCTCCGAATGTCCCCAGAAAATCTTCCGCGGGAACCGTTCCTGCAGCCGGGACATCGCCGCCGCGATCGTCTTCCCCTTCGCCGAGCGCACCACGGTCATGTCGTCGCCTCCCGAAGTGCCTATGCTCCCCATTTGATTGCTCATGCCGGCCCGGGGGACGAACAATTGAACCGAGAGCACGATCGCGTCATCCTCCGTCCGGTCGATCGCCGCCGCGGTCACGAGCGCCAGGTCATTGAGTTCTTTCCGGTCCCAACATCCGGCAAGGACCAGGAGCGCAAGGGCGGGCAGCATCACCCATGCGCCGAACCTGACGATTGACGCTCTCATTTTGCCTCGGCGGCCGCGGCCTTTTTCCCCCGGATGAGCGCGACCAGGAGGAGCAGGACGGGGATCGCGAGCTGGACGGACACCAGCTCGAACACGGAGGAAGAATCGAGCACATCAATCATCTCCTGCAGGTTCGGCACCGACCAGATGCCGGACAACAGGATGAGCAGGCCGACCGGCATCGCGATCGGGCGCCAGTCGGACAGACCGGCGGTACGGGCCGTGCATTGGACGAGCAGATGGTAGAACAGGGCGATCTTGACGAACGTGCCGAACACCCAAATGGCCATCACGAACGCCTCCAGATGTTCCAGGAAGTCGGCGACCACGATATAGCGGGCCGCCGACATGACGGGATAGACGAGCCTGCCGGCCATTTCGCCGAACAGCATCAGCGCCACCAGATTGGTCAGGGTCAGGAAGAACGCGACGAGCAGGACGGCGAATACCGCCCATCGCAGTCCCTTGCTCCGGTCCGTCAGCGACGGGTAGAGGAACGATACGGCGATGAACTCGGTGTACCAGGCCTGCGGGACGATCGACCCCTTCAGCGAGGGCAGGATGCCGAATTCGAACATCGGCAGCAGACGGCCGGGTTCCAGACTGGGAAGCTGCAGCAGGACCAGCAGCGCGTACATGCCCAGGACGGCGGGAATGATGATCTGCGCGCATCTTCCGAGCACTTCGACGCCTCCCCGCACGGCGTACGCGCAGACGACGAGCATGCCGCCCATGATGACCGGGGTCGGCGTCTCCATCAGGAAGACGCCCGACACGAACTCCCCGTACTGCCGGACCAGCATCCCGCCCGCGTGCCAGTAGAAGAAGACATAGATGATGCCGACGATCCGGCCCGGCGCCTTCCCCAGAACACGCTCGCCGATCTCGATCAACGTGTCGTCCGGGAACCTTCGGTGCAGCGCCCACGCCGTCAGAACGACGGCAAAACCGGCCAGCATCGCCCAGATCGGCGACAGCCACATGTCCCTTCCGGCATGCCGCTCCGTCACCGAGGGCACCAGCAGCACGGCGGTCGCCACGATGGTCGGAAAGAGCAGCAGCAGCATTTGCATCGGGGTTATCTTGCCATTGTCCAACATGCGTCTCACCCCTGTCCATCGCCCGGCTCCGGCCCGGGCCGCTGGCCGCCGGACTGCCGGCGCGGATTGATCGGCTCGCCCGGCAGCGGACGCGCGCCCAACATCCACCACGGCGCGCGGATGAAGATGTCCCGCATGGCGTTCCCGTTCATCGGGCTCAGCGGGTACAGATAGGGGACGCCGAAGGAGCGGAGCCTGCACATGTGCACGATGATCGCGAGGACGCCGAGCATGATGCCGAGCAGGCCGAGCGTGCCCGCCAGGAGAATGATCGGGAAGCGCAGCATCCGGAACGCGAATCCGGCGCTGTAGCGGGGAATCGTGAACGAAGCGATCCCGGTCAGCGAGACGACCATGACCATCGGCGCCGACACGAGACCGGCCGACACCGCCGCCTCCCCGATGACGAGGGCGCCGACGATGCTGACGGCCGTCCCGACCTGCTTCGGCAGCCGCACGCCGGCTTCCCGGAGGGCCTCGAACGTGATCTCCATGAGCAGCGCCTCGACCAGCGCCGGAAACGGCACCTCCTCCCGCGACCGCGCCATGCTGAGCAGCAGGGTGGTCGGCAGCATCTCCTGGTGATAGGTGAGCACCGCCACATAGACCGAGGGCAGCAGCAGGGACAGCAGGAAGAAGAGGTATCTCAGCCAGCGGATCGACGTGCTGATCCAGAAGCGCTGGTAGTAGTCCTCCGCGGACTGCAGCAGCGAGAAAAGAGACGTCGGCACGACCAGCGCGAACGGCGTGCCGTCCACCAGCAGCACGACGCGCCCTTCAAGCAGGCTCGCGGCCGCGGCGTCGGGCCGCTCCGTCGACAGCACCTGCGGGAAGGGGGACCAGGGGTTGTCCTCGATCAACTCTTCGATGTACCCGCTCTCGAGGATGCCGTCGATGTCGATCCGCCCGAGCCGGGCGGTCACGTCCTCGATCAGCGCGGCGTCGGCCAGGCCTTCGATGTAGGCGACGATCACCCGCGTGCGCGAGAGGCGTCCGATTTCGAACTCGCGCATCTTGAGCTGGGGGCTGCGGATCTTGCGGCGCAGCTGGGCCGTGTTGTCGGCGATCGTCTCCGTGAAGCCTTCGCGCGAGCCGCGGATGACCGGCTCCGCCTTGGGCTCGTCGGGGCTGCGCTTCTCCCAATTGGACAGGACGAACGCGACGCCGCCGGGCCGGCCGTCGATCAGCAGCACCGCGCCGCCGATCGAGATCTCCCGCACCGCGCCCGCGATATCCGCCACCGGCTTCGCGCCGGACACCGGAATCCTGAGGTTCGCCAGCGGGTCCGGCGAATCGGGCGGCTGGACGGAAGGCTGTTGAGCAGGCGGCTGTTGGGTGGTCGGCTGTCGGGTCGGCGGCGGGCCGGGCGATTGCTCCGGCTGTGCGGGCGATTGGCCGGGCGGCGGCGCTGTCGGTTGCGGTCCGGACGGCTGGGCGGGCGGTTCCGCAGCCCGCGGTTGCCCCTGTGACTGCGCCGGCTGCCCGGGCGGCTGCGCGGAAGGCTGCGCCGCCTGCGGCGCGGTCGGCCCCTCCGGCTGCCCGGGCGGCTGTTCGGGCGGTTCCGCTGCCTGCGGCGGGCCCTGCGACTGCGCCGGCTGCCCGGCCGGCTGCGCGAAAGGCTGCGCCGCCTGCGGCTGCCCGGATGGCGGCCGGGCGGGAAGATCGGCCGTCTGCAACATGAGCGGGGCGAGCACGCACCGGTCGAGCTCCTCGATGTTGGTCAACCCGTCGACATAGAGCACGAGCGCGTTCGTCCCGTCTCCGGTCGCGAACCGGCGGAACACGACATCGGCGCAGTCGGCGTACACGTCCCGCAGCAGGCTCTCGTTCTCGCCCAGATTGGCGGAGAGCGGCGCCTGCATCCGCGGATCCGCCCGCATGTCGGACGGCGGCGGACTGGCGGGCCGCCCGGACGGATTGCGAGCCAGGCCTCCCATGTCGCGCGATCATCCTCCTCCCATCGTCCGCCGGCGGCCGCATTCCGACGAAACGGACACATCTTGTTTGTGACAAATCCGGCTTTTCCGGCATCCCGACGAAACGGAAACACACTATTCGCGCCGAAACAACCCGACAAACGCCCCGATCGGACAAACAAGAACGTTCAGTTTCGTCAGAAATCCGAATGACGACTTCCCGGCTGAATAACGACGCCCAGTTTCGTTGGCGCTCGACCGTCACTCGACCTTCACTCGACCTTCACTCGACCGTCGCCCGAACGGCGCCCGACTCACCTCCGGCGACCGCCTCCAATGGTAATATGTCCCCGCGCATGCAGACGCATACTGTGCCGGAAAAAGCAAACCGCCTCCGCCGCCGGGCATCCCTCTCCCGACGATGAAGGCGATTTTGGGGCCGCGCCCGCCGCTTACTTCTCGCGGATCTCGTGCAGCTTGATCGCCAGCTGCAGCCGGAGCCGCGTCTCCGCGTCGTCGAGCGGAATGCCGAGCTCGCCGCGGATCCGCTCCAGCCGGTAGGCGACCGTATTGTAATGGACGAACAGCCGCTCCGCCGTCTCCTTCACGTTGCCGTTGCACTCGAAGTACGCCTTCAGCGTCTCGATCAGCGCGCCCGGGCTGTAATGCCGGCTGTCGTGGGAGAGCAGCGGCCGCAGCGTCTCCTCCGTGAACTCCTCCGCCTCGGGGCTGCCCGCGAGCCGGTACAGCAGCAGGTAAGTGCCGAGCCGGCCGTACGCCACGACATCGTCCCGCATCCGGCACAGCTCCGCCACTTCGGCGGCGCGCCGCGCCTCCCTGTAGCTTTCCGGCACATCGCCCCGGGAACCGACCCATCGTCCCAGGCAAAAACGGAACCGCCCGAACTTCAACGTCTGCCGCAACGACGACACGATCTCCCGAACCCCGGCGTCGTCCTCGGCGTGGCCGAACGGACCGGCCCCGCGGGAAGCGGAAGCCGCGGCGCTCGCGGCAGTACGCGCGCCTGCCACGGCCGTGACGGCGCCGGCGGCAGCGGCCGCCCGTGAGTCGGCGGCGCTCGCGACAGTACGCTCGCCGGCGGCGGCAGCGGCCGCCCGTGAGTCGGCGGCGCTCGCGGCAGTACGCTCGCCGGCGGCGGCAGCGGCCGCCCGTGAGTCGGCGGCGCTCGCGGC
>ERZ795042.436-NODE-436-length-34261-cov-6.482664_pt1 | contig 34261 bp, 32 predicted proteins | sample MGYA00375126_ERZ795042 | MGnify/ENA primary metagenome ERZ795042 (study PRJEB30171, sample SAMN05518105) | compost metagenome | isolation source: Feedstock adapted compost from Newby Island compost facility, Milpitas, CA | place: USA:Newby Island compost facility...
CCCCTAACCTTCTGATCCGTAGTCAGATGCTCTATCCATTGAGCTACGGCCGCCTGTATAGACTTGTTGACCTGCGGCGTTGCCTTGGTCGAGACCTAGGCTAGCACGTCCGCCGATCGCAGTGAGAGCTTATTGCCTCCGCGGAGAGACGGCAAATCGACTGGTAGGGGCGGGAGCGCGGCGGTTCGCTCCCGCCGGGTGGAGCGGGTTAGGGGGCGGTGGCCGCGGGGGCATCTATCTCAGCACGTCATCGCTTGTGGTCGACGAGGCTGGAGTGATCTGCATGGAGCAGGAGATGGCCGGGCTGGCAGGGCTGCTGTACGAGCTCGGCCTGCTCAAGCGGTACAAGCGGACCGGCTGGCTGGTGGCGGGCGTGTCCAGTCCGGAGAGCGTGGCCGACCACAGCTTCCGGGCCGCGGTGATCGCGAGTGTGATCGCGTCGCTGGAGGGCGCCGACCCGGAGCGCGCGGCCTTCCTGAGCCTGTTCCATGACACCCAGGAGACACGGACGACCGACATCCCGTACCTCGGCAAGCGGTATCTGACCGCGCCGCCCAACCCCGAGGTCACGGCCGAGCAGGTGCGGGAGGTGCCCGAGCCGGTGGCGCGCATGATCCGGGACGCGGTCGGCGAGTACGAGGAGCGGACCAGCCTGGAGGCGATCTGCGCCCGGGACGCGGACAAGCTCGAGTGCCTGATCCAGGCGGTCGAGTACCGCGAGCAGGGCAACCAGAACGTGCAGCCGTGGATCGACAGCTCGCTCGCCGCGCTCACCACGACCACGGCGAAGCGGCTCGCCGACGAGATCCTGCGCACCGGCTCGCTGGACTGGGTGAAGCGCGTCCTCAACGGCGACCAGGGCCCCTGAGCCGTACGGCGCGGCGAAGGGCACGTCCCTGGCCCAAGTCCTGCGGCTCGGCGACGCGAGCCGCCGCGGGCCCCGCGAAAGCCTCAGAGGAACCTGGCCGGCGGGCGGACGAAGCCCGGGAACGCTTCCGGTCGTACGGCCGGGCGAGCGCCTGCCGTACGGCCCCCAGGGCGGCGATCGACGCGGTGGACGGCCGAGCGTGACCGTGCGGGCGGGGCGGCCGCCGTCGGCCGCTGTCGTACGGCACGGCCGGGCGCGAGGGCCGTCCACCCGGAGCCGTGGCCGGGCGTGGCCCGCGGCCTCCGTGGCCCTGCAGCGGTGCGCCCGCGCAGCCGTACGGCGACGGTGATGCTCGAGGGCCTGGGAACCGCCTGAGCCGGATACGGAACGCGAAGGCGAGAAGGCCGTACGGCGGACGGGGCGACCGGTCCGGCCGGGCGAGGGCGTGGGATGGGGGAACCTCGGGCGCGGGGATCGCCGGCGAGGGGCCCGGCCGGAGGGTCAGCCGGCGCTGGCGGTGAGGGTGCGCAGGGCGTGCTCGACGAGGGTGATCAGGACCTCCTTGGCGGAGGAGCGGCGGCGGACGTCGCAGTTGAGGACGGGGACGTCCGGGTCGAGGTCGAGCGCGATGCGCACGTTCTCCGGCTCGTGCACCTCGGCGCCGTCGAAGCAGTTGACGGCGACGATGAACGGGGTGCCGCGCTGCTCGAAGTAGTCGATCGCCGGGAAACAGTCGGTGAGCCGGCGGGTGTCGGCGAGCACCACCGCGCCGAGCGCGCCGTAGGCGAGCTCGTCCCACATGAACCAGAACCGGTGCTGGCCGGGGGTGCCGAACAGGTAGACCACCAGGCCGTCGCGGATGGTGATGCGGCCGAAGTCCATCGCGACCGTGGTGGTGGTCTTGTCGTCGACGCCCTCGGTGTCGTCAACGCCGATGCTCCGGTCGGAGAGCAGCTCTTCGGTGCGCAGCGGGCGGATCTCGCTGACCGAGCCGACCAGTGTCGTCTTTCCGACCCCGAAGCCTCCGGCGATGAGGATCTTCAGGGCCACCGGGTCGTCATAGGGCGCGGAGGCCATGGATCACTTCCTTGAGAATACGCTCGCTGGGCAGCGGCGAGACCTGAGCCGGCGGGCGGACCTCGATGAGGCCGTGGTCCTTCAGGTCTCCGAGGAGGACACGGACCACGCCGAGGGGGAGGTCGAGCTCGGATGCGACCTCGGCGACCGTCACCCCCTCCTCGGCGAGCTCCAGGATTCGACGCTGTTCAGGGCCGATGATGGCCTCGGGCGGCGCCGAGGCACCGGTCGGGACCACCACGGCGATGAGATCGAACTTATCGCCGGAGGACCTGGTACGACCGCGGATCAGGGCGAATGGTCGAACCACCGGCCCTGGGTCTTCGTCCAGCCACTCCGGCTTGCTCACGACTGCGTCCCCCGGGGATTGGTCGAGAGATGCTGTCCGACGCGCTTCACCAGCATCGCCATCTCGTACGCGATCTGGCCGACGTCGGCGTCGGCCTCGGCGAGTACGGCGAGGCAGGTGTTCTGCCCGGCCGCGGTCACGAACAGGAACGCCGACTCCATCTCGACGATGGTCTGGCGTACCTCGCCGCCGCCGAAGTGGCGACCGGCGCCGCGGGCGAGGCTCTGGAAGCCCGCCGCCACCGCGGACAGGTGCTCGGCGTCCTCGCGGCTGAGCCCTTGGGAGGAGCCGACCAGGAGCCCGTCGGTGGAGAGGATCACCGCTTGACGGACGGCGCCGACTCTACTGATCAGGTCGTCCAGCAGCCAGTTGAGTTCGCCGTTCGACGTCGCTTTGCCCGTCATTCCGTACCCTTCTCGGCAGTGATCTGGTTCGCCACATCGTGGTTGGGCTCCTGCTCGTCACGGGTTCGCTCCGAGTCGAGACGCCCCTTCCGCGCTCCCTGCTGGAAGGCGGAGAACAGTGCCCGCGCCTCGTCCGGCGAGCGTTCCGGCACGCGCTCCGGCGGCGGCGCGGACAGCGGTGTGGTCCGGTTGCGCAGCTGCGGGGCGAGGCTCGCCTGGCGGACCCGGCGCGGCAGCCCGCGATAGGTGCCGTTGGTGACCGGCTGCGGCGGCCTGCGAAGCGTCTGGGCGGACGGCCGGTCGGACTCCTCGGCCGGGTCGGGCCGGCCGTCCTGGCCGGAGCCGGCGGAGTCCGCCTGCGGCCGCTGCGCCGGCGCGTCGGCGCGCTGCGGCCCGCCCGGGACCACGGTGAGATCGGGCCGGGCCCGCCGGTCGCCCGGCTTGCGGCCGGACGCCTTGCCGTCCTCCTCGTCGAGGTTCCGCAGGGCGCTGGGCACCGGCTCGGTGCGCAGCGCGGCCGGGGTGAAGAACGGCGAGGTGTCTGTGGTGCGCTTCCGCTCGGCCTCCCCCTCGTCGCGCTGGGCGCGGCCGCCCTCGGCGCGGTCCCGGTCCGGGGCCTCCCCGGCGTCGTCCCGCCCGTTCGTGCGCTCCACGACGGTCGCCGTGACCGGCTTCGCGGGCGCCGAGTGCCGCGGCACGTGCGGCGTGGCCGTGGCGGCCGCCCGGCCCTCGATCGCGGCCGGCCCCTCGTCGGCGGCGAGCAGCGAGCGCGGGATGAGCACGATCGCGGTGGTGCCACCGTACGGCGAGGGCCGCAGCGTCACGTTCACGCCGTACCGGTTGGCGAGCTGGCCCACCACGAACAGGCCGAGGCGGTCGCTGTCGGCGAGGTCGAACTCGGGCGGGTTCGCCAGGTTCTGGTTGATCGCCGCGTACTCCTCGGCGGAGAGGCCGAGGCCGCGGTCCTCGATCTCGATGACGAAGCCGTTGGCGACCTCCTCGCCGCGGATCTGCACGGTGGTCTGCGGGGGCGAGAAGCTCGCGGCGTTGTCCACGAGCTCGGCGACCAGGTGGATGAGGTCGGCGGCGACGCTGCCGTTCACCGCGGTCTCGCCGACCGGGAAGACCTGGATGCGCTGGTAGTCCTCGATCTCGGCCACCGCCGCGCGGATCACGTCCACGATCGGCACCGGGCGGCGCCAGGCCCGGCCCGGGGTGTTGCCGGAGAGGATGATGAGGCTCTCCGCGTGGCGGCGCATGCGGGTGGTGAGGCTGTCGAGCCGGAAGAGGTCCTCGAGCGCGTCCGGCTCGGTGGTGCGGCGCTGCATCGAGTCGAGCAGCTGGAGCTGGCGGTTGAGCAGCGCCTGCTTGCGCCGGGCGAGGTTGACGAACATCTGCGCGATGCCCTTGCGCAGCTTCGCCTGGCCGACCGCGGCCTCCACGGCGGTGCGCTGCACCGAGGAGAACGCGTGGCTGACGTCGGCGACCTCGCGGGAGTCGCCCGCCTGGATCGGCGGCGCCTCGGCGGCCACGTCGACGTCCTCGCCGCGGCTGAGCCGTTCCACGACCCGCGGCAGCCGCCGGTCGGCGAGCTCGAGCGCGGAGTTGCGCAGCGTGGCCAGATCGCGCACGTGGCGGCGGGCGAACCGCACCGAGAAGGTGATCGAGGCGACGACCGCGAGCAGACCCACGCCACCGGCGATCGCGATGCGGAGCAGGATCGTGGTCGCGGCCTCCTTCGCCTTCTCGGCCATGATCTCGCCGGAGCCGATGTTCACCCGGTCGAGGGCGGCGGCGACCTGGTTCGCCGTGGACTTCCACTCGCCGGCCGCGGGCAGCCCGTCGCCCATGCCGCTCGCGTTCACGATCCGGTCCTCGAGCTCCTCGTACCGCCGGTACGCGGTGGACTCGAACACCTGCTCGTAGGGCCGGCGCAGCTCCGGCAGCAGGATCGGCGCGAACCGGTCGTACAGGTGGCGGCGGGTGGCGGCGAGGCGGGCGAACTCGGCGCGCTCCTCGGGGGTGATCCGGCCCTCGATGAGGGCGCCCTCGATCAAGGCCATCTGCCGGGACTGGAGCTCGCGGGCGTTCGCCATCGACTGCAGCGTCGCGGCCTGCCGGAAGACGGTGAGGTCCGGGACGGTGACGAGCTGGTCGTACACGCCGTTCAGCGAATCCATGATCCGGCTGTAGGCTTGCACGACCTCGAGACGATCGGAGGTGCCGTTGTCGACCGCGGCCCGGATCTGGTCGAGCCGGTCGAGCTCGCGGAGCATCGAGGTCACCGGGGCCGCCAGGGCGGGGCTCATCGCCCCGGTGGCCTCCTCGCTGTTCGCCGCCTTGGTGAACTCGGCGAGCGCGGCGTCGGTGCGCCCGCGCTGGGCGGTCAGCTCGGCGGAGGCGCGGCGCCCGCTGCTGACCAGGGATGCGGAGAGCGCGCGCTCGGACATGATCTGGACGCCGAGCTCGGTGCTGGTGACCCCGATCGTGTTGTAGAGGGTGTTGGCACGGAGCAGGGCGAGTCCGTCACCGACCGTGAGGTTCAGCACGAAGCCCCACAGCGCGCTGAGGGACAGCAGGGGCAGGAGCAGCAGCATAAAGACCTTGAACCGAATCGACCGGTTTTTCGAACGCATCAGCCGCTCCTCGGGTGCGGTAGTCCTGCCCGCATATATAGGGATAAATGCACCTCCGAAAGATCGAACAAAGGTTAGCACCGAAATGGTTGCAGCGTACGGGAGGACCCGATGATTTGTGTGATCACGGGGGCCGCCGGGGGCATCGGCGGGGCGGCCTCGGTGGAATTGGCCGCACGTGGTCACACGGTGGTTCTGGTCGGCCGTGACCGGGCGCGATTGGAGCGGGTGGCGGACCGTGTGACGGCCGTCTCAGGGTCCCGGCCCGACATTCTCACCTGCGACTACGCGTCGTTCGCCGAGGTCAGGAAGCTTGCCGCGGAGCTGCTCGCCCGCTACGAGCGGATCGACGTGCTCGCCCACAACGCGGGGGTGATGACGCCGCGGCGGCAGACCACCGTGGACGGGCACGAGCTGATCATGCAGGTGAACCACCTGTCGCCGTTCCTGCTCACCACGCTGCTGCTCGATCGGCTGCACGAGTCGGGGGCGAGGATCGTGACCACGGCGTCGATGGCGGCGCGGACCGGACGGATCGACCCGGAAGACCTCGACCGCAACCGCCGGTTCTGGAACGGCTGGCTGCAGTACGGCGACTCCAAGCAGGCGAATGTGCTTTTCACCACTCAGCTCGCCCGGCTCGGAAAGAACATTTACCCCACTTGCTTCCATCCGGGGATAATTAGGACAAAATTCGCATCTGACACGTTGTACATGCGCATGTTGCTGCTGATCCCCGGGCTCGCCCGCCCGCCGGAGGAGGGCGCGCGCGGGCTCGTCCACCTCGCCACCCACCCGGACGGCGTCAACCACCCCGGCCGCTACTTCGTCCGGGAGACTCCGGCCCGCGCCTCCGCCAACATGACCGACCCCGAGCTCGCGCGCCGCCTGTGGGAGGCGAGCCTCGCCGCCACCTCCGCCTAGCCGTACCGGCCTCGGGCGCCGGTACGGCACCGCGTTCGGCCCGGGCGTGCGCGCGGGCGGGGGTCACCGGCTGCGGGCGGGCTGGAGCTCGGCCACGGCGCGCACGGCGATCGCGATCGCCGCGTCCGCACCGCCCTCCGGCGCCCGGTCCGAGCCGGCGATCACGATGCGCCCGAACCGCCACTCGCCCTCGACCGGGTCGTCGTGCGGCGAGGCGAACGGCGGCTTGCCGCCGGGCAGCCCGTCGCCGAGCGGGACCCCGTGCGCCCAGCGGTTGATCGTGATGCCCTGGATGTCGCGCGCCGGGTCGAACCCCGCCGGGCCGAGCAGCCGGGCGAGCTGGTCGCGCACGGTGAACTCCAGGTGCTCGTACGGCACCTCGGCGAGCTCGCGCCGCCCGGCCACCGCGCCCTCGATCGGGTCGGCGTCCGGCTTCACGGCGAGCCGTACCAGGTGGACGGTGGTCGGCTCGCCGGGGTCGGCGGCCTGCCGTCCGCCGGCGTGCGGCAGCGCGGGCAGCCGGACGTCGGACCAGTAGGCGCCGGTGAACCGCACCCGGTCGATGCCCGCCGCGTGCCAGGCGCGCCAGTCGCGCACCTGCACCGTGGCGTAGAGCATGGGCGCGCGCACCGTGCGCAGCAGCGCGGAGCGGCGGTGCTGCGGCAGGTCCGGCACGAGGTACGGGATCATCGCGTGCCAGCAGGCGAGGATCACCGCCCCGGCCCGGACGGTGCGCACGTGCTCGCCGTCGAAGTAGCCGACCGTCGCCGACGTCGCGGTCTCGGCCGGGCCGTCGTTGCGGACGAGCACGACCGGGCTCGACAGCCGCACCCGCACCCGGTTGGCCGGCAGGTCGAGCCGGTCGTAGTCGAGCCGGTCGGGTACGGCGCCGTCGTCCGGACCCTCGCCGGCCCCGGGGATCATGCGGCCGACCAGCGCGCGGATCAGGCCGTGGTTGCCGTCCGGGAAGAGCTGGACGAGGGAGCGGGCGGCGGGGCGCGGGATGCCGAGCCCGGCGAGGCCAGGGAAGGTGTGCTCGTCGGCGAGCGCGTACGCGTCGAGCGCGCTGATCATGTCGCTGGTGCGGCACCGGTCGTGCACCGGCATCGTGTGGCAGAAGCGCACCACCTCGGGATGGGCCCGGCAGATCTCGCGGAGGAAGCCGGAGTAGCTGATGCGGGCGAGCCGGGCCCGCTTCTCCGCCGTGCCCGCCTGCGGCCACCAGTCCGGCGGGTCCCGGAACAGGGCCGCCAGCTCGCCCTTGGCGGCGTCGGCGAGCGGCAGCTCGTCGACCCACCCGGGCCGGAAGACCACGAGCCGGTCGGTGCCGAAGCTCTCCCGGTCGCAGAACACCGCCGGGCCCATGCCCAGCGCCCGGTACGGCTCCCGCCCGGCCCAGCCGGAGACGGGCGCGGCGTCCGCCGCGCCGCCGGCGGCGGTGTCGAGCCCGGCGTCGAGCCCGGCGCCGAGCTCGATGCCGAGCTCCGCGAGCAGCTCGGCCGTCTCGGGCGTGGGCGAGGAGGGCAGCGAGGGCGGCCCGCCGTACCCGACGAGCGGGTGGCCGGCCGTCCGGAACTCGTTGCGGCGGCTGCGGCCGCCGATGTCGTCGTGGTTGTCGAGCACGAGGATGCGGGCCTCGGGATCCTCCCGCCACCACCGGTAGGCCGCGGCGATGCCGCTCACCCCGGCGCCCACCACCACCAGGTCGTACTCCTCCCCGGTGGCCGTGGGCGTGCCGGCCCGTTCCCAGAACCGCCGGTCGCGCAGCGCGTGCGGCACCGCCATCGCGTCCGCGGTGTCCCCCTGCAGTCCCTGCCACTCCGGCGGCCGGCCGTGGCCGAGCTCCTCGGCCGCGTCCACCGCCACGTCGTCCGCGCGCCGGTCGGCGTCCGGGCGCGGCACCAGGGTCGTCGCCGTCGACAGGGCGACGCCGTCCAGGAAATCCCTGCGGCTTATCGGGCGATCCATGCCAAGCGAAGAATCCACCATATAGGCGATAATCGCCGCGATATGGATCACAAACTCCGCGGCGCACCGTCACATGGGCGATTCTCTGAAACTTTCTTGACGGCATTCTTAACGAGTTGTCCGCGGCAATATTCGGGCAATACCGCGGCACGCGGCGGTGATGGGCCGCCGGGCCGCGCGCCCGCCGTGTCCGGCGGCTTCTCCGCCGGTCACGCGATCATCCGCCGGTCGCGCGGTGGAAACCGCCGCCCGGTTCGGGGCGGGGTGGGAAAGCGGACACCGCGGGACCGTCCGGTCGGCCGATATGATTCCGGTTGAGTCGCGAACAGGAGCTGTCATGGCCACCACAGTGGACCGGTGCTGCGCTCCCATCACGAGCGCGCCCCTGTCGCAGGCCGACGCCGCCGAACTCGCGGTGCCGCTCAAGGCCGTCGCCGACCCGGTGCGGCTGCGCCTGCTGTCGATGATCGCCTCCGCGGCGGAGGGCGAGGTGTGCGTCTGCGACCTCGCCGGAGCGTTCGACCTCACCGCCCCGACGATCTCGCACCACCTCAAGGTGCTGCGCACCGCCGGGCTGATCGACTGCGAGCGGCGCGGCACCTGGGTCTACTACCGCGTGGTCCCGGAGACCGTGGCGCGGCTCGGCGCCCTGTTCGCCCCGTTTGCCCGGCCCGCCTCCGCCGAGGCCGAGCCGGCCGAGCCCGAGCCGGAACGCGCCCCCGTGGCCTGACGCCCGCCGTCACGGCAAGTCGGGCGGACCCTCGGCCACGCCGGGCACGTACCAGGCGGCGAGCGCCCGCTGCGCCGTGTGGTACGGGCGGTCGCGGCGGCCGAGCGCGCGGGAGAGCGCGAGGGCCGCGGTGTGCACCGCGGGCGCGATCCGCTCCACCCGCGTCCGGGTGGACCGGCCGGACGCCGACAGCGCCCCCAGCACCTCGCCGTCCCGCCCCAGCACCGGCGCGGCCGCGCACACGATCCCCGGCGCCGACTCCTCCCGGTCGCAGGCGACGCCCTCCCGCCGGATCCGGGCGAGCTCCCGCAGCAGCGTCGCCGGCGCGGCGACCGCGCGCCCGCTCACCCGGGGCAGGCCGTTCTCCAGCACCCGCTGCACCACCTCCGGCGGGGAGAACGCGAGGATCGCCTTACCGGCCCCGGTGGCGTGCGCGGGCAGCCGTCCGCCCACCCGCGACGGCACGTCCGGCCCGCCGGGCGCGTGCAGGATCTCCACGTCCACCACCTCGGTGCCCTCCAGCACGGCGAGGTGGATCGTCTGCCGGGTCGCCTCCCACAGGTCCGCCATGTACGGCAGGGCCGCGTCCCGCAGCACCCGCCGCCGGGGCACCCGCTGGCCGATCTCGAACAGCCGCAGGCCGAGCCGCGCCTCCTGGCCGCTCCGTTCCAGCAGGCCCTCGTCGGCGAGCGCGTGCATGATCCGGTGCACCGTCGACTTCGGCAGCCCGGTACGGCGGGCCAGCTCGGACGGGCCCAGCACGTCGTCCTCGGGCCGGAACGCGGACAGGACCCGGACGACCCGGTGCAGGTAGGAGTCGCTGCTCATGGCGGAGGACACGCCTCACTTTATTCGGCCCGCCTCGGCGGAACGCGGAGCCGCCCCCGTCGGGCAGGACGCGCCGCCCACCGGGCGTACGGACGGTTGTCCGCCGCCGGTCAGGCCGGCACGGTGGCGAGTTTGCGGAGGTCGCGGCCCTCCTCGGCGAGGGCGTCGACGTCGACGCGGGTGCGCCTGGCGATGAGGCGCATGGCGGCGCGGATCTCGCGGGGGCGGTTGAGGCCGAGGGCGCCGTGGAGGACGCCGTCGCGGTGGTAGAAGGCGCAGAACGAGGTGGAGTCGGGGTCGCCGCGGTAGACGACCTCGTGGCCGGGGGAGATGTGCCCGGCCAGCTGCAGGCGGAGGTCGAACTGGTCGGACCAGAACCAGGGGACCTCGGCGTACGGCTCGGCGGCCCCCGTCATCGAGCGGCCCGCGGCGATGCCCTGGTTCTGCGCGTTCTGCCAGTTCTCGAGCCGGACGCGGCGGCCGAGGTAGGGGTTGGGGGCGTTCGCCACGTCGCCCGCGGCGTACACGTTCTCGAGCGAGGTGCGGCAGTGCTCGTCGACGAGGATGCCGTCGCCGGTGGCGATGCCGGCCTCGGCGGCGACCGCGAGGTCGGGCTCGATGCCGATGCCGACGATGACGCAGGAGGTCTCGATGCGGGTGCCGTCGGTGGCCACGACCGCGCGGACCCGGTCGTCGCCCTCGATGCGGTCGACGCCGACGCCGAGGCGCAGGTCGACGCCGCGTTCGCGGTGGTAGCGGGCGTAGCGGGCGCCCATCTCGGCGCCGAGCACGCGGCGGAGCGGGACGTCGGCGATCTCGAGCACGGTCACCCGGCAGCCGGCCTGGCGGGCGCAGGCCGCCACCTCGGCGCCGATGAAGCCCGCGCCGACCACCACGATCGGGGCGTCGGGCACCAGGTGGGGGCGGACGGCGAGGGCGTCGGCGAGCGTGCGGAAGTGGTACGCGCCGTCGAGGTCCGCGCCGGGTACGGCGAGGCGGCGGGGGCGGCCGCCGGTGGCGAACAGCACCTTGTCGACCCGCAGCGAGCCGGTGGTGCCGGTGGCCTCGGCGAGGAGGAGCCGGCGTTCGGCGGGGAGCAGGCGGGTCACCCGGGTGCCGAGGAGGAGCTCCACGTCGTCGGCGGCCCACTCCTCGGCGGAGCGCAGCAGGGTCCGCTCGGGCGGCATCGCGCCGGTCAGCACCTCTTTCGACAGCGGCGGGCGGTCGTACGGCAGGTCGGGCTCCGCGCCGATGAGCACGATGCGCCCGCCGAAGCCCGCCCCGCGCAGGGCCTCGGCGGCCCGCGCGCCCGCGAGCCCGGCGCCCACGATCGCGTACGTCTCCCGCTCGCTCACGTCGCCTCCGTTTCGCCTGGTTTCGGACCGGCCTTTATGGCGGCAAACACCGCCGGTGGCCCGGTCCTTCCTCGGCGCCGTCGTCGATCACCAGGGTGATCCGCCCGGCGTCGCGCCGCCGGGCGGCGCCGTACCGGATGAGAAGCGTACGGGCGGCCTGTGGGCGGGGCGGCGGGAGGTCGGCCGCGGCCCGCCTCCGGTGGGGCGCGCATGCGGCACGGAGGCGGCATGAGAGCGGCATCGGTGCCGCATCGTCCCTGGCCACCTCGGGACCGCGGCAGGGGCCGGTGCGCCGGGCGGTGCGGGCCGCCGTCGCGGCGAACTATTTTGACTTGACTGTAAAGTCAAGTAGTGTGGGCGGGGAGCGAGGCGGGCGACGGAAGGAGCGGCGTATGACCACGGCCTCGAACGCGGAGACCCGGCCGCCCGCCGATCGCCGGCGTCGGCGCAGGACGGATTCCGAGGAGCGGATCCTCGCCGCGGCGAAGGAGCTGTTCCTGGCGGACCGCTACGACGGGGTGAACCTGGAACGCGTCGCCGAGCGTGCGGGGGTGTCCCGGCAGACGGTCTACAACCGGTTCGGGTCGAAGGAGGCCGTGTTCCGGGAGATGGTCCGTTACCACTGGTCGGCCTTCCCCGGGCCGGGCCACCTCGTCCGGTCCGGCGAGGACGCCGCGGCGACCGCCGAGGAGGTCCTGCGCGCGTTCGCCCGGGCGCTGCAGCGGTTCGCCGCCGAGACGGACCAGATCCGGTTCGCCCGGCTCGTCGTCGCCGAGTCCGCCCGGCGGCCGTGGATCGCCGACGAGTTCTACCGCCTGGGCAAGGGCCCGATCCTCGACGCCTTCGTCAGCCGCCTGGACGCCCTGGTCGAACGCGGCCTGCTGGACTGTCCCGACACCCGGCTGGCGGCCCGCCAGTTCATGGGCCTGGTGCAGGAGTTCCTGGTCTGGCCGCGGGTAATGGCGTTCACCGAGGAGATCGCCGCCCAGCCCGAGGCGGACGTGGTGATCGAGGAGGCGATCCGCGTCTTCCTCGCCCGCTACGCGCCCGATGCCACCACCGCCCGGCCCTGACCACGACTCACCACGCCCTGCCGTACCAGCAACGGAGAACCACCATGCCCGAACCCACCCTCATGCTCGGCGACGTCGAGATCACCCGGGTCGTCGAATGGGCCGGGGACTTCAGCACGGTCGGCGCGATCATCCCCGGCGCCGACGCCGAGACCTGGCGCGCCAACGAGGACTGGCTGGCGCCCCGCTTCTGGAACCCGGCCGACGACGCGTACCGGTGCCACGTGCAGACCTGGGTGCTGCGCAGCGAGGGGCGGACCATCCTCGTCGACACCGGGGTGGGGAACGACCGCGACCGGCCGCAGGTGCCCGCCTTCGCCCACCTGCACACCGACTTCCTCGACCGGCTGCGCGCGGCCGGGGTCGAGCCGGAGGATGTGGACATCGTCGTCAACACCCACATCCACTACGACCACGTCGGCTGGAACACCCGCAGGCAGGACGGCGAGTGGGTGCCGACGTTCCCCCGCGCCACGTACCTCATCCCGCGCGCGGACAACCTGTACTTCGACCCGGCCACCGCGCGCCGCAGCCGCCCGCCGCGCGACGAGAACGAGCGGGCCCGGTGGGAGGGCGGCAGGCTGGTCTTCGAGGACAGCGTCGCCCCCGTCCACCGGGCGGGCCGGGTGGTGCTGTGGGAGGACAGCCACCGCATCGACGGCAACCTGCTGCTCGAGGCGGCGCCCGGGCACACCCCGGGCTCGTCGGTGCTCACGCTCCGCTCGGGCACGGACCGGGCCGTGTTCGTCGGCGACCTGCTGCACAGCCCGGTCCAGCTCCTCAACCCGGCGTGGAACAGCCGCTTCGACGACGACCTCGAGCTCGCGGCCCGCACCCGGGAGCGCTACCTGTCCCGTGCGGCCGACCTGGGCGAGCTGGTGATCCCGGCCCACTGGCCCGGGCCCGGCGCGGCCGAGGTGCGGCGCGCGGGCGGCGCGTTCGCCGTACGGGCGTGGGCGCCCTTCGGCGGGCAGGCGTCCGGCGGCCCCCAGGGCGGCTGACGGCACGCGCCTCCCGGACGCCGCGGGTACGGCCGGCGGGCATGAAGAAGCGCCCCCGGCGGGTGCCGGGGGCGCGTGGGGTCGGGAGATCCGCGCGTGTGGCGCCGGTCGTGGACGAGGCGGGAGCCGGGCCGCTCCCGCGGAGGGTCAGACGCGCACCTCCTGGCGGAGGAAGGCGACGTAGGCGATCGCGAACATCACCGCGCACAGCGCGACGAGCGCGGTGATCTGCGGCCAGACGAGCAGGAGGCTCTCGCCCAGCGGCAGCCGGCTCGGCACGGCGCGGTAGGCCTGCTCGGGCAGGATCACGCCGAGGGTGCGCAGCTCGGGGGTGAGCAGGGCCGCGGTGACCTCCTCGTAGAGGAAGGCGGGGGAGAGGCGGCCGAGCGCCTGCTGCATCTCGGCGTTGGCGATCGTGCCGGGGGTGGTGAACACGCCCGCGATCATCTGCACGAGAAGGCCCGCGAGCAGGGAGAAGACGAGCCAGGCGCCGATCGCGGTGAGCGCCGCGGTGGCGGCCCGGTGCAGCAGGATCGACAACATCAGGGCGAAGGCGAGCCACACCCCGATGTAGACGCAGGACACCACCAGGTACACGATCAGCCGCGCCACCTGGTCCGGCGACGGCACGATGCCGAGCCGTACGATGCCGATCGCGCCGACCAGCACCATGAGCGCGGTGAGCAGCATGCCGATCACCGCGAGACCGGCGACGAACTTGCCGTTCACCACGTCGTCGCGGTGGATGGGCTGGGCGAGCAGCCGCGGCAGGGTGCGCTGGGACCGCTCCGAGCTCACCGCGTCGAAGCCGAACGCGATGCCGAGCAGTGGCCCGATCAGGGCCACGAAGTTGACGAACGCGAACGGCGTGTTCTCGATCGCCAGGGTGAACAGGTTGAGGAACAGCGAGGGCTGGTCGGTGGCGGCCTGCGCCACGTCACGGATCCGCCCGCCGGCCGCGTAGACCGCCGCCACGCCCGAGATGGTGAGCAGCCCGGCCACCACGAGGAGGCGTGCCGAGTGCAGGTGGTCGGCGATCTCCTTGCGCGCCACCATGCGCCACCCCGGCGGAGGGGCGACCACCTCAGTTGACTTGCTCATGGAAGTACCGGTGGTAGATCTCGTCCAGATGACTGCTGCGCTGCCGCAGGTGCAGCAGCGTGTGCCCGGCGCCGACGAGGGTCTCGGCGATCTTCCCGCGGACGTCGGCGGTGCACACCGCCACGATCAGATCGCCCTCGCGGTCCACCTGCTGTACCGAGTCGAGCTTCGCGATGCGCCGGGCCGCCAGGTCGACGTCGTCGGCGACCGCGATCTCGGTGACGGTACGGCCCTGCGCGAGCCGCTGGGCGAGCTCCTCGACCGAGCCGACCGCGACGAGCCGCCCGCGCACGAAGATGCCGACCCGATCGCACACCTCCTGCACCTGGTAGAGCAGGTGGGAGGAGAGCAGGACGGTCATGCCCCGCTCGTCGCGCAACCGGCGGATCAGGTTGAGCACGAGCTTGACGCCCTCGGGGTCGATGGCGATCGTCGGCTCGTCGAGGATCATCACCTGCGGGTTCTTCACCAGCGCGTCGGCGATGCCGAGCCGCTGCAGCATGCCTCGCGAGTAGCCGCCGGCCCGCCGGTCGGCCGCCTCGGTGAGGCCGACCTGCTCGAGCGCGTCCGCGATGCGGTCCTCGGCGTCCTTCAGCCCGTTGAGCCGCGCGGTGTAGCGCAGGTTCTCCCGGCCGGTCATCGACGGGTAGAAGCCCACCGAGTCCGGGACGTACCCGACCCGCTGCTTGATCTTGATCGCGTCCTTGGCCGGGTTCATCCCGAGCACGCGCACGCTGCCCGAGGTCGGCTCGATGAGGCCGAGCAGGGTGAGGATCGTCGTGGTCTTGCCCGCGCCGTTCGGCCCGAGCAGCCCGAACACCTCGCCCTTGCGCACCCGCAGGTCGAGCCGGTCCACCGCGGTCACGTCGCCGTACCGCTTGGTCAGCCGGTCGATCCTGATGACGTTGTCGGGAAGGTCGACGACCTCGGTTGTCGCGGTGCCTTTGGCTTCCGTGCTCTTGGAGACGTTGGCGACGCTGTCGTCCATACCCGCCTCGCCCGGGTCAGCGACGTCCGTAGACGCGGAACACCTGCCACAGTCCGGCGGCCACGGCGGCGATCAGCAGGATGCCGAGCAGGCCCCACCACTTGGAGGTCTCCACGGTGTAGCGGATGTCGGTGGTGGCGGTCTGCCCGTCGCTCTCCGCGCGCAGGGTGACCATGTAGTCGCCGGCGACGGCGTCACCCGACGGGGTGATGATCGCGGTGGCCTCGACCTGCTTCTGCGGCTCGACGTTCACGGTCTCCGGCTCGAAGGTGACCTCCCAGCCGGACGGCGGCGAGCTGGACAGCTTCACGCCGTTGACCGGGGCCGTGCCCTTGTTGGTGATCACGATCGGGATGCGGGTGCGGTCGCCGGAGGTGCCGGAGGCGTTGAGCCGCTCGTCCTTGGTGGTGAGCTCCACCTCGCCGGTGCCGCTGATCTCGGCGGCGAGGTCGATCGCGGCGTTCTGCCCGCCACCGCTCACGCCGAGGCGGATCGGGTAGGCGCCGGCGGTGACGTTGTCCGGCGGGTCGGCGGTGACGCTGATCGTCTCGGTGGCGCCGCCGTCCACGGTCACCGTGGTGGCCTGCGACTGCGCCGACGGGTTCGCGGAGACGTTCCAGCCCGCCGGGCCCTGCACCTGCAGCGCGTAGGTGGTCTTCTTCGCGGTGCCGTTGCGCAGCGTGACGCTGTAGTTGAAGGTGTCGGTCGGCTTACCGGTGAGCTTGGCGAACTCCGCCTCGAGGCCGATCGAACCGGAGCCGCCGCCGCGCACCGAGAGGGTGAGCGGCAGCTGTGCGCGCTGACCGCCGGGCCCCTTGGCCGTGACCGTGACCTTGTTCTTGCCCTTGGCGTCCGCGGGCACGTTGACGTCGAGGGTCACCTCGGTGCTGCCCGCGTGCACGCTCGACACGACGAAGCCGCCGCCGCGCAGCGAGGTACGCCAGCCCTTCGGCGCGTCGACGTCGAGCTCGACCCGCCCGGACGGGGAGGCCTTCACCTTCAGGTCGAGCGACACCTGGGAGCCGGGCTCGACCACGACGGACGGGTAGGGCGTGGTGAGCGTGATGGAGGCCGTGGACCGGCCATATGCGGGCGAGGCTGCGGCGGCGACACCGAGAACGGCCGCCAAAACGCCCGCGCACAGGGAGCGGATCAGCGACTTCATCACAGCCGTTCCTGAGAGTCGGATGTCGATACTTGGCACTAAGGTCGCAGGGAACTTATAGGTCCAGGTATAAAATCTTTGCAAGATCGTTTCTAAACCGGTTATCCGACGGTCATCTGGGCGTGACTTGGCGTGGCGCTGGGGTGTCAGCTCCCTGGTGAGGAGGAGGGTGTGATGCCGGAGCTGCCGTTCGACGACGAGCATGCGCCGCTGTACTCGCTGGGCCAGGTCGCCGAAATGCTGCAGGTGCGGCACGCGTACCTGCGGCGCCTCGACCAGTACCGGATCGTCACGCCGCGCCGTTCCGCCGGGGGGCAACGCCGCTACTCCCGCCACGACATCATGATCGTCCAACATGTGACGCGGCTCGCCGGCGAGGGCATGACGCTCAACTCGATCCGCCGCATCCTCGAGCTCGAACGGCAGATCGCCGAGGTCAAGGAGGAGCTGCGCCGCGTCCGGGACCGCATCGCCGAGCTGGAGGAGTGACGCCACACGTCCGGGGTGGGCGGGGAACCGGTTCGACGATCGCGATCGCGGCACGGCGGCGGGCGCGCGGGCCGTACGGCACGGCCGGCGCCACCGGGGAGCTTGGAAAGCGCGCGGAGACGGTCCGCGGGGGCGAAGACCGGCACGATCCCAACAGCCCTCGGAAACTGGATCATCACCGTCGGCCGACGTCGCCGTCAGAATGATCGCGGCAGCCGAAAACCGCGCTTTTCTTTATTATAAGGACGTTTAAATAAACTCATCATTATGAGCGAAACCAGGCTCACGGATCCGAGGCCCGTGCCGGGCGGTACCCGCGGCCGGGTGCTCGACGTGCTGCGTGCCACGGACGGCCCGCTCGGCGTGCAGGACGTCGCGGCGGCGCTGGGGCTGCACCCGAACACCGCCCGCTACCACCTCGACGCCCTCGTCGGCCTCGGCCTCGCCACCCGCGAGCCTGGGGAGCGCGGCCAGGCGGGCCGCCCGCGCATGATCTACCGGGCCGCCGGGGCGGCCACCGGGCGGCGCAGCTACCGGCTGCTCGCCGAGATGCTCACCGGCCTCGTCGCCACCCGCCTGCCGGACGCCGAGCAGGCCGCGCTCGAGGCCGGGCGCACCTGGGGCCGGTACCTGGGCGACGCGCCCGCGCCCTGGCAGGAGGCCGACGCCGCGGAGGCGGTGCGGCGGCTGGTCGCGGTGCTCGACGACGCGGGCTTCGAGCCGGAGGTGGTGCCGCCGCCGAACGGCACGGCGAACGGCGCGCCGCGGGCCGCCGCGGCCGCGGACACCGCCGGGTACGGCACGGCCCCGCAGGCGGGCGGCGGGACGGTGATCCGGCTGCGGCACTGCCCGTTCCGCGAGGTCGCCGAGCGGCACCGGGACGTGGTGTGCGCGCTGCACCTCGGCATGATGCAGGGCGTGCTGGCGGAGGCCCGCGCCCCGGTGACGGCCGAGCGGCTGGTGCCGTTCGCCGAGCCCTCGGTCTGCGTCACCCACCTGGCCGCGGCGGACGGCCCCGCCCCGGGCGCGGCCGGGTGAACCGGCTACCGGCCGGACACCTGGAAGAAGCCGTGCGCGCCGGACTCGGCGTGCCGCATGTCGTGGTCGACGAACGGGTAGCGGCCGGGCTCGGGGAAGACGGTCTCGACGAAGCCGCCCTGGGCCGGGGCGAGGTCGAGGGCCTGGGCGCCGCCGGGGTCGTCCGGGCGCAGCAGGTAGGCGCCCTCCTTATACACGGTGTCGAACCGCGTGCCGACGATGTGGAACGCGGTGCCGGAGGCCGGGCCCGCGGCGACCACCCAGACGCGGACCCGCTCGCCCGCGCGGGCGGCGAGCGGCGCGTGGTCGTACTGGGCGGCGGTGCCGTTGAACATCCACCCGTCGGGGCGGCCGTCGCGCATCTTCGCCACCTGGGCCGGGTCGCCGGGCGTGCCGAGGTAGAGCTCGCCCTGCACCAGCACGTACTCGCGGTCGACCGGCCGCAGGTCCGGCGGGTCGATGATCACCGCGCCGTACATGCCGTTCGCGATGTGCTGGAGCATCGGCATCGTCGAGCAGTGGTAGAGCCAGGCGCCCGCGCGGTCCGCCGTGAACCGGTAGGTGAGGCGCTCGCCCGGCTCGATCGTGCGCATCGGCCGGTCGGGGGCGAGGGACCCGGCGTGGAAGTCGATGCCGTGGCCGATCGTGCCGTCGTTGACGAAGGTCACGGTGAACACGTCGCCGACCTTGCCGCGCAGCACCGGGCCGGGCACGGTGCCGCCGAAGGTCCACATGCGCTGCCGCACGCCCGGGGCGACCTCGAGCTCCTTCTCCACGACGTGGATCTCCACCTTGTGCTCGGTGCCGCCGGGCGCGGGGCGCAGCGTCGCGTCGTACGGCGTAAAGCCGGGGCCGGGCGGGGCCGCGAGGTTGAGCGGGCCCTGCTCGGCGGCGTGCGCGGCATGGCCGGGTGAGGGCCGCCGGGCCGCCTCGGCCGCGGAGCCGGTCACCTCGATGCGGAGGGTCATGCCCGCGGCGCGGTGGCCGGCGACCGTGCACCAGCCGTCGATCGGGCCGGTCAGCGGGGGCAGGGTGAGCGTGGCCGACTCGCCGGGGCGCAGCATCGGGGTCTGCTCGCCGGTGGCCAGCCGCAGGTCGTGGCGCTGGCCGTCGGCGTTCGTCACCCGCAGTACGAGCCGGGTGCTGGCCGGGGCCTCGATCACGCCGGGGACCACGCGCATGCCGACGAGGGTGACGTCCACGGTCTGGGTGCCGCCCGCCACGGTGCGGGCGTGCGGCTCGGTCACGGTGGTCACCGCGGCGGCGACCGCGACCAGGGTGGCGAGCACGCCGACCGCGATCCCACCGGTCGCCGGGGCGATCCGCACGCCGCGCGAGCGCAGCACCGCGGCGACCGCGAGCGGCACGAACGCGGCGAGCGCGGCCACCGCCGTGCCGAGGCCGACCGCCGGGGCCGGGCCGGGCAGCGGGAGCACGGCCGCGGCGAGGCCCAGGTTGATCAGCGTGAGCCGGGTGCGCCAGAACCGCTCGAGCAGGGCGGCGTTGCGCTTGAGCGCGGCCGGGCCGCCGCCGAGCACGACCGGGAGCAGGAAGGTGAGCGCGCCGATCAGCGTCTGGCCGGCGAACCCGGCGAGCACCGGCGGCAGCGCCGCCTCGATCGCCGCGGCCACCCGCTCCGGCGGCCGGGTGGCGACCACGGCGAGGTCGGCGACGATCGCCAGCACGAACCAGGCGGTGCCCGCGGCGAGCAGGAACGCGGCCGCGCCGTGCGGCGGGCGGCGCCGGGCGGTGCGCAGGAACGGCACGAGCGCGAGCGCCGCGGCGGCCAAGTACAGCAGCAGGCCCGGCGCGGCGGCCCACCGCGCCCCGGCGAGCAGCCCGCCTGCCGCGAGGGCGAGCCCGGGTACGGCGAGCCGTACCGACAGCCGGGCGATCCGGCCCACCCCGTCGAGCACCTGGGTGCGCAGCACGGTCGGCCAGAGCGTGAACAGCGTGCCGAGCACCGCGAGCCCGACCCAGCCGAGCAGGTTGACGTGCGCGTGCGCGGCGATCAGGCGCTCCTCCGCCGGGCCGGTCACCGCCCCGGAGAGCAGGACGCCGCCGAGCGTGCCGCCGGTGGCGAGCGCGGCCCCGGCCCACGCGTACCAGGTCACCACGTGCGAGAACCGGCCCGCGAGCGCGCGCCGTGCCCGTACGGCGAGCACCGCCGTGTGCGCGGCCACCACGGCGACCACCACGGCCGCCCCGGCCACGCCCACCGCGGCCGGGCCGGTCGACGCGCCGGTGAGCACCGCGACGACCCCGGCGTTGAGCGCGACCAGCCGCCCGGCCCGCCACCGGGCGGGCGGCTCGGCGAGCCGGAGCAGCGTGACCGCGAAGTGCTCGCTCCACGTCGTGATCGCGTTGGTGACCGCGCCGAGCAGGAACAGGTGCAGCGCCGACCAGCGCGGCGCGGGCAGCACGCCCTGCGCGGCGGCGGCGAGCGCGGCGAGCGCCAGCCAGACCAGCACCACCGCGTTCGCGATCGCGTGCCACCGCGCCCGCCCCTGTCGCGGCGGGGGCGGCTCGGGGCGGCGGCCGGGCGGCCCGATGCGGATCTCCACCGAGGTCATGACGGCTCCCCCGTACCGGAACGACGGGCGCGGACCGCGGCGGCGGCCGCGCAGCAGGCGAAGGCGACCAGCGCCACCTCGCCGAGCACCCCGCCCGCGGCCCGCGCCGGCTCGAACCCGGCGAGGTCACCGGCCACCCGGGCCGCCAACGCGAGGTGGAGCAGCGCGAGCGGGCCGTACATCGCCGGGCGGTACGGCAGGCGCACCCGCAGCACCGCGGGGAGGATCACCGGCGCGTGCCCGAACACCATCGACATCACGAAGCCGAGGAACACCGCGTGCAGCGCCGCGTCGTACAGCCCGCCGTCGGGCCGCCCGGCGACCGCCCACAGCAGCCCGCCCACCGCGAGCCAGGCGTACCCGCCGAGCAGGCAGACCGCACTGAACCGGGTAAGCCCGGCCGCGCGCACGGTACGGCGGGCCACGTCGTGCACGCCGAGCCAGGCGGCCAGCGCGAGCATGCCCACCCCGGTGATCCGCCACCCCGCGCTCGGCAGCGGGACCGCGGTGAGCACGCCCGCGACCAGCAGGCCCGCCGTGGCGATCAGCCCGTCGGCCGCACGCCGCCGCAGGAACGCCGCGTGCGCGAGTTCCAGCCGCTCCCCGGCGATCGTGAGGACGAGGAAGGCCGCGAGCCACGGCACCAGGTCGGCGACCGGGTGCCCGCGGAGCCACAGCAGGCCACCGCCGTACCAGGCGAGGGCCCCGGTCAGCTGCACGCCGACCGCGCGGCCGGGCCGCCGCTCCAGCACGACGACGACATAGCAGGCGACGAGCCAGCCCGCCGCCGCGGTGAGCGCGAGCCGCCCCGCCGTGCCGAGACCGGCGGCGAGCGCGATCGCGCCGAGCCCGCCGAGCGCGGGCGCGACGTACGCCCAGCGGCGGCGCAGCGACACCGCCCGCTCCAGGGCGATCAGGGTGCCGAGGAAGCCGAGCGCCATCAGCGGCCCGTGCTCGGCCGCGAACGCCTCCCGCGGCGCCGGCGCCACCTCGAGCCGGGCCAGCCCGCCCCACAGCCCGGCGGCGAGGGCGAGGGCGGCCCCGGCGAGCAGCGGCAGCCGCGCCACGGCGGGCCGCTGCCGCGCCATGGCGGGCCGGGCGGCGGGCGCACCGGCGGCCTGCGCCGCGGCCGCGCCGGGCGGCGACCCGGCGGAGGCGGCGCGGCCCGTGCCGGGCAGCGGTGCGGGAGGCGACTTCTGACTCATCTCGGCTTCTGGCTCATCTCGGTGCCGGTGGTGCTTCCTCGGTGGGGCGGAGCGTGGCGACGCACACGCCCGGGCGGGCGAACGGGCGCAGCGACGAGGTGGTGAGCGAGGCGCCGAGCTCGGCGAGCGCCCCCTGCATGAGGCCGAGGTGCACCCCGCAGACGACGTCGGCGTTGCTGCGGGCGAGCTCGCGGAACGGGCAGCGGCGCAGCTCGATCTGCCTGCCGTCGGGGGTGAGCCGCGGGTCGAAGCCCGCGTCGCGGAGCAGGTCGAGCACGCGGCGCGTGGCCTCGGCCGGGTCGAGCGCGCGGCGGTCGCGCGCCGCGCCCGCGATGCGCCCGCCGTACGCGCGGCCGGCGGCGATCGCGGCGGACGCGGCGGAGGCCTCGCCCGCGCCCTCGTTCCCGGCGAGGTAGCCGACGAGCACCTCGGCGAGCAGCCGGTAGTTGCGGCGGTCGTCGTTGTCGTCCGGCCGCGACGTGGCCGCGTACAGCAGGCGGGGGCGGCCGGGCCGGTCGCGGTCCTCGGTCCGCCCGGTCGCGTAGCCGTACTCGACGAGCAGGGCGAGGTGCGACCGCACCGTGTTCGGGTGCAGGCCGACCTCGGCGGCGATCTCCGGGATCGACAGCGGACGGCGCGCCCGGCGGAGCGTCTCCAGGACGGCGACCCGGCTCACGTCCGCCAGCACTCGGTGGGCGCGCGGGTCGATCCGCGCGTCGTGCTCGGTCACACCTTGATTTTGCACAATCGGACTTGTAAATACAACAGACATCGTAAAAACTGTCCTCGACTCTCGGCAGGTCCGGACCCGGGGAAGGAGCCCGACATGACCGCTCGAAGCACCGCATCCCACGACGCGCCCGCCCAGGAGGCGACGCTGCAGGCGATCCGGGAGCACCATCGGCGGCTTGGCCTGACCATGGCCCAGCACGCGGTCTCGCTGCGGCGCGACATCGACCGGCTGGCCGCGCCGTTCGACCGCCGGGCGCGCATGGCCGCGTTCTGCAGGAGCGAGGTGCTGCCGCACGCCCTCGCCGAGGAGCGCACCCTGTACGCCGCGGGCGCCGACATCGCCGAGACCCAGCCGCTGGTGCGCGCGATGGAGGACGAGCACGCGGTGCTGCGCGAGCTGGTCGGCGAGCTCGAGCAGGCGGCCACGAACGCCGAGATCGCGGGCGTCGCGAGCGCGCTCGACGTGCTGTTCCAGGTCCACCTGCGCAAGGAGAACGACGTGCTGCTGCCCGCGCTCGTCGACGCCGGGGTGGACCTGGCCGCCCTGCTCGACGGCATGCACGAGATCCTCGGCGAGCACGGTCACTCCGGCGACGCCGCGGCTGCGGCGCACGGGTGCGGCTGCGGCGGCCACGGGCACGGCCACGGTTCTGGACACGGGCACGGGCACGCCCCGGCTGTGGCGCACGAGTGCGCGTGCGGGGGCCACGGCGCCGCGGGGGACCCGGACGCGCGGGCCGAGCTCGTCGACGGCGAACTCGACGTACGGGCGCTGCCGCACGGCAGGCGGCACGCGCAGATCTTCGCCACGTTCGACGCGCTCCGGCCGGGTGAGGCGGTCACGCTCGTCAACGACCACGACCCCAAGCCGCTCTACTACCAGTTCGCCGCCGAGCGGACGGGCGAGTTCTCCTGGGAGTACGTGGAGACCGGTCCCGAGCGGTGGCGGGTGCGCATCACGCGCCTCTGACCGCGCCGCCGCACGGCACCGGCCGGGCCGGCTCGCCGTACCGCCGGGCGAGCAGCGGGGAACGCCGCGCCTCACCGTCATCCGCATTTCGCCTTCCGGGCACCGGCCGGTCGGGCCGGCCGGGTGTGGGCTACGTCTCCCACACCGAACCCGGTCGACGTAACTCCCAGCCAGGGTCAAAGGACCCTTTTCCCGGCAGCTCTTGGCCCACGTCGCCCCCCGGGCGGCCGGGCACGCCTCCCCGCCCGGCGGCCGCGGATCGCGCGCCGGGCCGGGCGGAGGCGCTCAGGACGATCGGTCCACGGTTTCGGGACCAAAGTCCCAGGTGTGCGCAAAGGCCGCACGGCATGCTCGGTGGTGGCGCGATCACGACCGGCCCGTACTGGTTTCGGATGCCTCCGCCATGAGTCCCGCAGAGGGGCCGGGGCCCCCGGTTCGTGCCGCCGGGAGGGAGACGGCTTCGGCCCCGGTCGTGATCGTGCCGCGCTGCACACTCCGCTGCCCGTGGCACCCCCGCCCACGGGCAGCGGAGCGCGCACCGGCCGACGAGGGCCGGGACCGGCGCACCCGCCCACGCCCGGCCACGGCGCACCGGCGTCGTCGGTCTCCTGCTGCGCGGCGGCACGCCGGACGTGCCCGCCGTACCGACCCCGCGCCGGCCCGGCGCCCCGTCCCCGCGTGACGGCGTGCCGCGGGGGCCGCTCCGGGCCGCCCGCCACGCCCCGCCCGCCCGCGACCGGGCACGGGAGGGCGCCGACCGGCCACGTCTCCACCGGAGGGCATGAATGACCGATATCCGAGGGCTTGCCGTAGCGCTGCTCACCGCGGTCGGCGCGGCGATGCTCACGGCCGGCCCGGTGATGGTCGCCCGTGGCCGCAGCGGGCGCGCCGAGATCCGCCGCGAGCTCGCCGACCAGAAGATCGTGTTCCCCGAGGCGGACAAGCTGCCCCCGCACCTGGCCCGGCACGCGGGCGCCGCGGTGGCCACCGGCGACCAGGCGAAGGCGTTCGCCGAGATGATCGGGGCGAACGTGCGCAAGGCCACCGGCGGCCGCACCTACGCCGAGATCAGCGCCGAGCTCGCCGAGCGCCGCGGCGACGAGCGGCTCAGCTCCCTCCGCCAGACCGCGTTCATGGGCCAGACCCTGCGCGCCTCGCTGATGAGCGCCTACCAGGCCTGGCACCTCACCACCCTGGTGATCGGCCTCGGCCTCGCCTTCATGGCGCTCGGCGCCGCGCTCGTGACCACCGCGGCGGTGCTCGCCACCGGCTCCTGACCCCGGTACGGCCCGCCGTACGGCTCAGCCCGCCGCGCCCGGGCCGCCCAACCGGGCAGCCGCTGGAGCCGCCGGGCGGCGAGCAGTCCCACGGCCGGGAGTGCGGCCATCGCGGCGCCCGCGGCGTACCGGTGGGCGCGGCCGCTCGGCGTGGGCGCGGCGCCGAGCGGGTCGGGCGGGCAGATCCCGGCGAGGGCGAGCCCGCCGCACCAGGTGCCGAGCAGCGCGGTCGCCGGGGCGCCGATCGGGAGCCGGGACCGGACGAGCCCGGCGAGCAGTGCCGCCGACCCGGCGGTGAGGCTCGCCACGGTACCGGCGAACACGCGGCCGGCTCCGTTCGCCGGCGCGTAGTCGCTCACGGCGTGCCGTACCGTGTCGACCTGCCGGGCCCACCCGACGTGCCGGACGGCGGCCCCGAGCACCGTGGCGGCGAGCCCGGCCGGCGCGGCGGCCGTGAGGCTCCGTGAGTGAGGGGACCGGTTCATGCCCCGTAGCGAACCGGGCCCGCGTGAGGGGGATACGCAGGGAATCATGAAGCTTCCGTGAAGCCCGGGCGGGCGCTCAGTGCACCGGCCGTACGCCGACGCGGTCGAGGAGGGACTCGATCGAGCCGAGCCCGGCGGTGCCGGTCACGGCGGCCACGTAGCCGTCGGGGCGGATCAGCGCCCACTCGCCGGGCTCGAGGCCGTACGCGTCGCGCACGTGGCCCCAGGTGTCGCGGATGTCGCCGCCGACGACGTGGATGCGCAGGCCGCGGCGGGGCGCGATGGCCGCGGTGCCGGGCTCGTAGCCGAGCAGCGTCCAGTGGGTGCCGCGGAAGAGCTGGAACAGCCGGGTGGCCTGCCCGGCCGCGCCGGTGACCGGCGCGTCGGGGGCCCGGTCGCCCGGGAGCACGCCCTTGTCCCGCCCCGGGCAGGGCAGCCCCAGCGACGAGCCGCGGTACCCGATGTCGAGCTGCGTCACGTCGCGGCCGCGCCGCATCTCGCCGGCCCGGGCCTCGCCGAGCAGCCGCTTGGTGAGGCCGAGCATGTCCGCGGCGACCGCCCGCCGCTCCTCCTCGTAGGTGTCGAGCAGCCCCGCGGGCGCGCCGTCGAGCACGGCGGCGAGCTTCCAGCCCAGGTTGTAGGCGTCCTGCACGCTCGTGTTCAGCCCCTGCGCGCCGGTCGGCGGGTGGCAGTGGGCGGCGTCCCCGGCGAGGAGGACCCGGCCGACCCGGTAGGCGTCGGCGAGCCGCGCCTGCATGGTGAACGCCGACGCCCAGGCCACCTCGCGGATCACGATGTCGTCCCGGCCGGTGCGCTCGCGGGCCAGCGCGGTGAGCCCTGCCGGGGTGAGGTCCGGTTCGCCCTCGGCCGGGGCCGCGGCCATCAGCTGGTACAGGTCGGTGCCGTACAGCGGGCACAGCGAGAACTCCCGGCCGCGGGTGCCGTCGCCCCAGCGGTGCCAGACGTCCCAGGCGAGCCCGTCGACCCGCACGTCGGCGACGATCGCGGCGACGCCGAGGGACCGGCCGGGGAACGCGACGCCGAGGGTCTTGCGGACGAAGCTCGACCCGCCGTCCGCGCCGACCAGGTACCGGGCCCGCACGGTCTCCGCGCCGTCCGCGCCCGCGATCCGCGCGGTCACCCCGTCGTCGTCCTGCTCGAACCCGATCAGCTCCCGGCCGAACTCCGCCGCGTGGCCCAGCTCGGCGAGCCGCTCCCGCATCCGGCGCTCGGTGAGGAACTGCGGGACGAGCAGCGCCAGGTGGTACGGCTCGGCCGGGGTCGGCGGGGGCGGCGTCGCGGCCCGGTCGATCGGGCCGGCGTCGGTGTAGCTGCGGGCGGTGGGGTATTCGCCGCCGGAGGCGACGACCCGGTCGAGGATGCCGAGGTCCTCCAGCAGCTCCTGGGTGCGCGGCTGGATGCCCTTGCCCCGGGAGCCGGGGAACGGCTGCGGCGACCTGTCGATGAGCCGGAACGCCACGTTCCGGCGGGCCAGCTCGATCGCGAGGGTGAGCCCGGTCGGCCCGGCCCCGCAGATGATCACGTCGGTGTGGTACGCGCGTGCCATCGCTGTCCGCCTTTCCGTCGCCGCTCCGCCGCGCGGGCGCCGCGGCGACCTCCTGCAAGATATGTGCGTTTTGCACGGAGTATTGGCGCGGCCGGATGCGCGCGTCAAGTCGCCGATCGCCGGCCCTGGCGCGATCTGGGTGGGATTAACGCGTAATGAGCTGCTCATTTGCGTGAAGCGCGCAGCCGTGAAAGTCGCCTCGCCGGGGGTGGGTGTGTGAACCGCAAATGTGTGTACGATGAGCACATCAGTTGTACGGAGGGGATTCCGGCGGAGCGTCGGCAGGCGGTGCGGGACGGCCGCGGGCCGGCGGCGGCCCGCGGCCCGATCACGGCCGTGGCCGGGATGATCGCCGGTATCCTCCCCTCGACACCGTCGTCCGCCCGTGAGGGCGCCAGAGGCATCGGGTTGCGATCATGACGTCCAAACACCGCCGCAGCCTCATCGGCCGGCGCATCCACGAGTCGCTCATCGACCTGATCGCGGTCCTGAACCTCCCGCAACGCGACGAGGCCCTCATCGCGGAGGCCGGAATCCACCTCGACCGCGCCCTGTTCCAGGTCCTCGTCGCCATCCGGCGCTTCGGCCCGATCGGTGTCGTCGAGCTCGCCGAACGCGGCGGCCGCGACCACACCACGGTCAGCCGCCAGGTGGCCAAGCTCGCCGAGCTCGGCCTCGTGGAGCGCCGCCCCAGCCCGCTCGACCGCCGGGTGAAGGAGGCCGTGCTCACCGACGCGGGCCGCCGCGTCACCGAGGCGCTCGACGCGGCCCGCGAGCGCATGTTCCTCCCCGCCCTGGCCGAGTGGAGCGACCGCGACCTCATCGAACTCGACCGCCTGCTGCGCCGGCTCGCCGACGACCTGACGGCCGCCGCGGCCACGCAGGGCGAGCGGAAGGAGGACTAGCCGCGGAGGTCAGAGGCCGAGCACGGCGCGGGCGATGAGGAAGTAGATGATCAGCCCGGTGGCGTCGACGAGGGTGGCGACGAGCGGCGCGGACACCACGGCGGGGTCGATCCCCGCCCGCCGCGCGAGCAGCGGCATCGCGGCCCCGACGATCGCGGCCCACACGCAGATCACCACCAGCGACAGCCCCACCACCAGGGCGACCTTCGCCCCCGCCGTGACCGCGCCCACCACGAACCCCACGGCCGCGAGCATCAGCCCGAGCACCACGCCGATCCGGCATTCCCGCCACAGCAGCGCGGGCAGGTCGGACGGCCGCAGCTCGCCCACGGCGAGGGCGCGCACCGCCGCGGTGGCCGACTGGGCGCCCGCGTTGCCGCCGGTGCCGACGAGCAGCGGGATGAACAGCGCCAGCGCGGTCACCCGCTCCAGCGCACCCTGGAACGTCTGCAGCACGTGCACGGTGAGCGAGGAGGCCACGATGAGCAGCAGCAGCCAGACCGCCCGCGCCCCCGCGAGCTGCAGCACCCCGGCGTACATGTAGTGCCCGGTCCAGTGCGAGGACCCGGCCTGCCGCGCGATGTCCTCGCTGTCCGCCGCCTCGATGATCTCCACCGCGTCGTCGATCGTGAACAGCCCGACCAGCCGCGACTCGCTGTCCACCACCGGCAGCCCGATGAGGTTGGCCTCCTGCATCAGCCGGGCCGCGTCCTCCGCCGGGTCAGTCGCCCGTACCCGCGCCACCTCGGTGTCGGTGAGCTCCCGTACCATCCGGTACGGCTCGGCGAGCACGAGCTGCCGCAGCCCGACGACGCCGATGAGCGACCGCCCCGGCCCCACCACCGGCAGTGTGTACACGGTCTCGGCATCGCGCCCCTTCGCCCGGATGATCTCCAGCGCCCGCGCCACGGTCGCGTCCGCGGGCAACGCCACCACCTCGGGCGTCATCACCCGCCCGACCGACCCCTCCGGATACCCCAGCAGCGCCGCGGTCTTGTCCCGCTCCTCCGGGCTCAGCCCGGCGAGCACCCGCTTCACCACTTTCGCCGGCGCCTCCTGCAGCATCCGCGCCCGCACGTCCGGCCCCATGTCCTCGACCAGCCCCGCGAACGCGTGCCCGCGCAGCGCATCGAGGATCTCCCGCTGATCCACGGGCCCGAGCTCCTCGAACACCGCGAGCGCCTTGTCCCGCTGCAACATCCGGAACGGCACCGCCGCCGTGACCGCATCCATCCGCGCCAGCTCATCGGCGATCACATGCGGCGGACTGGCGTCCAGCCACCGCTGCACGCCGTCCAGATCGTTCACGTCGACCAGCTCACGCAGCGACACCGACGACATGGTCACGGACTCGCGCTCGGACATGGCCGCTGTCTCCAAACGAACGACAACCAGCCAGCACGTGCCCGCCTCAGCCGAGGTCACACCGGGCACACGGTCCCCGGCTGAGCGACTTTCGTCCTTCGTACCGACCCGACGCCCCCGCCGATTCGCCCGCCGTCGCCCGACCGGCGACCACCGGGAGGAGTGGTCGGCCGTGTGTTGCCATAGCACCGTTCGAGGTGTATTGTGAACTAAAGTCACATATACAATCATTGAGGCGCATGGCACAAGTCGTGCGTGCCGGGCTCAGGGAAGGCGCATGATGCTTGTTCGTTCATCGGCGATCAGCGGCCGACGCCCGATCGGTTGTCCCGGGTCAGGAGGTCGGCGTACATCCCGTCCGATGTTCTCCCGAGTGCTCATCGCGTTGGCCGGGCTGTTGATCGTGATCGGCGGTTCCGCTTGCGCGGAGGGGAGCGTTCGTGAGGCACCGCAGCCTGCGGAGTCCGTCCGCAGGGAGTACGTGGCGGAGAGGCTCCCCACCCCGACGCCCACGTTCTCCCGGGAGGCCGACGGCGGGGCCTTCTTCAGCACGTACGAACTCGTCGCGACGCTCGACAGCCTCGGCATTCCGTGCTGGGACCCGTACCACTACACGTCGCAGACCGACGATCAGGTGGTGGAGTGCGGCACCGGGCGGTCCAGGGTGCTCTTCGCGGTGGCACGGCCGGGCAACGACAAATTCCGCGACATGGTCCTCTCGGACCCGTCCGTCCAGAACCTGAATACGTTGTACCTCGTCGGTCGCAACTGGGTCCTGAACGCCGCCTGCGACCACAGATACGGCAACCGGGTCAAGGACGTGATCGGCGGCCAGTACCTGCGCACCCGGTTCCTGCCGCCTTCCAACTGCCCGATCGGATGACACGCGGCCGTCCGCGGCGGCGTCGTGTCGCCCCCGCCCTGGATGCCGGTGCGAATCCCCGACGGTCGGCGCGGATACCACGCTTCATGTGTGTGGAGCAGAGTGAATATGAGCCGACTGCCATGTTGCATTTAGGGCCGTGTGAATGCCCGGTTATTGGAGTCTGAACGGACTTATCGTTGCTGCTCAGGATGTCCAGGTAAGGGCAAGGCCCGATACCCAAGGGGCCCAGGCCTTGGACTTTTGGGAAGATCTGATCCACTACCGATGTGCGGTGACAAACAAGCAGGAAGCAGTGGGGGCACAGTCTATAAAGACGGGTTAGCCGTAGTACTCAAGGCATGGTGTGGCCTCAGCTGCTGGCAGTCACTGTCGGGCCGTCGGTTCCTGTTGGAGCGAAGGGCAGTGGCGGCAAACCGAGCGGGAGTTCGGCGATGCCTGCTCAGGGTGTCTGGGTCGGAGGGTAGGGCGTCTACGACCGGAAAATTGGGCTGGTGGATTTCCGGCCTTAAGGCCCCGACCGCGTGATCTGACCACAAGAAGGGCACGGCGCCTTGAGCGTCGCATCCTTTCAGTTTGGTGACTAGCTTCCGATGTGTCGGACAGAACCGGGGTAGATCGCAAGGGCCGAATCATGTGGAGCTGGACAGGACCCGACTCTAGATCGATCGTCTCCGTGCCCCTCCCAGAACTTGGTCAGTGACGCCGGAGTTCACCATGTGTGATTCCGTTGATGAAGGCCTCGTACTCGGCATCGGTGAACAGGAGCGGCGGGTTCTGGGGATTCTTGGAGTCGCGCATGGCGACGAGACCGCGATCAAGGAAAGCGACTTGGACGCAATTCGTTCCACCGCTGCTAAAGCTGCTGGTGTGCCATTGTGCGTTGCGGAGCTGCGTTTCGAGCCAGGCCGGATCAAGGGCGTTCTTGCTCATGCGAAACCTTTCGCGATCGAAGCGATGACGGGAATGGATGCCTTCGGGCTGAGCGCCTCGGATTTCAGTAGATCGCTGGTCGTTTTATAGAGCTCGACGGTCTCTGGGTCGTTCAGGTGCAGGGCAGCGCGAAGGGACTCGATGCACACGAGATCCCGGCCCGTCGGGAAGGACATGAGCATAAAGGGGCCGTCCATTCCTGCGTGGGCCCCGGCTGAGAACGGCAGGACTTGAAGTGTGACGTGCGGGTTGTTGCGCGCCAGGTCGATGAGGTGTTCAAGCTGGGCGCGCATGCACTCGCGTCCGCCGACCTCCTGTCGCAACACCCCTTCGGGAAGGATCGACCAGATTTTCAGCGGCTTGGGCCGCTCCGCGATGGTGCGTTGGTGTTCAAGGCGCAGCGCCACGAAACGTTCGATGTCCTCGGTGGTTTTCCACGCCCTGCTGCCTTCTGTCACCGCACGGGCGTAGTCCGGTGTCTGAAGCAGGCCATGTATCGCCAACGGGTTGAAAACGAACAGGCTGGTCGCACTTTCCACATGGAAGAGGTAGTCGCCGAGAGGATCGTCTACCACTCCCTCGTAGCGCTGCCACCAGTCCGGTTCGTCGGCTCGGCGTACGAGATCGCGAAGCTCGTCGCGGAGGGCCGGCTCAGTGATGCCGTACACCTCGAAGAAGTGCGGGAGCTGCTGGATCTTGAGCGCCTGAAGTCCGTTCTCGATCTTGCTGATCGTCGAGAGGGATCGGTAACCGAGCCGGGCAGCTGCCTCCTCCTGTGTCCATCCCAGCGCCTCGCGGATGCGTCGGAGCTCCGCTCCCAGCCGCCGTCGGCGCGGAGTGGGCTCGACCGGCATGACCACCTCCCCCCGTCGTGAGGGTAGTCCTCCTGCGCTTGTCCAGGAACGGCACTCGCACTGAGGAAAGACTTTCTTCAAAGAAACGCTTGCTTCAGGTTGCCTTGGTCTGCATCATCAGCCGTGGCAGCGGACGGTGTTCGATTGCATACGGACAGGCATGTTCGCTGTCCTGGGCATCTGCAGGGAGGCGACACATGTCCGTTGCGGCGGCTGCGTCAGGTCGGCAGTACTCCATGGCGCTCTCCGAGGCGCATCCGGAGCTCATGCGACCTGTACGCGAGGTGCTCCGGGCCCACCTGCGGCTGTGGCGAAAGGCCGCGCTGACCTCTGCGGCCGAACTCGGGCTCACCGAGCTCCTCACCAACGTCTACAAACACGCGCCCGGCACGTGCGAGCTGCTGGTGCGGGAGACCCCGGATGGGATCGTGGTCGAGGTGACCGACGCTGGAAGAGCCCTCCCGACCGTGAAGGAGCCGGCCGACGACGAGGAAGGCGGGCGAGGGTTGTTTCTACTGTCGATGATCGCCGACGACCTGGGCTTCGAACCCCTGTCGGGTGGCAAACGCGTCTGGTTTCGCTTGCGGACATCGGGCGGCGACTGAACCGATCACGAAGCGGAGCGGCCCGCTCGCCGTATGAACCGGTATGGCGAGCGGGTGTGGCAGGGATAGTCGCGTGGTCGGCGTGCTGGCCAAACCCTTGGCCGCTATTTCGAGGTCTCGTACGATTCGGTCGCGATGGTGTCCCCGGCAGCGGCCTGTCCGGCGTCGCTGGACCTGAGGCGGCTAGGTGGGTAGCCATGTTCGCAGCGATGAAGTCGATCATGCTGGCCGAGAAGCTCCGAGAGCTCCAGGCATACGGTCGGCGGCGAACCGCCGAACTCGGTATCCGGCCTTCCGATGTCCCGAAACGGGTTCGGGAGTTCCTCAAGGGCAGGACTGAAGGCTGACCGTTGTGTTCGTCGCCAGTGACACCCCACGTCTCGGCGAGACGGTCACTCCCTTACGTCGGCCAATAAGGAGCGGGTCGGCGCGGCGGCCGGTGGTCGTGGCCGCCGCGCCGAATTGATACCGATGGTGCCGGTCTGGGTGCGGCAGGCCTCGGCGATCCACCGGTCGGCCGCGTTGGAGCCGGTGAACGTGACCTTGTTGATGCCGGGGTTCTTCACCAGGTACGCGCCGATCTCCCAGTCGCCGGGGACTATGTTGACCACGCCCGGCGGAAGGTCGGCCGCGGTGACCGTCTCGGCGAACGCGTACGCGTCGAGGACGGCCTCCGGCGACGGCGGCTCACCCCCACATGCGTGGGGAGCACCGCGCCATCACCGAGTACCAGAACGTTAAGACCGGCTCACCCCCACGTGCGTGGGGAGCACACCAGGTTCGCCGCGACGATCGCCTCGTACGGCGGCTCACCCCCACGTGCGTGGGGAGCACGGCAGCACGTCGCTGTAGGCGTGCCACCAGCCCGGCTCACCCCCACGTGCGTGGGGAGCACATGCGGATACGGTCACCGTCGCGGATGATCACCGGCTCACCCCCACGCGCGTGGGGAGCACCTCGTCGAGGTCGACGCCGTGCCACCGGAAGCTGGCTCACCCCCACGTGCGTGGGGAGCACGGTACAGCGGGGACCCCGACCAGCTCACGGACGGCTCACCCCCACGTGCGTGGGGAGCACGGCCACCTGCGAGCCGATGCGGCTGAGGTCGGCGGCTCACCCCCACGTGCGTGGGGAGCACCGGGCCATGGTCTCCGGCACGGGCGGCACGATCGGCTCACCCCCACGTGCGTGGGGAGCACTGTTCTGCGGCCCGGTCGCTCCCAGGCCGCGACGGCTCACCCCCACGTGCGTGGGGAGCACTCCACCAGCAGCGGATGCGCCACCTCCTCCCCCGGCTCACCCCCACGTGCGTGGGGAGCACCATTTTGGTTCCTCCTTGTTATGGTCTGGGGCCGGCTCACCCCCACGTGCGTGGGGAGCACGCCGCGACACGAGGTCGATGGCCATCAAAACCCGGCTCACCCCCACGTGCGTGGGGAGCACGCGATCACCGGGTGGAAGGTCACGCGGTCGCCGGCTCACCCCCACGTGCGTGGGGAGCACCACGATCCCCGGCCAGGTCGCCTGGGTGTTGCCGGCTCACCCCCACGTGCGTGGGGAGCACTGTCACCGTCTCAGGGGCTGGTCCCCAACAGGCGGCTCACCCCCACGTGCGTGGGGAGCACCAGGCCTCGACGAGGCGGCCGGGGCCCACGGCCGGCTCACCCCCACGTGCGTGGGGAGCACGCGATCAGGGCCAGCAGGCGCAGCAGGAACGTCGGCTCACCCCCACGTGCGTGGGGAGCACCCCACATGGAGATCAGGGCCTGGACCAAAGAGCGGCTCACCCCCACGTGCGTGGGGAGCACGAATCCTCACCCTTCTGGTAGGTCGGCTGAGCCGGCTCACCCCCACGTGCGTGGGGAGCACGCCCCATCCGCGGCGATCGACCACCGAGACGGCGGCTCACCCCC
>ERZ795042.440-NODE-440-length-34190-cov-86.230116_pt1 | contig 34190 bp, 29 predicted proteins | sample MGYA00375126_ERZ795042 | MGnify/ENA primary metagenome ERZ795042 (study PRJEB30171, sample SAMN05518105) | compost metagenome | isolation source: Feedstock adapted compost from Newby Island compost facility, Milpitas, CA | place: USA:Newby Island compost facility...
AACGCGGATTTCGCTTCCATGCAGCGCCGTTGCCGATTGTTGCCGGAACAGCGACACCTGTGCGCGCGTATGCTGTCTTAGTTGAACGCTAACGGTGAGAAACTGAGGGCGCACTCGTGCCATTCTTTGACGTGATTCCGGTTGTTTGTCGGAATTGCTCCCACAATTCCCGTTCAGTTTGTGCTTCCGCTTCTCGCGCTGCTTGTTGAGCTTCTTGCCAACGTTGGCGGAGGCGCTGCTCAAGCTCACGCGCGCGTTCCGAAGAGAGGGCTGCCGCGACGGCTGCTCCGGCTGCGATGCCAAGTGCGCTGCTAACCAATGTCTTGACAACTCGTGCTGCGCTCAGGGCCATTTTCTACCCTTCCTGTCCACGGATCAGACGAAGAAGTGCACTGGCTAACGTAAGACCAATGCCAAATGCTGCACCAAGAATCGCGGCACTGCTTGGTGTCAACGTAGCTGTCACTGGTCCGTCTGACCGGCCAATAAACCAGAATATGCGTCCACCCTCAATTTGCGCATGATCAGCCTTGACAAGGACCGCTTGGCTTTTGACCAAGCGCACGCTGCCCGCATTTGCGGCCAGGATGCGACTATGTTCGGCAACGGCTCGCTCGGCATCAAGTCGCTGAACAGCGCTTTGTGAGAGTTGTGCACTGCGCGCCTCAACTGTACTGAATGCCGACTGCTCAGCCGTTAGTCGCTCTGAGGTAACAAGCCCGGCTGTACTCTGATGGAGAACGACGGTTTGCCCTTCGACACGGTCTACACGCGTGCGAACAGCTTCAGTTGCTTCGGTCGGTTCGTAGCCACCGGGCTGCTTATACGTCGTCTGGTGAACGCCAGTGGTGAGGGGATCGTGATGTTCGCTCATGATAGCTCCTTCTCACTGTCTACTTCGGTCTGCGCTGTATTAGGCTACACGCAACTTGGCTGATTTCGCAATTTCGGCGAGATCCTCAATCAGGTAGCGGGTCCACCGGTCAAACTGTTCATCGCGCCATGCGGCAATATGCGCTTTGACTGCTTGGCGTGTTTCTTCTGGCATGCGATCGATCATCCGGTTTGCTCCGGGCAGGTCTGGATGCTCAGCCAAAAAGCGCCGCGTTTCTTCTGTCATTTCCTGGGTTGCTCGCTCTGGGCGCTCGAGCAATGCGCCAAGTTCTTGAAATTCAGCGTCGAGCAGGATGAAGACGGGAATGGGTTGATAGCCATCCTTGCGCTGATACTGCTCTGCAAGATCCTTGTGCTCGTCACGCCGCAAAATGCGAACCTCAACAGTTGGAACGAGCTGGGAGAGTCGGATGACCATTGGGACGAATTGTGCCGAGTCACTGCACCAATCTTCAGTAAGCACGAGAATGTGGAGAGGTTCTTGGCCAAAAGCTGCCCAGTCACCAGGCATAATACGCGTCCGTGTGATGTTTGCCTCGAAGCGCTCGCGATTCTTGGTCATCTGCTGGAGATATTCGTCCGGGGTCATCGCCTCATCCCACAGCTCTGCTGCACGTACCATGTGCCCAATTCCCCCTTCATGCTTTCCCGAACGAAGTATGCCACGGCGCTCTATCGCTGCTGTTGTCGTGCAGCGCGCTCGCGCAGCAACGGGATGATGTCACGAGCACAACGCTCAAGAATAGGCCAGTGTTCTTCTGGCGGCATTGGGAAGATGATGTCAGTGAATCCAGCGTTCAGGTAGGCCTGAGCAACCTGAGTAAACTGTTCGACAGAAGCAAATGCCGGGCGCCAGGCAAAGAGCGAGAAGCGGAGCGTTGCTGGATCACGGCCGACGTCGTGCAGCGCAGCGCGCATGGCCGCAGCAAGCGCTGGGGCTTCCTCAGGCTCCGCGCGTGTATTCCATGTGTCAGCATAGCGCGCTGCAAGCCGAAGCATCCGAGGCTTAAATGCGCCGATAGTCAGAGGGATCCGTGGCTGTTGAATTGGTTTCGGCCAGCACGGGGCGTCCTCGAAGTGATAGAACATCCCATGGAAGGTCGTTCGTGGCTTGGTCATGAGACTGTCAATGACTTGTATTGCTTCTTCAAGCATGGCGATACGTTCAGCTGTACTTGGGAAAGGAAAGCTGTAGGCCCGGTGCTCGCGTTCCCACCAACCGCTGCCCAGACCAAGCTCCAGGCGACCATTGCTTGCATGATCAATCGTAATCGCCATTTTGGCAAGTAAGCCGGGATTACGATAGGTGTTTCCGCTTACCATCACACCGAAACGCACCCGCTGGGTATGCATCGACAAAGCAGCGATCAGTGTCCATGCCTCATAATAAGGCGTATCTTCGTTATCGCCAGCCATAAAATGATCAACGACCCAGAGGGAGTCAAATCCGAGTGCTTCAAGCCATTGCCATTGTTGAACTAATTCAGGAAACGGACGGCGGTTCCCAGTGCCAATACCAAAACGCACCGGAAAACTCATCGTCAACCTCCTCCTTACTCATCGCTTTCCTGGTTGGCAGTGTACCACCCAGTGCTTGGAGCGACAGCGATGCGGAATCGGCGTATGATCGTGCAAAGACGGGAGAGGTCACGAGTAGATAGGTAGCAGGAGTAAAAAGGAGTATGTGCAGTCGATGACGACGTCACGCGCACTGAGTTTCCGTGCAATTGCATCAGCTCAAACAGACCGATTCTGGGAAGTTGATGTACTGCGGGGAATTGCACTCTGTCTGATGCTTTTTTATCACTTCATGTATGACTTGCGCTATTTTGTGCATATTCCGTACAAGGTTGGGGAGGGCCGCTGGGCGGTTTTTGCCGACCTGATTGCTACGATGTTTGTTGGACTCGCTGGCCTGTCATTGACGCTCAGCCGCGCGCGCTGGCTTCAGCGGCATACGGGGAGCTACTGGCCGCATCTGATCAGACGCGGTATGCGCATTCTCGGATATGGAATGCTCGTGACTGTGGCAACATGGTTCGTTGATCCAGCCGAAACCGTGCACTTTGGCATCTTGCATCTCATCGGGGTGTCGATCATGTTGGCTGGGCCGTTTTTGCCGTTACGTTGGCTCAATGTCGTGTTTGCGGTGCTCGCTATGCTGTTGGGACGTTGGCTCAGCCAGCAGATTGTGCCTGCGCATCTCTACTGGGGATTACCCTTTGGCTTCGTGCCTGAGGGATACACGTCCTTTGATTATCGGCCGCTCTTCCCATGGTTTGGCGTGATGTTGCTCGGCATTGCGCTTGGGAATACTCTGTATCCTCATGGACAGCGTCGTTGGCCATTGCCCGCTCTTGAAGGGAAGCACTGGGTTCGTGCCCTGGCCTGGCTTGGCCGGCATACCTTGGTCATCTATCTTGTGCACCAACCGGTGTTCTTCCTCGGCTTCTTGATCACTGGCTTTGCTCACCTTCGGTTGCTTTAACGATGGGGAGGGTGCTGCTCACGTGTCGTTGTCGCAAGTCGTGCGACGAGGGGTCCAACCCGCCGACCAATTGTTGCAAGGATCGCTGCATCCTGATCCGTGAAGGGCTCGGGGGTTGTGCGGACAACCGTGATGACACCGATCGCTTGTTCGCTATCAAGCAATGGCGCAGCAAGCATGGTCTTGGTATTCGGCAAGAATCGCACGACGCGCGGGTCATGTTCAGCGTCATTGACGACGACTGGCTGACGTGTCGTAAATGCCTGCCAACTCATGCCGTGCTTGCGGGGAAGTACAATCTGACCAACTTGCTCCGGAGCTGCTCGTGAATAGCGAAGAACAAGGGCATCAGCTAGCTGGTCATAGAGAAAGATATTGACAGCGTTTCCACTTAACGACGTTGAAAGGCTTTCGTCGATAATGCGGGCGAGACTGTGAAAGTCTCGGACATCCTCAAGGCGCTCACCAATCGTATGCAGTACCGTGAGCTCAGATAGTGACACGAGCGAGTGTGGAGGGGTCGGTACAGCTTCTCCTTCACTAACCAGAGAGCGTTCAGTAAAGACTTGGAGGAATGCAGCAACAACACGCGGATGGAATTGGGTGCCACTGCAGCGGCGAATTTCGGCGATTGCCTCTTCTACGGGCATCGCTTTGCGATAGGGGCGATCACTGGTCATTGTATCGAAGGCATCGGCTAGACCGATAATTGCTGCGCCGAGTGGAATGTCTTCGCCTTTGAGGCCATCCGGATAGCCATGGCCGTCCCAGCGTTCATGGTGATGCCGAACGAGCGGCACAATTGGGGCAAGTGCTGGGTGGGTTGCGAGAATAACTGCTCCCCGTTCTGCATGAGTCTGCATTACCGCCCATTCTTCCGGTGTCAATTTGCCCGGCTTCGTCAGGAGGTGGTCAGGAATGCCAATTTTGCCAATGTCATGGAGTAAGCCGGCAAGTTCAATCTGCTCAACTTCATCAGGGCTGCACCCAAGTGTTTCTGCGATCATCCGTGCATAGCGAGCAACATTGCGCGAGTGGTTGTGCGTGTAGGGATCTTTGGCGTCGACTGTAGCAGCCAGTGCTTGGACTGAGGACAAGTAGAGTTGTCGCTCACGTTCCCGTTGCTGCGCTTCGCGCAAGGCAAGTGCGGCTTGGTTGGCAAAGAGTTGGAAGAGCGTGAATTCGTAAGAGTTGAATTGATTGCGCCCTGGACGACCAATGAGTAACACGCCGAGGAGTTCGTCATCGGCGACCAGCGGTCCAACCATTAAACTCAAGGTGAGGTCTGGCTCAGTTTCTGGTGGGAAAAGCACGCGCGGATCGTTGCGAGCGTCGTTGACAAGTTCAGCCCGATGAGTGAGGGCGACGAGCCCAGCGATGCCGCTGCCATAGGGGATCGTTGGCGTTTGGGCGAACAGCGACTCATAGTGATGAGAATATCGCCAGGGACGTAACTGTTGCGCTTCTGGTTCAGCAATATAGACGATGAAGCGGTCGTAGGGCAGAACCCGCTGCAGTTCGGTTGTAATCGCTTCGAGCGCGTCGGCAAGACGAAATTGGCGCATCAATGCCTGTGAAGTACGCAGTAACGCATCGCGCGCTTGCTCAGATTGCCAGCGGTCAAGCGCGGTACTGAGACGATCGGCAGCGGTTCGAAGCAAGCGGCTCAGCGTCAGGGTGACGTCTGGTCCCGCCGCTGTGCAAAAGCTCATGAGTAAGCCAACTTGATGGTCTTGTTGGCGTAATGGCACTCCAATCAGCAGTTCAGCACCAGCCGCCTCCAAAAGCTGTTCAACCAGTGGTTGCAATGCTGCTGACACAGTAGTGGCACCGCGACGCAGGATGGCTGTTCCTTCAGTATCGCTGAGGAGGATCCGAAGCGTCTTGAGATCAAGCTGGTGAAGAATCTCGTGGACGACTTGACTCCGGTGAGGGTCAGCATGAGCGCTGTAGAGTTGCTCAATATTCCCGTTCGCCGGACTCCAGAGGTAACAAGCGACAGCTTCACCGAGTACTCCCGCCGCGCGCCGTACTGCTGCAGGCAAGAAAGTGGCTGGATCGCGGTATTGGAGTAACAGTTCACCAAGTTCGGCGAGAAACCGTTGCGCTCGTTCGCGTTGCTCGAGCCCTGCGCGTGCTTTCAAGAGCGCTAAAGCTGTGCTCGCCTCTTGAGCTAGCACGGCAAAGAGTCGTGCTTCTTCCGAAGAAAACGGTTGAGGTTCACTCCTTCCAATACCAAAGATGCCAACAACTGTGCCTTCCTCAAGCAGTGGTTCAATGAGTACCGCATGGAGTTTGAAGCCACCTTCACCAGCGTATGTCCGTGGATCAGCGTGTGCATCAGCAACATTGACGGCTTTTCCTGTTCGATACACTTGCCCAGCCAGACTGTGTGCAATGGGAATCGTTCTCCCGAGACGGCCCCTCTCCGGGCGAGCGCTAACTCCCCATGCCCAGGTGACGCGAAGAAACTCTTTCTGCTCAATATCTGGCTCAGCGACAATGGCTGCATCGAAGGAGATAAAGCGCCGAATCACCGTGGCTACGAGGTCCAGCGCCTCGCTCATACTCGTACTGCCATGGATCGTTTGACTGAGCGCCCAAAGGGCTTCAAGCTCAGCTACGTGTTGCTCGGTGCGTTCCTGGAGGCGCGCTCGCGTAATTGCTCCGGCGACTGTCCGAACGATAGCTTCAGCAGTAGCCACGGCACTCGGTGCAAAGCCCGTCTCGTCCCGGTAACGCCAGGCGAAGAAGATGCCAAGGTGCATTTCACGATCGACCACCGGCAGCATCAAAATGCGCGATGTTTCAAGCGCGTGCGCTCGCTGGAGGATGGCATGATTGGGCCCAAGAATGTTTGCCAACGTCTCAAGTGTGATTTCGCTGTGAGCAGTTGACGGGAAAAGATCCCGTGGCAGGGTCCGAATTGGGTGCTGCTGAAGGGCTTGTTGGATTAGGACTGCGCCTTCATCAGTGAGGCCTTCACTGTGATAATCAAGGAGCCGAAAGCCAACTTCATCGTAAATTGCGAGGATGGCTGCATCAGCACTGAGCGTTCGCTTCAGGGCATGCGTAACCACCGGGAGGATGCTCTCGAGGCTTCCCATGCCTGCGACAACTTGGCTAATTTCGAGGAGGGTGTGGAGTTGTTCTCGCTGAATCCGTTCTGCGTCGTAGAGTCGGTTGAATTGGATAGCGACGATGGCAAGTTGCGCTAACTCTTCAGCCAGTGCCTGCTCCTCCGGCGTAAAAGGCTTGGGCGGATCCCATCGCCAGAGATACACGACGCCGATGACGGTGTCTTCCCAAAGCAGCGGGACGGCGAGGCTGGTCAGCGCTCCTTCACGACCAAGCCGACGAAGGACTGGATTCACCGGTGGGTAACGGTCGTAATCTTCAGGCGTCGTGCAGTGCAATGGACGTTTGGTTTGTCGAATCTCAATCTCCGCCTTGACATCTTCCGGAGCGAATTCGACGAATGCCCGCCGCGGGAGCACGATGTTCTCTGGATGGACGCCGGCCCAAGCGGCGTAGATCGTGCGTTGGCCACTCTCGTCGTAGACAAAGAAGCTTGCCATGTTGACATGGACAGTTTCTACCAGCCGCTCAGCAACGAGCTCAAGGAGTTGTTGTGCCGGGGTAAGCGATTCTGGCTCTCCTGATTCTTGGGCTGGAGGGTACTCTGATGACACATTGGGCGACCCCATTGCCGTTTCCCTGTCGTCTCCTGGGCCTACCCAGTTGATTGCCGTAGCGGATTACCTGCTGTCTGGTACATGGTGTCTAGCCTAGATCATAGCATGGACATGGCAGTGATGCCTATCCCCTCTTTGTCCTTTCGACAGCAAGCCGTTTTTCCTAGAGGTGTCCTTCGTCTCCTCTCGACATCTGGCGAGAAATCCGCCACAATCCATCGAGGATTGGTTGGACGAGGAGGCTTTCATGGCGATACAAACGTGGAATGCGGCCGAACTGATCCGCAAGGATCAGGCATATCATCTCCATCCTGTATCGAATTTACACCAGATTCGTCATTATGGCCCACTGGTGCTTGTGCGTGGTGAAGGAGCCTGGGTGTGGGATGCGGAAGGAAAGCGGTATCTCGACGGATTTGCTGGGCTGTGGAATGTGAATATTGGTCATGGGCGGCGTGAACTTGCGGAGGCTGCCAAGGCGCAGATGGAACAAATCGCTTTCGTCCCAACCTTCTTTGGCTTGGCAAGTCCTCCGACGATTGAGCTAGCTGCCCGGCTGGCAGAACTTTTCCCCGACCCAATCAATCATTTTCAGTTCACCTCAGGCGGTGCCGAGTCGAATGAGACCGCTATCAAGATCGCTCGCTACTACTGGTGGCTCCGTGGTAAGCCAGAGAAGATAAAGATTCTTAGCCGCCAAATGGCCTATCACGGTATTGCAATGGGGGCGCTCTCGGCTACTGGCGTACCAGCCTATTGGGAGGGATTCGGGCCACGGCCCCCGGGCTTTATTCATTTAACCGCTCCCTATGCGTACCGCTTTGCTCACGGTATGAGCGACGAGGAATTTGTCCAATCGCTTGTCCGTGAGCTTGAAGAAACCATCGCCCGTGAAGGAGCTGAGACGATTGCCGCATTCATCGGTGAACCGGTACAAGGGGCTGGCGGTGTGGTTGTCCCGCCTGAAGGGTATTGGCCAGCTATTGCGGAGGTGTTGCAGCGACACGATATCTTGCTCATCTACGATGAGGTCATTACCGGGTTTGGGCGTACCGGAACACTCTTTGGGATGCAACAGTACGGAGTGATCCCTGACATTGTCTCATTCGCGAAAGGGATTACCTCTGGCTATGTGCCGCTTGGCGGAGTTGGGGTTACGGATGCCATCTTCGATGTCTTGTCAAGCCCTGATCGTATGTTCATGCATGGCTTCACCTATTCTGGCCATCCCGTTGCGTGTGCCGTAGCGCTTCGTAATATTGACATTCTTCTCAATGAGCGTCTGCCCGAAAACGCCGGAGAGATCGGCCGGTATCTTCTTGAGCAGTTTGGCACGTTACTTGATCGGCCATATGTTGGGAATGTTCGTGGCAAAGGGCTTATGCTGCTGATTGAATTGGTAGCTGATAAGGAGACGAAGGCGAAGTTCCCAGCTGATTTCCGCCTTGGTGATAAGCTCCAGGAGGCAACCCGCAAGCGGGGCGTCATCGTTCGCTGCACTGGCGATGGCGTGGTCATGGCGCCGCCGCTGACGTTGACACGTGAAGAAGCGGATTTCTTGCTGAACGCGGTTAGCGAAGCAATCGATGAGGTCTGTAACGGACAATAAGGGCGGAAGCCGAGCATTCCGGGTTGAGGCGTGGCGTGGTGAAAAGCGCGGCACGAATGCAAGAGAGCGTGAGTAGACAATCGCTTAGCATTCATGCCGCGCTGCTCCTGGTTATCGCGAGTTGGGGCGCAAACTTTGTTGCTGTGAAAACGCTTGTCCAATTGGTAACGCCGGTAGAGATGACCGCGCTGCGCCTTGTTCTCGCAGCATGTTGTTTCCTGGTTCTCCTGATGATTCGTCGCGAACGTCCAATGATTGCTCGCTCTGATTGGCCACGGCTTGTGCTTGTGAGTTTGCTGGGCTTACCAGCGAACACGCTCGCGTTAGCAATGGGATCACGGCTGATTCCGGCAGCGGTAGCAAGCCTCATCGTCTCGCTGAATCCGATCTTCACCGCCGTTGTCTCTCGCCTGCTCATTGGGGAGGCGATTACGTGGCCAAAGCGACTTGGGATTGGCATTGCTTTCCTAGGATTTCTGATTATCCTCCGTTTCGGTAGCCCAGGCGCCCACTTCAACGGCGCGAACGTCTATGGCGCCCTCCTCACGCTCCTTGCTCCACTCTCTTGGGCGTTTTATACCGTGCTCAGCAAACCGCTTGTGGCGCGCTATGCTCCGCTCGAATTAACCGCGAGTGTGGTCATGCTTGGTGCACTTCCGCTTGCTCCAGTTGTTCTCGTTAGTCGACACCTGCACTATGCTCTCCGCGTATTTCCGGCCGTTGGTTGGTTGGCGCTTTTCATCAGTGCCGTGCTAGCGCTTGCGCTTGCATTTACCCTGTGGTATCGAGCGCTCCGCATCCTGACACCTGTACAGCTGGCTGTATACATTTATCTTACCCCGTTCTTCGGGGTTCTCAGTGCACGACTCGTGCTCGGTGAACAGCTGACACCTTTCGTGCTGCTTGGTGGTCTCCTGATCCTGCTTGGTGTGATGGTTACCAACACGAGTCAGCTTGGTAAACTGGTCTATGCCTATCCACGTTTACGCCGAGCGAATACCCATCTTCATCGAGAAGAGGCGAGCGATGAGTGAATTGACGCATTTTGATGAACGCGGCAATGCACGGATGGTCGACATCGGCGCAAAAGCTGAAACGCATCGGATTGCTGTCGCGTCCGCTGCTGTATACATGCAGCCCGAAACCCTCCAACGCATTGCTGATAGCACTGCGCCGAAAGGTGATGTTCTTGGAGTTGCCCGCGTGGCTGGCATTATGGCAGCCAAGCGCACCGCCGAACTGATCCCGCTCTGCCACCCCTTGATGCTAACGAAGGTTGCCGTTGATTTCGAGCTTGATCGCGTGCACAACGCTGTGCGCATTCAGGCGCACGTTGAGACGGTAGGAAAAACTGGCGTTGAAATGGAAGCCTTGACTGCAGTCAGTATTGCGGCGTTGACCATCTACGATATGCTGAAGGCCGTTGATCGTGGCATGGTCATCAGCGATATTCAGCTTGAAGAGAAGCGCGGTGGAAAGAGCGGCGACTGGCGTCGCGCTGCTCGTGGACAGTCCATAGCCTAGCCTGCGGCGACAAGGGCATTTGCGTCGACCAGGTCTTTCACGCGGACAACCTCGGCTGCAGTGCCCCCGCCAAGGACACGGTCTCCATCGTAGAGAACAACAGCCTGCCCACGGGCAAGCGGCGGAGCCGGCTCCAAGAAGCGTACCCAGGTTCCATCACAGGTCGCAGGATAGCGCGGAGCCTGGTATCGGATGCGTGCCTCAACCTGTTCGGGCAAGGGGTCATGCCAAATCGGATCGGCGAGGCGGACAGCGACAGTCAGTAAGCGCGTCCGTGGTGCGACTCGCGCCAGCTTGCGCTGTGGGTCAATCTCGGCGATGTACTGGCGTTCTGGCGTTTGCTCATACCAGCGAAGGCCCCGCCGCTGACCAACTGTCAGGAACGCGGTGCCGGGATGCTCCCCAACAATGCGTCCCTGTTCGTCGACCACGGGACCTGGCTCTCCGGCTTCAGGATAGGTCGCGGCAACGAGCTGACCGATCCCACCATAGGTCTTGGCAAAGCAAAGATCGACCGATGAGCGCTTTTCTGCAACGTACAGCCCTGCTTCGCGCGCGATGTTGCGAACAGTCTCTTTGTCAAGTTCGCCCATTGGGAATTCCAGTCGCGCGAGTTGCTCAGGCGTAAGCCGGTAGAGCACGTAAGACTGATCGCGCTGTGGATCACGGGCTTCAGCCAAGCGCCAGCCATTTCCATACCAAATCTTGCGCACATAGTGTCCGGTTGCAACTGCGGGAATATCGAGCTGTTCTGCAAGCTCGAGTAGCGCTGGGATCCGGACCTGATGGTTGCAGAGAACACAAGGATTGGGAGTCTCAGCGCGAGCGTAATATGCAAGTGTTGGCGCAACAACATGTTCAGCGAACCGATCCCGCAAATCACGCACGTAGAATGGAATACCGAGCTGAGCAGCAACCATTCGGGCATCTGCTGCCGCAAGATCACCGCAGCAAACGCCTTCTTCAAGTGAATCGGGATTGGTCTCATATAAGCGCAGGTGTATACCAATCGGCTCCCATCCAGCACGCTTGAGGAGCAGAGCCGTAACCGCGCTATCGACGCCACCTGAAAGAGCAACCAGAATCTTCGCCATTGTTCTCCACACAACAAGCGCCGGGCAACTCCCGGCGGCTGTTTCCAAGCCGTAGTATGCTGCATCAAGTATAGCGAACGCTCAGGTATGGGAGGAACGGTGATGCACGAGTCTCCAGAGGTGATTGTGCCAGGTCAGCGGGTTTATCTCGGTCCAATGCGCCCTGAGCACGCGCAGGTCTTTGCGCGTTGGCTCAATGACCTTGCGGTCTCGATAACCTTGTCAAACGTGCGGCGTATTCCTTTCATGGTTCAAGATGAAGCGGAATGGATTGAGCACATACGCCGCGATCCGAATCATGTCGTCTTTACGGTCTATACCCGTGAAGGCGACCAGCCGATTGGCACCGTTGGGCTGCACGACATAAACTGGCCCGATCGCAATGCTGAACTCGGTGTCATGATTGGCGAACGAACAGAGTGGGGACAGGGCTATGCAACGGAGGCGATTAGCCTCCTTCTTGACTACGCGTTCACGATTCTCGGTCTGCGCATGGTCTTCTTACGTTGCATCGCCTATAACGAGCGAGCCTATCGGCTTTATGAACGTCTTGGCTTTCGTCCAGTGGGGCGTTTACGCCAGTCGCACCGTATCGGGCAGCGGTACTACGACGTGATTTATATGGACATTCTTGCTGAAGAGTTTGTCAGCCCTGTGCTCGCATCCTGGCTTCACTTGCCACATGAAGGTGCTGATGTTCCATAGCGAGCTCGTCATTTCTGTGTGAAGATACCCTGTTGGCAAGTGTGTTTATTGGGGTGAGGAAAGCCGTATGCAAGAAACGCATCCGATCACAGCCCTGACACGGGCATTGCAACCGCGGTTAATTGGGCCCCATCGGGGTGGCCGTGTTGTTGCTGTCGCTGGCCATCCGTTTGATCCGATGACGTTTTACTTTGGAGCTTGCGCGGGTGGCGTTTGGAAGACCACGAACGGTGGCATGCTATGGGAATGTATCTCTGATGGCTACTTCCAGCGCGCATCGGTCGGCGCGCTTGCCGTAAGCCACGCTGATCCAAATGTTATCTACGTTGGCACAGGTGAAGCATGTATTCGCGGCAACGTCTCCCCTGGCAATGGTGTGTATAAGAGTACGGACGGCGGCCGGACATGGCAGCATAGTGGCCTTGAGGATAGCCGACATATTGCCAAAATTCGTGTTCATCCGACAAATCCTGATCTTGTCTACGTCGCTGCGTTTGGGCATGCGCATGGACCAAATCCTGAGCGCGGTATTTTCCGGTCACGTGATGGTGGCCAGTCGTGGGAACGCGTGCTTTTTCGCGATGAACACACCGGAGCGATTGATCTCGTTATGGATCCACAGAACCCACGGATTCTCTACGCAGCCTTGTGGCAAGCGATTCGGCGTCCCTGGGAGCTCATCAGTGGTGGCCCTGGCAGCGGTATCTTTCGTTCGACCGATGGTGGTACGACCTGGGAGGAACTGACGCGGCGTCCCGGTTTGCCCAAAGGTATGCTCGGACGGATCGGACTCGCGGCTTCAGCGCAGCCAGGGCGACTGTGGGCGTTGATCGAGGCCGAGGACGGCGCGCTTTTTCGCTCTGAGGACTATGGGGAGACGTGGCAACGGGTCTGTGAGAAGGGCGACTTACGTTGGCGTGCCTGGTACTTTCACCATCTGTGTGCTGATCCACAGGATCCAGATACGCTCTGGGTGCTCGACCTCAAACTCTGGAAGTCCATTGATGGTGGCGTCACCTTTGTCGAAGTGCCAACACCCCATGGTGACCACCATGATCACTGGATCGATCCCCGTAATCCATTGCGCATGATAAACGGTAACGATGGCGGCGCGTGTATTAGCTTCGATGGCGGACGGACATGGTCAACCCAGATGAACCAACCGACCGCACAATTCTATCGGATTGCCGTTGATACACGCTTCCCTTACTGGATCTATGGTTCGCAACAAGATAATACGGCTATTGCTCTGCCAAGTCGTTCGATTACCGGGGCGATTACGCCAACCGAGTGGCTTGAGCCCGGTGGTGGCGAAAGCGGCGCGCTCGCAGTCAAGCCTGACGATCCCGATATTGTCGTCGGTGGTGCTATTGGCAGTGGTGAAGGAAATGGCCGGCTGATTCGCTACAATCGCCGCACTGGCGAGCAGCGGAACATCACGGTGTGGCCTGAAGAAATGGGCATGGCTGAAGGCGCCGAGAGCCTCAAATATCGGTTCCAGTGGACGTTTCCGATCCGCTTCTCAACTCATGATCCCACTGTGCTTTACGTCTGCTCGAACGTTGTCCATCGCTCACGCGATCTTGGCTATACCTGGGATGTCATAAGCCCTGACCTTACCCGCAATGACCCCGAGAAGCTCAAGCCCTCTGGTGGCCCGATTACCAAGGACAATACAGGCGCAGAAGTTTACTGCACGATCTTTGCCTTTGCGGAGTCGCCCCATGATCCGCACGTGCTCTGGGCTGGCTCTGACGACGGGTTGGTGCATGTCTCGCGTGATGGCGGTGTAACCTGGCAAAACGTGACACCTCCTGATTTGCCTGAATGGGCAACCGTGAGTTGCTTAGAACCTTCGCCGCATGACCCAGCAACCTGTTATCTTGCCGCTCACCGCTATCGTCTCGACGATGTTCGGCCACTGCTATTCGTCACGCAGGATTTCGGGCAGACGTGGTCGTCCATCAACGGTGACTTGCCCGCTGATGAGATCACTCGCGTTCTCCGGGTTGATCCAAAGCGTTCCGATGTGCTCTATCTTGGCACCGAAACAGGCGTCTGGGTTTCGCTCGATGGTGGAAGGCACTGGGCTCGTCTCGGTGGACTGCCCGTTGTGCCGGTCTATGATCTCCTGGTTGTCGATGACGAGCTCGTCATCGCGACACATGGGCGAAGTCTCTGGATTCTTGATGACCTCGAGCCGCTTCGGCAGTTTGACCCGCAACACTATGCGACAGAACCAGCCTCCCTCTTCCGTCCGAAAGTGACTGTTCGCCTCAAGACATACGCAGGCTTTGGCGATGCAGTTGCTGGAACGGTGAGTTATCTCTGGGCTGGTCCCTGGATCTTCGCTGTGCGGGCAGCCGAACTGCCAACTGGCGTGAAGCAGGTGATACCCCTCGATGCAGGACAGAATCCGCCGGATGGCGTGCGCTTTGTCTACTTCTTGCGAGAAGAGCCAGCGGCTCCGGTCGAATTTACTATCCTGGATGAAGCGGGAAACGTTTTACGGCGATTCTCCAGTGAGCTAGCTCCTGATCCACTTCCTGATCTTCCAGCCGAGAAGAAGCCAACGCCTGAAGTGCGCCTTGAGAAGACCCCAGGGTTTCATACGTTTGTCTGGGATCTCCGCGTTGAGGGCGCTCGCCGTGCTCTCGGCGATAAGGAGATCGAGGGCTATCTTCGTGGTCCGCGTGTGTTACCCGGGACATATACCGCGAAATTAACGATTGGTGAGCGGAGTTGGACACAGCCGTTTGTTATCCGAAAAGATCCTCGTCTCACGGTATCCGATGCTGACCTTGCCGCGCAGTTCCAGCTCTTGCTTCACGTGCGTGACAAGGTTTCACAGGCGCACGATGCGGTGAACACGATCCGCAATCTTCGGCGTCAGCTAGCCGAATGGCGGAGCCGTGCAGTGCAGCGTGAGGAACTGCACGAGATCGCGACAGAACTTGAGCGACAGGAGGCCCAGCTCCGATCCATCGAAGAGGCGCTTATCGAATCTCACCTCGATGATCCACGGCAACGTCCTTGGAAGCTCAATGCTCGTCTCGCTGCCCTGACCAGCTTTATTGAAAGCGCCGATGATCGGCCGACGGCTGCTGAGCGTGCAGTTTATGAGGAACTTGCGCGCCAGATCGATGCCGAGTGTGCTCGTCTTCAGTCCTGGATTGAGCAAGTGCTTCCGCAACTCAACCGCTTGCTCACTGAAGCTGGGCTGGTGGCACTTCAGCCCTCCGCCTCACTTGCACCACTGCTCCGCGAGCCGTAGCTGCCTACGGACAAGGGAAACACCGTCGAATTTCATCGCCCGTGGCGGCTCCCAATTGGAGAGCCACGGGCAGTGTCTTGATGGCACGATAACGGCGCTATTGGTCGTCATAGGAGAACCCCATCCTTCTCGTTGTCATTGTGCTGATTGTCTCGTAGACACAACGCACGATGAGCGTTTCGCCGGCCTGAACCACGCTAACGCGCATTTTGATTAAGTCAGTTGTCACCAGGATGTACTTGATCACTGGGGCACGCGAGCAGCACGTGATGGAGTGAGAAGGAGCTCGCGCTCGGGGAGCGATGGTGCGTGGTAGCGTGCAAGGATCCCTTGGGCTTGCTCAATAATCCACTGGCGGAGTTCTTCGGGAGCAACAACTTCAACCTCTGTTCCGTAGTGAAATACCCAGCGGCAGAAATCAGGAGTGATTGGCACAGTGACGGTAAAACGGAGTCGCCCATCGGGTAAGCGCTGGCACTGCTGCGTGTGGTGCCAGTGCTCTTCCTCAACCCAAGGCGCTGCTTGCTTAGAGAAGATGAGTTCAACATGGTGTTTCGGCTGATTACGGCCCTCCATTATGCCCCACATGCTCCGCAAGTATTCCCCGATGTCGATTGTTGGTGGGCGACTCAGTGGCTCGCGTGTCACAACCAGACGCTTAATCCGATCGAGCTTGAAGGTACGAACGTCGTTGCGCGTATGGCACCAGCCAATGAGATGCCATGAGCGGTAATGTGGTACAAGCGCGTAGGGATCAACTTTGCGTCGGGTTACGGTTCCCTGCCGTGACGCAGCCGCGTACTCGAGCTCAACCACCCAGCCATTGAGAATCGCTCCTTCAATCTGCCGGAGCAGTTGCTCACGGCGTGCCACATTTTCGGCCGTGCTGGCGAGTGTGGTGAACATCGTGCTTTCGACAACTCGCCCGAGAGGGGTTGGTAGTAAGCTTACAAGACGCTCCAATGCTCGACGGAGTGGTTCACTCGGCATCCCAAGGGAACGAAGAGCAATCTTCGTTGCAAGGATCAGTGCAAGCGCTTCATCGGCTGGCAGCGAGATCGCTTGTAAAGCTGGTGGCCGTTTCACGCGGTATCCCTCGCGCGTGTGCTCGATCTCGAGCCATTGCCGGAGCATCAAGATATCGTTCTGGATTTGACGCTCGCTGACCCCAAAGTGCTCTGCGAGTTCGGCACGCTTCCAACGACGCTGCATGAGCCGAAATGCCATTTCGAGAAGCCGCTTGACTCGTTGTTCTTCAGGTGGTCGCTTCGTCATCGTAGTCCCTTCCCCTGGGGAAATGTCTCGAGTGTGTGCGTTGTCCTTCGTCTTGGAGATATGTCAGGACAACCAGGCGACGTTGCGAGCCTGCCGTACCTTCGGCGAGTCCATAACGGTATCCTATCACGCTGAGAGTGTCCCGTCGAGCCGCGTCGTTCTGGGGCGTTGCGGCGGAAGAGGTCATACATGCCATCAGCGTGCAATTGGTACTTGGACAGGGGAGATCGTCTTCGGCCGGCAGCCGTTATCCTTGGCCTTCCAGTCCATGACGTCCTTGTCGATGATGTCGTGCGGCTCACTCGCTACTGGCTTCACGAGGAGGCTGACCGTCTGCATCACATTGTGACCCTGAATCCTGAGATGGTCATGACTGCTCGGCGTTTTCCCGACTTCCGCAGCGTGGTCCGTCATGCTGATCTTGTCACACCGGATGGGATTGGCATTCTGTTGGCAGCTCGCTTGCTTGGTACTCCATTGCGTGGGCGTGCAACAGGAGTTGAGATAACGCAAGCATTGGCGCGGGCGAGCGAGCCGCGACTTCGCCTCTTTCTCCTAGGGGCCGCTCCAGGCGTCGCTGACCGTGCAGCACAGGTGCTCCGGCAGCGTTTCCCGACCTGCCAGGTCGTTGGCTGTTTTGCAGGTTCGCCAGCAGATGCTGATGCGCCAGCTGCGCTCGAGATGATTGCGCGTATGCGCCCGACTGTGCTGCTTGTAGCGTATGGCGCTCCAGCACAAGAGCGCTGGATCGCGCGTCATCGTGCGTTGTTAGAGGCCTATGGTGTTGTTGTTGCCCTTGGCGTTGGTGGAACATTCGACTACCTTGCTGGTGTTGTGCCGTTGCCGCCTGCTTTTGTCCGACAATTCGGCTTTGAATGGCTCTATCGCCTCTTGCGCCAGCCATGGCGTTGGCGTCGCCAACTTGCCCTACCTCGCTTTGCCACACTTGTGCTTGTTGAAGCGGCACGACGCCGCGTGCTGAAGAAGGGAATGTTACCTGAATGACTGGTATTGAAGAGCGGCCGTGCGCTCGGCACCCTGATGTCCTGACGACTTTGCGCTGTAACCGCTGCGGGAAGCCAATTTGTCCTCGTTGTATGGTTGAAACACCGGTAGGTTATCGCTGCCCGGAGTGTGCTGGTGTGCGGCTCGGTACCTTCGCAAGGCGAGAGTTCGGCTATGACCTGCGCGCCATACTTGTTGGCGTGCTGGTTGCCCTGCTCGCTGGCTTCATCTGGGGACGTTTCCCCGACTGGGGGTTCTACTGTGCCCTCTTGCTCGGCTTTGGGGTTGCCGAAGCGATTGCCTGGGTGACCGATGAGGGACGTGGACGTGATCTTCTGACCATTGGGATCGGTTGTGTGTTGCTCGGTGTGGCGTTTTCCCGGATCGTTTTAGCCTATCGACTCGGCCTTTTCATCCAAAATGATCCTGGGTTGCTCAGTCTCTTACGCCTTCGACCAATTCCTGACCTCGTCTTTGTTGCCCTTGCAGTGCTGATTCCATACGTGCGCTTTCGATGAGGGGAGCAATGGTCAGCTGGCAGGTATTGCTTGAACGGATTCGTACTCTTCGCATTCTCGTCGTTGGTGATCTCTGTCTGGATGTCTATCTGTTTGGTGAGCCAACGCGGGTATCACGGGAAGCCCCGATTCTCGTCCTCGAAGAGCGTCGGCAGGAGGTCCGTCCAGGAGGAGGTGCCGCACCTGCTCTTGCGCTGGCTGCCCTTGGCGTGAAGACATGGCAGGTTGGCGTCGTTGGCAATGATGATGCTGGTCGACAACTTGTGCAGTTGCTCGCTGATCGTGGCGTCGATCCAAGAGGTGTCCTTGTTGATCCTGATCGTCCAACAACGTGCAAGACGCGCGTTGTTGCCGAGGGACCATATAACGTGTTCCCCCAGCAAATTGCTCGTATTGACCGTCAGGATCGACGCCCCGTGCCCCCTCACATTACACAGCAGATGATCGATGTTATTGCTCAGCACGGCCCTATGGTTGATGCCATCTTGCTTTCGGACTACCGGAGTGGCGTGATTGAGCCCGCCATCGTCGAAGCTGCGCGTGCTGCAAACCAGGTCGTCACGGTTGACTCGCAAGGGCGGCTTGACCAATTTCACGGATGCACGGTTGTCAAGTGTAATCAAGCAGAGGCGGAGCATTACCTTGGCGTTGCGCTCAGTACACCATCGCTCCGCGAGGTTCATCTGCACGCTCTGCGCGAGAATCTCAACTGCGCTTTGCTGGTTGTCACGCTTGGGCCAGCTGGAGCTGCCTTGGTCACGAGCGATGGACGCTATCTTGAGCAGCCGCCAAGAGTCCGTCGACAGGTCTTTGATGTGACTGGCGCTGGCGACACCGTGATTGCCGTGTTCACTGCTGCCCTTACTGCTGGGGCCGACCCGGTTGCAGCGCTTGCCCTTTCGCAAGTTGCCGCTGGCATCGTGGTGAGTAAGTGGGGCAATGCCCAAGCGACCACCGACGAACTGCGTGAGGCGTTGGCTGACGATCCTCCCGACTGTCTGACAGGCTAGTGCTGTCTCTCGCTGATGTTGCCGTTCCGTTCTACTGATGGCTTCGTCATATCGAGCCCTTGTTTCTCTGGCAAGCTGGCAATGGCGGTAAGGCGCTGAGATCGACGATGTGTGGAATGTCCGATGGGCCGGGCACGGGAATGCCAAGGAGCGGGTCCGTACTGCCGGGCTTCGTTGTCGTCGTCGTTGCGAAGGTCGCAATCAGAACGCGATTATTTTCGAGTCCAGCTGCCCAGCCGTTCAACTGCGTCGCGCTGCCACTTCGCGTGTCAAAGATCATCGGCGGAGGGGACGGCGGCGTCCATGCGATCAATGGTCCAGCAATCGTCAGGAACTGAATGGCATGGCTGTTGGTCGGTTCAGGTTGCCGATAGACTGCTTGTGCCTCAGCATCGCCCGGATGCCAAATCCAGAGTGTATGGGTATCCGTCCAGGCAAGGAGCGTTGGGCTGGCTGCAAGGTAAGCGCTTTCCTGTTGGTGGGCGATGAGTGGTGCTGGCGGTGGTTCGAGTTCCCCGGTTAGCGCATCAGCCATTGCGATCTTGGCCCGCCGATTTTCGGGTGACTGGAGGGAAAATTGTTCCCATTCCATCCAGAGTAACTTGTTGCCCCAGAATACCACTGGGTAAATCGCGCGCATCGTTGGGAGCACGTGATCGACACGGGCGGAAAGGTCGTAGAGGTGCAAGGTCGAATGAAACGTTTGGTTACTCTCTGGAGATGTGGTGGTGAGTCCGCCTTGCACCCAGGCTATCTTGTCGTTAGATAAGGCTGGAAGGATCAGCCATCCGGGAATGGTATCTCCTGGTTGGTTATGGCTGAGTTCAAGGAGCTGGTTGTTCTGGGCATCCCAGGCAAACAAGCGACACTCTCCCCAAGTGGCATCCTTCGCCCAGCTGAAGATGAGCCACCGCTCGTTCGCGACAAGGATGCCAAGCTCCTCTACTGACGAACCAATCTGATAAATTCGTTGATAACTCGATTCGCCAACGCGTCCAGTCACCAGCCCCGACCAGTCAGTGCTTTTGAGTGTGCCAAACCAGCGGTGCCCGTCGCTGCTCAACAGACCGAAGCGGAAGTGGTGCCCAGGTGCGTCACGAGTGACCTCGGCGGGGAGTGTCAGCGTACCTTTGTCAATCGCGGTATCCCATGTTGTTGGTCGCGCGACCTGGCATCCAAGCATGCTCCCCTGGCTGGCCTGTGTTGGGGGTGTGACTGGGGAAAGAGTAGGCAGGGTAGTTGTGGTGGCCAGTGTTGGAAGAGCAACTGATGGTGTTGCAATGAGCCTGGTTTGCGACGGCGGTGGTGTCGGTGATGCTAGTTGCGTTGATGAACGTGCGCCCCAACATCCAACGAGCAAGCTAAGCAATCCGAACAGCCAGAGCCAATGGAATACCTTACCAAACATATCCTCGTCCTCTGAGGATTACTACCAGTGTCGCGGTATCGATGCTATTGTAGGGCTGAACGCTTGGCCAGACCGTCGTCGCTGAATCCATGTAGAACGTTGTATTACCCCAGTCGCTACGTTTCCCTGACAGTAGCATCGAGGATCGTGCGGTGTCTCTTACGCATCACTGTACCTCCACTTCCTTCATTTGTTTCCTGCGATTCAGTAGGCGTATAACGCAGAATTCATTAGCTGTCACGTGGGCAGGTGGCTGGGAGATGTACGGTGAAAGCGGTGGCTGTATGTTGTTGGTAGTTGATAAAGGAAAGCAGCAATCCCTTGATTCCGTCGTGCAGTGCTGTGCTTCCCCCTGGATGCTCGTTCTTGCGGCCGTTGACTTATCGAGCGTAGATCTGCTAGACTTTGGTACAAACAGATTATTGTTTCATTATTAGTCTGCGTCTGCGATGCTCGCTCTGTCACGTCCTACTGGGCAAGGATGCGTGGGAGATTCAGACACAGACGATGGGCGGTCCGGTTCCTGTGCGCCCCTGTGCCATACTTGATGAACGCAGGGCAGCGCTTTGGCCCAGGCGACGAAACTGGAGCGTGCAAACGATGACACAGACAGCGGTACGTGTGCGCTTTGCGCCGAGCCCGACCGGCGATCTCCATGTCGGCGGTGCGCGGACGGCGCTCTTCAATTGGCTCTTTGCCCGCCAGCATGGCGGGGCATTCATCCTGCGGATTGAAGATACCGATCAAGCTCGTCTCGTCGGGCAAAGCATCGCTGGCATTCTTGAGTCGTTGCGCTGGCTCGGGCTTGAGTGGGATGAAGGCCCAGATGTCGGTGGGCCCTATGGCCCCTATATTCAGAGCCAGCGGCTGGAGCTGTATCAGCAGCATGCAAGGTGGCTCGTCGATCACGGCTATGCCTACTACTGCTTCTGCACACCTGAGCGTCTCGAACAGGTGCGGAAGGAGCGGTTAGCCCGCGGTGAGCCACCCGGGTATGACCGTCACTGCCGTTGGCTTCCTCCTGAAGAGGTCGCTGAGCGCCTCGAACGTGGCGAGCAAGCCGTCATTCGCTTTAAGATGCCGCTCGAGGGCGAAACCGTTATCGTCGATTTACTCCGTGGGGAAATTGCCTACGATAACCGCGTCTTGCAAGATCTCGTGCTCCTCAAGTCGGATGGTTTCCCAACCTATCACCTGGCGAATGTCGTTGATGACCATTTCATGCAGATCACACATATTCTCCGGGCTGAGGAATGGATCCCAAGTGCGCCACTGCATGCACAGCTCTATCGCGCTTTTGGATGGGAGATGCCGGTGCTCTGTCACTTGCCGGTGATCCTGAGTCCGGATGGCAAGGGCAAGCTCAGTAAGCGTCATGGCGCAACGAGCGTGCTTGAGTTTAAACGGCAAGGATATCTGCCTGAGGCAATGGTGAATTATCTGGCATTGCTCGGGTGGGCGTATGATGACAAGCAGGAAATCTTTAGTCGGGAGGAATTGCTTGAGAAGTTCCGGCTTGAAGATGTGAACCCGCATCCAGCCCGCTTCAACTTCGAGAAGCTGGCCTGGATGAATCAGTACTACATTAATCACGTGCTGACACTGGATGAGTTAACGGCACGATGCATTCCCTTCCTGCAGGAGGCGGGGTTGCTTCCGCCTGAGGCAAGCGATCCGGCAAGCCCTGCTTTTGCCTACGCACGTGAGGTCCTTGCCCTTGTGAAAGACCGGCTCAAGACACTGGCTGAGGCGCCGGACCTTACCCGTTTCTTCTTTACCGATGTAGAGGACTATGATCCATCATTACTTGTTCCCAAGAAGACAGAGCCAGCTCAGGTACTCCAGGCACTCGAGCGGGCAATGGCCACGCTTGAAGGTGCCGATTTTACGAGTGAAACAGACCTTGAAGCGCGCCTGCGGGGATTAGCAGAGGAACTTGGCTTGAAGGCTGGCCAGCTCTTTATGCCTATCCGCGTTGCTGTTACTGGCCGCACGGTCTCACCCGGCTTGTTTGAGACGCTCCGCGTCCTTGGCCGTGAGCGCTCACTCGAGCGGCTTGCGGCAGCACGTGAGAAGCTGGCGTCTTATCTTGGAACACTAGCGTGGTCAACGCCATCTGGGCAATGAAGCGCACCATCTGAGAAGCAGAGCAACGTGGGCTGTCTGAATTGGCAGCCCACGTTTGTTTCGTCGATCGGTCGCAAGATTCACGCTGTCTTCAGATGCTGGCGGAAGAATGCGAGCGTCCGACGCCACGCATCGATAGCTGCCTCGGGGCGGTAGCTGGCTCGGGTATCGTTGAAAAAGGCGTGCGGTGCGTTGGGATAGATGTGGAGTTCGAACTGTTTGCCGGCTTCCTGCAATGCTTGGCGGAGCCGCTCCACTTCAGTGGGCGGAATACCTTGATCCGCCTCTCCATACAAGCCGAGCAAGGGGCAGGTGAGCGAACGTACTTGCTCAATTGGATTAGGATTACGGCCGTAGAAAACCACCGCTGCCCCAAACAGATCGCTGCGGCATGCGGAAAGAAGCGACAACCCACCACCCATACAAAAGCCAACCACACCAACCTTAGGGCCGCGGACTTCGGCACGGCTCAAGAGATAGCGGGCAGCAGCAATGATCTCAGCGACTGCCCGGTCATATTCAAGTTCCATCGCGAGTTTGCGCGCTTCATCCGGTTCGGTCGCAACTTTGCCGTGGTAGAGGTCAGGGGCGAGTGCGACAAAGCCTTCAGCGGCGAAGCGATCGGTCACATCCCGAATGTGTGGCTCAAGCCCCCACCACTCCTGGATAACAACGATACCCGGCGCAGGCGTTGTGCTCGGCAACGCAAGATACCCGGGTGTTTCTCCACCATTGCTTGGGAACGTAACCATTGTGCCCATTGCGTGCTCCTTTTCCCAAGGTACCCCTTTGTCACGAGCATCGTAACACGGGGAATTATTCGGAGACTCCTCACCCAAGCAATATCACGCCCCGAGGTTCTCAAACACAAGGCGCTACAGGAGACATGCTACTTAGTAGTGAATGCTGACTGTCGAGCCGATGTTCAAGAAATTCCAGAACCATTCGGCATCGCTATTCATGAGTCCAACACACCCGTGGCTGCTAAAGCCGCCAAATTGCGAAGGCGGAGTCCAATAGTTGCCGTGGATGGCATATCCCCCCGGTTTGAAGTACTGCGTGTAGAGCACGTTTTCAAGATGATAGTACCCCGGACTGCCCGGTGGGATACCAATGGTGGCTGAATCCATCGTCTCGTTCTGGACTCGGTAGAGGATATGGAATATGCCAGTTGGTGTAGCCTGGTCTTTTCCAGCCGTGATAATTGCTGCATAAACCGGACGGTAGCCGTCATACGCAATCGCATAGAAAGCTGTGAGACTGACATCAACCCAATGTCCATCAAAGAACTGTGGTGGTTCTGGCGGAGTGAGTGGCTCAACCCAAGCCGCTGCGACATAGCGGCCCCCGCCAAGGTCATACCAGACATTCAACCCGTTCACGCTATCGCCAGTAACGATTCCACGAATTGGTACCGGGTAACGCTTGTATGTTGAGCCGACAACTGGAGCGCTCGTCTGTGGAGCCGAGCGAATCAGCAATTCATCAGCCACAACAGCGCCAAACAGTGTGCCGTCATCGTTGCTGACGGCGCGGGACCAGCGAGGATCAAGTAAGCCAGGATAGGCGGTGATACTCCCAGAAGCCTGGGGCACGGGGGCCGTATTGATCCCTTGGGAGGCTGCATATTGAGCTCCCAGTCGCCCAAGCAGGACTTCGTACTCTGTGCCGCGATTTTCGGGATGGTATTCAAACCGGGCACGCTCGAAGTATTGCACCGTATAGACCTGCCCGGTATCAGGATTGCGCTCAGAGAATTCCTCAGAAATTGGGTAGCCGAACGTATACAGCCCGCCATGGAGGAGCCAGTAGCGCCGGAATCCATAGGCAATCGTATGCCCGGTTGCCGGGAAGAAGGTGCGGTCGGGATCGTTCTTAAACCAATCAGCTGCTTGGGGTGGCAGGGGCTTGAAGGGGTCCTCATTCTTCCGGTTTGCGGTTGCCCAATTACCGAGAAGCGTTGCGAGGACGACATAGGGTGTACCCCGATTCTCGGGGTGATACTCAAAACGCGCACGTTCGAAGTATTGGACAGTCATACCGTCTTGCGTCATTGGCTCGGAAATTGGATAACCAAAGATCATTAAACCACCATGGCTGAGCCAGGCTTGTAGGAAATCACCGCTGAGGTGATGACCTGTTTGCGGGAAATAGATTGTTGGTGTTTGCCAGGGGGCTGCTTGGGCTGGGGGCTGTAAAGGAAGCGGCATCAAGCTCAACAGGAAGGCGCTTACCGTTCCAATCAGTCCAACCAGGCGAGACCAGCGCCGTGTACGTCCCATTGGGCTTGCTTGCTCCCTTCATTGTCACTGATTACCTGAGGCGAAACGGTGCGGCATGGTCGCATGAGCCGCACCGTTTCCTCTTTCCATATTGGAATAACGAATGAGCAGCGGAAACGTTCCGCGTCCTGGTTAGTCGCCAGGTTGGAAACTGACTAATTGAACAGCAAGGGCATCGCTTGTCCACTGCACAATGCCGATACCTGGACTAAACCAGATGGTTAACGTTTGGGGTGATGTCGCATTTTCAGGCAGTACCCCTTGCATCGTCACGCGAAGCCGCCACGCTGGTACCAGTCCATACGTTGTGCTCACAAGTTCATTTTCCTGAACCTCGACGTGGAGGCTCGCGGGACGGGGTGGTGCATCGGTGGAAAGAGCAGTTGCGGTGACTGTCCATTGCACACCTTCACTGAGGTCGAGCACTGAGAGAAACCGAAGCGCTGGCCAAAACATGGTTGTTTCGGTGACGGTCCCATTTTGATCAAGGCGGTCATAGCCGGTGAAGAACACGCCACGATTGGTAATTGCCCAATACGTAACGCGTGTCCCCTGTGGGGCTGTTTCCTTGCGAGGAATGAATGCAGAGCCAGCAATGAAACTGACCGAGGGATCAAGCGTTTCCCATTTTTCCTGTGTACCGGCAGTCGTAGTATAGGTCCACCGAGAGCCTGGTTGTAAACCGTAGTATGCAGCGCCCGGCGCCAGCGTGGTTGGTGGGGTGAATTGATAGCGCCAACGATAATAATGCTGGCCAACATTGCCCATCTCGACTTGCCATCCGGCTGGATTGGTTGGAGTATAGGTGAGGACCCGTCGTTCGAATGGTTGAATAAGCACCCAGGTTGGTTCACCCCGCAGTCGAACTTGTGCCCAAACAGGGTCGGCGATGGGGTACCCAAGCACGAACAGCCAGTCAAACAGTGGAGACGCTGTTACCAATTGTCCATCTTGTTCAGCTACCCCACTCTGTGTCATGAATGTCCAGAAGGCACGTGGGATGTTATAGCCAACGGTTTGCCCTGATGGGCCACGGTAGGTAATGTATTGCACGAATTGCGCGTTTGGGTCCTGGGCAGCATCCGTATATTGCGTTAATCCGCTTGGGGTAAGGGCCGCTGTCGCAGCGAGTCCGGTGCGCTTAGGCTGGGTATGATCAACCAGTGCGGCGAAATCAGCGTATGTAGGAAACGGAGTGTCTGGGTCGCCGGCAATTGGCACCGTCGCACCTGACCCGGTGTCGAAGAAGGTGCTGTCACCGACCTGAATTCGTCCGCTGATCAGTTCTCGTGTCAGCAGGCCACCAGTCACATACCACGGTGCAGTCGGGTCACTATTCGGATAGGTGAGTTCCATTCGCCCCTTGTCGAAATACTGGACAAGCCGCACTCCACCGGGTGCCTCGCGATAACGCTCATACAGGGCCGGTGTAAATGGACTCGGTCCCCAGAGCCAGGTGCGGACAACTGCACCAGTCTGGATTGGACGATCAGTCCGTGCCCAGCGAGCCACAAATGCCGGTGCGGCAAAGTCTTGCGCTCGACTTGGCTGCACTGGCCAAATGCCGAGCAGGCCAATGACAAGGGGGAGAAGAAAGCGAATATTCCACTTTTGCCAAGCCCGTCGTTGCGAAGCGCGGCGTTGAGCGTACTCCATATCATTCTATCCCTTCGGTTACCCTGGTATCTCACTCTGCTGCCCGCCGCGCTTCCCCAACAGTAATTGTTAACCCATCATAGGCTAATGCCACATTCGGAGGGAGTATGGCACTGACCGCAGCATGCGAGACCTCATGGCTCATGTGTGTGAAGTATGCCTGTTGTGGCTTGAGACGCTCGACAACCGCAAGCGCCTCGTCAATGCTCAAGTGGGTTGGATGCCGACGGGCACGCAGTGCATTCAACACCAGTACCTGGACACCTTGAAGCGCTGCAAGGGCTGATTCCGGCACGGTTGCGGCGTCGGTAATGTATGCAAAGGGGCCAAAGCGGAATCCGAGGACAGTCCAACGTCCATGTGGCACGGGAATAGGGATAATCTCTTGCCCGAATAACTCGAATGGTCCGGTAATTTCGTGCAAAATGAGATCGGGCTTGCCGCCGTAAAAGGGGAATTGGTCTTCAAAGGCATAGCCGAAACGCTGGCGAAGTTCTCGCGCCGTGTCAGGTGCGGCATAAACAGGCAGGTGTGATTGTGCAAGGTAATTGAACTGGCGGAGGTCGTCAAATCCTGCAACGTGGTCGGCATGCGCATGTGTGAAGAGAACAGCATCAACGCGTCGGAGTCCAACGGCTAGGGCTTGTAGTCGGAGTTCAGGAGCAGTATCGATCAAGATAACCCGATCGCCAACGTGCACGGTAATGGAGCTGCGTGTCCGTCGATCGCGCGGATCCGTCGAATGACAGACAGCGCAGTCGCAGCCGATCACCGGGATACCGTTTGATGTGCCAGTTCCAAGAAAGGTTACTGTCAGTGCCGTCATTGTTCGCCTCTTTCCGGCTGCTGATTCTACCCATCAGGCAAGGGCTGGCCCAGGCATTGACCGGTGTCTCAACCGGAAATAGGACTGGTGGGGGCTATCCAAATCTCTTGCTGGGACGAATGGTAAGAATAGGGCCATGGAATGGCTGCAGCGACGCTGGGGATCGATGGGTGGATGAAGAATATGGGCGCAGAAACACTGCGCCAGTTCCAGGAGGCGATAGAGGAGATCGAGAATGGTAATCTGTTCTCGATGAGCACATTTTCGCCAATGCCTCGGCTCCAAGAGTTAGCAGACGCTGCTCGGCTTATTATGCAAGCCGAGGTTGCTGTCGTTTACCAATTTCTGCCCTCTGACCAAGTACAGATCGTGGCGATCAGTACCAATCCTTCCGTTCCAGCAGTTCATCACTGGCCATCTCACGATCTGCCTCTTGAGCGCCAGATGGAGCGTCAGCCTCACCTCGTCGAGCTCACCAGTAATGCTCCTCCTGCATTGCCCCAGGCGAGGGTGACGCAGTTACGGGCATTCGGGATTCAGTGGCTGCTCTCGTATCCTTTGCTGATCGATAACAATGTCGTTGGGTTGCTCGAAATTGGTTGGTCTTCAGCTCCGCCGCCACCCCATACTCCTGAGCACGCGATTCTTCAGCCCATCGCTGCGGCGATTGCGCGCACGCTTCGTGCTGCATCATCAGAGTCACCGCAACTGTCGAATCGGCAACCGCAATCAGCAAACTTGACTCCATCCCAATCGAGCGTACTGGCGGTCGGTCTGCAGCGCCTGGGTGCGGAGTTGCGTGAACTCCTCCAGGCAGATATCGGTCTTGTCTACGTGCCCTCTGGGACTTCTGGTCAGCTGCAGGGAAGCGTCGTCGCAGGATCACGTCCTGGGGCTGAAGCGTTGAGTGTGTTGCCGCTCAATCTTGACGCTCCCTTGGTACAGGAATGGATGAAGGCCCCTGCTTCTCTCCTAGATTTAGTGGCCTTGATTCGTGCCTTTGGCCGGCATGCCATGATGCTGCAGCTACAAAGTGGCATCGTCGCGCCAATTTGGGGTGATAGCAACGAACTACTTGGGTTTGTCCTGCTCCTTCGGTCTGTCCCGCAGGTCTTTTCTGAGGCAGACCGTGCGCGTGTTGAGCGAGTGCTTAACGCGATGGTTCCACTTCTTGCACTGGGCTGGCAGCTGGAGCAGGCTGAGCGTGCGCGGGCCCTTCGTGAAGCGTTGCTTCGGCTGGCGATGGCACTCGTCCAAGCAACGTCGCTGAGTGATATCGGTCGACTCATTGCTGAAGCACTTCGGGCTGACCTCAACGTGGTGACCAGTTTGCTGGGGATTGTGTCTAACGGTCAGATCATGTGGTATGGCGCCGTTGGTGAGCGGTTGCTTGGACCGGTTGCCAGCCAGATCGATGGTGATAGTGTCAGCGAGGCAGTGCAGAACCAGCGTGTCCTTCGTGGAGTGAGTCGTTTCTTCCGCTTGCCTGCAGAACTTGCTGCGCTCGGTTTGAGTGTTGTACCAGAAACTTCGTTGGTTCCTGCAGTACAAGCAGCGCAGCGCGTTGTGTTACTCGTTCAGCGTCCTGGTACACCGTTCTCACCTGATGAGGAGTGGTTTCTCCAAGGAGCAGCACAATGGGCGGCACAAGCAGCCCAGTCTCTTCGCGCGCTCGAGACAATGCAGCGGGCTGGGGATGCACGCGCTTCGCTTCTCGCTCAGCTTCTTGCCTATCAAGAAGAAGAACGAAAACGTCTTGTCGATACCATTCATAATCAGACGTTGCAAGGGCTCGCAACCTGCCTGTATCGCATCGAGCTTATTATCCGCCAAGCGGAAGAGCAGTTACTTGGTGATGCGGTCGGCCAACTTCGCCAAGTGCGTGATATGCTTGCGGAGCATATTGCGCTCCTTCGTGAAGCTGTCTTCCAGCTTCGGCCAGTCACGCTTGATCACCTCGGCCTCGAAGCGGCGTTGCGTGAGTACCTCGCGAAGCTGAGCGATCGCGGCATAACCGGTACGCTTGATCTTCAGCTCAATGAACGCCTTAATCCTGAACTTGAAACGGCGATCTATCGGGTCGTGCAAGAAGCGATTGAGCGTGTGCGGCAGCCAGCGGGCATTCGCCGGGTAATTGTGCGTGTACGCGAAGGCCTCGGCGAGAAGGTCATGGTTACTATTGCTGATGATGCTCCGATAGCGCCTCAGGGGCAGGGGGGTGAACAGTCCTTGCCCCTGGTAGCGTTGCGTGAGCGTGTGACGCTGCTGGGTGGCGTGATGCAGGTGGCAAGTGTTGCTCAGGCTGGCACAGTCATTCAGCTCGTGTTACCAAAGCGACGAACAACGCGGTTTGGCTCGCCAGCGGCGTCTGAAGAACGATTTCCACCATTGCCAGAGTAGGACTTTTTGGGGGTTGTCAGCGACGCTACGTACTCGTGGAATAAGACCAAGCGCGTGGGGCGTGGTAGGAGAAGCGCACGAGAGAGGACACCATGGGAACTGAACGAGTGATCCGTGTGCTCATCGCCGATGACCATGATCTCTTTCGTGAGGGGCTTCGCCAGCTCATTGAGACTGACGATCGCATTGCCGTTGTCGGTGAAGCTGCCAATGGTCAGGAAGCGATTGAACAGGTCAAAGCGTTGCGGCCAGACGTCGTGCTGATGGATATCAGCATGCCAGGGTTAGACGGTATTCGAGCGACGGAATATATTGCTCAGCATTTTCCGAATACCCATGTGATTATGCTGACGATGTATCAAGACGATGAATACGTTATCCATGCTATTCGTGCTGGAGCGAAGAGTTATCTCGTGAAGAGTACGAAAGCAGAAGAATTACTTCGCGCAATCCACGTTGCTGCTGAAGGCGGTTCGGCGATTGATCCTGCGCTTGCTCCAGTGCTCATGCGCGAATATCAGCGTTTGTTGAGTCGTACTCCGGTTGGTCGTCAGCAGCTGAGCGATCGAGAATTAGCGATGCTGCGGCTCTTAAGTCAAGGGTATAGTAACCGACAAATTGCCGAGCAGCTTAATCTTGCCGAGAGTACGGTCAAAAACAGCCTCTCAGCACTCTTCCAAAAGCTTGGCGTGCGTGACCGTACGCAGGCTGTCATCTACGCAATCTCGCATGGACTTGTGCCACGGCCAACCGCTGAGCGTCGCTAAGTGACAGTCGGCGGTTTCACCAGCACATTTCCATGCTACAGTACCCCTAGGTGCAAGGGACGTCTGTGAAGGGGGAGCGATGGCCGCCCTGCTCGACGGTGTTCGGGTTGCGGATTTTACACGCGTGATGTCTGGGCCGTATTGCACGATGCTGCTCGGTGACCTGGGCGCTGATGTTGTCAAGATTGAGCGTCCTGGCAAAGGCGATGACACGCGTGACTGGGGTCCTCCGTTCGTCGATGGCATTAGTGCCTATTATCTCTCCGTGAATCGCAATAAGCGAAGCATAACGCTTGACCTCAAGCATCCAGCAGGGCAAGAAATTGCCTGGCGGCTGATCGAAAGCGCCGATGTCCTTGTTGAGAACTTTAGCCCTGGGACGATGGAGCGACTAGGGTTTGGCTACGATGCCGTATGCGCGCGCCGGCCAGATATAATCTATTGTTCAATCTCGGGATTTGGCCAAACTGGCCCAGGCCGTGAGCGAACCGCGTATGACCTCATCGTGCAAGGTATGTCCGGCTTGATGAGTGTCACGGGGTTCCCGGACGGAGAGCCAACCCGTTTTGGGGTGCCGATTGCTGATCTCGCAGCGGGCATGTTTGCTGCCTATGCCATCGTTGCAGCACTCTTCTATCGAGAACGCACTGGCAAAGGGCAATACATCGACACGTCAATGCTCGGTGGACAAGTTGCCTTACTGACGTATCAGGCGGCAATTTATTTTGCGACGCATGAGGCGCCTAAGCGCACTGGTAATGCTCATCCTATTGTTGCGCCATACCAGACATTTCGGTCGAAGGATGGCTATGTCAACATTGCCGCTGGTAATGATGGTATCTTTGCCCGCCTCTGTCGTGCTCTTGGGCTTGAGCGTTTGCTTGAAGATCCTCGATTCAAAGACAATGCCGGCCGTATCACACGTCTCCCTGAGCTTGTCGCAGAGCTGGAGACAGTGTTGACACAGCTTTCTACCGCTGAAATCATTGAACGACTCGATGCTGCCTCAGTTCCGTGTGGGCCAATCTACACCGTGCCAGAAGTCTTTGCTGATCCACAAGTCCAGCATCTCGCACTCCATCAACGTGTGCCACACCCCACTCTTGGTGAGGTTGATCAAACAGGCTTCCCATACCGTTTCTCAGATACTCCAGCACGCATTCGCCGTCATCCGCCGCTTCTTGGTGAGCACACGGATGAGGTGCTCAGTGAGCTTGGGTATAGTGCTGATCTGATCGCATCGCTCCGAGAGCAAGGAGCTATCTAACTATTTCTGATGGCATGTCTGTCTGGGGAGTGCGTTGGTGCTCCTCGGCTGCCCAGGGCTGCCAGATAAAGCGATCGCGATAGCGTTGCATCACGTTAACAATCGCTGGCCCAAGGGTGAAGACCAGGAGCGCGTTACCCAAGGCGCGTGTGCCGTCAAACACAAGTGACGTCGCAAGATAAAATTTCCAATAAGTCTGCAGAGTCTCCGAGAGCGACATGCCAGGATGCCAGTAAAGCCCTGCAGTATCGGAAAGGCCAGGTGCAGCAAAGGGCCAAAACCACAAGTTCATGATTGCGCCAAAGAGGAATCCCCAGACACTCCCGAACAGGGTAAGAGCAAGCCGTTGGGCAGTACCGCGCCACTTAGGCAACCAGCTGGCCGTCATGCCCACCCAGCCTGCTGTTAACATCTGGAAGGGAAGCCAGGGGCCGATGCCTCCTGTAATGATGGCCGACAGCGCAAGGGTCATTGCCCCCATGACGAAGCCATAGGCCGAGCCGAAGACGTAGCCCGTGACGATAATGAGCAAAAAAATTGGTGATGCGCCCAGGAGGCTCGGAAGTAGTCGGAGTGCTGCGTCAAAGGCGATCAGGACGGCAAGTAAGGCGAGTGCGCGTGATTGTCCTCGCTGAACCGTCTGCTCTTGGAACAGTAACAAGAGCAGCAATAAGGCACACGTGGCAAGGGCGGCGAAGAGTAATGGCACCTCGACGCTGCGTCCATTGGGAACCGATGTAACTCCGAGCAGCGGCAGAACAAAAGGGTAAAAAAACGCAAGAAAACCAATCACGCTTGCTGCGAGGAGCAGGAACGGCCGGAGAAGACGGATTTCCTTCACGGTACCTGTTCCAGCATGTTTTCAAAGACAGCAATAGCAGAGTGCCCATCAGATGGGGTTGAGAGCACAGTAGGGTGGAGAAGATGGGCGAGCAACGCGAGCCCAGTGACGAGACGAGGACCAGGGCGGCTGAAGTAGCTTGAGGCGTCGACTGCGTAGACGTGGCCCATCTGTGTTGCGCGCGGTGCGGCATGTTCAAGGACAGGCCAGTAGGACTGTGCAAGTGCAGCGCTCGCATGAGCATCGTAGCCGCATGGCATGATGATGAGGACCTCAGGATCCGCGTTGGCAATCGTTTCCCACTCGACGGTGAATGAGGGCTGTCCGGGGAGACCGAGCACATCGATGCCCCCGGCACGCTCGACCATCTCAGGAACCCAATGCCCAGCGATGAATGGCGGATCAAGCCACTCTAGGCACACAACACGTGGACGGTGCAGTTGAGCCGCACACTGTTTTGTGATCCACGTGATACGCTGGCTGAGAGCAGCAGCGACTGCTGATGCGCAGGTTGCCCGACCAGTTATGGCTCCGACCGCTTGGAGTGATGCTACGACATCGTCAAGCGTGTGTGGCTCGACTGCCAGAACGTCTGGCTGGCTTGGAAGGGTGGCTGCGAGCATGCAGACATCATCGTATGCTACTGCGCAGACAGGACAAAGCGCCTGGGTCAGGATAAGGTCGGGTTCAAGCGCTGCGATCAGTTCCCAATCGAGCGCATAGAGTGGTTGCCCGGCTGCAACACGTTCTCGCACCGCCCGGTCGATGGCTGCATGATCCAGCCCTTCTGGAAGCAAGCTCCGGGTAACATGGGGAAGCGTGCGCACAGCAGGCGGGTAATCACATTCATGGGTAACGCCAACAAGGCTATCAAGAAGACCAAGGGCTGCGCACAGTTCTGTTGTACTCGGCAACAGTGACACGATCCGCATGCCTGATCCTCCTTGTGGACCAGGCTAGCTATCGTCAGTATGGCTACTATCAACTGACGAATGGTCTTCTCGTAACCACGTCTCGCCAAAAAGCCGCAGTTGTTCGATAACAGGCAATGCAGCCTTCCCCATTTCGGTGAGTGAGTACTCCACACGCGGCGGAATTTCCATGTACTGGCGACGTGAGATCAGCCCAGCAGCCTCAAGATGGCGTAGTCGATCAGAGAGCACGGTAGGACTCATCCCTGTTGACCGCTGGAGTTCGTGAAAGCGCTTGCATCCTTGCGCAAGGTCGCGGACGATCAAGAGTGTCCAATGGTCGCCAAGGAGCTGCGCCGCGCGCGCGATTGGGCAATCGGTTCGTTCATGTGTGCGTCGCATTGATCAGCTCCTCATCCCTATTGCCATTGCCCATTGTACTCTATGAAGCGGCCTTTTTCACTGATACCTCATTGCTAAATAAGCCTTTTCAGATGTTGATACGAAAGGTGTGATATAAAGAGAGGATCCTGTTCCTGCTCGCAAAGTAAGTATGGTGTGGTGGGAATGTTGGTTGCTATTGTCAATACTGCACTCAACACTGTTTCATGCTT